>Ga0209232_1000011_pt1 | contig 149909 bp, 144 predicted proteins | sample ETNvirenome_2_60_FD_184066 | JGI IMG/M metagenome (GOLD analysis project Ga0209232, IMG submission 184066) | Marine viral communities from the Pacific Ocean - ETNP_2_60 (SPAdes) (version 2) | ecosystem: Environmental > Aquatic > Marine > Oceanic | place: Pacific Ocean | collected 2013-06-22 | reverse complement strand
CGCCCGCCTCGACCACGCGTTTCATCTGGCGATCTGCGAGGCCTCGCACAACCCGGTGCTGGTGCACACGCTGCAGTCGCTGACCGACCTGATGCTCAGCACGGTTTTCGCCTCGGTGAACAACCTCTACCACCGCCCGGCGCAGAAGCGCCAGATCGACCGCCAGCACTCGCGGCTCTACCACGCGGTGATCGAGCGTCTGCCGGAACAGGCCCAACGTGCGGCACGCGACCATATCCACGGCATTCGCGACAACCTCAAGGAGATCGAACAGGAGGAGCAGCGCCTGGTGCGCGCCACCATGCGTCTTGAAGGCTGGACCTGAGGCGTATGTAGCGTTTACCGAGCGCGGCTACAGCCTGGCCGGACAGCCGCACCCGTGCCGCGCCCAAGTCGCATGCTAGACTCGCCGCTCTTTTCCGCTAGCTCTGACGCACCGTGTCCGAAATTCATGACTGGCTAAGTGCCGACCGCCTCCCCTCCCCCCTCGATCCCGCCCTGCACGACTGGCTCTACGTCGACAAGGGCTCGCTCACCCGCCGCCTGACCGAGCTGGCCGATGGCGCCTTCAGCGTGACGCCGCTACACGAAGCCTGGCAGCCCCTGCGTGCGGACGAGTGCGCCGCGCTTGGCGTTCCGGCCGACAGCGAGGGCTGGGTGCGTGAGGTCTATCTGTGCGGTCATGGCCAGCCCTGGGTGTTCGCCCGCAGCGTCGCCGCGCGAGCGCAGCTGGAGGACTCCGGCCTCGACCTGCAGCGCCTGGGCAATCGTTCCCTGGGTGAGCTGTTGTTCAGCGATCCGGCCTTTGCCCGCGGCACGCTCGAGGCCTGTCATTACCCCGCGCGCTGGCTACCGGATGCGTGCCGTGTCGACGGCCTCTGGGCGCGGCGCTCGTGCTTCCGCCAGAATCGGCTCGGCGTGCTGGTCGCCGAGGTGTTCCTCCCCGAGCTGTGGCAGGCCGCCGCCGTCACGCCCTGAGCGCGCCGCTCTGCATGCCCCCTTCCGCCAAGGAGAGCCGTTGATGTATCTGAAACTGCTGCAATCGTGCAATCGCCTGCACCCGCGCGCCTGGGACTTCATCCAGCTGATGCGCCTGGACCGGCCCATCGGCACCTATCTGCTGCTGTGGCCGACACTGTGGGCGCTGTGGATCGCTGCCGAAGGCGTGCCCAGCGCGAAGAACCTGTTCATCTTCGTCACCGGCGTGATCCTGATGCGCGCCGCCGGCTGCGTGGTCAACGACTTCGCCGACCGCAACTTCGATGGCCACGTGCAACGCACCCAGGCGCGCCCCATGGCCACCGGCAAGATCAGCTCGCGCGAGGCCTGGACGCTGTTCGCCGTGCTGGTTGGTCTGAGCTTCATGCTGGTGCTGCTGACCAACGCAACCACCGTCTATCTGTCCTTCGGCGCCCTGGCGCTGGCCGCCTGCTACCCGTTCATGAAGCGCTACACCTTTTACCCGCAGGTGGTGCTCGGCGCGGCATTCTCGTGGGGCATGCCCATGGCCTTCACCGCCGAGACCGGCAGCCTGCCGCCGGAAGCCTGGCTGCTGTTCATTGCCAATCTGCTGTGGACGGTGGCCTACGACACCTACTACGCCATGGCGGATCGCGAGGACGACCTGAAGATTGGCATCAAGTCCACCGCCATCCTCTTCGGCGAAGCCGACCGCGTCATCATCGTCACCCTGCAGGGCCTGGCGCTGTTCTGCCTGCTCCTCGCCGGCGTGCGCTTCGAGCTGGGCCAGTGGTTCCACCTTGGGCTGGTGGTCGCCGCCGGCTGCTTCGCCTGGGAGTTCTGGAAAACCCAATCGCGCAAACCGCAGATCTGCTTCAAGGCGTTCCTGCACAACCACTGGGCAGGACTGGCGATCCTCGCGGGCATCGTGCTGGACTACGCTACCAAGGCTTAAGCCCAGGCGCGCCGGGCTAGAGCGCCGGAGCACGGCAGCCTGTTGCCGTCTGCCTGTCACATGGCTGCAATAATTCCGTTATCTAATGCCGGACGACAAGAACAGACCCGAGGCTTGACCATGAACGGCAAGAGCATACTGATCGTCGATGACGAGGCGCCGATCCGGGAGATGATCGTCGTCGCCCTGGAAATGGCCGGCTATGACTGTCTCGAAGCAGAGAACACCCAGCAGGCCCATGCGCTGATCATCGACCGCAAGCCGGACCTGATCCTGCTCGACTGGATGCTGCCCGGCACTTCCGGCATCGAACTGGCCCGCCGCCTCAAGCGTGACGAGCTGACCGCCGACACGCCAATCATCATGCTTACCGCCAAGGGTGAAGAGGACAACAAGATTCAGGGCCTGGAAGTCGGCGCCGACGACTACATCACCAAACCCTTCTCGCCGCGCGAGCTGGTAGCGCGCCTGAAGGCCGTGCTGCGCCGGGCGACACCAGTGGACAGCGAATCGCCGATCGAGATCGGCGGCCTGCTGCTCGATCCGGTCAGCCACCGCGTCACTATCGACGGCAAGCCGGCCGAGATGGGTCCAACCGAATACCGCCTGCTGCAGTTCTTCATGACCCACCAGGAACGCGCCTACACCCGCAGCCAGCTGCTCGATCAGGTCTGGGGCGGCAATGTCTATGTAGAAGAGCGCACCGTCGATGTGCATATCCGCCGACTGCGCAAGGCGCTCGGCGAAGCCTACGAGAACCTGGTGCAGACGGTACGCGGCACCGGTTATCGTTTCTCCAGCAAAAGCTGAGCACGCCGGGTGAGCATGCGTCCCGGCGTCTTCCACCCCATCATCGCCACCTTTCTGGAGTGCTTCGGTTGAATCAGGACTGGCAAGGAGCCCTCGTGCGTCGCCTGCTGCTCATGCTCGGCGGCTGCCTGCTACTGGGACTGCTGACCGGCGAATATGCCTGGGCACTGGTCCTTGGTCTGAGCGGCTATCTGATCTGGACCCTGCGCCAGCTGCTGCGCCTGCAGCGCTGGCTACGGCGTGCCGACCCGGACGAAGCGCCGCCGGATTCGGCCGGCATCTGGGGCGATATCTTCGACAGCCTCTACCAGCTGCAGCGCCGCGACCTGCGCCTGCGCGGCGAACTGCAAGGCATCATCGATCGCGCCCAGGGCTCTACCGCGGCACTCAAGGATGCGGTGATCATGCTCGACAGCGATGGCAATCTGGAATGGTGGAACCCCGCCGCCAACCGCCTGCTGGGGCTGAAGAAGCCGCAGGACGCCGGTCACCCGATCGGCAACCTGGTGCGTCATCCGGCGTTCAAGGAGTACTTCGACGGCGGCAACTATGACCAGCCGCTGGAGCTGGCCTCTCCCGTCGATGACCGCATTCGCCTGCAGTTCAACATCACTCGCTACGGCAACCGCGAGCACCTGCTGCTGGTCCGCGACGTCACCCGCCTGCACCAGCTGGAGCAGATGCGCAAAGACTTCGTCGCCAACGTATCCCACGAGCTGCGCACGCCGCTCACCGTCATCGCCGGCTATCTGGAAACCCTGCTGGAAAACGCCGATGCGGTGAACCCGCGCTGGCTCCGGGCGCTGCAGCAGATGAATCAGCAGGCCGGGCGCATGCAGCACCTGCTCAACGACCTACTCCTGCTGGCTCGTCTGGAAACCAGCAGTCGCCCGACCGACAACCAGCCGGTGGCGGTGGGCCTGCTGCTGCAATCGATCATCAGCGATGCCCGCGCACTATCTGGCAGCCGCGGCCACCTGATCAGCCTCGATGCCGACCCGGCGCTGCTGCTCAAGGGCAGCGAGACGGAGCTGCGCAGCGCCTTCTCCAACCTGGTGTTCAATGCGGTGAAGTACACACCCGATGGCGGCAGTGTGCATGTGCGCTGGTGGGCCGACGAGGTCGGTGCGCACCTCAGTGTCGAGGACAGCGGTATCGGCATCGAGCAGAAGCATTTGCCACGCCTGACCGAGCGTTTCTACCGCGTCGACTCCAGCCGTGCCAGCAGCACCGGCGGCACGGGACTGGGGCTGGCCATCGTCAAGCACGTGCTGCTGCGCCACCAGGGCCGCCTGGATATCAGCAGTACACCTGGCCAAGGCAGCCGCTTCTCCTGCCACTTCCAGAACAGCCAGGTGTCCGAACGCTGACCCGCTGCCAGCGCGAGCCGGAAAAATCCCGGCTCATCGCTTGAAAAGCCGGCCCGCCGCCGCCATCCTGTCGCGATCATTGGCTACCCGACCCCTTCATGGACCCCTCCCCCAGTTACGCCGCCTCGTCCTATTTCGCCGATTTCGGTCTGATTCTCTTTGCCCTGTTCCTCGTGCTGCTCAACGGCTTCTTCGTTGCCGCCGAGTTCGCCATGGTCAAGCTGCGCTCCACCAAGGTGGAAGCGATCGCCAGCCGGCACGGCTGGCGCGGGCACATCCTGCGCACCGTTCACGCTCAGCTCGACGCCTACCTTTCGGCCTGTCAGCTGGGCATCACACTGGCTTCGCTCGGCCTCGGTTGGGTCGGCGAGCCGGCGTTCGCGCACCTGCTCGAACCGCTGCTGGCCAGCATCGGCATCCAGTCCCAGGCGCTGGTGCACGGCATCGCCTTCTTCACCGCCTTCTTCATCATTTCCTACCTGCATATCGTGGTTGGTGAGCTGGCGCCGAAGTCCTGGGCGATCCGCAAGCCGGAGCTGCTATCGCTGTGGACGGCCGTTCCGCTGTACCTGTTCTACTGGCTGATGTACCCGGCCATCTACCTGCTCAATGCCAGTGCCAACGCCATTCTGCGCATTGCCGGCCAGGGCGAGCCGGGCGCACATCACGACCACCACTACAGCCGCGAAGAACTCAAGCTGATCCTGCATTCCAACCGCGCCCGCGATCCCGGCAACCAGCAGATCCAGGTGCTGGCCTCGGCGGTGGAGATGAGCGAGCTGGAAGTGGTCGACTGGGCCAACTCCCGCGAGGACCTGCTGCAACTCGAGCACGATGCGCCGCTGAGCGAGGTCCTCGAGGTCATTCGCCGCCACAAGTACAGCCGCTACCCGGTCTACGACAACCAGCAGGGCGAGTACGTCGGCTTGCTGCACATCAAGGATCTGCTGCTGGCGCTGGCCGCCGATGATCACCTGCCCGAGCACTTCTGCCTGAACGAGCTGCTGCGCCCACTGGAACGTGTGTCCAAGCACATGCCACTGGCCAGCCTGCTCGAGCAGTTTCGTCAGGGAGGGGCGCATTTCGTACTGGTCGAGGAAGGCGACCACAAGGTGATTGGCTTCCTGACCATGGAAGACGTGCTCGAAGTGCTGGTTGGCGACATCCAGGACGAACATCGCAAGACCGAACGCGGCGTGCTTGCCTACCAGCCCGGCAAGCTGCTGGTCCGCGGCGACACCCCGCTGTTCAAGCTGGAGCGCCTGCTGGAGATCGATCTCGATCACGTCGAGGCCGAAACCCTTGCCGGTCTGGTTTACGAGACGCTGAAACGTGTCCCCGATGAAGACGAAGTGCTCCAGGTCGAAGGCCTGCAGATCGTCATCAAGAAAATGCGCGGACCGAAGATCGTTTTGGCCAAGGTCCTTCGTTTTCCGGGATAGATCGCCCGCCATTGCTGGCCAATCACAGTTACCTTTTCGTTTACATACCGCTCGCTAATCCTTGATTTACAAGTATTAACGACCGCCCATCGTGATACGCAGAATTATTTTCAGACAGCGCCAGTCCACGCCATAGGCGGCTCGCTTGAGCCGCCACCGATTTCTTATCGAATGACGATGGAGCTTCCCGCATGCGCATCAATGGTTTGACTACCACAACCGCCTTGGCCCTGTGCCTGGCAGCCACCTCTCAGGCTTTCGCTCAATCGGCCACCGGCCCGATCTCCACGTTCGGCGTCATTGGCTCGCACCATCAGTACAAGCTGACCGTGAACGACGAAAGCGACAAGGAGCGCCTCAACCAGGGCGGGCTGTACTACAACTTTGGCAACAAGATGACCGGACAGGAAGGCTTCATCTACCAGGCCGGAATCGAAGGTCAGTACCGTGAAAAAGACGATGTGGAATATCTGTCCGCTCGCGCCGATCTCGACCTGGGCCTGCGCGCAGCCCTGAGTACCAACAACTATGTCGACCTGATTGTCGGCGGCGGCTACGGCTGGGGACGCATCGAGCAGGATGACGTGCGCGTCGGCATCTTCGAGGAAGACGTCAAGCTGACCACCCGCTCGCCATTCGCCAAGGCAGGTATCGGCTACAACTACCTGACGCCCGACTACACCGTGCGCCTTGAAGTGGGCGCCCGCTATTCCATTGAAGCGGACAGCAAGCTGAAGGTTGGCGGCGAAAGCGACACCGTCGACCTCAAGGACAAGGTCAACCCCTACGGTGAGCTGAGCGTGCTGTGGAACAAGGGCATCAACAACATGCCAATCAGCACCAGCCTGTACTACACCCAGACCCGCTACGAGATCGACAGTGACAGCGAGTTCGCCGAAAACAGCAAGCTCAAGCAGGAACAGGTCGGTTTGAAAGTCGGCCTGGCATTCTGAGTCGCTGAAGTTGCCGGCCTGTCATGAACGGACCGGTGAGCGGCCAGCGCGGCTACTCACCCCCCACGGCGAAGTTCGGCAGGCTGTTGACCGGCTGGGAGAAGTCGAAGGGAATCGACTCGATCGCCAGGCCGACGTTACGCTGCACCACGAAGTGCAGGTGCGGCCCGGTGCTGTTGCCGGTATTGCCGGAACGCGCGATACGCGTACCACTCTCGACGCGCTGTCCCTCGCGCACCGCTACCGACCCTTTCATCAGGTGCAGGTAGACGCCCATGGTGCCGTCGTCATGCATGATGCGCACGAAATTGCCGGCCGGGTTGTTGCCCCGCCCGCTCTGCTCGTTCTCGATCTTCACCACCATGCCGCCGCGCGCGGCGACGATGGGCGTGCCTTCGGGCATGGCGATGTCGACCGCGTAGCGCCCCTTGGGGGTGAAATGGCTGTACTGGCCGTTGGCACCCTGGGTCAGGCGGAACGGACCGCCGCGCCAGGGCAGCGGATACTTGTAGGGCTTGGGTAACAGGCGCGGATCGCCCAGGGCATGGCGAAGCTTGGGCGTGTACTTGAGCGGCTTGCTGGCATCGCGCGGGGCGAGGGTGGCCAGGCGAATCTGGCTGCGCGGCGGCAATACCCAGCGGATCGGCTTGGCCGGTGCGCCGACGGCGTTCTCGACGTTGTCCAGCTTCAGTTCGATATCCACCGGCGCGAACAGGTCGTTGCGCACCAGCAGGGTCTCGCCCGCCGCGTGCTTGCGGGTTTCCAGTTTCACCTGGGTATCGAGCTTTTCCACCATGCGGTCGCTGAAGACGAAGACCTGCGCACCAGGCGCGGCCTGGTCGCTGTAGGTCACGACCCCATTGGCGTCGGTGTATTTGTAGATGGTCAGGGCCAGCGCCGGCGTAGCCAGCAGCGGCAGCCCGAGCAACAAGAGAATGCGCCCCAGCATAACGGCAGTTTCTAGTGGTTATAGTGTTGGAGCGGGAACTCTAGCAGCGGCGAGTGGCCTGTGCGAGCCACCGACCGTCGGGGTGTGATGGCGGTCAGTTTGTCTGCGCGACCAGGCGCCGAACGGTCGCCTGGCTGGGGGTGAATCAGGCGCCGGGGACGAAGTGCCGCTGCGCCGTGCCGCGAGCGATCAGCCGCGACAGGTAGTCGAGTTTCTGCGGGTCGCGGTCGACGAAGCGGAACGACAACTGCAACCAGTCGCTGTCCGGCTTCGGCTCGAACGCCGCAACGGCGTGCAGATATCCGTTGAGGCGAGCGATCTCGCCGCCCTCGCCCTGTTCCAGATCGAGCACGGCACTTTCCAGCACCTGCGGCAGCTGTTCGCCGCGTTTGACTACCAGCAGTGCCTCTTTGAGGCTCAGCGCCTTGATCACGCAGGCGACACTGCCATTGGCCAGTCGTAGCTGGCCCTGCCCACGCCCGGAAGCCGGTGCGGCGGGAGCACTGCGCGGCACCGGCGCAGCGGGCTGCACCAGTGGCGCGGGGTTTGCCTCCGCAGTCGGAGTCGGTGGCGCGGAGGGCCGCACCACCTCGGCTTTGCCACCGGTCAGCGCAGTCAGCGAGTCGTTGGCGACGCCAGTGGACAGGATTCGTGTCGGTGCGCTGGCAGCCAGGGCATCCAGCTTGCCGGCACGCCCGAGGGCCTTGCGCACCTTGCTGGTCAGCTGTTCGTTGGAAAAGGGTTTGCCGATGAAGTCCGAAACGCCGGCCTGAATGGCCTGCACAACGTTCTCCTTGTCGCCACGGCTGGTCACCATGATGAACGGCGTGGTCTTCAGCGAATCCTGCGCACGGCACCAGCTCAGCAGCTCCAGACCGGACATCTCCGGCATTTCCCAATCGCAGAGAATCAGGTCGAAACGCTCGCGGCTGAGCATCTGCTGAGCCTTGCGTCCGTTTACCGCGTCCTCGGTGCGAATACCGGGAAAGTGGCTGCGAAGCGCCTTCTTCACCAGATCGCGGATAAAGGGTGCGTCATCCACTACCAGCACACTGACCTTGCTCATCCTTAACTCCTGCTCGAATGCCGGCAAGCATAGCCGCAGGATCGGATCGACAAAAGCACGAGTGGCCATTGCCCGTGAAGTTGTTGCGCCCGATCAACCCAGCGACGCGGGTCATGGGCGGGACATGCCCCCGCGGCCACGGCATACTTGCGCCTTTCGCCAGCTTCGCGAGGCCGCCCATGCTTCAGCACAATCGGGTTCAGCACATTCTTGTCGCCCACGATCTCAGCCCAGACGCCGATCTCGCGCTGCAACGTGCCGCCGGTCTGGCGCGCCAGACCGACGCTCGCATCAGCCTGCTTTACGTACTCGACGAGCGCGACGCCGGGAGCGACGAACAGCAGGTACGCGCACTCCTGCAGCAACGCCTGCAGGAGAACGGGCTGGGTCAGCTCGAACCCTGGATTCGCCGCGGGCAGCCGGTAGAGGAGATCCTCACCCAGGCCGAGGGGCTGGAGGCCGATCTGCTAGTGCTGGGCCGCCATCACAAGGGGTCGAGCCAGGGATTCGCCGGCACCACGTTGGAGCGCATCATGCTGGAAAGCCGGGCGCCGCTGTTGCTGGCCATAACCCCGGCGGACGCCCCGTATCATCGCGCCGTGGCTGCGCTGGATTTCTCCCGCTGCGCCACGCGCGCCATGCACTGCGCCTGGGAGTTGCTGGGCGAAGGTGCCGAGCTGCATGCCCTGCATATCGACGAGATGGCCGAGGTACATGGCCCCGATTACGAAGGCCTGTCGCTGCAGCAGGAGCTGTTCGACCAGTTGATCGAAGATATCCAGCCGCAGCTGCCGGATACCGGCGCGCTGCTGAGCTACAGCCTGCATCAGGGCGAGCGCAACAATTGCATGGACGCGGCATTGCGCGACCTGCAACCGCAGCTGCTGGCCCTTGGCAGTCACAGCCGCGGTGAACTGAGCAGCGCTCTGCTCGGCAGCCTCGCCCGGCAGTTTATCGACAACCCGCCCTGCGACATCCTGATCGCGCGCTGAAGCGCGTCTCTGCCCGCCTGCGCCCGACGGCGCAGGTGCATGCAAGCACAGCATCACTGATCGGCACGCCGCCATCAGGTTGCGTCCTTGCAAACCCCTGCTACGTTTAGAGCCAGAACAACAATAAGAAGAAGACGCCCATGAGCCTCGCTTCGACTCGTTTCTGGTCCCGCTTTCCAGCTCCCATCTCTGCGACTTTCCACGACGACGTGATGCCCCGCGCACGAGTGCGTTCGCCGTGCGTGCATCAATGCCTGGCCGCTGCATTCAGCCCGCCGGCGATCCACGGCATTGCGCGCCTGACCGCCTGCCCAGATTTCCCCTAACCCGCCCATACGGACCGCTTCGCATGGGGCGAGCCCGTATGCCGAGCAAACCGTGCAAGGAGATACGCATGAAGCTTTCAGCAATCGCAGCGGCAACCCTGACGGCAGTGGCCGCCGTACCCGCCTCGGCCGAGATTTCCGACGGCAAGGTGAAGATCGGCATCCTCAACGACCAGTCCGGCGTGTATGCCGATTTCGGCGGCAAGTGGTCGTTCGAGGCAGCGAAGATGGCTGCCGAGGACTTCGGCGGCGAGGTACTCGATGCCCCCATCGAGATCGTGACCGCCGATCACCAGAACAAGCCGGACATTGCCTCCAACATCTCGCGGCAGTGGTACGACCGCGAGCAGGTCGACGCGATCATGGAGCTGACCACCTCCTCGGTGGCGCTGGCGGTACAGGGCATTTCCAAGAGCAAGAAGAAGATCAATCTGGTGACCGGCGCCGCCACCACCGAACTGACCGGCAAGCAGTGCTCGCCCTACGGCTTCCACTGGGCCTACGACACCCACGCGTTGGCGGTCGGCACCGGCGGCGCGCTGGTTTCCCAGGGCGGCGACAGCTGGTATTTCCTCACCGCCGACTACGCCTTCGGCTACTCGCTGGAGGAGCAGACCTCCGAGTTCGTCAAATCCAAGGGCGGCGAGGTCAAGGGCTCGGTGCGCCATCCGCTGGCAACAACCGACTACTCGTCGTTCCTGCTTCAGGCCCAAGCCTCGGGCGCCAAGGTCATCGGCCTGGCCAACGCTGGACTGGACACCGCCAACAGCATCAAGCAGGCCGCCGAGTTCGGCATCGTCGCCAGCGGCCAGCGCCTCGCCGCGCTGCTCTTCACCCTCGCCGAAGTGCACGGCCTGGGCCTCGATGCCGCCCAGGGCCTGACCCTGACCGAGAGCTTCTACTGGGACCGCGACGACAAATCCCGCGAGTTCGGCGAGCGCTTCTTCAAGCGCACCGGGCGTATGCCGAACATGGTCCACGCCGGCACCTACTCCGGCGTCATGCAGTACCTCAAGGCGATCGAGAAGGCCGGGACCGACGCCACCGAGCCGGTGGCCAAGGCCATGCACGAGATGCCGGTGGACGATGTCTTCGCGCGCAATGCCAAGGTCGGCGCCAACGGCCGGCTGATCAGCGACGTCTACCTGATGGAGGTGAAGAAGCCCGAGGAAAGCAAGCGCGAGTGGGACTACTACAAGGTTCTGGCGACCGTGCCGGGCAACGAGGCCTATATCGATCCGGCCGAGAGTGGCTGCGATCTGGTCGGGCAGTGAGCATGGCGACAGCGCAAGGCCTGGACGCCGGCGGTTCGACCGCCGGCACAGCCACGGACACGCCGGTGATGCTCTCTGCCCGCGGCCTGCGCAAGGAGTTCGGCGGCTTCGTCGCGGTCAACAATGTCGATCTGGACGTGCACCATGCCCGGGTGCACGCCCTGATCGGCCCCAACGGCGCGGGCAAGACCACGGTGTTCAACCTGCTGACCAAGTTCCTGCAGCCCACCAGCGGAACCATCCGCCTGCTCGACCATGACATCACCCGCACCGACCCGGCCAAGGTGGCACGCATGGGGCTGGTGCGCTCATTCCAGATCTCGGCGGTGTTCCCGCACCTCTCCGTGCTGGACAACGTGCGCGTCGCGTTACAGCGCCCGGGCCGGCTGGCCACGCAGTTCTGGCTGCCGATGCGCTCGCTCAATCGCCTCAACGAGCGCGCCATGCAGCTGATCGAGTCGGTCGGCCTGGCCGACAAGCGCAACGAGCTGGCGGCTGATCTCTCCTACGGGCGAAAACGCGTACTGGAGATCGCCACCACCCTGGCGCTGGAGCCCAAGGTGCTGCTGCTGGATGAGCCCATGGCCGGCATGGGCCACGAAGACGTGCATGTGGTGGCCGAGATCATCCGCGAGGTCGCCACCCAGCGCGCGGTGCTGATGGTCGAGCACAACCTCAAGGTGGTCGCCGACCTCTGCCATCAAGTGACGGTGTTGCAGCGCGGCGAAATCCTGACCTCCGGCGACTACCGCACGGTCAGCCAGGACGAGCGCGTGCGCGTGGCCTACATGGGGACCGACGATGACTGAACCCTTGCTCAGCGTGCGCGACCTCAACGCCTGGTATGGCGAAAGCCATGCCCTGCACGGCATCGACCTCGACGTGCAGCAAGGCGAGACAGTGACCCTGCTCGGCCGCAACGGCGTCGGCAAGACCACCGCGCTGCGCGCGATCGTCGGTATTATCCGCCAGCGCAGCGGCAGCATTCGCTTCGACGGCAAGGACATGCTGCGCGTGCCGCTGCACCGCACCGCCCGCCACGGCATGGGCTATGTACCGGAAGAACGCGGTATCTTTTCCACGCTGACGGTGGAGGAGAACCTCACCCTGCCGCCGGTGATCGCCAAGGGCGGCATGACCCTGGCCGAGATCTACCAGCTGTTCCCCAACCTCGAGGAACGCCGCAAGAGCCCCGGCACCAAGCTCTCCGGTGGTGAGCAGCAGATGCTGGCCATGGCGCGCATCCTGCGCACAGGCGCCAAGCTGCTGCTGCTCGACGAACCCACCGAAGGCCTGGCGCCGGTGATCATCCAGCGTATCGGCGAGGTGCTGCAGACCCTCAAGCAGCGCGGCATGACCATCCTGCTGGTGGAACAGAATTTCCGCTTCGCCAGCAAGGTGGCCGACCGCTTCTATGTGGTCGACCACGGCAAGGTTATCGATACCTTCGATGTCGCCGATCTGCCAGGCCGCATGACCATGCTCAACGAAGCCCTGGGGGTCTGATGACGACGATTTTCGATGTACCGATCCAGGCCTTTCTCGGGCAATTGCTGATCGGCCTGATCAACGGCTCGTTCTACGCCATGCTCAGCCTGGGCCTGGCGATCATCTTCGGCATGCTGAAGATCATCAACTTCGCCCACGGCGCGCAGTACATGATCGGCGCCTTCGCCGGCTATCTGTTGCTGGCGACCCTCGGCATCGGCTACTGGCCGGCGCTGATCCTCGCGCCGATCATCGTCGGCCTGTGCAGCGCGGTGATCGAGCGCCTGGCGCTGTCGCGGCTGTACAACCTCGACCACCTCTACAGTTTGCTCTTCACCTTCGGTCTGGCGCTCGCCCTGGAAGGCGCGTTCCGCTACTTCTATGGCTCCTCCGGGCAGCCCTATGCCGTGCCGAAAGAACTGGCCGGTGGCTACAACCTGGGCTTCATGTTCCTGCCCAAGTACCGCGCCTGGGTGGTGCTGGCGTCGCTGGTGATCTGCATCGCCAGCTGGCTGCTGATCGAGAAGACCAAGCTCGGCGCCTACCTGCGTGCCGCCACCGAGAACCCGACGCTGGTGCGCACCTTCGGCATCAACGTGCCGCTGCTCCTGACCTTCACCTATGGCATGGGCGCAGCGCTGGCCGGGCTGGCCGGCATGCTCGCCGCGCCAATCTATCAGGTCAGCCCGCTGATGGGTTCGAACCTGATCATCGTGGTGTTCGCCGTGGTGGTGGTCGGCGGCATGGGCTCGATTCTAGGCGCCATCATCACCGGTTACATGCTGGGCATTCTCGAGGGGCTGACCAAGGTGTTCTATCCGGAAGCGTCCAACATCGTGATCTTCGTGATCATGGCGATCGTGCTGCTGGTGCGCCCGGCCGGCCTGATGGGGAGGGACGCCTGATGAACAGCCAGGTGAACGTCACGCCGACCACCAAACGCCCGCTGCTGCGCCTGGAGACCGTGCTGATCCTGATCGGCGTGGTCGCGCTGGCACTGGCACCGTTCTATTTCTACCCGATCTTCCTGATGAAGGTGCTGTGCTTCGCCCTCTTCGCCTGCGCCTTCAACCTGCTGCTCGGCTATACCGGCATCCTCTCCTTCGGCCACGCGGCGTTCTTCGGCGGCGCGGCGTATTTCACCGCCCACGCGGTCAAGGAATGGGGATTGCCGCCCGAGCTGGGCATTCTCGTCGGCGTTGCCGGCGCGGCGTTTCTCGGGCTGATCATCGGCTTCCTGGCGATCCGCCGGCAGGGCATTTACTCGACGATGATCACCCTGGCGCTGTCGCAGATGTTCTTTTTCTTCTGCCTGCAGGCACCCTTCACCCATGGTGAGGACGGCATTCAGAACATTCCGCGCGGGCACCTGTTCGGCTTTATCGATCTGCAGGAGCCGCTGTACATGTACTTCTTCGTGCTGTCGGTGTTCCTGGCCGGGATGCTGCTGATCTGGCGCGTGATCAACTCGCCGTACGGCATGATCCTGCGCTCGATCCGTGAGAACGAGAACCGCGCCATTTCCCTGGGCTATTCGGTGTCGCGCTACAAGCTCGGCGCCTTCGTCATGTCCGCCGCCTTGGCCGGACTGGCCGGCGGACTGAAGGCGCTGGTGTTCCAATTCGCCACGCTGACCGACGTCAGCTGGCAGATGTCCGGCGAGGTGGTGCTGATGACCCTGCTCGGCGGCATCGGTACGCTGGTCGGGCCGATCTTCGGCGCCGCACTGGTGACCAGCCTGGGCAACTACTTCGCTACCTCGGAGCTGCCGGTAACGCTGGTCACCGGAATCATCTTCATGGTCTGCGTACTGGTGTTCCGCCGCGGGATGATCGGCGAATTCTATGCCTCGCGGCTGGGCAAGAAACTGGAGCGGCGCGCCGACGACTAGGGGCCGCCAGGCGCAGCGCGGGGCAATTCAGCCGTTCGCTTCGAGCAGGTCATGCAGTTCGACGAACTGCTGGCTCAGCTTGTGCCGCGGGTCCAGGTAGACCAGCGGCATGCAGGCCTGATGCGACTCGCGCATCTTTACCGAACTCATCAGGTTGACCGGCAGCACCGGCAGTCCTTCGCTCAGCAGCTCGTCGATCATCTGCTGCGGCAGCGCGGCCCGCGGCTGGAACTGATTGACCACGATGCCCTCGACCTCAAGCGTTTCGTTATGGTCGTCCTTCATGTCTTCGATCTCGTCCAGCAGGCTGTACAGCGCCTGACGGGAAAAGCTGTCGCAGTCGAAGGGAATCAGGCAGCGATCAGCTGCGATAAGCGCAGAGACCGTATAAAAATTCAGCGCCGGCGGGGTGTCGAGGTAAATCCGGTCATAGTCCTCGGCAAGACCGTCGAGCAATTTTCGCAGCTTGTTGATCTTGTGCTTGGCCTCCAGCTTGGGCTGCAGGTCGGCCAGCTCTGCCGTCGCGCTGATCAAATGCAGATTGTCGAAGGCCGTTTCTAGAATGGGCGGGCGCGCCTTCTTGCCAGCGGTACCGCCGGCGAGAATCTGCTTGAAGAAATCGGCGATGCCGGTGGGAATGTCATCGCCCGTCAGCCCGGTCAGGTAATGCGTGGAGTTGGCCTGGGCGTCCAGATCCACCAGCAGCGTGCGGTAGCCCTGCGATGCACTGACCGCTGCCAGGTTGCAGGCGATGCTCGACTTGCCGACACCCCCCTTCTGATTGAACACGACCCTGCGCATGATTCGCCTCCCGACAGTCCCTGAGCGGTCGAGTCTATACGGCAAATGTGACAATCGGGTTATCCACGACGGCAAAACCGACCAAAGTCAGACGGCAACGGGTGCCTTGATGTGCGGATGCGCTTCGTAGCCAACCAGTTCGAAGTCCTCGAAGCGGAAGGCGAACAGGTCCTTCACGTCCGGATTGAGCTTCATGGTCGGCAGCGGCAGCGGCTCGCGGGTCAGCTGCAGGTCGGCCTGCTCCAGGTGATTGGCGTACAGATGGCAGTCGCCGCCGCTCCAGATGAACTCGCCCGGTTGCAGGTCGCAGACCTGCGCCACCATCAGCGTCAGCAGCGCATAGCTGGCGATGTTGAACGGCACGCCGAGGAAGATATCCGCCGAGCGCTGGTACAGCTGGCAGCTGAGCTTGCCGTCGGCGACGTAGAACTGGAACAGCGCGTGGCACGGCGGCAACGCCATCTGCTCGACCAGCGCCGGGTTCCAGGCCGAAACGATCAGGCGGCGCGAATCCGGGTTCTTCCTGATCATCGCCAGCAGGTTGGCGATCTGGTCGATGGATTCACCATTCGGCGCCGGCCAGGAGCGCCACTGATAGCCGTAGACCGGGCCCAACTCGCCGTTCTCGTCGGCCCACTCGTCCCAGATGCGCACGCCGTTTTCCTTCAGGTACTTGATATTGGTGTCGCCCTGAAGGAACCACAGCAGCTCGTGGATGATGGATTTGAGGTGGCACTTCTTGGTGGTGACCAGCGGAAAGCCTTCGGCCAGGTCGAAACGCATCTGATGGCCAAACACGCTGTAGGTGCCGGTGCCGGTACGATCGGTCTTGAAGGTGCCGTGTTCGCGCACGTGGCGCATCAGGTCGAGGTACTGTTTCATCGATTGACTCGAAGCAGGCGCCGAAGCGCGGTGAAAAGGCTGCGCGAATAGTAAAAGGCCTGCGCCCCGCTTGTCGCCCTCATGGCGACAGGCAGGGCAACGGAATCAGGCCGGAGCCCGGCCGGCGTCGCGGCGATAGGCCCAGGCGATCATCCCGGCACCGAGCAGCACCATTGGCACGCAGAGCAGCTGGCCCATGGTCAGCCAGCCGAACGCCAGGTAGCCCAGCTGTGCATCCGGCACACGGACGAACTCGACGATGAAGCGGAAGATGCCGTAGCACACCGCGAACAGTCCGGAGACCGCCATGGTCGGCCGCGGCTTGCGCGAATAGAACCAGAGGATCAGGAACAGCGCGACGCCCTCCAGGGCGAACTGATAGAGCTGCGACGGGTGCCGCGCCAGTTGCTGCGGGTCGGTCGGGAAGACCATCGCCCAGGGCACATCGGTGGCCTTGCCCCACAGCTCGGCGTTGATGAAGTTGCCGATTCGTCCGGCGCCCAGACCAATCGGCACGAACGGCGCGATGAAGTCCATCAGCTCGAAGAAGCTCTTGCCGTTGCGCCGGGCGAAGATCCAGCTGCACAGCAGCACGCCGATCAGGCCGCCGTGGAAGGACATGCCGCCCTTCCATACCTGCAGGATCAGGCTCGGCTGGTTGATGTAGGCGGCCAGGTCATAGAACAGCACATAACCCAGACGGCCACCGACGATCACCCCCATGGCCACCCAGAACACCAGGTCGGAGAGCTTGTCCTTCGGCCACTCGGGTGCGAAGCGCTGCACCCGCAGCGAAGCCAGCCACCAGGCGCCGCCGATGCCGATCAGGTACATCAGACCGTACCAGTGAATCTGCAAGGGGCCGATGGCGACGGCCACCGGATCGATCTGCGGATAGGGCAGCATCCGTTACTCCTCAAACCAGAAAATTGATGCCGACGCTCAGCAGCAGCAGAGCGAACAGCCGTTTCAGAACCTTGGCCGACAGACGATGCGCCAGCTTCGCACCCAGTCTGGCGAAGAACATGCTGGTTGCCGCGATGCCGAGCACGGCCGGCAGATAGACGAAGCCCAGACTCCAGTCAGGCAGTTGCGCCTCGTGCCAGCCGACCACCATGAAACTCAGCGCCCCGGCAATGGCGATCGGCAGGCCGCACGCCGCGGAAGTTGCCACCGCCTGCTGCATCGGCACGCTGCGCCAGGTCAGATAGGGCACAGACAGCGAGCCGCCGCCGATGCCGAAAATCGCCGAAGCCCAGCCGATCACCACGCCCACCAGCGACAGCTCCGGCCGTCCCGGCGCCTGGCCGGTGGCCTTGGGCCGCAGGTCGAAGCCCATTTGCACCGCCATTGCCAGGGCGAACACACCGATGATCTTCTGCAGCATCGGCCCCTGGATCGCCGCGGCGGTCAGGCTGCCCAGGGCGGCGCCAAGGAGAATGCCAAAGGTCATCCACAGCACCATCGGCCAGCGCACCGCACCTTTGCGGTGATGGGTGAGAATGGAATTGACCGAGGTGAAGACGATAGTAGCCAGGGACGTACCGACGGCCAGATGGGTGAGGATTTCCTGAGAAAATCCCTGGGCGCTGAAACTAAATACCAGCACCGGCACGATGATCAGCCCGCCGCCCACGCCAAACAGCCCGGCCAGCAGTCCGGCGAAGCCGCCAAGCAGCAGATACAGCAGAAACTCCATGTGCCCCGTCCCGGCGAAACAAAGCGGCATGTTAGCGGAAAATGCGCCCGTCCCGCGCGCCCGACGTTGACCGCTAAAACCCGGCAGTGGCTCATACGCCGGCGGCGCCTGTACTCTTGGCGGTCCGGACATAGTTTGGCTTTCCCATGTGCCTGATCGTTTTCGCCTGGCGCCCCGGCCACACCCAACCGCTGGTGGTAGCCGCCAACCGCGACGAGTTCCACGCCCGCCCGAGCCTGCCGCTGGGGCACTGGGAGGATGCACCCTGGATCGTCGGCGGGCGCGACCTGCAGGCAGGCGGCACCTGGATGGGCGTCACCACCGGCGGACGCTTCGCCGCACTGACCAATATTCGCGCACCCGGCCAGGTGATCGGCCCACGTTCGCGCGGCGAGCTGCCGGAACAGTACCTGCGCGGAAACTTGCCGCCGGCTGACTACCTCGCCGAGCTGGCCGGCCGCCGCGCCGACTACGCCGGCTTCAACCTGCTGGTCGGCGATCGGCAGGCACTCTGGCACCTGAACTCACACCGCGGTGAGGCGACGGAGTTGCAGCCCGGAATCTACGGTCTGTCCAACGCCAGCCTCGACACGCCCTGGCCCAAGCTGGGAAAAGCCCGCGCAGCACTGGCGACCAACCTCGACCCGGCGACTCCTGAGAACCTGCTCGCCCTGCTGGCGGACCCAAGCCCAGCGGCCGAGCATGAACTGCCGCAGACCGGCGTGCCGCTGGAATGGGAAAGGCGGCTGTCGAGCATCTTCATCGCCAGCCCGGAGTACGGCACGCGCGCCAGCACAGCGCTGATCCGTCATGCCGACGGAGCGCTGGACATCCTGGAGCGTAGTTTCGGCCCGGACGGCCCAGTGGGCGAGGTGCGCTACCGCCACCCGCCAACGAGCTGATTGGCGAGCGGCGGATTGCTCAGACGGCGGCGGACGGGTTGATCAGCTTGCTCAGGCCGAGGTTGCGCAAGGTAAGCTGGACCGTGCTGTGGATGACCTGCGGGCTGTCCAGCAGCATGACCCGCGCCAGCAGCTGCTGAGCAGTATCCATGCTGATCTGACGCAGCAGCCATTTCACCTTGGGCAGGTTGGTGGCGTTCATCGACAGGCTGTCGAAGCCCATCGCCAGCAACAGCATGGCCGCCGCCGGGTCGCCCGCCATCTCGCCGCAGATGCTCACCGGCTTGCCCTCGCCATGGGCTTCCTTGACCACACGCTGCAGCGCTTCGAGCACCGCCGGATGCAGATAGTCGTAGAGATCGGCGACCCGCGGATTATTGCGATCCACCGCCAGCAGGTACTGCGTGAGGTCGTTCGAGCCGACCGAGATGAAGTCCACCATGCGCGCCAGTTCGCGCGTCAGGTAGACCGCCGCCGGCACTTCGATCATGACGCCGACCGGCGGCATGATCACGTCCAGCCCCTCGTCGCGCACCTCGCACCAGGCACGGTGAATCAGATGCAGCGCCTCTTCCAGTTCGCGGATGCCGGAAATCATCGGCAAGAGGATGCGCAGGTTGTTCAGCCCGGCGCTGGCCTTGAGCATGGCGCGGGTCTGCAGCAGGAAGATCTCGGGGTGGTCGAGGGTGACGCGGATACCGCGCCAGCCGAGGAACGGGTTTTCTTCCTTGATCGGGAAGTACGGCAGGCACTTGTCGCCGCCGATGTCGAGGCTGCGCATGGTTACCGGCAGCGGATGGAAGGCTTCCAGCTGCTCGCGGTAGATCGCCATCTGCTCCTTCTCGCTTGGGAAGCGCTCCTTGATCATGAACGGCACTTCGGTGCGATACAGGCCGACGCCCTCGGCGCCGCGCTCCTGCGCGCGCACCACATCGGCGAGCAGGCCGGTATTCACCCACAGCGGAATGCGATGACCGTCGGTGGTCTCGCACGGCAGCTCGCGCAGCACGTCGAGCCCGGCGGAGAGCTGGCGCTCCTGCTCGGCCAGCACTTCATACTGCTCGCGTAGGACCTTGCCCGGATTGGTGATGATCTCGCCGCGATAGCCGTCGATGATCAGCTCGATGCCGTCGACCTTGGAATAAGGCAGGTCGACCGCGCCCATCACCGTCGGAATGCCCATGGCACGGGCGAGAATGGCGACGTGGGAGTTGCTCGAGCCGAGCACCGAAACCATGCCCACCAGCTTGCCCTCTGGCACCTCGCCGAGCATCGCCGGCGAGAGCTCCTCACTGACCAGAATGGTCTTGTCGGGATAGGTCAGCGTCTGCTGACGCGCCTCCTGCAGGTAGGAAAGCAGGCGCCGGCCGATGTCTTTGACGTCCGATGCTCGCTCGCGCAGGTAGGCGTCGTCCATCATCTCGAAGCGCCGCACGTGCTCGCTGACCACCTGGCGCAGCGCGCCCTGCGCCCACTGGCCGGTACGGATGACCTTGGTCACTTCGCCGCCCAGGGCGGAGTCGTCGAGCATCATCAGGTACACATCGAACAGCGCGCGCTCTTCCTTGCGCATCTGCGTGGCGAGCTTTTCCGAGAGAGTGCGCATGTCGGCGCGCACGGCCTCCAGCGCAGCTTCGAAGAGCGTCAGCTCGGCATCGATGTTGTCGATGTTCTTGTCCGGCACCACATCCAGATCAGCCGGCGGCAGCACCACCACGGCGGTTCCGACGCCGGCGCCTGGCGCGCCCGGAATGCCGATGAAGCGGGTTTCCTGGATGCCCTTGCCTTGCCGGCCAAGCCCGCGGATCGAACCGGTCGCCTCGGCATGGGCGATAACACCGGCAAGCTGCGCGCTCATGGTGACGAGGAAGGCTTCTTCACCCTCGTCGAACTGGCGGCGTTCCTTCTGCTGGATGACCAGTACGCCCATCACCCGACGGTGGTGGATGATCGGCGCACCGAGAAAGGAGGCATAACGTTCCTCGCCGGTTTCGGCGAAGTAGCGATAGCGTGGGTGTTCGGAGGCGTGTTCGAGGTTGAGCGGCTCTTCGCGGGTGCCGACCAGGCCGACCAGGCCTTCGTTGGGCGCCATGCTGACCTTGCCGATGGCGCGCTTGTTGAGGCCTTCGGTGGCCATCAGGACGAAGCGTTCGGTTTCCGGATCGAGCAGATAGACCGAGCAGACCTGGCTACCCATGGCCTCCCTGACTCTCAGCACGATGATGCCCAACGCCGCCTTGAGGTCCTTGGCGGCATTCACTTCCTGGACAATCTTGCGCAGCGTGCCGAGCATGCTCAGAGGCTTTCTCCCCGAATCTCAGTCCCGCACCGGTAAACGCGGTGCGAGTTCTTTAAGTGCGCGACGATAGACCTCGCGCTTGAAGGTGACCACCTGTCCCAGCGGGTACCAGTAGCTGACCCAGCGCCAGCCGTCGAACTCCGGCTTGCCGGTCAGGTCCATGCGTACACGCTCTTCGGCGCTGGTCAGGCGCAGCAGGAACCATTTCTGTTTCTGTCCGATGCACAGCGGCTGGCTATGGGTACGCACCAGGCGTTGCGGCAGACGATAGCGCAACCAGCCACGGGTGCAGGCGAGGATATTCACATCCTGCTCTTCCAGGCCGACTTCTTCGTTGAGTTCGCGAAACAGGGCTTCTTCCGGCGTTTCACGGGCGTTGATCCCGCCTTGCGGGAACTGCCAGGCATCCTGATTGATCCGCCTGGCCCACAGCACCTGACCGACATCGTTGGTCAAGATGATGCCGACGTTCGGGCGAAAACCATCGGAGTCGATCACGGCATACAACCTCGCAGACGCATGTCGCGGCATTGTTCCACAAAACCGCGATAAGCCGAAAGCACGGCAAGCCGCCGTTCGGCACGTACCCGCGCGCTCGGCGAGGGGCCGCCCGAGGCTGCGCGCAAGACGCTGCAACCGGTATGCTTGGGGCCGCCCTGACCATCATCGAGGAAAACATCCGTGCGCCTGGCTCTATTCGATCTCGACAACACCCTGCTGGCCGGTGACAGCGACCACGCCTGGGGCGAATACCTCTGCCAGCGCGGCATCGTCGATCCGACCCAGTACAAGGCGCGCAACGACGCCTTCTATCAGGATTACCTGGCCGGCAATCTCGACGTGCACGCCTATCAGAATTTCTGCCAGGAACTGCTCGGCCGCAGCGAGATGGCGCAGCTGCAGCAGTGGCACGACGAATTCATGCAGGATTTCATCGAGCCCATCGTGCTGAGCAAGGGCGAGGCGCTGGTGCGCCAGCATCTGGAGGCGGGCGACAAGGTAGTGATCATCACCGCCACCAATCGCTTCATCACCGGGCCGATCGCTGCACGCCTGGGCGTCGATACCCTGCTGGCGACCGAATGCGAGATGCGCGACGGGCGCTACACCGGCCGGCTGACCGACATCCCCTGCTTCCAGGAAGGCAAGGTCCAGCGCATCGAGCGCTGGCTGGCGGAAACCGAGCAGACTCTCGAAGACGCCTATTTCTACAGCGACTCTCGCAACGACCTGCCGCTGCTGCAGCGCGTCCCCCATCCAGTGGCGGTGGACCCGGACCCGGTGCTGCGCGACTTCGCCACCGAACGTGGCTGGCAGATCATCTCGCTGCGCTGAGCCAGCGCAGCAGTCATACCCGAGCCGGTCGAATCAGACCGGCTTGGCGCCCATCAGGGCGGTGATGGCAATCAGCACGACCAGTACCAGCACAGCGTAGATACCGGCATTACGCGCCGCAGTGGCGTTGCCCAGCGCCTGCCAGGCGGCAAGACGCCCGGCCAGCAGCAGAACCAGCGGGATCAGCACGAGGAACAGCACGGAGCTGGCCAGCAACCAGAACTGGCCCAGCGGCCACCCGGCCAGATGCGTCAGCCACCAGCCGGTCACCGGCAGCGACAGGCCGATCACGGCCAGCAGCGGCAAGGACAGTCGGCGGGTGCGCTGCAGCTTGCGTTGCAGCACGGCCTCGTCGCCGCCGCGGCCGGCTTTCCACAGCATGATCAGGTGCACGATCACACCCAGTAGCAACAGCACCGCGGTGGCGCCATGCACGATTCGTAGGGTCAGATAGTGTTCCATTCGCGATCCTTTAAGTCAGTTCAGCCGAGAAACAGCTTGTAAGCCGGATTCTCGCTTTCGTCCCAGTAGCGGTAGCCGATCTTGTCCAGCGCGGCCGGTACCAGATGGCGCTCGTCGGCCGGCACCTGCAGCCCCGCAACTACCCGGCCGTCGGCGGCACCATGGTTGCGGTAATGGAACATCGAGATGTTCCAGCGCCCGCCGAGCTTGTTGAGAAAGTTGAACAGCGCGCCGGGACGCTCGGGAAACTCGAAGCGCAGCACCATCTCGTTGCTGACGCCGGCGGCGTGGCCACCGACCATGTGCCGCGTGTGCAGCTTGGCCAGTTCGTTATCGGTCAGATCGAGCACCGGGAAGCCCTTGTCGCGCAGCCCCTGCACCAGCGCGGCGCGCGGGTCGTTCTCCGGGTGGGTCTGCACGCCGACGAAGATGTGCGCCTCGCGGTCGGTGTGGAAACGGTAGTTGAACTCGGTGATCTGGCGTTTGCCGATCGCCTCGCAGAAGGCCTTGAAGCTGCCCGGCTGCTCGGGGATGGTGACGGCAATGATCGCCTCGCGCTTCTCGCCCAGCTCGGCGCGCTCGGCGACATGGCGCAGGCGGTCGAAATTGACGTTGGCGCCGGAGTCGATGCCCACCAGCACCTGGCCGCTGATGCCTTCGCGCTCGACGTATTTCTTGATCCCGGCCACGGCCAGCGCACCTGCCGGCTCGGTGATCGAGCGGGTATCGTCGTAGATATCCTTGATCGCCGCGCAGATCTCGTCGGTACTGACGGTGATCACTTCGTCGACATGATCCTTGCAGAGCTCGAAGGTGTGCTGACCGATCTGCGCCACCGCCACGCCGTCGGCGAACAGCCCGACCTGCTCCAGCACCACGCGCTCGCCGGCAGCCATTGCGGCCTGCAGACAATTGGAGTCGTCCGGCTCGACGCCGATCACCTTGGTCTCTGGGTAGAGATACTTCACGTAGGCGGCGATGCCAGCCACCAGGCCGCCGCCGCCCACCGGAACAAAGATCGCGTCGATCGGCCCCTGGTGCTGACGGAGGATCTCCATCGCCACGGTACCCTGCCCGGCGATCACATCGGGATCGTCATAGGGGTGGATATAGACGTAGCCCTTCTCTTCCACCAGCTTCAGCGAGTAGGCCAGCGCCTCGGGGAAGGCATCGCCATGCAGCACCACCTTGCCGCCGCGGGCACGTACGCCCTGGACCTTCAGCTCAGGTGTGGTGCGCGGCATGACGATGGTGGCCTTTATCCCCAGCTGCTTGGCCGCCAGCGCAACGCCCTGGGCGTGATTGCCAGCCGATGCCGTGACCACGCCACGCGCCAGCTCCTCGGCGGACAGCTGCGCCAGCTTGTTGTAGGCGCCGCGGACCTTGAAGGAGAACACCGGCTGCAGATCCTCGCGCTTGAGCAGAATCTGGTTGCCGATTCGCTCGGAAAGCTGGCGGGCGGGCTGCAGCGGGGTTTCGATGGCGACGTCGTAGACGCGGGAAGTGAGGATCTTCTTGACGTAATGTTCGAGCATTCTGGCTGTCTTGGCAGGCATTGCGAGGGAACGAGGAGTCTACCCCCCGCAAGCCCCCGGCGACCACCGGCAATCCACGACGGCTTCGGCATGACAAGACCCGCCGCCGGCAGAGGGCTATAATCCGAGCCCGTCCTTCCCGCCCGGATTCCCGCCATGACCCAGGATCAGCTCAAGCAGGCCGTCGCCCAGGCCGCCGTCGACCATATCGTCCCGCACCTCAGCGATCGCAGCATCATTGGCGTGGGCACTGGTTCCACCGCCAACTTCTTCATCGACCTGCTGGCCAAGCACAAGGGCTTCTTCGACGGCGCCGTGGCCAGCTCCGAAGCCACCGCCGAACGTCTCAAGCAGCACGGCATCCCGGTCTACGACCTGAACTCGGTGAGCGAACTGGAGTTCTATGTCGACGGCGCCGACGAAGCCAACAAGCACCTCGAGCTGATCAAGGGCGGTGGCGCCGCCCTGACCCGCGAGAAGATCGTCGCCGCGGTAGCCAAGACCTTCATCTGCATCGCCGACGGCAGCAAGCTGGTCGAGCAGCTGGGCGCCTTCCCGCTGCCGGTGGAAGTCATCCCGATGGCGCGCAGTCATGTCGCCCGCGAGCTGGTAAAGCTCGGCGGCGACCCGGTCTACCGCGACGGCGTGGTCACCGACAACGGCAATGTCATCCTCGACGTGCACAACCTGATGATCGGCTTCGCGCCGGAACTGGAAGGCAAGATCAACGACATCGTCGGCGTGGTCTGCAACGGCCTGTTTGCCATGCGCCCGGCGGATCTGCTGCTGCTCGGCACCAAGGAAGGCGTGCAGACAATAAAGCGCTGATCCGCTGCGGCGAAGCGCAACGGCGCGACGCCGAACTGGCGACTACGCTTTAGGTGCGCTGCGGCGAATCCGCCGCAGCTCATCACAGGAGGTGTCGCCATGTCCGGCAAATTCCAGTTGAAGAAATCCAGCAACGGCCAGTTCCATTTCAATCTTCTGGCCGGCAACGGTCAGGTCATCCTGTCCAGCGAGCAGTACAAGGCCCATGCCTCGGCGCTCAACGGCATCGATTCGGTGCGCAAGAACGCGGTGCGCGAAGGTGCGTTCGAGGTCAAGGAGTCGAGCAACGGCAAGTACTTTTTCGTGCTCAAGGCAACCAACGGGCAGGTCATCGGCCAGAGTCAGATGTACGCCAGCCTGCACAGTGCCGAGCAGGGTTGCGACTCGGTACTACGCCACGCACCGAATGCCGCCCTGCAGGACGAAAGCGCGTCGGCCGCCTGACCGCCTTCAAAGCCGGTGATCGAGGCGGTAACCGATCACCTGGCCTGCTTGCTGAACACGTAGAACAGGTTCGGCTCGCTGACTACATACAGCGTGCCGTCCGACCCCATCGCGATGCCTTCCGCCTGCGGCACATCCTGTTCCAGCCCATGCTTGCCGGCGTTCAGTGCCAGGCTGCTGAGTGGTTGGCCCTTGCTTCCCAATTCGACCACCAGCCGCGATTCGTCGGACAGCGCCAGCAGATGTCCGCTGCGCTCATCGAACTGCAAACTGGACAGATCACGCACGAACAGTCTGGCTTCGTGTTCATTGATATGTACTGCTGGCGTTTCGGCAGAATAGGGAAAGCCCGCGATTTCATAAATCTTGACCGGGTTGCGCTCTTTAGCGACGAACAGGCGTCCGCCGGCCGTATCGTACGCGAGGCCCTCGAAGCCCTTGTTGCCGTTGAGGTCGATGCCCAGCGAAAGCTGTGAGGCGTGCGTGGCATCAATAATGGTCGTCTGCTCGTCGACTTCGACCCGAAACAGGCGCTGCCGGCGCTCGTCGCTGATCACATACACGCCGGCAGAGATGTACTCGACAGCCTCCGGGTCGCCGAAGCCAACGAGCGGGATCGCGCGCAGCAGATCGCCCTCCAGGCTGAGTTCGAGCAGGTGCGGATTGCCATTAGTGACGGCGATCAGACTGTTGCGATCCGGGTCGAAAGTCAGCGCCGAGAGATCGTCGTCGATTCCTTCGACCACCTTGCCCTGGATCGTCACCTGGTAATCCGGCAGCCACAATGAGGCGTCCTCCGCCGGTTCACCGCGATGCCACTGGTTGAGATGAAACCAGCCACGCTCGAACAGGCGGTAATGAATGCCGGCAGCGACGGCCAGCAACAGCGCCACAGCCAATGATGCCGCCGTAAACAATTTCAACGCACGCATAGAGACCTACTGTTGTTCTGATGAGCGAGCGATTGTCTTCAGTCAGGCTTACACCAAGCTTAATGCGGCCATTCAGCGCCTGCGGCTGAATACGTAGAAGCGGTTGGGCTCGCCGACCACGTAGATGTTGCCTTCGCCATCCATCGCCACACCTTCGGCCTGCTCGATCCCATGTACCAACCCATTGAGTCCGCCGAACAGGCTGATGAAGCTGCGCGGCTTGCCCTGCAGGTCCAGCTCCACCAGCAGCCGCGACTCGTCGGAAAGCATCAGCGTGTGGCCGCTGCGCGGGTCGATGGCGACGGAGGAAATGTCACGAACCAGCAGCCGTTGCCCGGGCACGGCCTGCAGCGCCCCGGCGGCGCCGTCCTCGCCGGGGAATGGGAGCTCGAACAGGCCCTGCGGATCACGTTCCTTGGCCAGCAGCAGGCGCTGCGTACGCGGGTTCCAGGCCAGTCCCTCGAAGCCCTTGTTGCCGGCATCGGCGAAGCCCAGGTCATAGCTGGCCAGATCTTCGAGATCGAGGCTTTCCACGCCGGGCTCCAGACGGAAAACCGCCACCAGCCGGCGGCGCTCATCGACGATCGCCAGGCGTCCGTCACCCAGGGCCTCCACCGCCTCGGGATCGGCGAAACCGGTCAGCGCGACGCGCCGCAGCACGACGCCAGCCGGGGTGAACTCGACCAGCTGTTCGCCGGTTACGGTGAACAACGTGCCGGTCAGGGGATTCCAGGTGAGCCCTGAGGTTTCCTCGTCTTCCAAGCCGGCCAGGGTGGTTTCCAGGGTCAGCTCGTAATCCGGCAGCCAGATGCTGGCTGCGCGCTGTTCAGCGCTGACCGAACGCTCGCCCCAATACAGCTGCAGCTGATCGTCCCAGTGCAGCAGGCGTGTGGCGACGAGCAGCGCAATAAAAAGCAGCAGCAGGATGGCGGCGACGATCAGACGCCAGCGGGAATAACGAACGGGCATGAAAAACGTTCCGGCGGGAGGTGCCGGATTACAACACGAGAGCGGTTCGCAAAGAAGCAGCAGACGCGGCGGGCTTGCCCCGCCGCGTGCAGGTCAGAGCACGCGGCTTTCGAAACGCGACAGCCCGACCAGCTCCAGCACCAGCTGGTCGCCCTGCTTGAGCGGGCCGACGCCAGCCGGCGTGCCGGTCAGTACCACGTCGCCCGGCTGCAAGCTGAAATGCCCGGCAATGTGCTGCAGCAGCGGCAGGATGGCATTGAGCATCTGGCTGCTGTTGCCGTCCTGGCGGACTTCGCCGTTGATGGTCAGGCGGATGCCGATGTCGCCCAGATCCTCCACCGCATCGCCCGGCACGAACGGCGCCAGCACGCAGGCGCCGTCAAAGCTCTTGGCGATTTCCCACGGATGGCCCTTTTCCTTCAGCTTCGCCTGCACGTCGCGCAGGGTCAGGTCCAGCGCCGGGGCGAAGCCGGAAATGGCATCGCGCACCTCTTCCTCGTTCGGCTTGCGCGACAGCGGCTTGCCGATCAGCACGGCGATTTCCGCTTCGTAATGCACGGCGCCGCGGTCGCTGGGGATGCTGAAGCCGTCGTCCAGCGGCACGGTGCAGCTGCCGGCCTTGATGAACAGCAGCGGCTCGGTCGGCACCGGGTTGTTCAGTTCCTTGGCGTGCTCGGCATAGTTGCGGCCGATGCAGACCACCTTGCCCAACGGGTAGTGGATCGGCGTGCCATCGGTGTAGTGGTGCTGGTAGCTCATCGAAGACTCCTGGTAATCCGTGGGCCCGTTCAGGCCGCGAAAATCTTGCCCGGGTTCATGATCCCGTTGGGGTCGAACACCGCCTTGACCGCTTTCATGTACTCGATTTCCGCCGGCGAACGGCTGTACTCGAGGTAGTCGCGCTTGGTCATGCCGACGCCGTGTTCGGCGGAGATCGAGCCGTTGTACTTCTGCACGGTTTCGAACACCCACTTGTTCACCGCCGCGCACTTGCCGAAGAACTCGTCCTTGTCCATGGCGTCGGGCTTGAGGATGTTCAGGTGCAGGTTGCCGTCGCCGATATGGCCGAACCAGACGATCTCGAAGTCCGGGTAGTGTTCGCCGACGATCGCATCGATTTCCTTGAGGAAGGCCGGCACCTTGCCGACGGTGACCGAGATGTCGTTCTTGTACGGTGTCCAGTGACTGATGGTCTCGGAGATGTACTCGCGCAGCTTCCACAGGTTCTGCAGCTGCTGCTCGCTCTGGCTCATCACGCCATCGAGCACCCAACCCTGCTCGACGCAATGCTCGAAGGTCGCCAGCGCCTGATCGGCGCGCTCCTCGGTGGTGGCCTCGAATTCCAGCAGCGCGTAGAACGGGCAGTCGGTTTCGAACGGCGCCGGCACGTCACCACGGCCGAGCACCTTGGCCAGCGCCTTGTCGGAGAAGAACTCGAAGGCAGTGAGGTCAAGCTTGTCCTGAAAGGCGTGCAGCACCGGCATGATCGAATCGAAATCCGGGGTGCCCAGCACCAACGCAGTGAGGTTGGTCGGCTGGCGCTCCAGACGCATGGTCGCCTCGACGACGAAGCCCAGGGTGCCCTCGGCGCCGATGAACAGCTGGCGCAGGTCGTAGCCGGTGGCGTTCTTGATCAGGTCCTTGTTCAGTTCGAGCAGGTCGCCCTTGCCGGTCACCACTTTCATGCCGGCGACCCAGTTGCGGGTCATGCCGTAGCGAATCACCTTGATGCCACCGGCGTTGGTGCCGATGTTGCCACCGATCTGGCTGGAGCCGGCGGAGGCGAAGTCCACCGGGTAGTACAGACCCTTGTCCTCGGCGAACTGCTGCAGCTGCGCAGTGACCACGCCCGGCTGGCAGACGGCGGTGCGGTCCATCTCATTGAATTCGAGAATCTGGTTCATGTAGTCGAACGACACCACCACCTCGCCATTGGCCGCCACGGCCGCTGCGGAAAGCCCGGTGCGACCGCCCGAGGGCACCAGCGCGACCTTGCGCTCGTTGGCCCAGCGCACGATGGCCTGGACCTGCTCGATGCTCTTGGGAAAGACGATGGCCGAGGGCGCAGGAGCGAAATGCTTGGTCCAGTCCTTGCCGTAGGCATTCAGCGATTCGGCGTCGGTCAGCACTTTGCCGGGCTCGACCAGGGTTTTCAGCTCATCGATCAGGGCGGGGTCGGTCATCACGGGAACTCTCATACGATTCATGGTCACCCTGAACACGCTTCAGCACAGGGGTGGGGGTGTTTCGCGGGGCTCGTATGCTAGCATACGCACCCCTTTGAAACGTGCCTCGGCAGACTCCCGACACCGCTAATGACGGGTCGGCCAGCCTTCGCTGGACACTTCAGTCCTATCCTTCGGCCTTAAGGTTTTAATGCAGATGAGCCAGACCTCTCTCGACAAGAGCAAGATCAAGTTTCTTCTTCTCGAAGGCGTGCACCAGAACGCCGTCGACACCCTCAAGGCGGCCGGCTACACCAACATCGAGTACCTCAAGGGCGCGCTGTCCACCGAGGAGCTGAAGGAGAAGATCGCCGACGCCCATTTCATCGGCATCCGCTCGCGCACCCAACTCACCGAAGAGGTCTTCGACGCGGCCAAGAAACTGATCGCCGTCGGCTGCTTCTGCATCGGTACCAACCAGGTCAACCTGAATGCCGCCCGCGAGCGCGGCATCGCGGTGTTCAACGCGCCCTACTCGAACACCCGTTCGGTGGCTGAACTGGTGCTGGCCGAAGCCATTTTGCTGCTACGCGGCATTCCGGAGAAAAACGCTTCCTGCCATCGCGGCGGCTGGATCAAGTCGGCGGCCAACTCCTTCGAAATCCGCGGCAAGAAGCTCGGCATCATCGGCTACGGCTCCATCGGCACCCAGCTCTCCGTGCTGGCCGAAGCGCTGGGCATGCAAGTCTATTTCTACGACGTAGTGACCAAGCTGCCGCTGGGCAACGCCAACCAGATCGGCTCGCTGTACGAGCTGCTTGGCATGTGCGACATCGTTTCCCTGCACGTACCTGAGCTGCCGTCCACTCAGTGGATGATTGGCGAGAAGGAAATCCGCGCCATGAAGAAGGGCGCCATCCTGATCAACGCCGCGCGCGGCACCGTGGTCGAGTTGGATCACCTGGCCGCCGCGATCAAGGACGAGCACCTGATCGGCGCCGCCATCGACGTGTTCCCGGTCGAGCCGAAGTCCAACGACGAGGAATTCGAAAGCCCGCTGCGTGGCCTGGATCGAGTGATCCTGACCCCGCACATCGGCGGTTCGACCGCCGAAGCGCAGGCCAACATCGGCCTGGAAGTCGCCGAGAAGCTGGTCAAGTACAGCGACAACGGCACCTCGGTGTCCTCGGTCAACTTCCCGGAAGTCGCCCTGCCGTCGCACCCGGGCAAGCACCGCCTGCTGCACATCCACCAGAACATTCCGGGTGTGATGAGCGAGATCAACAAGGTCTTCGCCGACAACGGCATCAACATCTGCGGCCAGTTCCTGCAGACCAACGAGAAGGTCGGTTACGTCGTCATCGACGTGGACAAGGAGTACTCCGACCTGGCGCTGGAGAAGCTGCAGCACGTCAACGGCACCATCCGCAGCCGCGTGCTGTTCTGATTCGCTGACGCGGTGCATTGAAAGGGAGGCTTCGGCCTCCCTTTTTCGTTCATGCGCACTGTCTAAACCCGAGCACTCTCCGCTAGCTGCGCAGCACCCGATTACCCGCAGCATCGACATCCGCCCCTGGCTGCTCGTCACGCGGCTCGGGCGTCGGCGGCACATCGGTCTCGATCGGTGCCTGGCGCGGCTGCAGCATCGGTGCTTCGATCTGTTCCATCTCGTCCGATTGATGACCCGACTGCGGCCGCGGCTCGCGGTTGTCCAGCGGATGCTGACGCGCCTTTTCCGGATTGGTCGGCCCGGTAGTCTCGCCCAGGGCGGTCGACGCACCCGCCAGCGACACCAGCAGAATGCTCAAACGCAGCATGCCCATCGCGCACCTCCCGATCATTGCTCTTGCAGGTTCGGCACGCTAGCGCCGGCAAGGTTTCCGCACAGCGGTCAGCACCAGCCGAGCGGTCAGCTTGAACGCAGAACGGCCCGGCAAGCTGAGCCTGCCGGGCCGTTCAGGTGCAACCGATGGATCAATAGGCGCCGCGTTCGCCGCCCTCGCCGCCTGTACCGGTCGTGCCCTGCTTACCAGCCGCACCATCGCCGCCGGTACCGTGATCGCTACCGTGTGTGGTCGCCGGGCGCTCAGTCTCGTCCGGCATCTTGCCGGTATCGGAGGTCGAATCCATTCCGTTGCCCGTGCCGCCCATGGTTCCAGGCTGCTCGGTACTGTGCCCCTTCGAATCACGGTGGCCGGTATCGGCGCCGGTGCCGGTATTGCCGGCAGCGAATGCCGCGCTGGAAAGCAGTCCCGCCAGGGTGAGTGCCGCAATCTTGTGCATGTTCATGATGACTCCTGCATATTTTCAGGGGGTTCATGTAATCCGGCAGCGGGACGGGTCAGGGGTTTCGTCGTCAGCATTTACAAAACGTGACAGCCCTGTAGAACGCCCGGCCAGAGCGGCTAGGCACGAGGACCGTCGGTCGCCTGCGGCCGATCGCCGAGCAGATCCTCAACGTAGAGCATGCGCACCAGCACCATGCCGACAGCTGCCAGTGGCGTCGCCAGCAGCAGGCCGAGGGTGCCGGCCAGCAGGCCGAACAGAAGTTGCACGGCGATGGTCAGCGCCGGCGGAACCGAGACGATGCGCTGCTGCATCCACGGCGTGAACACATAACTTTCCAAGGCCTGGATGAACAGATAGAGCGCGGCGACGTAGAGCACCGTGCGCCCGCCCTCCAGCGATGCCAGCAGGAGCGCCGGTATCACCGCCAGCACCGGACCGATGTTGGGAATGAACGACAGCAACCCGGCGATCAGGCCGAGCACCAGCGCCAGCTCGATGCCCAGCAACCACAGACCGAGCGTGGTCAGCACGCCGATCAGCAGCATTTCCAGCAGCTTGGCCAGCAGCCAGGCCCGCAATGTCGAGCCGCTTTCGTCGAGCACCTCCGCTGCGCGCGGTCGATAGCCCAGCGGAATCAGCTTCAGCAGCCCGCGCACGTATATCTGCGGATTGATGGCGAGGCAGATGCCGATGGCGAAGGCAATGGCGAAGCTGCTTAGCGCACCGACGATCGAGCCCATCACCTTGGTCACCACGCTGAACGCGCTAGAGCCGTCGGGCAGCGAGTCCTCCAGGCGTTCGCGCTGCTGCAGCAGTTCATTCGCCCATGGCAACTGTTCGGCACGCTCACGCAGGCGCTCCACGGCCTCGGGCAGCGAATCGGAGAGCGCATCGGCCTGTTCGGCGATGCTCGGCGCGACCAGCCAGCCGCCGCCCCCCAGGCCGAGCAGCAAGAGCACGAAGAACACCGCCATGGACAGCTTGTAGGACAGCGCCGTCTTGCTGCAGAGCCAGCGGCTCACGCCGTGGATCAGCACACCGAAAAGAATCGAGGCGAACAGCAGCAGGATGAAATCGAACGCCAGCCAGGCGACGATGCTCATCAGCACCACGACGGCCAGCACCGCGGCCTGCACAATCGTGCGATTGGCGACCGTCTTGGCATCGTTCTGCGGTGTCGACGTGGACATGATGCTCCCCCTCGTGAGTACAAGAGGTACGACAGACCGCGCCGCGCATTAATTCAGCTGTTGCCGCCAATCAGCGCAGCAGCTGCCAGAGCGAGGCGCCGACGCCAGCCATGCTCTCGCCGGCCACCAAGCCGGCCGCGGCGACGATCACGAAGCGCTCGCCGAGGCTGCGCCAGCGTGACGCGAAGGCCCAGGCGAGCACGGCACCGAAGGTCATCATCAGCGAAATCGACGCCGGAATGATGAATGCCAGGCCGAGCGCCGCGGAGCTCGGCAACCAGCGCAGCCGGCGTTCGGGCAGCAGCCCTTCCAGCGTCCCGAGCAGCACCCCGCAGAGCGCACCAGCGAGCATCGCCCAGCGAATGTCGGCAGCGAGCGCGCCCAAGCCGCCGGTCAAGGCTTCGGCCACTGCTTTCCAGGTGGCAACCGCCGGAGCCGGCCATTCGGGTGTGATCAGCATGCTCTGTGGATCGGGAATCAGCAGCTGATAGGCCAGTACGCCGACCACACTGCCGAGCAGAATGCCGAAGCATTGCGCCAGCGCCTGGCGCCCCGGCGCAGCGCCGATGGCATGCCCGACCTTGAAGTCGTTGAGCAGATCGGTGCACTGCCCCGCCGCGCCACCGGCGGTATTGGCGCTCATCAGATTGACCGGCACCTGGCCCGGGGCGAACACGCCGAAGCTCAGCTGCGACAGCTGGCCGATGGCGCCGATCGGCGGAATCCCGGTCGCGCCGACCACCCGCGCGGCAACCATCGCCAGCAGCAGCGCCAGCGGAATCGACAGCACCGCCAGCCAGGGGTCGATGCCGAACAGGCTGACCTGCAGCGCCAGCACCAGTCCTACCGACAGCGCAAAACCGGCCGCTGGCCAGCCGTGCGGGCGCCGCAGCACCGGCCGCCGGCGTGTCGTTGGCGAGCGTGAGCGCAGCAGGCGCAGGCCCAGCGAGGTCAGCGTCGCGCAGACCATCAGGCTCACGCCCGGCCACAACAGCCATTCGATCAGCGCGGCGAACTGCGGCCCCTGGGCGGCAGCCGGCAAGCGCACCAGTCCCTCGGCCAGCAGCCAGGGCGCGATCAGGCCCCAGGCCAGCACGGCGCCGAGCAGCAGCGACAGGCCGACGCGCAACCCGATGATGCCGCCGAAGCCGAGCAACAGCAGCGAGGGTTCGAAGCTGAACGTCAGGCGCTCAAGCTGCGCCGATGGTGACCAGCGCGGCAGCGTCCAGAAAAAGGTATCGACCAGTTTGCTCCCCGCGGCCAGCACGGCGGCACCGCCCAGTACCCAGAGCCGGCGCCCGGCCTCGGCGCCATGACTGTAGATCTGCTGCAACGTCGCCAGGGTCGCCATGCCCTCGGGAAAGCGCAGCCCCGACTCGACGATCAGCGAAGGTCGCAGGTACCAGGCCACCCAGATGCCGAGAAAGCTCACCGAGAACACCCAGGCCATCAGCGGCAGGCTGTCCAGCTGCTGACCGGTGAGCAGGGTATAGGCGGGAATCGGTGCCACCAGCCCGCCGGAGATGATCGAGGCGCAGGACGAGGCGGTGGTCTGGTTGATGTTGCTTTCCAGCAGCGACCAGCGCGGGCGGCCGAACGCGACGGCAATGCTCTGCCAGAACGCGAAGCCGATCAGCAGCGCGATGATCGACATATTGAACGACCAGCCGATCTTGAGGCCCGAGTAGACATTCGACGGTGCCAGCAGCGCACCCAGCAGCAGACCGGTGAGCAAGGCACGCAGGGTCAGTTCACGAGACGAAACGGCAAAGGTGGTCGCGATCATTCCCTTACCTTAGCAGCCGCCCGGTGCAAAAACGCGCGCTCTTTCCGATGCCTCGCGTTCGACCTGGCAGAGTTGTGCACGTGCTGGCTGGATAATGCCCGTTCGCCATCTCTCGGCTGAACTTCGCTGCAAGGTGCTGGTCGTTTAGTAACTTTTTAATCAATCACGCCCGACTGACTAGGTACCGAACATGGACGCGGAGCTTACACGGGACACATCCTCCCCAACTGTCACGCTGTTAACCGGCAATGAACTGCTTGGGTTGTTCTTTCGCCACTTTCTAGGCGAACAGGCGCAAGTCGAAGTTGCGCTGACCGGACTGCAATCACCGGACAATCGCGGAGCCGACCTGTTTCTGGTCGACGCCGGCCATAGCGAAGCCGAACAGATATCCAGCCTTATCGACCAGCTCGACGAGCACACACCGGTGGCGCTGGTGAATATCGTCCCCGAGCAGGCCGAGCAGCTGGTCGAAAGACACCCTGTGATTCGCGGGGTGTTCTACAGCCACGCCACCCGCGAGCATCTGCTCGAGGGCATCCGCGTGCTGCTCAAGGGTGGCGACTGGCTGCCACGGGTCCTCACCGAGAGGCTGCTGGGCCAGTGGCGGCGCATGCGCCAGCTCGCTGAAACCAAGTCCAGCCTGACGCTGCGCGAGCGCGAGATCCTGAGCCTCGCCGGCAAGGGGCTGTCGAATGCGGAAATCGCCGAGCAGCTGTGCCTCAGCCCGCACACGATCAAGAGTCATATCCACAATCTGCTGCGCAAGATCGGCGCCTCCAATCGGGCCGAGGCGGCGTACCTGCTGCGTAGTCATCTCGACTGGGACAAGTCCTGTAGCGCTTGAGTAGCGTCCCGCAGCGACGGGCGGCCTAGCGGAACGGGACGTCACTGAGACGCTCTGGCACGGTGCGAAAGCGTCACGCCCGTGCCAGGCATTAATCCCGAGCGAATTGCTCGTGCTACGCCTTTTACATCATCCGATGGATGTTCAAGGGCGTCCGCCGCGTTCAAGAATCGCGACCACTGTCATCCGGTACATGCCAATGGCCCGTTACGCCCTGCCCCGCGCCATATCACTGTCTGCCCTGGTTGCCTGCCTGGCCTGCGCGCCGCTGATGGCCGCCGACCTGATGGACAACGGCGATCTTTCACCCCTTGGCACCACCGCCACCCAGCTTGCGGTTCAGCTGACCGACGCCAAGGCCGCCTACATCCAGCAGCTGGGCCAGGGCAATCTCGCCGAGCTGACTCAGAACGGCCAGGCGTTGAGCGCGCAGATGCTGCAGCAGGGCGGCGATCAGGAAGCCTTTATCCTGCAGCACGGCGATAACCTGATGGCGGTCATCGAGCAGGTCGGCCAGGGCAACTACGCCGAAATCCGCCAGACCGGCAGCGACAACCAGGCCAGCATTAGCCAGTACGGTGCCTATAACGATGCGCGCATCGAGCAGACCGGCCAGGGCCTGCGCAGCGCGGTGACGCAATACGGCGTCGGCCAGCAGATCAATATCGTGCAGGGTCGCTAGCGATCAGGAGAGTTCATGTTCAAGCCTACGGCAATTGCCACCCTGCTCACCCTCGCCGCCACTCAGGCCGTGGCGCAGAACAGCATCGAACTGGAGCAGGTCGGCACGAACAACGTCGCCGAGCTGCAACAGACCGGCCTGGTCGAGTCCAGCACCATGGATGTCAGCCAGATCGGCAACCTCAACACCGCCAGCATTACGCAGATCGGCGAGGCCTACTTCAAGGTCGCCAACCTGCAGCAGATCGGTAACGCCAACGTCGCCACCATCGAACAGACCGGACGTACCAGCACGGTCGATGCCAGCAGCATCGGCAACGGCAACCAGATCACCGGCAGCCAGACCGCCTTCGTCACCGCACAGATCGAGCAGCGCGGCGACGACAACGTGCTGACCTTCGACCAGCAGGGCTACTTTGAAGGGTCGCGGATGATCGTGTCCCAGGACGGCCTGGGCAACCTGGCCGACATCTACCAGGGCGACGGCAATCGCATGAACATCGCCCAGGCCGGCACCTACAACATCGCCGAGATTCAGCAGAACGACTACCACAACGAACTCGACTTCACCCAGAGCGGCGACAGCAACCGGCTGACGGTCGACCAGAACGGCTTCGGCGGCCGCATCAGTGGCTCGTCGACCGGCAGCGGCAACAGCGTCGACATCGCCCAGAGCTTCATGTCCAACCAGGCCACGGTGATCCAGAACGGCAACGACAACCTGGCGAGCATCGAACAGGGCAACTACGGTCATCAGGCCACCATCACCCAACTGGGCAGCGCCAACGAGGCGATGATCCGCCAGAGCCTGCCGGCCAATGACTTCACCCGCCTGCCCGGCGTCGCGACGATCCACCAGAGCGGCACCGGCAACAGCGCCACCATCGTCCAGCAGTAGCGCAACCACCCTCCAGCCACGGACCGGCTTCAACGGAAACAGAACGGATGCTGACCATGACCCTCACCACCTGGCTGCTCGCAGCCACCCCCGCCCCTGCCGATGCACCGGTAGCCGTCAGTTTCGAGCTGCAACCGGCCGAGCAAAGCCGGCTTTCGCTCGCCCTGTGCTTCAAGGGCAGCGGGCAGCAGGTCCGCTTTCGTCTGAAGGTGCGCTCCAGTGGCAGGGCCGGCAATGCCCAGACCGCGCAGAGCGGCACGCTGACCGCCACCCCGACGCAGCAATGCCCGCTGAACAACCGCCTCGGCATCGCTGACGACACCCGTGTCGAGGCCGAGCTGCAGTGGTGGATCGACGATGCCGAGCAGCCGCCGATCCTGCGCAGCTACCCGGACGACGACGCCGATGTGGGCGACGAAAGCGAGCCGGAACAGATCGCGTGAAGGCCGAAAGCGGACCGACGGCGCACCAGGTGGCGCTCGTTCAGCGCAGGTTCAGCTGGGGTTCAGGCCGACTGACCGAACGGCACTCCCGCACGGCCCTGGCCGCTGCTAGAGTTCGCTGCCGAGCTATCTGCAGCCCATTGGAGGGCGCATGTCACTGGATGACCGCAAGAAACTCGTCCGTCAGCACATCGACCTGACCTGTAACCGCGGGCGCCTGGCGCTGGCCGAGCACCTGCACAGCAAGGATTTTCTCTACAAGAGCTCCTTCATCGGCCGGCCGCTCGCCAGCGCCGAGTTTCTCGACATGGTCCGGCAGATCCGCCACGCCATGCCGGAACTGGAAGTGGTGGTCGAGGAATGCATCGCCGAAGGCAACCGGGTGGTCACCTGGAGCACGCTGATCGGTACCATCGAGCAGCCGGCGTTCGGCTATCCGCCCAGCGACAAGGTGCTCAGCATCTCCGCCATGGCCTTCTGGACCATCACCCCGACCCAGCAGGTGCAGGAGATCTGCACCATGTTCGACATGGAAAGCTTTCGCGCCCAGCTGGGCCTGGATACCCGGCCCTACGCAGAGAAAGCCCTGCCCTGATCCCATCGCTCACCACAGCCAGCCCAGCCACAACAGCGCCACCAGCAGCCAGGCGCTTAGGGTCAGGACGCCGCGTTCCCACTGCCGATTCCAGCGCCGTTCGCGCGCCCGCCAGCGGGTCCGCTCGAGCTGCATTCCGGGTACGGGCAGTGGCGGCTGGCGCAGCAGGCGGGTGAGGTACAGCGACGCCCACATTGCCGGATTGGGCAGCTGCGCCAGCCGCGACGGCACCCTCCAGCCACGGCGCAGCGCCAGCAGCGTCAGACCCAGAGCTGCCAGCAGCGGCCAGAGTGCCGCCCACAGGCCCGCGGGATACACCCCGGCCAGCAGCGCTTCGCGCATGGTCGGCCAGAACCAGGGCACGGATAGCGACGCCATGCTGAGCAGCGCCCACGGCAACCACTGGCCGAGTGGCACGCGTGCGCTGGCGTGCTGCTGATCGCGCCACATCAGCCAGAGCGCGCGCCAGAGCAGCAACGCGGTGGCGAAGCTGGCCAGGGTCAGCCAGGGCAACCAGGCGACGAAGGCGCTTTCATGCCAGGCCTCCTTCAGCAGGTACTTCACTGCCGCGCCGCTGGTGAACGGCGCGCCCATGATCGCCAGCGCCGACAGCATCAGCAGCACCCAGCCCAGACGCGACAGCTGCCCTTCGTGGACCATCCCGGCGGCGAGGAACAGCGTGCCCTTGGCCAGCCCGTGATGCACGCCGAACAGCACCAGCACCGTCAGCAGCGCCGCAGAGGGCGCCTCCGGGCTCCAGGCCAGTGCCAGGATCATCAGCATCCAGCCCATCTGGCTCACCGAGGACCAGGCCAGCACGGCCTTGGACTTGGCCGCGCACAGCCCCAGCGCAGCCGCATAGAGCGCGCCGAACAGGCCGGCGATCAGCAGCGGCGTGCTCCAGGCCGCCAGCGTCGGATCGCTCTCCGGCAGGCAGCGCCAGATGCCGAGAATGCCGGCCTTGAGCATCGCCCCGGAGAGTACCGCGCTGGCGGGTGCCGGTGCCTGCGGATGGGCCAGCGGCAGCCAGACGTGCAGCGGCCAGAACCCAGCCTTCAGGCCGAGCCCGAGCACCAGCAGGGCCAAGGTCAGGTGGTCGATTGGCTGCGCCTGCCAGGTGGCGAAGTCGAAGGCCTGTTCGGTGCTGTGACTGCGCAGCAACAGCCCGGCGAGCAGCAGCATCTCGCCGCAGATCGCCAGTTGCAGATAGAGGCGTCCGGCCCGCCGCGGGCCCGGTCCACCGCGCTGCACGATCAACCCATAGGCCGCGAGGCTCATGGCGCTGAAGCCGAGGTAGAAGCTCAATGCGTCGGTGGCGATGATCAGCAGCAGATTGCCGGCCAGCGCCAGTTGCCAGAACGCCCAGAAGCGCAGCCGCTTCCGATCGGTGGCCAGGCTGCTGTTGGCAAAGATCGCCGCGCAACTCCAGAGCACGGCGGTAAAGCCCAGCCAGGCGCGGGTCAGCGTATCGCTGGCGCCCCAGCGCACACCCTCCCAGAGCCACGGCAACTCCAACGCTGGCGGCGGTTGCAGCGCTGCCAGCAGCGCCGGGGCACAGGCTAGCCACAGCCACGGCAGGCTGCGTTCGCGCCGCCACAACAGCAGAACGCCGCCGAGCAACGGTGCGAAGGGCACCAGCAACCAGAGCCAGGCGTTCATATGGCGAACTCCCGCTCGACGATCAACTGGCTCCAGCCCAGCGGGCTGAGCGCGGTGGCCGCCAGCAGTCCGACCAGCAGCGACAGCAGCGCCGTGAGCAGCGGCGGCAGCAACAGCATCCAATGGGTTTCGAAACGCTCATCGGCCCAGCGGTTCTGGTGCCAGTCCGCCGGTTCGGCGAACCAGCCCCGCCATAGCAGCGGCAGGAAGTAGGCGGCGTTCAGCAGCGCCGAACCGAGCAGCACCAGCAGCACCCAGTCCTGACCGACCTCCAGAGCGCCGAGGCCGAGCGTCCATTTGCTGATGAAGCCGGCAATCGGCGGAATACCGATCATGCCCAATGCGCCGATGGAGAACGCCGTCATGGTCCAGGGCATGCGCCGGCCGACGCCGTCCATCTCGCGGATGCGGTGAATGCCCAGAGTCTCGGCGAAATTGCCCGCACAATAGAACAGCGTGACCTTCATCAGCCCCTGATGGACCAGATGCACCAGGCCGCCCACCGCCGCGATCGGCCCGAGCAGCGCGACGCCAAGCGTCACGTAGGACACCTGGCTGATGGTCGAGTAGGCCAGGCGCTTCTTCAGCTCCTGCTGCTGCAGGGCGCGCAGCGAGCCGTAGAGAATGGTCGCCGCCGCCAGCCAGAGCAGCGGCGTGGTGAGATCCAGTTGCGTCAGCGCCTCGGCGCCGAAGACGTCGTAGACCACCCGCACGATGCCGAAGGCCCCGGCCTTCACTACCGCCACCGCATGCAGCAGCGCACTGACTGGTGCCGGCGCGACCATCGCCTGCGGCAGCCAGCCGTGCAGCGGGATCAGCGCCGCCTTCACGCCAAGGCCGAGAATCAGCAGGGCGAAGGCCACGCGCAGCCCGAGGTCATGCTCGCCGACTACGTCCAGCAGGTAGCCGGCCGCCTGGAAATCCGGCGTGCCGGCCAGGCTGTGCAGCAAGGCCACGCCCATCAGCACCAGCGACCCTCCACCGACGGTGTAGGCCAGATAGACGCGCCCCGCGGCGAGCGACTCCGGCGTACCGCGATGCACCACCAACGGAAAGGTGGCCAGGGTCAACAGTTCGTAGAACAGCAGGAAGCTGACCAGATTGCCCGCCAGCGCCAGGCCCACCGTGGCGCTGACGCAGAGGCTGAAGTAGCCGAAAAAGCGCGAGCGCAGCGGCGAGTTTTCCAGGTAGCCGATGGCATAGATCGTCGTCACCGCCCACAGCAACGATGACAGCGCGACGAACAGCAAGGCCAGCGCATCGGCCTGCAGTACCAGCGGCACGCCCGGCAACAGTGGCACGCTGAAGCGGTACTCGCTGCCCTGGCTGACGCCATAGAGCATGCTGCCGACCAGCACCAGCTTGAGCGTCACGCCGAGCAGGTTGAGGGTCACACGCAGGCGCTGCTGGTCCTCGCGCAGACCGAAGATCACCAGGCCCGGCAGCAGCGAGCTGAGCACGATGCCCAATGGCAGAAACGCATGCCAGCTCATCGCCCGAGCCCTCCCAGCCAGAGCAACAGCGGCTCGCTGATAAGCGCCAGCCCCCAGACCAGCAGCGCCGGCAGCAACGCCAGCCACTGCGCCAGACGGTCGGCATGAATGCTCGGTGGATTCGGCCGGGCACGGTCGAATCCATGGGCGACGACGCGAAACACGTAGGCCGCCGACATCAGCGTGCCGAGCAATGCGCCCAAGGCCCAGGGCCAGTGCTGCGGCCGTTCGAACAGCGGCTGCAACAACAGCCACTTGGCCAGGAAACCGCCACTGGGCGGCAAGCCGATCAGGCTGCCGCCGGCCACGGCGAACGCCGCCAGGGCGATCGGCACGTTCTGACTCGCGCCTTTCATGCCGCTCACCCGTTTGCTGCCGAGAATGCTCTGCAATTCGCCGGCCGCGAGGAACATCGAGACCTTGGCCAACCCGTGGGCCAGCACGAACAGCCACAGGGCCGCATGCAGGCGCGGTTCGTCCAGATGCAGCAACAGCCCCAGCGCCAGCAGCGCGTAGCCCAGCTGGGCTACCGTCGAGTAGGCCACCAGCGTCTTCAGTCGCGGCGCGCGCAGCGCCGACCAGCCGCCGCCGACCAGCGCCAGCACACCGGCGGCGCCGAACAGCAGGCCGGCGTCGCGGCCGAATTCAGCCGGGGCAATCTCGCTCCAGATCAGCCAGAGGATGTACAGCGGCCCCTTGACCACCAGTGCCGAGAGCAGCGCGCTGACCGCAGTCGGTGCCGCGGCGTGGGCCGGCGGCAACCACAGGTGCAGCGGCCACAGCGCGGCCTTGAGCATCAGCCCGAGGGTCATCAACAGCAGCGCCAGATAAGTCACGCCATCGGCTTCGGTCAGTTGCGCCAGCATGGCCAGATCGAGCACGCCGTAGCGCCCGTAGATCAGCGCCACACCGAGCAGATAGGCCAGTGAGCCGGCCAGCGACAGCAGCAGGTAGTTCAGCGCCGGCTTCCAGGCCTTGCGCCCCGCCAGCGACACCAGCGCCACCGCGACCAGGCTGAGCAACTCCAGCGTCACGTAGAGGTTGAACAGGTCTGCCGACAGCCACAGCGCGGCCAGTGCCGCGTGCAACAGGCAGGACAATGGCCAGTAATCCTGATTCCCGGCGGCATGTGCGATGCGCGCCGCGTACAGCGCCACCAGCAGGTGCAATCCGGCAGTGAACACCAGCAGCAGCGCGGCCAGCGGGGTCAGGCGGAAACGGATCGCCAGCCCCGCCTCCCAGCCACCGACCAGCAGGCTTCGCTCGCCATGATCGAGCACCACCTGCAGCGCCATGATCGCCGCCAGGAGCGCGCCCAGGCTAAGCGCGATCACCCAGCGGCCGCTGCGCGCCGGGCGCAGCAGGATCAGCAGCAGGGCGCCGGCCAGGGGCAGCAGCAGGCTGACCAGGGCGGCGTTCATCGCTCGTGCTCCTTCGGCGCGGCCAGTGCACTGCTCAGGCGCAACGCCAGAGCGGTCGCACTCACCGCCACCACCAGTCCGGTGACCACCAGCGCCACCAGCAGCGGATCGCTCGGGTCGTGACGCGCCGCCAGGGCGATCATCACCAGAAACACGCCGCTGCCCATCAGGTTGATCGCGATGATCCGCCGCAACGCATGGCGCAATGTGAGCAACCCGTGCAGGCCGAGCAGCCAGAGGGCGAAGCCGACGGTGATCCAGAACAGCGTGGCGCTCATGGCTGCGGCTCCGGGTCGTCGCCGATCACCAGCAGGCTCAGGCTGGCGGCGATGGAGAGTGTGGCCGCGGCCTCGATGACGACGATCAGCGGCTTGGCCCAGCCGGTCGGGTACTGCAGCCAGCCATCGCCAAACCAGGCGCAGGCTGCCGCCACTGCGACGAACAGCAGCAGGCCGACCAGCACCAGCAGGCGCAGCGGCCAGAAGCCCCAGCGCAACGCCGGCAGCGCACCGGCCAGACGCAGCAGGACGATGCCGGAGGCCAGCAGCGCGCCGGCCTGGAAGGCACCACCGGGCGAGGCGGCACCACGCCAGAGTACATAGCCGCCGGCCAGCACCAGCAGCGGCGTGAGTGTTCGGCCCCAGGCGCGCAGCAATGGCCAGGGCTCGCTCAGCTGCGGCTGCGGCGCGCCGAGTTGCCGTGCGCCGAGCAGGGCCAGCAGCAGGACGGCCAGCTCGAGCAAGGTGTCCCAGGCACGGAAATTGAGCAGCACCGCAGTGACCGGATGCTCGACGCCGCTCTGCGCCAGCGCGGCATCGATCTGCGTCGGCACGCTCGGTTGCAGTTCGGCCAGCGGCGCCAGCTGCGGCAAAACCATCAGCAAGAGCGGCAGCAGCACCGCCACCGCGGCCAGACGCCGGCGGCGCGACAGCTGCGGCTCGCTGCCGGCCCGTGGCTGGCGCGCCAGCGCGGCGAACAGCAGCACACCGGTCAGCCCGGCGCCGATGGCGGCCTCGGCCAGCGCCAGATCGGCCGCGCCCAGTCGCGCCCAGACCAGCGCCAGCACCAGGCCGAAGGCGATGAACAGCAACACGCCGGCATACAGCTGGCGCACATGCAGCGCGCCACCGGCCAGACCGAGTAGCAACAGGCCGAGGACCGCATCCAGCAGCCAGTCAGTCATCGCCGTCCTCCTCGTCGGACTGACGGGCCAGCAGCTGACAGGCGGTGGCGCCGGAGGCCAGCACCAGCAGCCAGATCAGCAGCATCTGCGCGACTTCCAGCACGCCGCCGGCGCGCAGCGACAGGCCGGCGACTACCAGGCCGAGGCCGAGGGTGTCGGCCTTGGTCAGCGCATGCAGGCGACTCAGGGTATCGGGAAAGCGCAGCAGGCCGATGCTGCCGGCAGCGAAGAACAGCAGCCCACCGGCCAGCAGCAGCCAGCTGAAGAGGTCGAGCAGTTCACTCATGGCGGCTACGTCGCAGCAGCTGTACCAGCGCGGCGCTGATCATCGCCGCCAACAGCGCCAGCACCAGCGCCGCATCGCGCAGTGCCGGCGCGCCCTGCCACTGTGCCAGCACCAGCAGCAGCGCCGTGCCGGTGGTGCCGAACAGCTGCACGGCAAGCAGCCGGTCGACCCGCCGCGGGCCGATCAGTACGCGCCACAGGCCGATGATCAGGGTCAGCAGCAGAAGTGCGCAGAACACTGCCATCAAGGCCGCCCATCCACGCCAAGCAGCCGCTCCAGGCGCCGTTCCAGTTCGGCCACGGTGGCTTGCCAGGGCAGGCGCTCATCCAGCACGTGCACACGCATCTCGTCGGCATCGACTCGCGACGCCAGGGTCCCGGGCAACAGCCCGACCATCGCCGAGAGCAACAGGCGCACCCGCGGCGACTGGCTGGTGAGCGGATAGGGATGCCACGCCGGCTGCAGCGGACAGCGTGGCCGTAGCGCACGCCGCGCCACATCCCAGCCACCGAGCAGCATGTGCTTGAGAAAGAAGCCGAGAAACGCCGGCAGCGCCGCCAGGCGCAAGGTCATCGGGCGCAGGCCGAGCCAGAGGCTCAGCGCGACGGCCAGGGTGATCGTCGGCACACCCAGCACCCAGCCCTGCCCGGCAGCGAACAGTGCCCAGAGTGCGGTGTAGAGCAGTGACCAGAAGAGTGCGTCGGTGGCTCCGCGACGCCATGCGGCCTGTGTCATCACAACCTCCTTGGCATTCCGATCTTTGTTACAAGTCGAGGCCAAGAGTTCGCCGCTGTCCACCAAACACCGCGAAGAGCCTTGTATCAGCAGATTGCCGTTCGGCCTGGCCAGCGGCGCTGCACCGCCTGTTTCTCCCAGCTGCGGCCCGCGGCAGGATCAGCACAGGTGTCTCAGGAACCAGTCGCCGGCCAGCCGCGCCACCTCCTCCAGCGTGCCGTGTTCCTCGAACAGGTGCGTCGCCCCCGGTACCACCACCAGCTGATGCACGCACTGCAGACGGGCAGCAGCGGCACGGTTGAGTTCCAGCACCTCGAGGTCGCCGCTGCCGACAAGGAACAGCGAAGCCGCCTTGACCCGCGCCAGCGACAGATCCGCCAGGTCGACCCGGCCGCCACGCGAAACCACCGCGGCGATGTCCGCCGGCCGCGAGGCGGCGGTGGTCAGTGCCGCGGCGGCGCCGGTGCTGCTGCCGAACAGGCCGATGCGCAGATCGTGCAAGCGCGCATCGCTGCTCAGCTGGTCGACCACGCCGCTGAGGCGCTGGCTGAGCAGCGGGATGTCGAAGCGCAGCTGCCGGGTGATCTCGTCAATGGGCTGCTCGTGCTTGGTGAGCAGATCGAAGAGCAGGGTCGCCAGCCCCATTTCGTTGAAGCAATGCGCCACGCTGCGGTTGCGCGGGCTGTGCCGGCTGCTGCCGCTGCCGTGGACGAACACCACCAGGCCGGTGGCCGCGGGCGGCAAGCACAGCTCGCCGTGCAGGCGTGCCTTGCCGAGCGTGAAGCGCATGGGTGTCGCCGCAAGCGCGGTCATGCCGCCTGCCCTCCCTGGGTCCACGCGCGCTCTAGCAGCTCCACCACCTGACGGTCGGGGGTCTGCTCGAAATGCTCGTACCAGCGGCCGATGGCATACAGATCATGGGGTACATGCAGGCAGACGACGCGATCCGCCAGTTTTTCCAGCTGCGCGATGCTCTGCGCAGCCGCCACCGGCACCGCAACGGTGATGCACGTCGCGCCCAGGTGGCGCACCGCCTGCACCGCGGCGCGCATGGTCGCGCCGGTCGCCAGCCCGTCGTCCACCAGGATCACGGCACGCCCGGCGATGAGCGGCGGCGGTCGTTCACCGCGATAGGCCTGTTCGCGCCGCTGCAGCTCGTGGGATTCCTGGGCGATGGTGCCGTCGATCTCGGCCCTGGAGACGTGGATGTACTGCACGATGTCGTCGTTCATCACACGCACGCCGCCGCTGGCGATGGCGCCCATGGCCAGTTCGCGATTGCCCGGCGTGCCGAGTTTGCGCACAACCAGAATGTCCAGCTCGAGGCCCAGCCGCTGTGCCACCTCGAATGCTACCGGCACACCGCCGCGCGGCAATGCCAGGACCAGCGTATCGCGCCAGTCGGCATCCTCCGCCAGGCGCTCGGCCAGCGCCGCACCTGCCTGGACTCGATCGAAAAAGGGGATCTTGAAGGTCATGGCAGGCTCCTTGGTTCCGGCACGGGCTGTATTGGAGTCTGGCTCAAGAATCGAGTGCCGGCAGGCCATCTGCGACGAACAACCCGTTTGACTGCCGGGCTTCGCGCACCGCCGATCGGAACGGATGTGGACAAGGTTACAAATTCGTTGCCGCCGACTCTCTGACGCCATTAAAGTGCCATCACCCGCTACCGATAACCCGGGCAGACCCGTCGAATGTGCGCCCACTGCGACGGCGGCCAATGCCTGGGATGGATGACCAATGACCGAGAAGAACAACAAACCGGCGCCATGGCGTATGCGCAGCACCCTGCTGATGACGGTCAGCCTGCTGTTTCCCTCAACTCCCGTGCACGCGGCCGAACACCTGACGCTGCTAACCTGGGAGGAATACCTCAGCGAAGCGGTGATCGAACGCTGGCAAGCCGAAACCGGGGTCGAGATCAGGCAGATCTACTTCGATAGCGGCGACAAGCGCGACGAAGTCCTCGCCAAGCCCGAGCATCAGATCGATATCGCCCTGACGGAGCTGATCAGCGCCTCGCGCTTTGGCGCCCGCGGCCTGCTGGACCCGATCGACGACAAGCAGCTGCCGACGCTGCGTCATGTCCCGCAACGCTGGCGCAACAGCTGCGGGCGCTACGGCGTGCCCTACCTGTGGGGCACGCTCGGCATCGCCTATCGCAGCGACCGCCTGGAAAGCGCGCCACGATCCTGGAAGGACCTGCTGCAACCGGCTCGCGCCGACGAGCCACACATCATCATGATGGAGGACCACGAGGACATCCTCGCCAGTCCGCTGATCCTGCAGAACCATTCGATCAACACCTCGAACAACGACGAACTCAAGGCCGCCTTCGATCTGCTCATGGCCCAGTCCAGCGCCGTGCTGACCTACGAGTACGTGATCACTTCACTGCGCAGCCAGCGCTACCTCGACCAGGCCGACATGGCCCTGGCCTACAGCGGCGACCAGCAGGTGCTCAACGAAGTCGAAGGGGTCGACGGCGAGCCCTGGCGCTACGTAGTGCCCGAAGAGGGCACGCTGCTCTGGGTCGATTGCCTGTCGATACCGACCGGCACCGCGAAGAAGGCGCTGGCGCGGCGCTTCCTCGACTTCCTCCAGCAGCCGGAAATCGCCGCCCTGAATGCCGCCGATCTGGGCGTCGCCACACCGAACGCTGCGGCGCGGGCACTGCTGCCGGCGGATATCCGCGCGGATTCGACCATCTACCCGGCGGAAGCGGTACTGGAGAGAAGCCAGGTCTACGAGACGCGACCGCTGGAGGGCACGCAGACGCGGCGGCGCATCATCAGTGCACTGATCAACGCCCATGACGCTAGGTAAACGCACGCTGCTGGTGATCTTTCCGGTCATTCTGATCATCCAGCTGGTTGCCTCGACCACCGCCTACCTGACCCAGCGCGCCTCGCTGCTGGGGCTGGAGCAGGCGCGCCTGGAGCAGCAGCTCTCGGCGCTGACCTCCGCCTACCTGGACTATGAGGCGTTCAATCGCAGCGTGCTCTACTCGATCATGGATAGCGAGGCGCTGCTGCTGTTCCTGCGCGAGTCGGACACCGACTTTCGCAACGACACCCTCGGGCTGCGCATCCAGCAGAGCATCCGCTCGCTATCCAATACCGAGCTGACCTTCGTTTCCCTCGCCGTCGTGCAGCCCGATGGCAGGCCGGCCTACTACTTCGAAAGCAGCCTGTCGCCATTCGCCTCGATGAATGCGAGCCAGCAGCGTATCGTCAGCGAAGCCAGACGGTCTTCGGCATCCGGCAACACCCTCTACGTCGAGCAGGCCAATGACGACCCGCTGCTGATGAACACCGACTTCATCCTGCCGGCCTCCAGCAGCCGGCCACTGCCAAGCCAGCGCGCCGAGGCCTTCGCCATTCAGCTGGCGGTGCGCCCGGAGCGCTTCCTCAAGCTCAAGCGCAGCCTGGAAAGCGAATACGGTGCGCCTGTCGAAATCTCCGACGAGCCGTTGCCGGCGGTCGCCGGGTTGTCCGCCGGGGTTTCGCTGTCGCGTTCGCTGCATGCTCGGCTGACACCGGCGTCGCACTACACCGCCGAGCGCCTGCAGACCCTGGGGCTCGCCTTCATCGCCGGCGGCGCGCTTATTTGCCTGATCTCCATCGGCCTGCTGCTGTGGCTGATCCGCCGTTCCATTACCGGCCCCATCAGCCAGCTGGACGACCAGCTCACCGACCTGCTGCTGTGCAAGCGCGACGCGCTCGACGAGCCGACCGATGGCGGCGAGATCGGCCGGCTGACGGTGAACATGAAGACCCTGCACGACCGCAACACCGAAGCGCTGCAACGCATCCGCGAAATATCCTGGGAGGACAGCCTGACCCAGGTCAGCAATCGGGCGCACTTCGGCGTGCTGGCCAATGCCATGTACGAGCAGTGCATGCGCACGCACAAGCGGCTGGCACTGCTGTTTCTCGATCTGGACAACTTCAAGCAGGTCAACGATCAACACGGCCACGAGGCCGGCGACGCTCTACTGCGAATCTTCGCCCAGCGTGCCCGCGGCGTGCTCGAACGGCATCGCACCGACTACCCGCAGACGGAAACGGCCCTGGCGCGCCTGTCCGGCGACGAGTTCGCCATCCTGCTGCTGAGCGAAACCGGCGACGGCGGCCTGCAGCAACTGTGCGACGCGCTGCTCGGCCTCTGCCGCGGCGGGTTTCGTCTGGAGGATCGCCTGTATCCGGTCAGCGTCAGCATCGGCACCGCCTGCTACCCGGAAGATGCGGACTCGATCACCCAGTTGCTCACCCGTGCCGACACTGCCATGTACCAGGCCAAGGCCGAGGGCAAGAACACCGCGGTGGCCTTCAGCGGCGAGCTGGAGCGACGCAACGAGCGAATCCGCCTGATAGAAGACCAGCTGCGCGAGCTCGACGGAGATGACCAGCTGCGGCTGGTCTACATGCCGGCGCTCGATCGCGAAGGCGCAGTGGTCAGTTGCGAAGTGCTGCTGCGCTGGCATTCACCAATCCTCGGGACGGTATCGCCCGGCGAGTTCATCCCCATCGCCGAGCGCGCCGGGCTGTTCCCGAAGATTGACAGCTGGGTCATCGATCATGCCCTGGCGGAGTACCCGAAACTGGTGCAGCTGTTCGGCGAAGGCGTGCTGCTGGCGATCAACGTGTCCTCCGCGCAGCTCAACGACGACCGCATCTGCCGCTATCTGGTCGAGCGCGCCGCCCATCATGGCGTCGAGCCGGGCAGGATCGAGATCGAGCTGACCGAAACCTACGCCGCCGAGCTGTGCAAGAACACCATGGAAGTGGTCCAGGCGATTCGCCGCGCAGGCTTTCGCGTGGCCATCGACGATTTCGGCGTCGGCTATACCTCGATCCAGCAGCTGCTCGAGTACCCCGCCGACACCATAAAGCTGGACATGGCGATCATCACCCGGCTGACCCGCCCGGAGATGCAGCAGAGCCTGAGCGCCCTCATCGCCTTCTGCCACGCCCAGGGCAAGCGCGTGAATGCCGAGGGCGTCGACAACATGGAAAAACAGTCGGCACTGCTGCAGGCCGGCTGCGACCTGTTCCAGGGCTACCTGATCTCGCCGCCGCGCTCGCTGGCAGCACTGGAGGACTGGATGGCGGTACGCAACCGCGCCCACGGCGCGCTGCGTCTGGAGCCGCTGCCGCCATCGGCTAGCCCGCTAGCCAACCCGGCAGCAGTCAGCAGCGACTACTAGATGGAATCCTCCTCGGCAGCGCCGGCGGGATTGGCGCGCGTCGACATGGCGAGGATTTCCGGCACCACGTCGCGCGCGAACACATCGTGCAGCCGGCGCAGCTCGGCGAACGGGTCGGGATGATGGTCGACGCGGATATCCCACAGCGGGTATTCCTCGTTATCGACCACATACACCGTTGCCGATGACTCGCCATGGCGATCGCCGCCCTGGGCATCGCCGGCGGCGATCGCCTCCATCAAACGCTCCACCAGCGGCAGGTGTGCGCTGCGCTCATAGGCTTCGCAGGCGGCCTCCAGCACCTCGCGGCCCTTGAGCCGGTTGCCCTGCACGCAGAACTGTTCGCCGGCGATCGAGCCGGCCCAGGGCAGGCACTTCTCCCCGGTCCAGCAGGCCGTGCGGCCCTTGCTGTCGATCACCGCGCACTGGCGCTGGCTCATACAGGGATCGGTGCGCCGCAGCCGCTCCAGCACCTCGGCCGCCGGGCTGAACTGGCGCAGGAAACGCAGGCCGTCGATACCGAGGTACGGATTGATCTGCGCCTGGGTCGCCACCGCCCCGACATGGGCCGCCGCGTGGGTCAGCAACTTGCCCACCGCGGGCATCGCCGTGGCCGCGGCCACGCCGAACTGACCGGTGCGCGGGCAGCGGGCGATGATGGAAAAGGTCATGGGCGTGCTCTCTGGATTTGTCAGGGCTTAGGCCCGGGCCGAGCGGCAAACGTTCAGAGCGGGCGGCTCACTCGGGCAATTCGACACTGACCTTGATCGCCGAATACCAGGCCGTGACCGCGGCGATATCCTCGTCGCTCAGTCCCGAGGCGATGACGCTCATCTGCGGATGCTTGCGTTCACCGGAGCGGAAGGCCTGCAGCTGACGCGCCAGGTACAGCTCGCCGTTGCCGGCCAGGTTCGGCGCATCGGCGACCGTGGCGATGCCATCGATGCCGTGGCACGCGGCGCACATCTTCGCCTTGGCCTTGGCGGCGGTCAGATCCGCCGCCAGGGCCGGAAGGCAGGCGCTGCCCAGCAGCAGTGCCAGTGCCAGTGCCAGGGACAGCCGCCGCTTGAAAACCATCGACATGCAGGAATCCTCGAATGGCGCCAGCCCGCCATGAACGGCAGGCCGGCGCGGCGGCTCAGTTGCCCTGGTAGGAGATGCGATAGATGGCGCCAGCGGTGTCGTCGCTGACCAGCAACGAGCCGTCCTTGAGCTGAGCGACATCGACGATGCGGCCGTAGTACTCGCCGGTTTCCTCATCCAGCCAGCCTTCGGCGAAGGGCACCGTCTCGCCGGACGGACCGCTGCCATCGGCCTCGAACGGCGTGAACATCACCCGCGCACCAGCCGGCACGGTGCGGTTCCAGCTGCCGCGCTGAGCGCTGAACAGGCCGCCGCGGTACTGCTCGGGAAACTGCTTGCCGGTATAGAACATCAGGCCCATGTCGGCGGCATGAGCGGTGGTTTCCACTACCGGCGAAGTCAGGCCCTCCGGCGGAGTCTCGTCGGCATATTCGTTGGTGCGCACCTGGCCACCGCCGTACCAGGGCATGCCGAAGCGCATGCCTGCCTCTGGCGCATGGTTGATTTCGCCCGGCGGCGTATCGTCGCCCATGCCGTCGACCTGGTTGTCGGTAAACCACAGCTCCTTGCTGATCGGGTTATAGGTGATGCCCACGGAGTTGCGCACACCGGTGGCGTAGACCTCGCGTTTGCTGCCGTCGCGCTCCATGCGCACGATGCCGCCGATGCCGTGCTTGGCGTACAGGTCGAGCTTGTCCTTGGGTGGCACGTTGTGCGGCTGGCCGAGGGAGATGGTGAGCTTGTTGTCCGGGCCCACGGCACAGACCCGCGCGCCGTGGTTGTAGCTCTCCTCGTCCTTGGGGATCAGCTCGCCGGTCGGCACCACGATGTCCGCCGCCACGTCCGGCCCCTCGTAGAAGAACTCCGCCGCCGGGAACACCAGCACGCGGTTGTGCTCGGCGACGAAGAGGAAGCCGTCCGGGCTGAAGCAGGGGCCGGGCTGGGTGAAGGAAATCGCCGGAGCGAAGCGCTTCACTTCATCGGCCGTGCGGTTCTTGGTGCGGTCGGTGACCGTCCACAGATCGGTCTTGCGGGTGCCGACGAACACCACCCCGCTGGAAGGCCCAACCGCCATATGACGGGCATCCGGGACTATGGCGTAGAGATCGATGCGAAAACCCTCCGGCAGCTTGATGCGCTTGAGGTTGTCGCGGATGGCGTCGGCGGTGGGTCCATCCTGGGGGATGGTCTTCATGTCCAGCGACTGGCCGGTGGTCTTCATCGAGCGCATGCGCTCCAGTGCTTCATCACTGGTCGGTGCCGCAATCGCAGCGGCACAGCTCATCGCGAGCAAGGCGCTCAGGGTCAGGCAGGGAATCTTCATGGCACGCACCTCAGGGCACCGCCGCGTGGGGCGGTCATCTTGTTGTTATGGCGTTCCCGGCGACGAGCTGCGCACCGGGCATGCGGCTAGCTGCCTGCTTCAGCGTAGCGGCCGCCTGGCCATTTACCACTTGAGGTGCCGTGCGGTGTGGATCAACCCTGGCGCAGCGAAAGGCCCTTGAGGAAATTGCGCAGCAGCTGATCGCCGCAGGCGCGGTAGTTGCTGTGCCCGGGCTTGCGGAACAGCGCGCCAAGTTCGGATTTCGACAGCTGCAGGTCGGCGGCATGCAGGATCGCCTGCAGGTCTTCGTCGCGCAGCTCGAAGGCCACCCGCAGTTTTTTCAGGATCTGATTGTTGCTGACCGGCAGCTCCAGCGGCGGTGCCGGACGGCTTTCGTCCTTGCCGCGCTTGAAGTAGATCAGCCCGTCGAGAAAACGCGCCATCGCTTCGTCCGGGCATTCCTGATAGCCGTCCTCGTCCTCGCGGCTGAGCCAGGCGCGAACCTCGGCCTCGTCCACCGTGCAGCCACCCAGGGCGGCAATTTCGGCCATCTGTGCATCACTGGCCTTGAGGGTGTAGCGCAGGCTGCGCAGGACGTCGTTATTGAGCATGTTCGCTCCTCACTGAGAAAAGGCCGGCAGTGTGCGCTTTCGGGCGCCCTGCGGCGAGCCCGATCAACCGTCTTCGCGCTCGCCGAGGCGCCGGTACAACGTGCGCCGACCGATGCCGAGCAGGGCCGCAGCGCGGCGCTTGTTGCCGTCCACCAGCTTTAGCACATGCTCGATATAACGCAGCTCCAGCTCCTCCAGAGTCGGTAGCAGCGGGCCATCGCTGAGCTGGGCGAGCAGTTCAGCGCCGGCACTGCGCGCCTTGTCATCACGATAGTCGGCGATGCGGCTGGGCAGGTGCTCCAGCTCGATGCTGCGCCCGTGGCAGAAGGTCACCGCACGCTCGATGGCGTTCTGCAGTTCGCGCACGTTGCCCGGGAACGGATAGCGTCGCAGCTGCGCCAGTGCCGCCGGCGCGATGCCGCGCACCGGCCGCCCGCTACGCGCGGCAAAGTGGGCGACGAAGCCGGCGGCCAGCAGTTCGAGGTCCTCCTCGCGATCACGCAGCGGCGGCACCTGCAGGATGAAGGTTTCCAGGCGGAAGAACAGGTCCTCGCGGAAGGCCTCACGGCCGGCCTCGGTTTCCAACGGGCGGTTGCTCGCCGCGATGATGCGCACATCCACGGTCAGCTCGCGCTCGGCACCCACCGGGCGGATCGTGCCCTCCTGCAGCACGCGCAGGAGCTTGGCCTGCAGCGGCAGCGGCATCTCGCCGATCTCGTCGAGAAACAGCGTGCCGCCGTCGGCCTGCTGGAAAAGTCCCTTGTGCGCGCGGTTGGCGCCGGTGAAGGCGCCAGAGACATGGCCGAAGAATTCGCTTTCCAGCAATTCGGCCGGCAGCCCGGCGCAGTTGATCGCAAGGAATGGCCCTCTGGCACGTTCGCTTTCCGCATGCACGGCGCGGGCGACCAGCTCCTTGCCGGTGCCGCTCTCGCCGATCACCAGCACCGGCCCCTCGGCGCGGGCAAGCTGGCGGATCTGATCGAACAAGCCGCGCATAACCCGGCTACGGCCGAGCATGCCGTGGAAGCGATCATCACTGAGCAGCTGCTGGAAGCGCCGCACCTCATCGCGCAGGCGGCGCGTCTCCAGCGCGCGGGCCACCGCCAGGGCGAAGTGCTCGAGGTCCAGCGGCTTGGTGAGGAACTCGTCGGCGCCTTCCTTGAGCGCCGCTACCGCCTGCTGAATGCTGGCGAACGCGGTGATCACCAGGAATGCCGGCGCCGCCTGCATCGTCCTGACCCGTCGCAACAGCGCCATGCCATCGGCACCGGGCAGGCGCAAATCGCTGACCACCAGCGCCGGCTCCCAGCTTTCCAGCGAGCCGACCGCCTCCTCCGCACTGGCCAGCGCACGCACCTGCAGGCCGCGGTCTTCCAGCTCCTCGACCAGCAACTGGCGCAGGCTGTCGTCGTCCTCGACCAGCAGGACCCGCTCCTGCGTCACTTCAGTCATGCTCGACCTCCTCGTCGATCAATGGCAATGCGATACGGAAGGCCGCACCCGACAGGCCGCCGTCGACCAGCTCGATACGTCCACCGCACTCGCCGACCACGCCATGGGCCACTGCCAGCCCCAGTCCGCTGCCCTCACCCACCGGTTTGGTGGTGAAGAACGGCTCGAACAGCGCGGCGAGGTTCGACTCGGCAATGCCGGGGCCATCGTCCTCGACCTGCAACATCAGTTCGGCACCATCGCGCCACCAGCGCAGGCGCACCAATCCGCCAGGGCTGGCCTGGGCGGCATTGCGTAGCAGATTGGTCAGCGCCTGCTCGAAACGCGGCGGGTCGACCCGGCAGTACAGGGTTTGCGCCGGTGCCTGCAGCTCCAGCCGCACCTGTAGCGCGGCCAGCTCATCGGCCACCGCCGCGGCTGCCGAATGCGCCAGCACCTCGGCCGGCACCTTGCGCGAGGGCGAACCGGCGGCGCGACCGAAATCCAGCAGCTGGCGGACGATGGCACTGAGCCGCGCCACCTGCTGGCGAATCTGCAACAGCGCGCGGCGATGGGTTTCGCCCAGCTCGTCGTCGCGCAACACGCGCTGCGCCTTGCCGTCGATCACACTCAGCGGGCTGCCCAGCTCATGCGCGACACCTGCCGCCAGCCGTCCCACCGCCGCCAGTTGCTGACTCTGGCGCAGGCGCGCCTGCAACTGCTCCTCGCGGGCCTGCTGCTCGGCCACCTGGCGCTCGGCGGCGGCGATGCTGTCGAGCATCTGGTTCAGCGCGCCGGACAGCACGACGATCTCCTGCGGCCCGCTGCGCGGTGCACGATGCTCGCGCTCGCCGGCCGCAACGCGCTCCATGCTGCGCGCCAGCTGCTGCAGATGCTTGCCCACCGCGGAGCGATGGCCGAGCAGGATCACCACCAGCGCCACCCCGGCGAGCAAGCCGCCGAGGCCCGCGGCGATCAGGCGCAGGCGGCGGATGTCGCGTTCGAAATCGCCCCAGCGCCGGGTCACCTGCAGCAGGCCATTGATCTGCCCGCCACTTTCCTCCAGCGGAACGAAGTAGGAATAAACCGGGCGGCCATTGATGCGCTGATAGGTGCCGGTCCGCTCGCCACCGGCGGTGAGCTGCTGGATCGCCGACTCGTCCTGATCCGGCTCCACCGCACCGGCATAGGCCGCGAGCTTGCCATCGCGATCGTAAACATAGGCGCCATACACGCGCCCGACGCCGAGCACCGATTCCAGCACCTGCTGCAGGGTGCGCTCGTGGTTCTTCTCCAGGCTGGCGCTGAGCGGCAGGCGCACCGCCCGCGCGACCAGCTCGACCTCGGCCTGCAGGCGCCGCTCGCTGCTGCGCTCGACCGTCCAGAGCACCACCGAACTGAAACCGAACATGATCGCCATGAGCGGCACGATGACCTTGAGCAGAAGCGCGTCACGTAGGCTCGCCGGGCGCTGCCAGATTGATACATGTGTCATATGGGCACACTACAGACGCCCTATCTGCCGGTCCACCCTGCCCCGACGAAACGAGAAACCCTTTAAATAACAGGCAATTAGAAACACAAACCAGAGCTGGCACAGCTGCTGCAATGACAAATACGTCTTTAACCGAAGCAGGAATGAACATGACCCAGCACAACGCTCGTCTCGCCTTCGCCGGAATCCTCTCGCTGTTCCTCGGCCTGGCCGCCCCCCTTGCATCGGCGCAATCAGCCAACCCGGCACCTACCGCCCAGCCAGCCGCCGGCGCACAGGCGCAGCAGTTCAGTGAAAAGAAACTGGAGAACTTCGCCGAATCACTTGGCGAGATCATGGAGATCCGCGAGGAATTCACCGGCAAGCTGCAAAAGACCGAAGACGCTGACAAGGCCCGTGAGCTTCAGCAGCAGGCCAACGAGAAAATGCTCGGCGTGATCGAGGAAAAGGACATCAGCATCGACGAATACAACGCCATCAACGAAGCCGTGCAGACCGACCCGGAACTGCGTAACCGTGTGATCGCGATGATGCAGCAGTGATTACATCACCGACACCGCGCGGCGCTGCCTGAGGCAGCTCGCGCAGGGTAACGAGAAAGCCCCGTTTGGCTGATGCCGGCGGGGCTTCTTGCATCTGGATGCCGGAACCCTGAAGTTGCTGGATTCAAACGGGTATTTGACGAGAAGCAACCGGTCGGGCAACACCCCCAGATCCGTATTCAGCACCGCCCTTGGAGCCGCTCCACAAGAACCTACCTCGCCACGTTAAACCTGAGCCCCGCGCAATCGCACCGACCGTCGAAGAGCCGATGACGTGCCGCCGGCTCAACAGTCGCGGTCTACAGAGGCAAGACGCGCACGAAAGTCGAAGTAGTATTCGAGCACCCGCTGCGGCGCCTCGACCTGCGGGTAGTGACCGATGCCCTCCAGCAGCACGGTGTCGGGCGTCGGAATCAGCTCGCGGTAGCGCGCAACCATGTGCGCACCAGAGATCGGGTCAGCCGCGCCGTCGATCACTCGCAGCGGCACATTGCAGCGCTGCATGGCCGTAACCCAGCGCTCGCGTTGCCTGACCCGCTCGGGCATGTAGCGGATCAGCCGGTGCATCACCGCCGGTCCGTCGCTCTCGGCGATCAGCCGCCAGTAATCGTCCAGCTCGGCGTCGCTCGGCTGCGTCTGCGCACCGAATACCTTTCCGAAGGTCGCCCCTAGCGAACGCCGCGAAAACAGCCTGCCCAGCAGGAAGCCGAACGGCCCGAGCAGCAGTTTCTGCACCCGTACCGGATGATGGGTTTCCGGGAACAGCCCGCCATTAAGGAACACACAGCTGGTCAGCGCGATGCGCCCTTCGCAATGCCGCGCCAGCAGCTCCTGAGCGACGCTGTCGCCATAGTCATGCGCCAGCACATGAATCGCGCCGTCGATACCCAGCTCCGCCAGTAGTGCCTGCTGCAGATCGGCCTGCTCGATCAGGCTGTAAGCGTGCCCGCGCGGCTTGGCCGAATAGCCGAAGCCGAGCATGTCGCAGGCAATCAGCCGATAGCGCGCCGCCAGCGGCTGCCAGACCTCGTGCCAGTCCCAGCTGGCAGTGGGAAATCCATGGATCAGCAGCAGCGGCTCACCTTCGCCAGCCGTCCAGTAGCGGATGCGCCTGCCGCCAAAATCGAACTCGCGAGCGCTGGCGCGCCAGCTATCCAGTGCCATGCCGTCGGTGCTACTCATTCGTTCTTCTTGTTTTCATGGAGACGAAGCCAGTCTAGCGGGGTGGCTTGGAATGACGACTTGCCGTGCCGGCCAGCTTGGTGGCCCGGCGAGTCAGCTGGGCGCTGCTGGGAGGAAAAAGGGGGGGCGAACCAATGGTTCTGCATACGCGGAAAGCACCGCTACTGCGACCGAACCAAGGTTCGCCCAGTCCCTCTCGGGCGCCTGAAACAGTTACCGCCGGACCGCGTCACCAGGTCAGTTCATGGCTGCCCCGCCATGATCCGCGCCACCTCGCCTTCGGCCTGCAGGTGCTCGAAGGCGGCCTGGGTGCGCAGCACGGTGTCGTCGTCGGTCTGGCGGCTGTAGGCCATGTAGAGCTGTGTCGAGGTGTGCGGGCTGAAGACCTTCTCGACCGTGGCCGGGTCGACGCCGGCCTCGGCGCACAGGGCGAGCATGTCGTGCTCGGGCATCGGCACCAGGTCGACCTGGCCGTTGACCAGGCGTTTGAAGTTGTCGCTGTTGTGCGCACTCACCACGATCTTGCTGAAGCCGTTGGCCTGCAGGTACTGGTGCCGGACGTCGTCGCGCATGACGCCGATCCGGTAGGCCTTGGCCGCCTCCAGGTCCGGCACCCGGATATCGTCCCGCTCGCTGAGTTTGTAGAAGTGGTAGTCGATGCGCATGATCTCGCCGACCCAACGGAACAGCGCTTCGCGTTCGGAGGTGCGTGCGATCAGGTAGATCAGTACGCCGGGCTCGCGCAGCGCCATGTCATACGCCCGCGCCCACGGGTAGAGACTGACCTGGTAGTCGTTGAGGCCGGCGCGCTGCAGGGTGGCCTCGACGACCCGGCTCGCCGTGCCGGCTACCTTGCCGTTCTCCAGGTAGCTGTAGGCGGTGTCTTCGGTCACCACGCGCAGCGGACCGGCGTTGGCCGTGGTGGTGCCGAGCAACGCAAGGAAGAAAGCGGTCCAGGCAAACGGATGCATCATGCAGTCCTCATGCGATCAGGCGGAAATGCAGTTGCGCCCGTGGGTCTTGGCCCGGTAGAGGGCCTCGTCCGCGCGGTGCAACAGTTGGTCGAATTGGTCCATGGTGTCCGGATCGAGCACGGCCAGGCCGATGCTGAAGGTCACGTAGGGTGAAACTGCGGAAGCCTCGTGGGGCAACTCGCGCTCAGCCAGGCGTTGCTGCAGGCGCACCGCCGCCCGCCGCGCGGCCTCGGCATCGACGCCGGGCAGCAGCACGACGAATTCCTCGCCGCCAAGCCGCGCGACCACCTCGCCGGCGCGGGCGAACACGGACTGCAACGTGTCGGCGACCATTCGCAGGCACTGGTCGCCCTGGGCGTGACCGTAGTGGTCGTTGTAGCGCTTGAAGAAATCCACGTCGCACATCAGCACCGCCAACGGCTGGTCCTGACGCAGCGCACGGCGGAATTCGGCTTCCTTGATCTCGTCGAACTGGCGCCGGTTGGCCAGTCCGGTAAGCGGATCGCTGCGCGACAGCTCTTCCAGTTGCACATTGGCGGCGCGCAGTTCGGCAGTGCGCTCCTCGACCAGCTCGGCAAGGCGGTCCCGGTGCGCGGCCAGGGCCAGCTCATCCTGGTGCTGGCGCTCGAGATAGGCCGAGAGCTTCGCCTGCAGGCTGTTGACGCCGCCTTCCAGCAGGCTCAGCTCGTCGTGCCGCTTCGGTGAACGATCAAGGCGCAGGCTGCGATCGAGATTGTCCGGCGTCAGCCGCGTCAGGTGACGGGCAATGCGCCGCACATGCAGGGTGACCGTGCGGTTGAACATCCACATGATCAGCCCGGCCAGCAACAGCGACTGGATGACCTGGGTGATGACGATGTCGTAGACCTCGGCAAGCATGCGCTCCCAGAGCAGTTCTTCATTGCCTTCGAGCACCAGCTCGCCCACCGTCTCACTGGCGCCGGCGTAGGGTTCGTAGCTCAACTGATGCTGCAGGCGCGGCGCGCGGTGCTCGGCCGGCTGCTCACCCCGTTGTCGCTGAACCAGTTCCGGCTCGCGGCCGGCGCGGATGATCCGCAGCTCGACGCGGCCGATGGGCGCGGCCTGCACCACGCTGTCGAGCTGCGAATGCAGGGAATCACTGTCCATTTCCCAGATCGCCTTGGACAGGGTGCTGCGGAACACCTGATCGATCAGTGCCAACTCGGCGTTCATCTCCGCCAGGTTGTTCTGCCAGGCGGTCCAGGTCCGCAGCCCGACGGTGGCGAGGGTGAACAGCAGGCAGAAACCGAGGGTGGCCAGCACCAGCCGGCGGCCGAGCGAACCCACCGGCCGCGGCACCGGCTCGCTGATCGTGGTGGTTGAGTCGTCGTTCATTTCAGCCATTTCGCGACAATCGCGTCGTAGCGCCCATCGGCCCGCACGCGAGCCAGCGCCTGGCGGAAGCGCTCGACGACTTCATCCGGAGTGTCGCGACTGAACGCCATGCACAGGCCATCCGCACCGCCAAGGTCGTCCAGGCTCAGCTGCGGCACCGCCGCCTCGTTCGGATCGCCACTGGCCTGGCGCACCAGGTAATGGGCATTGAGTTCGTTGGATATCCACAGATCCACCCGCCCCGCCTTGAGCTTCTGGTAGTTGTGCTCGTACTTGTTGCTCGACTGTAGGTTGCGGCCGACGGCGAAGCCCTTGTCGATCAGATACTGCTCGCCGACATCCGCCTTGACCGTGGCGATCTGGTATTGCCGGGCATCGTCCAGGGTTTTCAGGTCGAACTCGGTGCCGGGCAGCGAGAACAGGAACCAGCGGGTCGGCGCGATCACCCCGACCCACTTGAACAAAGGCTCGCGCTGCGGCGTGCGGGCGATGGAATAGATCAGCACGTTCTCGTTGTTCAAGGCGATGTCATAGGCACGGGCCCAGGGCATCGAACGGATGCGCACGTCCTCGCCAGCCTCCTCCAGTACCGCCTTCACCACCTCGGTGCCCATGCCGGTCAGCTCGCCATCGACGGTCATGTTGTAGGGCGGCAGCTCTTCGGTGACCGCGGTTATGACGTGCCCCGCCATCGCACCGGGCGCCCAGCACAGCACCAGGGCGGGCAACAGCCTGCAAAGGCGAGCCAGCGACGTTTTCATGAGGCAGTCCCCCACGGCGCATGGCACCAGGCAACGAATCGAAGCGTGACGTCGAAGAGCAGCAGTTGCTCGTCGAGCGATGCTTCTTTTTCGGCGCTCGGCCGGGAAACTTCAACCACTGATCCGCAGCGACAGGCTAACGGTGCGGCAAACCGACGAATGGCCGGAGCCGATCAGGCAAGGGACGCGGCAACGAATCCTGCCCGACTCAGCCCCAGCCAGTTCAAACCCGCGCCCGCACCTGCCGCGGGCTGATGCCGAACTGGCGTTTAAACGCCGTGGCGAAGTTGGCCGGACTGTTGTAGCCGGCGCGCCAGGCGGCCTCATTGACGCTGGCACCTTCACGCTCCAATGCCTCCCGCGCCAGTTGCAGCCGGCGGGCACGCTGGTACTCGAACACGGTCATGCCCTTGAACAGGCGAAACTGCCGCTGCAGCGTGGTGGCATTAACGCCCACCTCCCGGGCGATGCGCTCCAGCGTCAAGTCGTCGGCCTCACCGCTGTCGAGGAGCGCGAGGAGGCGTTGCAGGCGGCGGTACTCCTGCGGGCGCAGGCCCTGTTCCGCCGACGCCGAGCCATCACCCAGGCTGATCAGTGCCTCGCAGGCGATGTCCAGTGCGCGGCTTTCCAGGTACAGGCCCTGAAGCAGCGGGTCATAGCCGGGCGGGTTGAGCATCTGCTCGGCCAGGGTCAACAGCCGCGCCGAGGGCTTCCAGATGCGCGGCGCCAGGTGGCTATCCATGAAGCGGCGGATCGCGGCATCACTCGAGTCGACGCCCTCCCCGCGCCCTTCGAACCAGTCCGGCGTCAGGCTCACCACCAGCTTGCGGATATGACTGCCGCGGCGCGCCTGGCGGCGGAACAGCACCGGTTCGTTCATCGAAACCGCCACACCCTCGGGGGCACGCTGCGACGCCGGCTGACCGAGCGTCAGCGACAGGTCGCCATAGCTGACCCGGCTCTGGCCCTGCAGAAAGAGCACGAACGACACCCGCGGGCCAACCACGTTTTCGGTGACGAAATCCTGCAGCTCTTCGCAATCGGACCAGTGCAGCGACAGGCCATCCCGCAGCTGCGCCCACTTCACCCGGCCGTAGAGCAGGCGGTCGTCATCCTCGTTGGGCAGGCGCAGCCCCGGCCTGCTCATGGCCGGCAACTCATCGCCACGAATGATGTGATCAGCTTGATTCATGCGGCGCTGCGCCTCGAACTGACGGGATTGCAAAGCAAATGTTCGGCCCCGCAAAGGTTCGCGGAGCGGCTGGGTGGCAGACTACGCGCCGACATCTTTTGATGCAAATCATTATCATTAAGTAGCGCGAACGTTTGCCAACACGTCGCCGCCGCTGCGACAGGAGCCGCCCATGGACAGAATTCTCCGCACCTCAAGCCTCAGGCCATTGCTGCTCGCCGGCCTGCTCGCCCCGTTTCCGTTGAGCGCCCTGGCGCAGAGTGTCGCCGCTCAGGCCGAACCGGTGCAGCTGGAGAGCATCACCGTAGAAGGCAACCGCCTGTACGACATGCCGTCTTCGGAGCAAAGCGGCGGTTACACCGTGCCGGCCGCCACCGTCGGCACCAAGACGCCGGCCGAACTGCGCGACATCCCGCAGTCGATCAGCGTGTACACCAGCGATTACATCCGCGACCGCCAGTTCGTGAACCTGGATGACCTGGCCAAGTACTCCACCGGCCTGCGCACCCTGAGCAACGACAGCGGGCGTTCCTCGATCTATGCACGCGGCTACGAGTACGACGAATTCAACATCGATGGCCTACCCGCCCCGATGGCCAGTATCAACGGCACGCTGCCGTCGCTGTCGCCGTTCGATCGGGTCGAGGTCATGCGCGGGCCGTCCGGGCTGTTCAACAGCACCAGCGAGATGGGCGGCATCGTCAACATGGTGCGCAAGCGCCCGACTCGCGAATTCCAGGGCAGCCTGACCGGGCGCTACGGCAGCTGGGACACCAATTACCTGGAAGCCGACCTGTCCGGCCCGCTCGACGAGCAGGGGCGCGTGCGCGGCCGTACGGTCATCTCCCGCGCCGACACCAACGGCGAAGTCGACTACAACGCCAACACCAGCGAGAGCTTCTATGGCGCGCTGGACATCGACCTGTCCGACGCCACCGTCATGTCCTTCGGGCTGATCCACCAGACCAAGGACATCCTTCCGCACAACGGCTACCCGGCCGCCATCGACGGCAGCCTGGAAGACTTCAGCCGCTCGACCTACCTGGGCGCTGACTGGGGTGATTTCGACAGTCGCGGCACCGACGTCGTCGCCGAGCTGACCCATCGCTTCGACAATGGCGGCTACGGTCGCGTGGCGGTGCGCGGCTCCAGGCGCGCGACCGATTACCTCTATGCCTTCACCGCGCGCAACGTCAACAGCGGCGCGACCAGCCTGGCCTACACCGCCCGCGATCTGGAGCAGGACACCCTCGCCGTCGATGCCAACTACAGCCAGCCGTTCGAGCTGCTCGGGCAGGTCAGCGAGTTCGTCATCGGCAGCGATTTCAAACGCTACGAGACCGAGTACGCGGACGCCCGCGGCAATCTCGGCGCCATCGACGTCGCCAGCTACCAGCCGGGCGACACCAGCAAGCCTGACGTCACCTTCGGTACGCCGACCGAAACCGACGAGCGCGAAGCCGGCCTCTACGCCAAGCTGACCTTCCGCCCGATCCAGCGCCTGGCGCTGATCGGTGGCGCGCGGATCAGCAGCTTCGAAGGCGAGAACAGCAGCGCCACGCAGGATGTGCGCGAGTCCGGCTATGTCACGCCCTACGGCGGCCTGGTGTTCGATCTGGATGACCAGCACTCCCTCTACGCCAGCTACTCGCAGGTATTCAAGCCGCAGAGCGAGGCCGGTGCCGACGGCCGCATCATCGACCCGCGCGAAGGCGAGCAATACGAGGTGGGCATCAAGGGCAGCTATTTCGGCGGCGACCTCAATGCGCGCATCACCGCCTTCCAGCTCACCGACGAGAACCGCGCGGCCGGCGCCATCGATGACAGCGGCGCGCCGATCAGCGGCGTCTACGAGGCCACCGGCAAGACCCGCATCCGCGGTGGCGAACTGGAAATCAGCGGCTACCTGACCCCCGACTGGGAAGTGCTGGCCGGCTACACCTATATGAGAACCGAGAACCTGGCCGGTGACGACTACGCGCTCTTCGCGCTGATGCCCCAGCACCAGGCCTCGCTGTGGACCAAGTACACCCTGCCCGGCGGTGCCCTGCGCGGCCTGGGGATCGGTGGTGGCGTGACCGCGATGAGCGACTACTACATCGAACGCGCCGGCAGCCCGCGCCTCAGCGCACCGGGTTATGCAGTGGTGGATGCCAAGCTGTCCTACCCGATCACCGACAACCTGACCGGCACCTTCGACGTGAACAACCTGCTCGACCGCAAATACGTTTCGCGGGTTGGCAGCGTCGGCACCTTCAACTTCTACGGCCCATCGCGCAGCTTCACGGTGGGCGCCCGTTACGAGTTCTGATCCACCTGGCCGCCTGCGCCCGTAGGCGTCGGCGGCTGACTTCCGGAGGTCACCATGCCCCAGTTTCACGCCCAGGTGGCGACACCCCGCGCGTCACGCAACATGATGCGGCTGTGCAAACACTTCGCGCACAAGGCCGAAGTCCAGCTGGACGAACGTCAGGCGCAGGTCGAATTCGCCTTCGGCCAGTGCCTGATGCTCGCCGATGACGAGCGACTGCTGATCGACTGCCAGGCCGAGGCCGGCGAGGCGGAAAAGCGCCTGCGCTTCGTCATCGACGACCACCTCCACCGCTTTTCCGGCGAGGAAGCACTGAAGGTGAACTGGTTGGACGGGCCACTGCCGCCACGCCACAGGCAGGTTGAGCCATGAAAGGCGCCCTGCTCGCCCTGCTCGCCAGTCTGGGACTTGCCACCGTACAGGCACACGCCGGGGAAGAAGCCGGCTGGCAGCCAGTTCAGCTACCGTACAGCAGCCAGCGTGACCTGCATTCGCAACGCACTGGCAAGGACTACCGCATCTTCGTCTCTGCGCCGCGACACGCGCCACCGCCGGATGGCTATCCGGTGCTCTATGTGCTGGATGGCAACGCCCTGTTTCCGGGGCTGGCGATCCAGGCCCAGGCGCTGGAGGATCGGCCTGACCCTAATCTTCGCGATTCGGTACTGGTGGTCGGCATCGGCTACCCCGGCGAGGCCCTGTACGACTTCAAGGCGCGTGCCGAGGATTACACGCCCAGAGCCGACGATCGCCAGCGCCTGCCGGGCCGCGAACCGCCGCCAGCGGGCGGTGCCGATGACTTTCTGGCCTTTATCGAGCACGAACTCAAACCGCTGATCGCCAAGCGCTACCCGGTAGACGCCCGGCGGCAGACCCTGTTCGGCCATTCCTACGGCGGCCTGTTCACCCTCTACGCACTGTTCACCAAGCCGCAGGCATTTCAGGGCTATGTGGCCGCCAGTCCGTCGATCTGGTGGTACCAGGGCTATGTCGAACGCACGCTCGAAGCGTTCGAACGGCAGCTCGCGGACCAGCCTGTCGCCGCGCGCCTGCTGGTCACCGCTGGCGGTGCCGAAGAGCCCGCGGCGGATGCCGCCATGGACGACCCGCGCCAGCGCCATATGGCCGAGCGGCGCATGGTCGGCAATGCCCGGGACCTGGTCGACCGTCTGCGCCGGCTGTCCAGCCACGGCCTGCACAGCGAATTCCAGCTGTTTCCGGGAGCCAACCACGGCACCAACGCCGCACACAGCTCGGTCGTGGCACTGGCGTTGGCGGCCGCGATCGGGCGCCAGCCATCCCGCGATCAGGACGACTGAGGATGGCGAAAGCGACGAGAACCGACCGGTCAGCCGGCCAGGGCAAGTGCAGGCAAATGCCCGGTGCTAGAGTCGGCGCTGCCTTTTCCATCACTGGAGACACCATGCGTCCTCTTTTCAATGCCCTGCTGCTGGCCCTGCCACTCTCGCTCTCGTCACTGGCCCTTGCCGCCGAATCGCCTGCCGGCCGCTGGCAGACCATCGACGACGAAACCGGCAAGCCCAAGTCCATCGTCGAAATCCAGCAGGCCGCTGACGGCACGCTGAGCGGCGAGGTCGCCGAAATTCTGAAGTCGGATCACGGGCCGAACCCGGTCTGCAGCGAATGCGACGGCGAGCGCAAGGATCAGCCCATCACCGGCATGACCATTCTCTGGGACCTCAAGCCGGACGGCGAACAGGCCTGGAGCGCCGGCACCATCCTCGACCCGGCCAAGGGCAAGACCTACCGCGCCAAGGCCAAGCTGGTCGAAGGCGGCGACAAGCTGGAAGTCCGCGGCTACATCGGCATCGAGGCGCTGGGCCGTACGCAGACCTGGATTCGCCAGTAACCTCGCTCGGCATCCGAGAGCCGGGCCGGCTCCCGGATTGCACGGTGGCGCCAGGCCAGGGTCGAACCCTGCATGCACTCACTTGCCCTGCGCCTCCTGCACCCATCGAGCCCCCGCCCTCGCCGCGCACTCTGCCTGGCGATGCTGTTTCTTCTCTGCCCCCTGGCAGTCGCCGATACCCGGCTGACCGCCGTACTCGAGCAGGCCGAGCGCCTGGAGCAGCTGCAAACCCTGATCATCGCCCAGCGTGGCGAGATCCTTGCCGAGCGCGGTTACCGCGGGCATCGCACGACCACGCCGAGCAACATCAAATCCGCGTCCAAATCGGTGATTTCCGCACTGGTCGGCATCGCCATCGACAAGGGCGTCATCGAGAGCGTCGAACAACCCATCGCCGGTCTGCTGAAAAGCGATCTGCCGAGCACGCCCGATCCACGCCTGCAGCAGGTGACGGTTGGCAACCTGCTGAGCATGCAGGCCGGGCTCGGATCGACCTCCGGGCGCAACTATGGCGCCTGGGTGGCGAGTCGCAACTGGGTTCGTGCGGCACTGGCACGACCGTTCGAGGCCGACCCCGGCACGGCGATGATCTATTCGACGGGCTCCAGCCATCTGCTCTCGGCAATCCTTACGCGCCGCACCGGCAAATCCACATTGCAGCTGGCGCGACAGTGGCTGGCGCCACTCGACGGCTTCACCATCAGCGCCTGGACGCGCGACCCGCAGGGCATCTACCTGGGCGGCAACGAGATGGCGATGACGCCACGCTCGCTGCTGGCCTTCGGCGAGCTCTACCGCCGCGGCGGGCTCAGCGCATCCGGCGAGCGATTGCTGTCGCAGGACTGGATAGACGCGTCCTGGACGCCGCGCACCCGCTCGCGCTACACCGGGCACGGCTACGGCTATGGCTGGTTCATCACCGAGCTCGGCGGAGAGGCGGTGCGCTATGGCTGGGGTTATGGCGGACAGATGGTCTACGTGGTGCCGGGCCTCGAGATGACGGTGGTGATGACCTCCAACGCCCGACAACCCTCCAGTGGTGCCATGGGGCATCGCGACGCGCTGCACCGGCTGCTCGGCGAGATCATCGGCGCGCTGCATGCAGCAGGCGCGCGGCCCTAACCTTGCACCAGCCGCAGCAACGCGGCGCGGTCCAGACAGCGATAGCGAAACGAGGGCCGGCCGATCTGCCCGTAGTGAAAGGATTCTTCCAGCAGCTGTGCATCGCTCAGATGCTTGAGGTACTTGCGCACCGACACGCGCGACATGCCGGTGGCCGGCAGCAGGGTTTCGCTGGTGAAGCTGTCCTCGTCCAGCGCCAGGATCGCCTGCGCCACCTGCGCCAGCGATGCCGGTGTCAGCCCCTTGGGCAGGTCGCCGGGGCGGCGCAGGTCGGTGGCGGGCGCCTGGCTGAACAGCCGGTCGATATCGCCCTGGCCGAGCTGATCCGGCAGGCGGGACAGCGCATCGCGGGCACGGCGGCAGGCCTCGACCGCATCGCGGAAGCGCTCGAAACTGAACGGTTTGACCAGGTAATCCCGCGCGCCGAGACGTTGCGCCGCGCGCACGGTCTCGATCTCCGAAGCGGCGGTGATCAGCACGGCATCGGTGTTGCGGTCCTGCGCGCGCAGGTGGCGCAGTACCTCCAGCCCGGAGCGGTTGCGCAGGTAGACGTCGAGCAGCAGCAGGTCCACCGCCTCGCGCTCCAGCAATTCGAGCGCGGCCGGCACGCTCTCGCACTGGCCGACCAGCTCGACCCCCTCGAGCCGGGCCAGGTAATCGACGTTCAGGCGCATGACCATCGGGTCGTCCTCGACGATCAGCACGCGCATGACTGCTTTCATGATTCGACGTCTCCCGCGGCGCTCCGATAGGGCAATTCAACCTCGAACAGGCTGCCACGACCGGCCTCGGAATACACCGCCAGGCTACCGCCCCAGGCTTCGACCTGCTCCTGCACCGCGGCCAGGCCGATGCCACGCCGCTCGCCCTTGGTGGATACGCCGCGCTGGAAGATCTGCTCGCGCACTGCGGCTTCGATTCCGCCACCGCTGTCCTGCACGTGCAGCGAGAGCAGCGCTTCGTCGTAGTCCAGCGTCAGGTTGACCCGTCGCTCGTCCTCTTCGGCCACCGCTTCGAAGGCGTTTTCCAGCAGGTTGCCGAGGATGGTCACCAGGCCATGGATCTGCTCGGGCGCGGCGGCAGGCACCGGGTGCTCGACATCCACCTGAAAGAGGATGCCGCGCTCGCGGGCCTCGCTCTGCTTGCCGAGCAGAAAGCCCGCCAGCACCGGCTCACCGATCCCCTCGACCAGGGACGTCGCCGGCGCCAGCTGGTGATCGGCAAGGTCGCGCAGATAGGCACGTAGGGCATCCAGATCACCCATCTGTGCCAGGCCGAGCAGCACGTGCAGCTTGTTCTTGAATTCGTGGGTCGCCGCCCGCAACGCTTCGGCATAGCGGCTGACACCGGTCAGCTGCTCGGCTAGCGCGTTGACTTCGCTCTTGTCGCGGAAGGTCGCGATGGCACCGATCACCCGGCCCTGATGACGGATCGGCGCACGATTGGCGAGGATCGCCCGACCGTTGAGGCTGAACTCACGATCCCGCTGCTCCGTCGCGCTGGCCAGCACCTCGGGCAGGCCACTGTTGGGCAGGTATTCGGCGATCGGCCGGCCCAGCGGTGGTTTGCCGAGGCCGGTGCTGGCCAGCAGGCGCTCGGCGGCGGGGTTGACCAGGGTGATGCGCGCCTGGTCGTCAACCGCCAGAACGCCTTCGCGCACCGAGGCCAGCATCGCCTGACGCTCCTCCACCAGCCAGGTGATCTCGTAGGGTTCCAGCCCCAGCAGCACGCGCTTGATATAGCGTGCCAGCAGGTGCGCACCGAGGGCGGTGACCAGCATCAGCGCCAGTACACCGAGCACCACGCCGCGCTGATGAGCCTTGAGCAGTTCGCCGAGCGAAGCCAGGGTGACCCCCACCGAGACGGCACCGAGCACCGCTCCCTCGTCGTTCAGCACCGGCGCGAAACCGCGAATACTGCGCCCCAGGCTGCCATCGGCACGCGAGGCATAGGTCTCGCCGGCCAGCGCCGGACCTTCGTCGTCACCGCGAAAGGCCTGGCCGATGCGGGCCGGCTCCGGGTGCGTCAGGCGCAGGGCGCGCGGGTTCATCACCACGATGAAGTCCACGCCCAGACGCTGGCGCAGGCCATCGATGTCCCGTTGCAGCGGATTATCGGGACTGAATTCGGCATCCGGGTTGGCCAGCGCTCGCTGCACGTCGGTGCGTGCGGCCACGCTCTGCGCCAGGTTGGTCACCCGCGAAGCCTGCCCCTCTTCGAGGGTGTCCTGCAGCTGCACGTTGAACAGCCAGAGGGCGAGCGCCAGCGCCAGCACCACCATGACGGCGACCAGCAGCGAGATCAGCGTATTCAGGCGCAAGCGCACAGCCATCACTCCAGTGCATGAGCGGACGCTCGACGCGCCGCGCTAGAGGGCCGGATCGAGCCAGCCCTGTGCTCCAGGGTCAAGCTCGGCTCCACTTTTTTTAGTTTCGTAATGGTTTTTTAACTTCGCCAAACATTGGCCGCGAAGCATCTCTGCTTAAGGTAGCCCCGGCGTGGTTGTCCGACCGCGCATTCGCAAACATCACCCGTACGTGCGCCGCCTGGCCGCCACGTTCGAAGGAGTACAACAATGAATCGGACCACGCTGAGCGCTGCCGTGCCTGAAGGCAGCCCGAACATTCCCCTGCTGTCCCAACGCATCTTCAACCTGCCCTTGCCTCTGTTCGCCATCGCCTTGCTCGTCATGGCCGCCGCCATCGCTACCGACACACTGCCCAGCGGCATGATCGGCGCGCTGCTGGTGATGATGCTGCTCGGCGAGCTGCTTGGCTTCGCCGGTGACCGACTACCGATCATCAAGACCTACCTCGGCGGCGGCGCGATCCTGGCGCTGTTCGGCGCCGCGGCGATGGTCTATTTCGGCTGGCTGCCGGCAGCCGTGGCCGATGACGTCGCCAGCTTCATGAAGGGCGGCGGCTTTCTAGACTTCTATATCGCCGCGCTGATCACCGGCAGCATCCTCGGCATGGACGCCAAGGTGCTGGTCAAGGTCGGCTCGCGCTACGCGTTGCCGCTGCTCTGCTCGGTGCTGTTCGCCGCGCTGTTCGCCATGGCCGTGGGCGCGCTGCTGGGTTTCTCGCCGCAGGATGCGGTGGTGGTCATCGCCATGCCAATAATGGGCGGCGGCATGGGCGCCGGCGCGGTACCGATGAGCCAGATCTACGAGCAGCTGCTCGGCCAGCCGGCCAGCTACTACATCTCGATCCTGGTACCGGCCCTGGCGCTGGGCAACGTCTTCGCGATCATCATCGCCGGGCTGCTCAATGGCCTCGGCAACCGCTATCCATCGCTGACCGGCAACGGCCAGATGATGCCCGGCGTGGACGTCAACGAGAAGGAAGGGCCTATCACCCTGCCGGCGCTGGGCGTCGGTCTGGTCGCGGCGCTGAGCTTCTTCGTCGCCGGGCAGATTCTCGGCGAGTTCGTGCCGCTGCATCCCTACGCCCTGATGATCGTGCTGGTCGCGCTGCTCAAGGTGAGCAACCTGGTGCCCGAGTCGATCAACGACGCCGCCTCCCAGTGGTTCCGCTTCGTCGCGCGCAACTGGACCTTCGCCCTGCTGTTCGGCATCGGCGTGGCCTTCACCGACCTCGGCCAGGTGATCGACGCCATCTCGCTGACCTATGTGCTGATCGTTTTCGCCGTGGTCGCCGGTGCCGCCTTCGGCGCGGGCCTGGTGGGCAAGCTGGTGGGCTTCTACCCGATCGAATCGGCGATCACCGCCGGGCTGTGCATGGCCAACATGGGCGGCACCGGTGATGTCGCGGTATTGTCCGCCGCGCGTCGCATGTCGCTGATGCCCTTCGCACAGATTTCCTCGCGCCTGGGCGGCGCGCTGATCCTGCTGATCTCCAGCGTGGTGGTGCCGCTGTTCTTTACCTGAGCGACGGTGATCCTGGAATGAAAAAGCCCCGGCCTTGCGGTCGGGGCTTTTTTTGTTCGGCGAACGGGCTGCGTCAACCGCGGAAGTAGTTGACCCGCCGATTCAGCTCCTCGGCCAGCATGGTCAGGTCCTGGCTGGAGGACGCCACCTGATTCGATGCAGCGGAACTGGCGACAGTCGAGTCGTGGATGCGCGTGACGCTCTGGTTGACCTCTTCCGCCACCGCGCTCTGCTCCTCGGAAGCCGTCGCGATCTGCGCGTTCATCTCGTTGATCGAGCCCACTTCCTGACGAATCTTGGTCAGCGCATTTTCCGCCTGCAGCGTCTGCTCGACGGTCTGCTGAGCCAGCAGCTTGCTCGACTGCATTACCTCCACCGCCCTGCCAGCGCCGGCCTGCAGCGAGGCGATCATCTCGCTGATCTCGCTGGACGACAGCTGCGTGCGATTGGCCAGCGAGCGCACCTCGTCGGCTACCACCGCGAAACCACGGCCATGCTCGCCGGCACGGGCCGCCTCGATGGCGGCGTTGAGCGCGAGCAGGTTGGTCTGCTCGGCGATAGCGGTGATGACCTGCAGGATCTTCTCGATGTCGCCGCTTTGCGCCGAGACCTGGTTGACGGTTTCGGTCGCGCTCTCCAGCACCTTGGCCAGGTTATGGATGGAGATGGCCGTCTCGCCGACTATCCGCGTACCGGTCTCGACCTGCTCGTCGGCGCTCTTCGCCGCAGCCGCGGCACGGGCGGCGAAGCTCGCCACCTCGTTCACCGTCGTGGCCATCTGGTTAATCGCCGTGGCGACCTGCTCAGCCTCGGCCGACTGGTGCTGGATCTGCTGATTGCTGTTCGCCGATGAGGTACGCAATTCACCCGAGGAGACGCCGACGCCATCGGCGGCCGCGCGCACCTCGGCGATGATCGAGGTCAGCCGGCTGGCCATCTTCGCCGTCGCACCCATGACGCTGTCTGGGTATGGCGTGACGATCAGCTGACCCAGATCGCCATTGGCCAGGTTGCCGATCACGCGCGCCACCTCGTCGGGCTCGGCACCGAGGGTCGAACGCAGCTTGCGAATGATCACCACGGCGATGGCCACACCCAGCAGAACCGCCACACCGGTCACCGCGACGATGAGCGCGAGGAAGCCGCTGGCGGTTTCGCGGACCACGGTCACATCCTGATTGATGCTCGCTTCCTGGTGATCGATGAACGCATTGATCAGCCGCAGCCACTCGCTATAGGCCCCGGCGACGTTTTCCAGGAGGAATTCGTAGGCGCGCCCCGAGCCCACGCTGAAGCGCAGTTCGACCACCTGCTGGGTCAGCGCGTTGATCTTCGCCTCGATGGTCTCGATCTGCAGCATCAGCTGCTTTTCCACGGCATCGGCGGAGGGCTGCGCAAGCATCGCCTTCATCGGCTGCGCCGAATCGGTGTACAGCTGCGCCAGCCGCTCGATCTCCGCCACCTGCTCACGGGCGAACGCCGGATCGGCCGCACTGACGGCGTCCCGCACGGCAATCGCACGATCGTGCACGCTGCCGCGGAAGTTGATCGCATAGCGTTGCTTGAGGCCGGCCTGCGAGCTGATCTGGCTCATGCTGCGGTCGATGACGTCGACTTTGAGCGCACTGACCACGGCGACCGCCACCATAAGCGCCAGGATCACCAGAAACCCCAGGCCCAGGCGCATGGATACCGACATCTGCTTGTTCCTCGAACACTCCTCTAGCCAGACTGCGAGGCAGCCATTCAGTCAGTCGTTGATGCTCCGAGCGATACTCAGAGCGGGGCAAAACTTGTACAACATAATGTCACCGTGACATTACTTGTACACGTTTTATCGACGAACTGCCGGCCGAAAGCGGCGGAATAAGAGCGCTCCAGTGTTCGCAGTGAGATATCGCAGGCTCAAATACGCTGCTTGCAGAGGTCTTGTACAATTTTTCTGAAATCGCCCACCGGCCAGTGTGACAACTGTCCCGATCACCACACCGGAGCACCGGGCCCGGCAATCGCCAGACAGCAAAAAGGCGCCCGAAGGCGCCTTTCTGTGGTCTCGCAACGGTGTCAGACCTTGCTACGCTCGAAGCGCTTGCGGTCGTTCTCGTTGAGGTACTTCTTGCGCAGGCGGATCGACTTCGGCGTCACTTCCACCAGCTCGTCGTCGGCGATGAATTCCAGCGCCTGCTCGAGGGTGAACTTGATCGGCGGAACCAGGGCGATGACTTCGTCCTTGCCGGAAGCGCGCATGTTGTCGAGCTTCTTGCCCTTGGTGGGGTTGAGCACCAGGTCGTTGTCACGGCTGTTGATGCCGCACAGCTGGCCTTCGTAGATCTCGTCGCCCGGCGCCAGGAACAGCTTGCCGCGCGCCTGCAGGGTTTCCAGCGAGTAGGTCAGCGCGGTACCGGTGGCCATCGAGACCAGCACGCCGTTCTGGCGGTTGGTTACTTCGCCGGCCTTGATCGCGCCGTAGTGGCTGAAGGTCGAGGTCAGGATGCCCGAGCCCGAAGTCAGGGTCAGGAAGTTGTTACGGAAGCCGATCAGGCCACGCGCCGGGATGGTGTATTCCAGGCGGACACGGCCCTTGCCATCCGGAACCATGTTGCTCAGGTCGCCCTTGCGCAGACCCATCTGCTCCATTACCGGACCCTGATGCTGCTCTTCGATGTCGATGGTGACGTTCTCGTACGGCTCCTGCTTGTCGCCGGCCTCGTTCTCGATGATCACCACTTCCGGACGGCCAACGGCCAACTCGAAGCCTTCACGACGCATGGTTTCGATCAGCACCGACAGGTGCAGCTCGCCACGGCCGGAAACCTTGAACTTCTCAGGGCTGTCGCCCGGCTCGACGCGCAGGGCGACGTTGTGCAGCAGTTCCTTCTCCAGACGGTCCTTGATGTTGCGGCTGGTGACGAACTTGCCTTCCTTGCCGGCGAACGGCGAGTCGTTGACCTGGAAGGTCATGCTCACGGTCGGCTGGTCGACGGTCAGCGGCGGCAGGGCCTCGACGGCGTTCTGGTCGCACAGGGTGTCGGAGATGTACAGCTCGTCCATGCCGGATACGCAGACGATGTCGCCAGCTTCGGCTTCCTGGACTTCAACGCGCTGCAGACCGGAGTGGCCCATGATCTTCAGGATGCGGCCGTTGCGCTTCTTGCCGTCAGCACCGATGGCGGTAACCGGGCTGTTGGCCTTGATGGTGCCGCGAGCGATGCGGCCGATGCCGATCACGCCGAGGAAGCTGTTGTAGTCCAGCTGCGAGATCTGCATCTGGAAAGGACCGTCGAGGTCTACTTTCGGCGACGGAACGTGGTCGATGATGGCCTGGAACAGGGCATCCATGTTGTCGTCCATCTTCTCGTGGTCCATGCCGGCAATGCCGTTCAGGGCACTGGCGTAGACGATCGGGAAGTCCAGCTGCTCGTCGGTGGCGCCGAGGTTGTCGAACAGGTCAAAGATCTGGTCGATAACCCAGTCAGGACGCGCGCCCGGACGGTCGATCTTGTTCACCACGACGATCGGACGCAGGCCGGCCTTGAAGGCCTTCTGGGTCACGAAACGGGTCTGCGGCATCGGGCCGTCCTGGGCGTCGACCACCAGCAGCACGGAGTCGACCATGCTCATCACGCGCTCGACTTCACCGCCGAAGTCGGCGTGGCCGGGGGTGTCGACGATGTTGATGTTGTAGCCGTTCCACTTCAGCGCGGTGTTCTTCGCCAGGATGGTGATGCCGCGTTCCTTTTCCTGGTCGTTGGAGTCCATCACGCGCTCGTTTTCCAGCTCCTTGCGGTCCAGGGTGCCGGACAGACGCAGCAGCTTGTCGACGAGGGTGGTCTTGCCATGGTCAACGTGGGCGATGATGGCGATGTTGCGTAGATTCTCGATCACTGATTCTTTTCTCTGTAGATAGCTTCAAGCTGAGGCTGGAAGCTGGAAGTAGTCCGGACGACTTCAGCCTGTCCGACATTGTAACGGCCTGGCCTTGCGGTCAGTGCCGGTCGGGAGGGCGGTGGCGGATGCTGCCGCCAAGCAGCCCCGGCTGTTTCACCGATGAGTCAGGCCGGACGATAGACGCGTACATTGACATGCCCCTCGCTCAGCAGATGGTGAGCATGCAGGCGGCTCATGACACCTTTATCGCAATAAAGCAGGTACTGGCGGTTTTCATCCAGCTCCTTGAAGCGGTTGTTCAGCGCGTAGAACGGCAGCGTTTGTACTTCGATGCCCGCCAGCTCGAGCGGTTCGTCCTCGGCGGCATCGGGGTGACGAATGTCGATGATCACCTGGCCGGCGCTCGGCTCGACGACTTCTTCCACCTGCAGATCTTGGCCCAGCTCGTCGATCACGCGGTCGATGGCGACCTGACGGGCGTTGGCCAGGGCGCGTTCGAGGATCGCCATGTCGAACTGCTTTTCTTCGTGTTCGATGCGGTAGCGCTTGGCCTTGGTGGTCGGGTTCACCGAGATCACGCCGCAATACTCGGGCATGTTCTTGGCGAATTCCGCGGTGCCGATCTCGAAGGCGGTGTCGATGATGTCCTGCTTGTGGCTGGCGATCAGCGGGCGCAGCACCAGCATGTCGGTGGCCGAGTCGATTACCGAGAGGTTCGGCAGGGTCTGGCTGGAGACCTGCGAGATCGCCTCGCCGGTGACCAGCGCATCGATGTGCAGGCGCTCGGCGATCTGCGTCGAGACGCGCAGCATCATGCGCTTGAGGACGACACCCATCTGGCTGTTGTCGACCTTCTGCAGGATTTCGCCGACCACTTCCTCGAACGGCACGCTGATGAACAGCACACGGTGCGAGCTGCCGTACTTCTTCCACAGATAATGAGCGACTTCCATCACGCCCAGCTCGTGGGCACGCCCGCCGAGATTGAAGAAGCAGAAATGCGTCATCAGCCCGCGGCGCATCATCTGATAGGCGGCGACGGTGGAATCGAAACCACCGGACATCAATACCAGCGTCTGCTCCAGAGCGCCCAGCGGGTAGCCGCCGATGCCGTCATGCTGCTCGTGCACGACGAACAGGCGCTGGTCGCGGATCTCCATGCGCACTTCGACTTCCGGTGTTTTCAGCGAAATACCGGCGGCGCCGCACTGCTGGCGCAGCTGGCTGCCAACGTGGCGCTCGACGTCCATGGAGCTGAACGGATGCTTGCCGGCACGCTTGCAGCGCACGGCGAAGATCTTGCCCGGCAGGCGCTCGGCGTAGTGCGCCTTGCATCTGGCGACAATGTCGTCGAGATCGCCCAGCGGGTACTCGTGCACTTCCAGGCAATGGGCGATGCCGGGCGTGCAGCGCAGGCGCTCGATCATCTCGCGCAGCAGCTTCGGCTCGCTGCGCACGGTTTCCACCTCGATGTTGTCCCACACGCCCTCGACCCGCAGGTCGGGATCGAGCTCGCGCAGCACGGTGCGGATGTTCTTCGCCAATTGGCGAATGAAGCCCTTGCGCACCGGCGGGCTCTTGATGGTGATTTCGGGGAAAACCTTGACGATCAGCTTCATGGAAACAGCGCGGCGCCGATGTGGCAGGAAAAGAGGGGCGCGGAGTATAGCGGAAACTGCTCAACATTTAACCGCTTTCTTCAAACGCAGCAGAACGCACCAAAAGAATGCACATTACCGGCGAGTCGCACCAATACCGCGCATCAATCCAGTGCAGCAGCTACGCTTTGAGACGCGCAAACGCTGCCGCAGCGCTGCCAGAGGCCTGCAGTCCCAAGAAAGAGCACTGGCATGCAATTTGCTCCCTTGTGAGGCAGGTCGCCTTGGCGGAACATCGCCGCCCGGCTTCACCCTGATTCGGAAGCTCACTGTCACGCTTCCACCACTTGGAGAACACCATGTCGAAGTCGCTTCAACTGATCAAAGATTACGATGTGAAGTGGATTGATCTGCGCTTCACCGATACCAAAGGCAAGCAGCACCACGTCACCGTTCCGGCTCGTGATGCCCAGGATGAAGACTTCTTCGAGCACGGCAAGATGTTCGACGGCTCCTCCATCCATGGCTGGAAAGGCATCGAAGCCTCCGACATGATCCTGATGCCGGTCGACGAAACCGCCGTGCTGGATCCGTTCACCGAAGAGCCGACCCTGATCCTGGTCTGCGACATCGTCGAGCCGAGCACCATGCAGGGCTACGACCGCGATCCGCGCTCCATCGCCAAGCGCGCCGAAGAGTTCCTGAAAGGCACCGGCATCGGTGACACCGTATTCGTCGGCCCGGAGCCGGAGTTCTTCATCTTCGACCAGGTCAAGTTCAAGTCGGACATCTCCGGCTCGATGTTCAAGATCTACTCCGAGCAGGGCTCCTGGATGACCGACCAGGATGTCGAGGGCGGCAACAAGGGCCACCGCCCGGCCGTCAAGGGCGGCTACTTCCCGGTTCCGCCGTGCGATCACGACCACGAAATCCGTACCGCCATGTGCAACGCCATGGAAGAAATGGGCCTGGTCGTTGAGGTTCACCACCACGAAGTGGCGACTGCCGGTCAGAACGAGATCGGCGTGAAGTTCAACACCCTGGTTGCCAAGGCTGACGAAGTTCAGACCCTGAAGTACTGCGTACACAACGTCGCCGACGCCTATGGCAAGACCGCGACCTTCATGCCGAAGCCGCTGTATGGCGACAACGGTTCGGGTATGCACGTACACATGTCCATCTCCAAGGATGGCAAGAACACCTTCGCTGGCGAAGGCTATGCCGGCCTGTCCGAGACCGCCCTGTACTTCATCGGCGGCATCATCAAGCACGGCAAGGCGTTGAACGGTTTCACCAACCCGTCGACCAACTCCTACAAGCGTCTGGTCCCGGGCTTCGAAGCACCGGTCATGCTGGCCTACTCGGCCCGCAACCGTTCCGCCTCGATCCGTATTCCGTACGTTTCCAGCCCGAAAGCCCGTCGTATCGAAGCGCGCTTCCCGGACCCGGCTGCCAACCCGTACCTGTGCTTCGCTGCACTGCTGATGGCTGGCCTGGACGGCATCCAGAACAAGATCCACCCTGGCGATGCAGCCGACAAGAACCTGTACGACCTGCCGCCGGAAGAAGGCAAGCTGATCCCGCAGGTGTGCGGCAGCCTGAAGGAAGCCCTGGAAGAGCTGGACAAGGGCCGCGCGTTCCTGACCAAGGGCGGCGTGTTCTCCGACGAGTTCATCGATGCCTACATCGAGCTGAAGTCCGAGGAAGAGATCAAGGTGCGCACCTTCGTGCACCCGCTGGAATACGACCTGTACTACAGCGTCTGATCCAGCTCGCGTGACAGGAAGGCCACCCTCGGGTGGCCTTCTTCGTTTCTGCAGTCCGGCGGCGATTCGTGCAGCTTGTCACACCTCGCAAATCCCACCGATCGCACTTGCCTGCAACTCGGCGCAGTGCAAGGCTTCGGCAGTCCAACTCCGCGGAGCCTCCCATGCGTAGCGCACTGTTCAGCCTGCTGTTCATTCTCAGCCTTCCGGCCTTCGCCGAGATCTACAAGTACACCGATGCACAAGGCAATACGGTGTTCACCAATCAGCCGCCGGAGGGTGTCCAGGCCGACACCGTAGACCTGCCGCCAGCCAATACGGTAAATATCCGCACGCCCGAACCGCCGCCACCGCTGCCGGACAGCCAGCAGACGCAGTCGGCCCCTTACCAGACACTGATGCTGAGCGGGATTCCCGATGAAGAAGCCCTGCGCGCCAACAACGGCACCTTCGTCGTCAGCGCGCTGCTGGAGCCGCCGCTACGGCCCGGCCACAGCTTGCGCTTCGTGCTGGACGGCATTCCCCAGGCTGCCGCCAGTGTCGCAACCTCACTGCAACTGAACAATGTCGAGCGGGGCGAGCACCGTCTACACATCGAGGTGATGAGCGGCGAACAGGTCATCCAGCGCAGCCAGCCGGAGCTGTTCACCGTGCAACGGGTGAATACCTCCAGCCCGGCATTGCGTCCGAAGCCTCCGAGGCCTGCTCCTTGATCATTCTGCGGCAGACCCTGGCCGTCGCACTGCTGGCGGCCGCCCTGCCCTGCCTCGCCGGCGTCTACTCCTATGTCGACGCCGAGGGCAATCGGGTCTTCACCGATCGCCCGGCCGGCGAGGCGGCCGAAGAAGTACACCTCAAGCCGTCCAACAGCATGCCTGCGCCGCCGATGCCGGCCGCACGCCCTACGGAGCCGGCAGCACCGAAAGCCGCGAGCATCATCTATCAGTTGCGCATCCTCAGCCCGACGGCGGACGAAGCGATCCGCAACAACGCCGGCAATGTCAGCGTCACTGTGCAGGCCGAACCGACGCTACACCCCGGCCACGCCTATCAGGTACTGCTCGATGACCAGCCGTTCGGCGCACCCGGCGAACAGACTTCCTTCGCCTTGAGTAACGTCGATCGTGGCACCCATCAGCTGGCGGTGGCTGTCGTGGATGAACAGGAGCGCGTGCTGCAACGCACCGCGAATCAACCCTTTCACCTGATCCGCACCTCGCTGGCCCAGCGGCGCATGGTCAATCCTTGCCAGAAGCCCGATTACGGCGTTCGCCCGGAATGCCCGCTAAAGGACAAGCCGGTGGAAAAACGCGACATTCCCTTCGTGCCCTTTCTATGATCATGGGGTGCACCTGTTTGGTGCGCCCATCAGGTGAGCGGATCGCTCGTCACCAATTTGGGTCACCGGACAGCCCGTAGGGCTGCAGCATCACGCCGATCCGCGCCGCAATGGCGCGTTTGGTTTGGTTCTTGCATTTCCTGCCTGAACTTCCGGACGCAGACCAGCCATGATCAACGAAGCCCTGCAACGCCTGCTGATCGAGAATCTGACTACCGCGACGCTGTTGCTCAACTCGCGCCTGCGCCTGGAGTACATGAATCCGGCTGCCGAAATGCTGCTGGCCGTCAGCGGCCAACGCAGCCACGGACAGTTCATCAGCGAGCTGTTCACCGAGTCACCGGAAGCCCTGGCGGCCCTGCGCCAGGCGGTTGAAGAAGCCCATCCGTTCACCAAGCGCGAAGCCACCCTGACCTCCGCCACCGGCCAGACACTGACCGTGGACTACGCGGTGACCCCGGTACTGACCCGGCAGGAAACCATGCTGTTGCTGGAAGTGCTGCCGCGCGACCGCCTGCTGCGCATCACCAAGGAAGAGGCCCAGCTGTCCAAGCAGGAAACCACCAAGATGCTGGTGCGCGGCCTGGCCCACGAGATCAAGAATCCGCTGGGCGGCATTCGCGGTGCGGCACAACTGCTGGCCCGCGAGCTACCCGAAGAACACCTGAAGGACTACACCGAAGTCATCATCGAGGAGGCCGACCGCCTGCGTAATCTGGTCGACCGCATGCTCGGCTCTAACAAGCTGCCGTCACTGTCGATGACCAACATTCACGAAGTGCTCGAACATGTCGCCAGCCTGATCGAGGCGGAATGCCAGGGAAGCATCATTTTGGTGCGCGATTACGACCCAAGCATTCCCGAAGTCCTGATGGACCGCGAACAGATGATCCAGGCCGTGCTCAATATCATGCGCAACGCCATGCAGGCACTGGCCGGGCAGAACGAGCTGGGTCTCGGCCGTCTCACCCTGCGCACCCGCACACTGCGGCAGTTCACCATCGGCCATATTCGTCATCGCCTGGTGACACGCATCGAGATCATCGACAACGGCCCGGGGATTCCCGCCGAACTGCAGAACACGCTCTTCTACCCGATGGTCAGCGGCCGCCCGGACGGAACCGGCCTGGGCCTTGCCATCACCCAGAACATCATCAGTCAGCACCAGGGTCTGATCGAATGCGAGAGCCATCCTGGCCACACCGTGTTCTCGATCTTCCTACCGCTGGAACAAGGAGCCACATCAGCATGAGCCGAAGCGAAAACGTCTGGATCGTCGACGACGACCGCTCCATCCGCTGGGTCCTGGAAAAGGCCCTGCAACAGGAAGGCATGGCCACGCAGAGCTTCGACAGCGCCGACGGTGTGCTGGCCCGCCTCGCCCGCCAGCAGCCGGATGTGATCATCTCCGACATCCGCATGCCCGGCCTCAGCGGTCTGGACATGCTCTCGCAGATCCGCGAGCAGTACCCTCGCCTGCCGGTGATCATCATGACCGCGCATTCGGATCTGGACAGCGCGGTGGCCTCTTACCAGGGCGGCGCCTTCGAATACCTGCCCAAGCCGTTCGACGTCGACGACGCCGTCTCGCTGGTCAAGCGCGCCAATCAGCACGCCCAGGAGCAGCAGAACCAGCAGGAACCGGCCAACCGCCACCACACCCCGGAGATCATCGGCGAGGCGCCGGCGATGCAGGAGGTGTTCCGCGCCATCGGCCGGCTCAGCCATTCCAACATCACCGTGCTGATCAACGGCGAGTCCGGCACCGGCAAGGAGCTGGTGGCCCATGCCCTGCACCGCCACAGCCCGCGTTCGGCGTCGCCATTCATCGCGCTGAACATGGCGGCTATCCCCAAGGATCTGATGGAGTCGGAGCTGTTCGGCCACGAGAAAGGCGCCTTCACCGGTGCGGCCAATCAGCGCCGCGGGCGCTTCGAGCAGGCCGACGGCGGCACCCTGTTTCTCGACGAGATCGGCGACATGCCGGCCGATACGCAGACCCGTCTGCTGCGCGTGCTGGCCGATGGCGAATTCTACCGGGTCGGCGGCCACACGCCGGTGCGGGTCGACGTGCGCATCATCGCCGCGACGCACCAGGACCTGGAAACCCTGGTGCAGGCGGGCAAGTTCCGCGAGGACCTGTTCCACCGCCTGAACGTCATCCGCATCCACATTCCGCGCCTGTCCGATCGCCGCGAGGACATCCCGGCACTCGCCGAGCACTTCCTCGCCAGCGCCGCGCAGGAGCTCTCGGTGGAAACCAAGGTGCTCAAGCCAGAAACCAAGGAATACCTGCAGCACCTGCCCTGGCCGGGCAACGTGCGCCAGCTGGAGAACACCTGCCGCTGGATCACGGTAATGGCATCCGGCCGTGAAGTGCATGTCGACGACCTGCCGCCGGAGCTGCTCAACCAGCAGGCCGAGGCACAGCCCGCGCACAACTGGGAACAGGCGCTGCGCAACTGGTCCGATCAGGCCCTGGCGCGCGGCCAGAGCAACCTGCTCGACGAGGCGGTGCCAGCCTTCGAACGCATCATGATCGAGACCGCGCTCAAGCACACCGCCGGTCGCCGCCGCGACGCCGCGCTGCTGCTCGGCTGGGGTCGCAACACCCTGACGCGCAAGATCAAGGAGTTGGGCATGCGCGTCGATGGCAGCGATGACGATGACGGCGACGACAGCTGAGCGCGGCTGACACCGCATCGAGCGTAACGACGAACCCCGCACTTGGCGGGGTTCATCGTTTTTAGCGCCCTGCCAAGGGCGTCACCTGGATCATGGCTGCTTGTCGGCCGCCACCTGCACGGCGATACGCCAGCCACCATCGTGGCGTTCGCCGTGCCATTGCCCCAGCAGCCGCCGTGCGGCCACTAGATGCAGCAACAGGCCTTTCCCGGTCTGCTGCACGCGCCAGGCCACTGGCATGCCGTCGATCTGCAGTTGTCCGGATTGCGGCTCGCCTTCGGCCTGGAACAGCAGGGCGAACGCCCCTTCTAGATGCTCGTCATATACCTCGGGTTCGCGGTCGAACTGCAACGAAAGACCTTGCGGCTGCACTTCCACCAGTGCCAGTTGCACCGGCCCGGGCGCGGTGAGCCGGCCGATCATCAGCCCCACCAGCAGCCCGATCAGCACCAGCGAACCGAAAAAGGTCCGGCGTATGCGGCGCATCGGGTCCTGCGCCCCGGTAGAATGCCGCCGGTCTTCAACCTCGGTGCTGCGCATGTTTCACGTGATCCTGTTCCAACCGGAAATTCCGCCCAATACCGGCAACATTATCAGGCTCTGCGCCAATACCGGCTGTCACCTGCACCTGATCGAGCCGCTGGGTTACGAGCTGGACGACAAGCGCCTGCGCCGCGCCGGCCTCGACTACCACGAGTACGCCACGCTGGAGCGCCACGCCGACCTGCCGAGCTGCCTCGCGCGGATCGGCATCGACGCCGCAAACGCGGACGGCCCGCGGCTGTTCGCATTCACCACCAAGGGTTCGCAGCCCTTTCACGAAGTCAGCTATCGGCGCGGCGATGCGCTGCTGTTCGGCCCGGAGAGCCGCGGCCTGCCGCCGGAGATCCGCGACGCGCTGCCCAACGAGCGACGCCTGCGCCTGCCGATGCGCCCCGACAGCCGCAGCCTGAACCTGTCCAACACCGTGGCCGTCGCGGTGTACGAGGCCTGGCGCCAGCACGGCTTCGCCATGGAGTGAGCGGTACAACCTTGTGACAAAGGGTCCTGAACGATCCGCCGTGGTCCCCGTCGTAAACAGACAAGCTCCCTTGGCAGCAGGAGAAACGACGTGTCCCAGACCAAGTTCAGGCCCTACCACGCGCCCGCGGGCGGCTGGGGGTCAGCCTACTCCGTCGCCAACATCCTGCTGCGTGAGCGCGTCTCGCCGGCTGGTATCGGTCTGCTGCTCAAGCAGAACAAACCTATCGACGGTTTCGCCTGTGTCAGTTGCGCCTGGGCCAAGCCGCATCCGTCACGACCACTGTCGTTCTGCGAGAACGGCGCCAAGGCGACTGCGTGGGAAACCACGTCGCTGCGCTGCGGCCCGGAATTCTTTGCCAGGCACAGCGTTAGCGAGCTGCTCAACTGGAGCGACTACGATCTCGAGCAGCAGGGCCGGCTGACCCAACCGCTGCGCTACGACGCTGCCAGCGATCACTATCAGCCGGTCAGCTGGGATGAAGCCTTCGCCGAGATCGGTGCCGAGCTCAAGGCCATGGCCGATCCCGACCAGGTGGTGTTCTACATGTCCGGCCGCGCGGCGCTGGAAACGGCCTACATGTATGGCCTGCTGGCGCGGATGTACGGCACCAACAACCTGCCGGACAGCTCCAACATGTGCCACGAGAGCACCTCGGTGGCGCTGCCGGAGAGCATCGGCGTGCCGGTGGCGACCGTCACCCTGAACGATTTCGAGCACACCGACGGGCTGTTCTTCTTCGGCCACAACACCGGCACCTCCAGCCCGCGGATGCTGCATCAGCTACAGGAAGCCCGTGAGCGCGGCGCGCAGATTGTCACCTTCAACCCGCTGCGCGAGCGCGGGCTGGAGCGCTTCGTCAATCCACAGTCACCGCGCGAAATGCTAACACCAGACAGCACGGTGATCAGCACCCAGTATCACCAGCTCGCCATCGGCGGCGACATGGCCGCCATCGCCGGCATGTGCAAGGCGCTGTTCGAAATGGACGACCAGGCCGTCGCCGAGGGTCGCAAGCGCGTGCTCGACGTGGACTTCATCGAGCAGCACACCCATGGCTTCGAGGATTTCGAACAGCGCATCCGCAGCTACAGTTGGGCGCAGCTGGAACGCCGTTCGGGGCTCAACCGCGCCGCGCTGGAAGCGGCAGCGACCGTCTATGCGCGCTGCGAACGGGTGATCGCGCCTTATGGCATGGGCCTGACCCAGCACCGCTACGGCGTGCAGACCATCCAGATGCTGGTCAACCTGCTGCTGTTGCGCGGCAACATCGGCAAGGAAGGCGCAGGCATCCTGCCGGTGCGCGGTCATTCCAACGTGCAGGGCCAGCGCACCGTCGGCATCACCGAAAAGGCGGCAAAGGTGCCGGCGGACAATCTGCGCCGGCAGTTCGGCTTCGAGCCGCCAAGCGATGACGGCGTGAACACCGTGGAGGCTTGCGAGGGCATTCTCGATGGCAGCGTCCGTGGCTTCATCGGCCTGGGTGGCAACTTCGTCCGCGCCATTCCCGACACCCTGCAGATGGAGCCGGCCTGGCGTAGGCTGCGGCTGTCGGTGCAGGTGTCGACCAAGCTCAATCGCAACCACCTGATCACCGGCGAGGTGTCCTACATCCTGCCCTGCCTGGGGCGCACCGAGATCGACCGTCAGGCCACCGGCGAGCAGCGTCACACCACCGAGGACAGCACCGGCTGCATCCGCGCCTGGCGCGGGGCAGCCGAGCCGGCCGGCGAACTGCTGCTGTCGGAGCCGGCAATCATCGCGCGGCTGGCCAAGGCCACACTGACACCCAACCCGATGCTGGACTGGGACGCTTGGGTGGCGGACTACAGCCTGATACGCGACGCCATTGCCGAGAGCTACCCGGAGATCTTCCACGACTTCAACGTGCGCATGATGGAGCCCAGCGGCTTTCATCGCCCGCTTGGCGCCAGCGAACGACGCTGGGATACCGAGTCCGGCAAAGCCAATTTCATCAACCCGCCATCGCTGGTGGCCGACCCCGACACCGAAGAAGACGGCCACGAGCAGCACGACGTGCTGCAGATGATGACGCTGCGCAGCAACGACCAGTTCAACACCACCGTCTACGGCTACGACGACCGCTTCCGCGGCATCCATGGCACCCGCGCGGTGATCCTGATGAACCGCAACGACATCGTCCGCCTCGGCCTGGCCGAAGGCGACCGCATCGAGGCGATCACCGTGGTCGACGATGGCGTGCACCGCGCGGTCAGCCCGTTGCGGGTCACGCCGTACGATATCCCCGAAGGCTGCTGCGCCGGCTATTACCCGGAATGCAACGCGCTGCTGCCGGTCTGGCACCATGCCGAACGCAGCAAGGTGCCGGCGGCCAAATCGATTCCGGTGCGCCTGCGCAAGCTGATCGCCGCGTCGGTTGCCGGCGACGTGCCGCGCCAGCCCAGTCGCCCGCAGCGCAGCGAACAACCCGGGCCTGCCTAGCGCCTCGTGCAGAACCAAGGCTGTCGATGAACCTCGCCGACAGCCGTTGAAAAGCCGGCAGCAGTCCCCCATATCAACCGCATTCGGGCATTCATCGCCCCGCAGTGTGGAGATTTTCCTTTGACCACCATCGTTTCAGTACGCCGCAACGGCAAAGTCGTCATGGGCGGCGACGGCCAGGTTTCCCTGGGCAACACCGTCATGAAAGGCAACGCCAAGAAGGTCCGCCGCCTCTATCACGGCCAGGTTCTGGCGGGCTTCGCCGGCGCCACCGCCGACGCCTTCACCCTCTTTGAACGCTTCGAAGGGCAGCTGGAGAAACATCAGGGTCACCTGGTCCGCGCTGCCGTCGAGCTGGCCAAGGACTGGCGCACCGACCGCTCCCTGAGCCGCCTGGAGGCCATGCTCGCGGTGGCCAACAAGGACGCCTCGCTGATCATCACCGGCAATGGCGACGTGGTGCAGCCCGAGGACGACCTGATCGCCATGGGCTCTGGCGGCGGTTTCGCCCAGGCCGCGGCCAAGGCACTGCTGCTCAAGGCCGGCGCCGACATGTCGGCCCAGGAAATCGCCGAGACGGCGCTGAACATCGCCGGCAGCATCTGCGTATTCACCAATCAGAACCTGACCATAGAGGAGCTGGACAGCGCGATCTGACAGGTCGATGAAAACCTAGCTGCGTTGCCTCGCCTAGGTTTTTCAAGCCGCCTGTTGTACCCCGTCCAGCCTTCCGGAGTAACGAAACAATGTCCATGACGCCCCGCGAGATCGTCCACGAACTCAACCGCCATATCATCGGCCAGGACGACGCCAAGCGTGCCGTCGCCATCGCCCTGCGCAATCGCTGGCGGCGCATGCAGCTGCCGGCCGAGCTGCGCCAGGAAGTCACCCCGAAGAACATTCTGATGATCGGCCCGACCGGTGTCGGCAAGACCGAGATCGCCCGCCGCCTGGCCAAGCTGGCCAATGCGCCATTCCTCAAGGTCGAGGCGACCAAGTTCACCGAGGTCGGCTATGTCGGCCGCGACGTCGAGTCGATCATCCGCGACCTGGCCGATGCAGCCTTGAAAATGCTGCGTGAGCAGGAGGTGCACAAGATGCGCCACCGCGCCGAGGACGCCGCCGAGGAACGCATTCTCGACGCCCTGCTGCCGCCGGCACGTCCGGTGGGCTTCTCCGAGGAGCCAATGCAGCCGAGCGATTCCAACACCCGCCAGCTGTTCCGCAAGCGCCTGCGCGAAGGCCAGCTGGATGACAAGGAAATCGACATCGAGGTCGCCGAAAGCCCCGCCGGCGTGGAAATCATGGCACCGCCCGGCATGGAGGAGATGACCAACCAGCTGCAGAACCTCTTCGCCAACATGGGCAAGGGCAAGAAGAAGAGCCGCAAGTTGAAGATCAAGGAAGCCTTCAAGCTGATCCGCGACGAAGAAGCCGCGCGCCTGGTCAACGAAGAAGACCTCAAGGCCCGCGCCCTGGAAGCGGTCGAGCAGCACGGCATCGTCTTCATCGACGAGATCGACAAGGTCGCCAAGCGCGGCAACACCAGCGGCGCCGATGTCTCCCGCGAGGGCGTGCAGCGCGACCTGCTGCCGCTGATCGAAGGCTGCACGGTCAACACAAAACTCGGCATGGTCAAGACCGACCACATCCTCTTCATCGCCTCCGGCGCCTTCCACCTGTCCAAGCCCAGCGACCTGGTGCCGGAACTGCAGGGTCGCCTACCGATCCGTGTCGAGCTCAAGGCGCTGTCCCCGGAAGACTTCGAGCGCATCCTCACCGAGCCGCACGCGGCGCTCACCGAGCAGTGCCGCGAGCTGCTGAAGACCGAAGGCCTGTACGTCGAATTCCTCGAAGATGGCATCAAACGCATCGCCGAGATCGCCTGGCAGGTCAACGAAAAGACCGAGAACATCGGTGCGCGTCGCCTGCACACGCTGCTCGAGCGCCTGCTGGAGGAGGTTTCCTTCAGCGCTGCCGATATCGCCGCCAAGCAGGACGGCGAGGCGATCCGCATCGACGCTGCCTACGTCAACGAGCATCTCGGCGAGCTGGCGCAGGACGAAGACCTGTCGCGCTACATCCTCTAACCGTCGCGGCCGTGGCGATCGCCGCGGCCGGTTTTCCGGAGCGTTGCATGCGCATCCCCACCGCAATCAAGCTGCACAAGGCATCGAAAACCCTGGAGCTGGAATATGGCAGCGACGAGCGCCATGTGCTGTCCGCCGAATTCCTGCGCGTGCATTCACCCTCGGCCGAGGTGCAGGGCCACGGTAATCCGGTGCTGCAGACCGGCAAGCTGAACGTAGGCCTGGAGCAGATCGAACCGGCCGGCCAGTACGCGCTGAAGCTGACCTTCAGCGACGGCCATGACAGCGGCCTATTCACCTGGGATTACCTGGAGCGCCTGGCGCTGAATCAGCAGACGTTGTGGGAGGACTATCTCGCGGCACTGGCGGCCGCCGGCAAGTCGCGCGACCCAAATGAATCGGTCGTCAAGCTGATGTTGTGAGGACGAACCCGTAGGGTGGATCACGCTTCACCGATCCACCGGGTGACGGCACACCGGATGGCGATCCACCGGGTGGCGGCCCACCGATTGGAGCCGCGGTGGATGTAAAAAAAGCGACATCCACCCTACGCCCGGCACCTTATCGAGGCGCCCGCCAGGCTGACCGCCAGCTTAGGCCAGCGCCTTGTCCAGCGCCCGCTCGATCTGACCCTGAATGCTGCTGCCCATGGCCGAGAGCAGCAGGCCGAGGTTGAGCAGGACCTTCACGCTGTCCTCGTAGACTTCGATACGCCCATCCGCGCCGCTGCGCTTGACCGCCAGCACATCGCCCTGCCACTGACAGCTCACACCGAACTCGCGAGCCAGGCGTGCAGCCAGTTCGTCGGCCTTCTCGCGTGCGGCCTCGCGGCCAAGATTGTGGGTACGTTCGACGATGATCTGGGCCATGAGGACTCCTGGCTGCGCCCGAAAAGGCGCGCACTATAGCAAAGCGGCGCCGTCGATCGCCTGGCCGCCCCGCCTGCTCATGCCAGTGAACCCTCTGTCCCCCAGGCCTGTCCCCACCAGCGCCATCCTGCGACATGTCGCCGCTAGCCCTTTTGCCCGCGACCGCCAGCTCGACGCTTATCAGCCGCCTATTTAGGTTTAGAATGCCGGGCACATTCTTTCCGGCGAAAGTGACATGACCGACCCTCGCAAAGCGCATGACGCAGAACCGACCACCCATTTCGGCTACAAGAACGTGCCGGAAAGCCAGAAGGCGCAGAAGGTGGCCGAGGTGTTCCACTCCGTGGCCGCCAAGTACGACCTGATGAACGACCTGATGTCCGGCGGCGTGCACCGGCTGTGGAAGCGCTTCACCATCGAGCTGTCCGGCGCCCGCCACGGCAATCGCATACTGGACATCGCCGGTGGCACCGGCGACCTGACCCGCCAGTTCTCGCGCATCGTCGGCCCCACCGGCGAGGTGGTATTGGCCGACATCAACGCTTCGATGCTCAAGGTCGGCCGCGACAAGCTGCTGGACAAGGGCGTGGCCGGCAACGTCAGGTTCGTCCAGGCCGATGCCGAGAAGCTGCCCTTCCCGGACAACCACTTCGACGTGGTCACCATCGCCTTCGGCCTGCGCAACGTGACGCACAAGGAAGACGCCATCGCGTCGATGCTGCGCGTGCTCAAGCCGGGCGGCCGCCTACTGGTACTGGAATTCTCCAAGCCGACCAACCAGCTGTTTTCCAAGGCCTACGACGCCTACTCGTTCAGCCTGCTGCCGATGATGGGCAAGCTGATCACCAACGACGCCGAGAGCTATCGCTACCTGGCCGAGTCGATCCGCATGCACCCGGATCAGGAAACGCTCAAAGGCATGATGGAGACCGCCGGTTTCGAGCGCGTCAGCTATCACAACATGACCGGCGGCATCGTCGCCCTGCACCGCGGCATCAAACCCTGATGTTGCGCGCTGCCCTGCTGGCCGGTGCCGAGCGTGGCATCAATCGCGTCCTGCGCCTGGACCCCACGGCATTGCCACGACTGGCACGCCTGAGCGGCCGGATCATCGAGATCGACTGCACGGCGCCGGCCTGGCGGCTGTTCATCCTTGCCGACGACGAAGGCCTGCGCCTGGCCAGCAACTGGGGCGCGGATGCCGACTGCCGCCTGCGCGCGCCTGCGAGCAGCCTCTTGCGCCTGGCCGTCAGCCGCAACAAGACCGCCGTGCTGCATGGCCCCGAGGTCGAGATCGACGGCGACAGTGGGCTGCTGATGAACCTCGCTGAGGTGCTGCAGGATCTAGAGCTGGACTGGGAATACGAAATTTCCCGCTGGCTCGGCCCGGTCGGCGCACAGCTGCTCGGCTCCAGCCTGCGCAGCCCAGTGGACTGGGTACGCGACAGCGCCGACTCGCTGCGTCAGGACCTCGCCGACTACCTCGGCGAGGAATCGCGGATGCTGGTCGGCCAGGCCGAAGCCCAGGCGCGTTTTGACGAGCTGGATAACATGAAACTTGCCCTCGACCGACTCGAAGCCCGCATCGAGCGCCTCGCCCTCAACCTGAATCCAGATCGCCCCGAATGAAGCTGTTCGCCGCCGCACGCCGCCTGTTTCGCATCCTGCTGGTGGTGATCCGCTACCGCCTCGATGACATCATCCTCGACCTGCCGATGCCCTGGTGGCTGCGTGCCACCAGCTACCTGCTGCCCTGGCGCTGGATTCCGCGACGTCACAGCGAGCTGTCGCGCGGCGCACGCCTGCGCCTGGCACTGGAGGGCCTGGGGCCGATCTTCATCAAGTTCGGGCAGATCCTCTCCACCCGCCGCGACCTGCTACCGCCGGATATCGCCGAAGAGCTGGCGATGCTGCAGGACCGCGTGCCGCCCTTCGATTCAGCCATCGCCACGGCACTCATCGAGCGCCAGCTGGGCGCTCCGGTAGGGGAAATCTTCGCCCGTTTCGACAGCAAGCCGCTGGCCTCCGCATCGGTGGCGCAGGTGCACGCGGCCAAGCTGCGTTCCGGCGAGGAAGTGGTGGTCAAGGTGGTGCGCCCGAACCTCCGGCCGATCATCAGCCAGGATCTGGCCTGGCTGTTCATGCTGGCCAACAGCGCCGAGCGTATTTCCATCGACGCGCGCCGCCTGCACCTGGTGGAAGTGGTCGACGACTACGCCAAGACCATCTACGACGAGCTCGACCTGCTGCGCGAAGCGGCCAACGCCAGCCAGCTCAAGCGCAACTTCGAGGGCTCGGCGCTGCTTTACGTGCCGCAGGTATACTGGGACTACTGCCGCCCGCAGGTGCTGGTGATGGAACGCATCTACGGCGTACCGGTGACCGACATGGCTGGGCTAGCACGACAGAACACCGACATGCGCCAGCTGGCCGAGCGCGGGGTTGAGATTTTCTTCACCCAGGTGTTCCGCGACAGCTTCTTCCACGCCGACATGCACCCCGGCAACATCTTCGTCAGCACCCACCAGCCCTGGAGCCCGCAGTACATCGCGGTGGACTTCGGCATCGTCGGCAGCCTGACGCCCGAGGACCAGGATTATCTGGCGCGCAACCTGATGGCCTTCTTCAAGCGCGACTACCGCAAGGTCGCGCAGCTGCACATCGATTCGGGCTGGGTGCCGACGGAAACCAAGGTCAACGAATTCGAGGCCGCGATCCGCACCGTCTGCGAGCCAATCTTCGAGAAGCCGCTGAAGGACATCTCCTTCGGCCAGCTGCTGGTGCGCCTGTTCCAGGTGGCGCGACGCTTCAACATGGAGGTGCAGCCACAGCTGGTATTGCTGCAGAAGACCCTGCTCAACATCGAAGGTCTCGGCCGTGAGCTGTACCCGGATCTCGACCTCTGGAGCACCGGCCAGCCGTACCTCGAGCGCTGGATGCGCGAGCGCATGAGCCCCAAGCAGCTGATCAAGAACGTGCACGCGCAGATTGAACAACTGCCGCACCTGGCCAACATGACCCGCGAGCTGCTCGAGCGCATGGCGCACCCGCACGCGAACAACCCACCGCCGCCCTGGCGCGAGCGTCACCACGGCTGGCCGCTGCGTCTGATCGGCGCCGTACTGCTCGGCAGCGGCGCGACCCTGGCGGCCAGCGCCGACAGCCTGACCGCCGTAACCGCCTGGCCGGCGTGGGTGATGTTGGTAGCCGGCACCTTCATCGTGGTGCGCCGATAGCCATCCCTGGTGCAGGCTGGCACACTTGGCCCATTGAGCGGAGAATCCGATGAACTGGCTGGACGAAATCAACTGGAACGCCGACGGCCTGGTCCCGGCGATAGCCCAGGACTACCGAACCGGTCGCGTGCTGATGATGGCCTGGATGAACCGCGAGGCACTCGCGCTGACCGCACAGGAAAATCGCGCCATCTATTGGTCACGTTCGCGTGGCAAGCTGTGGCGCAAGGGCGAGGAGTCCGGGCATGTGCAGCAGCTGCACGAATTGCGCCTGGACTGCGACGCCGACGTGATCATCCTGATGGTCGAGCAGATCGGCGGCATCGCCTGCCATACTGGCCGGGAAAGCTGCTTCTACCGTGTCTTCGAAAATGGCAGCTGGAAGGTCGTCGAGCCGGTTCTCAAGGACCCGCACGCCATCTACTCGGAGCACAAGCATGAGTGACACCCTCACCCGTCTGGCCGAAGTACTGGAGTCGCGCAAAGGCGCGGCGCCGGACAGCTCCTACGTAGCCAGCCTGTATCACAAGGGTCTGAACAAAATTCTCGAGAAGGTTGGCGAGGAGTCGGTGGAAACCATTCTCGCCGCCAAGGACGCCGCCGCAAGTGGCGACGCCAGCGACCTGATCTACGAAACGGCCGATCTCTGGTTCCACAGCCTGGTCATGCTTGCCGCCCTCGGTCAGCACCCCCAGGCCGTACTGGATGAACTGGACCGACGCTTCGGTCTCTCCGGACACGCGGAAAAAGCCGCGCGTCCGCAAACCTGATTCACATCGGAGATATCACCATGGGTTTTGGCGGCATCAGCATCTGGCAACTCCTGATCATCCTGCTGATCGTTATCATGCTGTTCGGAACAAAACGCCTGAAAGGCGTGGGCTCCGACCTCGGTGATGCGATCAAGGGCTTCCGCAAATCCATGGGCACCGACGAGGAAAAGCCCGGCGTCGAAGACAAGCAGAACCAGACCATTGACGCGCAGGCGCGCAAGGTCGAAGAACCGACCAAGAAAGACCAGTGATAACGTTCCATGCGGCCGAGCGGCGACCTTCGCTGCCCGGCCGCTCTCCCTATTGATGTGAGCACGTCCTGATGTTCGATATCGGTTTCACCGAACTGCTACTGGTCGGCCTGGTGGCATTGATGGTGCTCGGGCCGGAACGCCTGCCCGGTGCGGTTCGCACTACGGGACTGTGGGTTGGCCGGCTGAAACGCAGCTTCAGCAACATCAAGGCCGAGGTGGAGCGCGAGATCGGTGCCGACGAGATCCGTCGGCAGCTGCATAACGAGCGCATCCTCGACCTGGAGCGGGAAATGAAGCAAAGCATCATGCCACCGACTTCGTCCACCAGCTCGAGCACCACCACGCCACCGCCGACCGAAAACACGGCGAGCGAAACTGCGGACAGTACCGGCGCCGCCGTTACGCCCAGCCCCAGCCCGGAAGTGCCGCCAGCTGCACCTGTTGCTGAACCTGCACCTACCCCTCGCCCCGACAGATCGCCAGAACCATGAGCCAGCCTTCCATCGATGATCAGGAAATGCCCCTGATCGCTCATCTGACCGAACTGCGCAAGCGCCTGCTGCGCTGCGTCGTGGCCATCGGCCTGTTGTTCGGCGGGCTGTTCTACTTCTCCCAGCAGATCTACGCGCTGGTCGCCGCACCGCTGCGCGCCTATCTGCCGGAAGGCGCGACGATGATCGCCACCGGCGTCGCCTCGCCCTTCCTGACACCGTTCAAGCTGACCTTGATGGTCGCGCTGTTCCTGTCGATGCCGATCATCCTGTACCAGATATGGGGCTTCATCGCCCCAGGCCTGTACAAGCACGAAAAGCGCATCGCCGTGCCGCTGCTGGTGTCGAGCATCTTCCTGTTCTACGCCGGCATGGCATTCGCTTATTTCGTGGTGTTCCCGATCATGTTCGGCTTCTTCGCCAGCGTGACGCCAGAGGGCGTGGCGATGATGACGGATATCGGGCAGTACCTGGATTTCGTGCTCACGCTGTTCTTCGCCTTCGGCGTGGCGTTCGAGATTCCAGTAGCAACCTTTCTGCTGATCTGGGTTGGCATCGTTGATGTGGCCACGCTGCGCAAGAGCCGCCCCTACGTGATCGTGGGCTGCTTCGCCGTCGGCATGGTACTGACGCCACCGGACGTCTTCTCGCAAGCGCTACTCGCCGTACCCATGTGGCTGCTGTTCGAAGCCGGCGTGATTTGCGGGAGCATGATCAAGAAGCGCGACGAGCACTTCCGTGGTGATGCAGACGACGACGCGCCGGACGCCAGCGACCAGCCTCCAGCTTCGCGCCCGTGAACTTGCTGCTGCTCGATACGCCCGACTTCATCGGCGCTGACCGAGTACTGCTGCGCGACCGGCGCCTGACGCACCTGCAGCAGGTACATCGCGCCGAAGTCGGCGAGACTCTGAAAGTCGGCATTCTCGGCGGCCACATGGGCAGTGGTCGCCTGCTGCGTATGGACACTGGCGAAGCTGAACTGCAGGTCTCCTTCGACCAGCCCCCGCCAGTCAAGCTACCCGTGACCCTGCTCCTGGCGCTGCCGCGACCAAAGATGCTGCGGCGCGTGCTGCAGACGGTCGCCGCCATGGGCGTACCGCGGCTGGTACTGCTCAACAGCTACCGGGTAGAGAAGAGCTTCTGGCAAACCCCCTTTCTCGAACCTGCCGCCATCCATGAGCAGCTGCTTCTCGGACTGGAACAGGCTCGCGACACCGTGCTGCCGGAAGTCATCATCGAAAAGCGCTTCAAGCCCTTCGTCGAAGATCGATTGCCGCAACTCGCTGCGGGCACGCTGGGCCTGATCGGCCATCCTGGGGCTTACCCGCATTGCCCGCGCGCGGTGACGGCGCCAGTAACTCTGGCGATCGGCCCGGAAGGCGGCTGGATTCCCTACGAGGTGGACAAACTGGCCGCTGCCGGCCTGCAGCCAGTACAACTGGGCGAGCGCATCCTTCGTGTGGAAGCCGCAGTCAGCGCCCTGCTGGCACGCCTGTTCTGAACAACCGCCGCCGCTCGCTCCCAGGAACCCTCAACGGTTCCCACTACTCTTCCGAGTAACCCCCCTTAGCGGGCTCCGGCGCTCTGCCCGACATCCGTTCGCCGGCCAGAGCGCCGCGTACCGATGAACGTAACGCACCCACCTGGCTCGCGGGAGTCAGAGATTAAGACTGCTCATGTTTCCGCGCGGCAGCGCGGGAATTCCTATACGTCTTAAACCAATAAAGAGCCGTTCTTGCCATGCGACCATTGACCATCGACATGTACCGTCTGGAGTACGCCCTGGACGGACGCGACAGCGCCGAGTATTACCTGGATCTGGAAAACGGTGAGATCCGCGCGGTATTCCCCAGCGAGCCTGCGCCCGGCGTCATGGAGAAGTATGACGTTCAGCAGGACCGCTATCTGCACATCGAACCGCTGGAGCTGGCGCAATCCATTGCGATGCGTGAAGCCTTCCTGTTCACTCAGCATGATCCCATCGCCCACGCTGTGCTAAGCAATGCACTACAGGGCCGCAAACCGCTGCGCACCTTCGATTTCAAGCTGGAGGACTTCCCAGAGGTCAGGGAGGCGTGGCTGGACTATCAGACGGTACAGCTACGCGAGTACGCAATTACCTGGCTGCGCGACAACGACCTGGAGCCAGTTCGGCACTAAGTCGCATAAGTCAGGTTTCAATAAGGAACGTCACGGGACCATCGTTGACCAGATGCACCTGCATCTCAGCGCCGAAGCGGCCACAGGCGACATGCGGATACTGCTGACGCGCCTGCGTCAGCAGATAGTTGTAGAGCGACTCGCCGAGAGCCGGTGGCGCCGCGCTGGAGAAACTCGGGCGCAACCCGCTGCGGGTATCGGCCACCAGGGTGAACTGTGAGACCAGTAACAAGCCGCCACCAATGTCTTTGAGCGACCGATTCATCTTGCCCGCATCGTCACCGAAGATGCGGTAATTGAGCAGCTTGTGCAGCAACTTGTCGGCCCGAGCCTGATCATCTTCACGCTCTACACCGATCAGAACCAGCAGGCCCTGATCAATCGCGCCGACCACCTCACCCGCAACCTCGACTCGCGCCTGGCTAACCCGCTGAATCAGCCCCTTCATTCAGCGTCCGCAGGCGGCAGGTCTAGCAGGCGATGGGCGATGTCTACGGTCGCACGCACCAGGGCATCGGCGATCCCCAGCTCTGCCGCGGAATGGCCGGCATCGCGAATAATCTGCAGCTCGCTGTTTGGCCATGCCTGGTGCAACGCCCAGGCGTTGTCCAGCGGGCAGATGGCGTCGTAGCGGCCGTGCACGATGATGCCCGGCAGGTGGGCGATCTTCGGCATGTCGCGCAACAGCTGATCCGGCTCGAGAAAGGCCTGATTAACGAAGTAGTGGCATTCGATGCGCGCCATCGACAGCGCCCGATGGGTATCGGCGAAGCGTTCGACGACCTGATTGTTGGGCCGCAGCGTAGCGGTTCGCCCTTCCCAGCACGACCAGGCCTTGGCGGCGTGCATCTGGGCGATCTGATCGGAACCGGTGAGCCGCTGGTAGAACGCCTGCATCAGATCGTCACGCTCTTCCGGTGGGATCGGCGCGAGAAAGTCCTGCCAGTAGTCCGGGAACAGGCGGCTGGCGCCTTCTTGATAGAACCAGGCGAGGTCCTGTGGTCGGCAGAGGAAGATGCCGCGCAGGATCAGCGCGTGCACATGCTCGGGATAGGCCTGGGCATAGGCTAGGGAGAGCGTCGAACCCCAGGAGCCACCGAACAGCACCCATTTGTCGATGCCCAGATGCTCGCGGATGCGCTGCATGTCGGCGATCAGGTGCGCTGTAGTGTTGTTTTCCAGGCTGGCATGGGGAGTCGACCGGCCGCAACCACGCTGATCGAAGGTGATGATGCGGTACAGGCTCGGATCGAAAAAGCGCCGACTTAGCGCGTCGCAACCGCCGCCGGGCCCACCATGGACGAACAGCACGGGCAGACCATCCGGCGATCCACTCTCGTCGACATAAAGCACATGCGGATCTTCCACCGCCAGCTCATGCCGGGCGTAGGGTTTGATCTCCGGATACAAGGTCTGCATGGCACACTCCTGATCTGCGGCGGGCCGGCTGGCCCCCATGACGTTAGCGGCATCATAACGAGGTTCACGGAGTTGAGCATGTCAGCATGGAAAATAGCGGCACTGGCGCTATTAATGACCCTGGCCGGCTGCGGCCGGGACGACCCGGAAGCGGCGCTGCAGCAGGCCGCCGAGCAGTTGCAGACGACCCTGGAGAACAAGCAGGTCGGCGACCTGATGGAACTGCTGCACGCAGATTTCCAGGCGCAGCGGCAGTACGATCAGGAATGGGCGCGGCGCACGGCAACGCTGATGTTCCTGCGCCATCGCAATGTCCGGGTAATCGCCCTCAGCCAGCGTAGCTGGGTCGATCCGACCTATCCCGATCGCGGCCATACCGAGGCACAGGTGACGCTCGCCGGCGCCGAATCACTCCTGCCGCAGCAGGCGGGGCATTATCAGGTCAGACTCGAGTGGCGCCAGGAGCGAGGCGAATGGCAGCTGGCGCGTCTGGAATGGGACTGAGCAGGCCAAACGCTTACTGGCGCCAGATCAGTTCGCTGGTGTCGTAACCGCGCCGCTCGGCCTCGGAGAGCAGGCGATCGAGGGTCGCCTGGTCGGCCTCGGTGTCCCGCGCAAGCAGCCAGAGATACTTGCGATCCGGGCTGCCGACCAGCGCAGTGCTGTAGCCCTCGTCCAGATAGAGCACCCAGTAGTGGCCCTTGGTCAGACCGGGAAAGAGCCGGCTGAACCAGTTGTCGAAGCGCACCCACAGCCGATCGGTAATACCGGCTTCCTGCGGCACCGCTTCGCCTTTGGCTTCCTGCCAGTCGCCGTCTTCTGTTTCGCAACGGTTGGTCACCGCCACGCTGCCATCGGCCTGCAACTGGTAATTCGCTTCGGAGCGTATGCAATTGCGCTGAAAGAACATCGGCAAGCGCGCCAGCTCGTACCAGGTCCCCTGATAGCGTTGAAGGTCGACCTCGCCGACCGTTTCAAGGGGCTGTTCGCGTCCGCCTCCTGCGCAGCCGCTCAACAGCATCAGGCACAGCAGGGCAACGACACTCGCACGCATGGGATATCTCCTGAGTTACATCAGCAGTTATTTCAGCCCCTTGCCGGAAAACATCATCACCTTGTCGCCCGCGAACTGGACGCTGATGAAGCGATTCTTCTCGCCCCAGGTGCAGCTCGACATCCCCAGCGCCCCGGCGCATTCGGAAGGTTTGCCGAGCAACTGCTCGACTTCCACCCGTTCCATGCCGGGCTTGAGCTTGGCGAAGTTTTCCTGGGTGATCGGACTGCAGGCAGCCATCAGGACGACGCAGGCAATCAGCAATGGGGTACGCAATGGCATATCGAGCTCCTTGCTTGTTCTAAGGTTCAATGCCCGGCGGAAGCGGTGCCGCGGAGCGTTGGCCGGAAATGGCATCCGCGCTCAGAAGGACGAGCCCGGCTGCTCCAGAAATAGTCGCTCGGCGTCGCTGGCTTCGCGGCCGAGAGTTGCATTGCGATGCGGGAAGCGGCCGAAGCGGGAGACCACCTCGCGGTGGCGCTCGGCATAGTCGAGAAAGCCGACGAACAGCGGCTGTTCCGACTCGTCGGCAATGTCGCGCAAGGCCGTGAAGTGCGCGACGGCCAGATCCTGGGTTGCCAGATTCTCCGCGTGCTCCAGCACCAGGTAGATGAACACGCGCTGGATCGGCGCCAACAGCATGTCGCCGCCGTGGGCCAGGCCATCGCGAACCAGGTGCTGGGCGCGCTCGTCGCCGGCGAAAGCCTTCGGCGTGTTGCGATGGATCATGCGCGGCAGCTGATCGAGCAGCAGCACCAGCGCGAGCCAGCCCTCGGGCAATTCGGCCCAGTCCTGCAGCTCGCCGTTCAGAGCCTGTTCGACCAGTGCGCCGAAGCGCTGGCGCGCCTCGTCGTCCTGTTCTGCGCGGTAGCCAAACCAGAGTCGTTGCTTTTCAGCCGCGATCTCGCTGGCGCTGGTGCCCTGGCCGAACCACCAGTGGAGCAAGTCCTGCCAGGGCGCCTGCATCGGTCAGCCCTGGTGGTAGCCGGTGACGCGCTCGACTTCTTCCTTCGAACCGAGGAACACCGGCACGCGCTGGTGCAGGGACTCCGGCTGAATTTCCAGGATGCGCTGCGTACCGTTGGTGGCGGCGCCGCCGGCCTGCTCGACGATCATCGCCATCGGGTTGGCCTCGTACATCAGGCGCAGCTTGCCGGCCATGGAAGGGTCGCGGTTGTCACGCGGGTACATGAACAGGCCACCGCGGGTGAGGATGCGATGCACGTCGGCCACCATCGAGGCGATCCAGCGCATGTTGTAGTTCTTGCCCAGCGGGCCGTCCTTGCCGGCCAGCAGCTCGCCGACATAGCGCTGCACCGGCTCTTCCCAGTGGCGCTGGTTGGACATGTTGATGGCGAATTCGGCGGTGCTCTGCGGAACGCTGAGGTTCTCGTGGGTAAGCACGAAGCTGCCCAGCTCACGATCCAGGGTGAAGCCCATCACGCCGTGGCCGAGAGTCAGAATCAACATGGTCTGCGGGCCGTAGATGGCGTAGCCGGCGGCAACCTGCTTGGTCCCCGGCTGCAGGAAGGCTTCCTCGCCGAGTGCGTCGTTCTGACTGAAACAGGCATCCGGGCAGCGCAGCACGGAGAAGATGGTGCCGACCGAGACGTTGACGTCGATATTGCTCGAGCCATCCAGCGGATCGAAGACCAGCAGATAGGCACCCTTGGGGTACTTGCCGGGAATCTGGTAGGCGTTGTCCATTTCCTCGGACGCCATGCCGGCCAGGTGACCGCCCCACTCGTTGGCCTCCAGCAGGATTTCGTTGGAGAGCACGTCGAGCTTCTTCTGCACTTCGCCCTGGATGTTCTCGCTGTCGGCGCTACCCAGTACGCCACCGAGGGCGCCCTTGGATACCGCGTGGCTGATTTCCTTGCACGCTCGCGCCACGACCTCGATGAGAAAGCGCAGATCAGCAGGCGTGTTGTTACTGCGAGTCTGCTCGATGAGGTAGCGACTGAGGGTTACGCGTGACATGGAAATGACTCCGGAGGAAGGATAAACCCGCGCAGTTTAGCAGGCCGTAGGAAAACTAACTCCCCTCAGACAGGTCCGCCCCCTGCAGAGTTCAGCGAAGCGGCGGCCAGATTGCCAGCACGGTCGGCAACCCTCGCCATTTGCGGCTGCGCGCCGGCGGATGCCTCCCGGCGCGCCGGCCATCACAGCACTTTCCAGATCTCCCGGGCGTACTCGCGAATGGTGCGGTCCGACGAAAACCAGCCGGTGCGGGCGGTGTTCAGCACGGAGGAACGCCACCAGCGTGCCGGATCACGCCAGCACTCCTCGACATCCAGCTGCGCCTGCCAGTAAGCCTCGAAATCGGCGCAGACCATGAAGGTGTCGTGCCAGCTGATGCCATCCACCAGCCCGGTGTAGCGGCCCGGATCACCCGGCGAGAAGGCACCGCCACGAATCGCCGAGAGCACTTCGCTGAGCCGCGGCGACGCGCCGATGATGGCTTCGGCGTTGTACTCGTTGGCCTGCTTGCGCACATTCACCTGTTGCGCGGTGAGGCCGAAGATGAACATGTGCTCAAGGCCGATCTGCTCGCTCATCTCCACATTGGCGCCGTCCAGGGTGCCGATGGTCAGCGCCCCGTTGAGGGCGAACTTCATGTTGCTGGTACCCGAAGCCTCCAGGCCGGCGGTGGAAATCTGCTCCGACAGGTCCGCCGCCGGGATGATGTCCTCGGCCAGGCTGACGTTGTAGTTGGGCAGGAACACCACCTTGAGCAGGCCGCGCACGGTGGGGTCGGCATTGATGGTATTGGCGATGTCGTTGGTCAGCTTGATGATCAGCTTGGCCTGGTGATAGCTCGCCGCCGCCTTGCCGGCGAATATCTTCACCCGCGGCACCCAGTTGCCGCCCGGATCGGAGCGAATCGCCTGGTACAACGCGACGGTGTGCAGCAGGTTGAGCAACTGGCGCTTGTACTCGTGGATGCGTTTTACGTGCACGTCGAATAGCGCGGTCGGGTCGACGCTGATGCCCAGCCGCTCCTGGATCACATTGGCCAGATGACGCTTGTTGGCCAGCCGCTGTTCGGCGAAGCGCTGGCGGAACGCGGCCTGTTCGGCAAAGGGTTCGAGCTCGCGCAGGCGCGTCTCCGGCTCATCGAGCACCTCTTCGCCGACATGCTCCACCAGCAACTGGGTCAGCTGCGGATTGGCTTGGTAGAGCCAGCGGCGGAAGGTGATACCGTTGGTCTTGCTGTTGATCCGCTGCGGGTAAAGGCTGTGCAGATCGGTGAACACGGTCTTGCGCATCAGCTGGGTGTGCAGCCCGGATACGCCATTGGTGCTGTGCGAACCGAGGAAGGCCAGATTGCCCATGCGCACCCGACGACCGTGATCTTCCTCGATCAGCGATACCGAGCGCAGCAGCTCGGCATCGTGGACGCCACGCTCGCGCAGCTGGTCGAGATGGTAGGCGTTGATCAGGTAGATGATCTGCATGTGCCGCGGCAGCAGGCGCTCCATCAGGCCCACCGGCCAGGTTTCCAGCGCCTCGGGCAACAGCGTGTGGTTGGTGTAGGACAGCGTCGCCGTCGTCAGCCGCCAGGCATGCTGCCACTCGTAACTATGGACGTCGACCAGCAGTCGCATCAGCTCGGCCACGGCAATCGCCGGGTGGGTGTCGTTGAGCTGGATGGCGGTGTACTCGGGCAGGCTGTCCAGCGAACCGCGCTGCTTGATGTGGCGACGCAGCAGGTCCTGCAGCGAGGCGGCGACGAAGAAATACTCCTGGCGCAGGCGCAACTCCTGCCCGGCCTCGGTGCTGTCGGCCGGATAGAGCACCCGTGAAATGCTTTCGGCGCGGGCCTCTTCGGCCGATGCACCGATATGGTCACCGGCGTTGAAGCGCGCCAGATGGAAATCCGCCTCGGGCCGCGCACGCCAGAGGCGCAGCGTGTTCACCCCGGCGCCGCGCCAACCGACGATGGGGGTGTCATAGGCGATCGCCCGTACCCCTTCGGCCCAGTGCCAGAAGTGCTGGACCTCGCCTTTCTCGTTGGTGGCCGCCGTGACGCTGCCGCCGAAGCCGATCAGATACTTCACCTCGGAGCGCTCGAACTCCCAGGGGTTGCCGAAATCCAGCCAGGTCTCGGTCTGCTCGTGTTGCCAGCCATCGACGATGGCCTGGCGGAACAGGCCGTGGTCATAACGGATGCCGTAACCATGGGAGACCACGCCGAGGGTCGCCATGCTCTCCATGAAGCAGGCCGCGAGCCGGCCGAGGCCGCCATTGCCGAGCGCCGCGTCAGGCTCCAGCAGGCGGATGCGTTCGATATCCACGTCGAGCCCGGCGAGCGCTTCACGCGCCACGTCGAACAGGCCGAGGTTGCTCAGGCTGTCGACCAGCAGGCGGCCGATGAGAAACTCCAGAGAGAGGTAATAAACCCGCTTCTGCCCGCTGGTGTAAGCCTCGCGCGTGCAATCCATCCAGCGGTCGATGGTGCTGTCGCGAGTAGCCAAGGCTACCGCATGGAACCAGTCGTAATCGGAGGCGTTCTCCGGATCCTTGCCAACCGAGTAGGTGAGCTTGCGCAACACTCGCTCACGGAAAGCGGCAATTTCTTCAGCGGTGGCAATGGCTGTTTCCTGCGTCATGGACAGACCTCGGTTAGCGAAGACACACAAGAGGGACTCGCGGCAGCCATGCCCGTTCACCTCCATTCGACATTCCAGAAAAAGCGTTGCAGGTTTCCTTTACATCTGCGCTACCGCCCGTCCGGTCGCCGCCGTCGGAAGACGCTGGCAATCGCCGCGCGACTCGTTATGATCCGCGCGCCCGAACGCACCGAAGACTGCCCGTGAAGACAAGATTGATCGCCTCCGCCGACCCGGAACGCCTGGAAACCTGGGTGCGCTACAGCGCCGGCCTGTGCCGCGACTGCCATGCGACCTGCTGCACCCTGCCGGTGGAGGTACGCATCGACGACCTGATCCGGCTGGACCTGGTCGATGCCTTCGAGCGCGACGAGCCGGCGAAGAACATCGCCAAGCGCCTGAGCAAGGCGGGCATCGTCGAGCACTTCAATCACAAGCACGAGATCTTCACGCTGACCCGCCTGACCAATGGCGACTGTCTCTATCTGGACCGCAAGACGCGGCTTTGCACGGTCTATGCCAAGCGCCCGGACACCTGCCGCAACCACCCGCGTATCGGCCCGCGCCCAGGTTATTGCGCCTACCGAAGCAAAACCGCCGGCTGACGCGGCGCACCATCGGATATCGCCGCTGCACCCGCCAGCACCGATGCGGAACACCGCAGACAGCAGCGCGGCGTGCCCGGATTCGTCGCCACGGATAGCCTGAACGGACTGGCCAAAGCGTGACTCAGGAGTCATGCTTGGCGTCTGTCTGTATCTTCGTAACGTTTAGGAACCTCCCCGGCATGAGCCGCGATAGCCGCTACCTGGAAGCCATCCTCCATCACGACATTCCGCTGACCCGCTCGCTCGGGCTGCGCGTCGAGCAGTGGGAAAACCACGAGTTGCGCCTGCAGGTACCGCTGCAGCCGAACATCAACCACAAGAGCAGTATGTTCGGCGGCAGTCTGTATTGCGCTTCGGTGCTGGCAGGCTGGGGCTGGCTGCATCTGCGGCTGCGCGAGGCGGGCATCGAGGATGGGCACATCGTCATCCACGAAGGGCAGATCGAGTACCCGCTGCCGGTGGTGGACGATGCAATCGCCATCTGTTCAGCGCCGAGCCCCGAGGCCTGGGAGCGCTTCGAATCGATCTATCGTCGCCGTGGCCGTTCGCGGCTGGAGCTGAAAAGCCGCATCCTGGCGGCCGACGGCCGTGACGCGGTGCGCTTCACCGGGCAGTTCGTGCTGCACAAATAAGCGAAGGATTACATTGCACGCGTCTGCGACGGCTTGCTCAGTCGGCGCAATGCCCGCTCCAGGCAGACGCGCCGTGTTACTCGCGATTGGCCAGTTCGATCAGCCAGTCGCGCCAGTCGACGCCTCTGGGCAGGGCCAGGAAAGACGGGTTCAGATAACTTTCCCGCGCGTCATAGCGCAGCGCCGCACCACTGACATCCAGCACCTCGCCACCGGCACCTTCCAGCACCCCCTGCGCGGCAGCGGTATCCCACTGCGAGGTCGGCGCCAGGCGCGGGTAGCAATCCGCAGCACCTTCGGCCAGCAGGCAGAATTTCAGCGAACTGCCGACATTCGCCAGCGCCAGCTCACCGAAACGTTCGCCCATACGACTCAACAGCTGCTCCTGCGCCGGACTGCTGTGGCGCCGGCTGGCGACCACGGTAAACGCTTGCTCCGGTTGCTGGCGCACGCGCAGCGGCTGAGTCGCGCCGGACACTTCGCTGCGCCAGGCGCCGAAATCCTCGCCGCCGTAGTAACAGCGTCCGGATGCCGGAATGCCGACCACGCCGAAGCGCACCTTACCCGCTTCGATAAGCGCGACGTTGACCGTGAACTCCTCGCTGCCGGCGATGAATTCCTTGGTGCCATCCAGCGGGTCAACCAGCCACCAGCGCGTCCAGCCGGCGCGCTCGCTCAGCGGCACCTCGCAATCCTCCTCGGACAGCACCGGGATGGCGCTATCCAGCGCCATCAGGCCGTCCAGCAACACCTGATGCGCCGCCATATCGGCGACGGTCACCGGCGATTCGTCGGTCTTGGTCTGGACATCCAGCTCGCTGCGCCAGTGCGGCAGGATCGCCTCGCCCGCCTGACGCACCAGATCGATGACCGACGACAGATAGGGATGACTCATTGGCCGAACTCTCCGCGCTGGGTCAACAGATCCTTGGCCAGGTACAACGCGGCCAATGCGCGCCCCTCGCTGAACTGCGGGTGCTGCACCAGACTGGACAGTTCGTGCAGGTTGACCTTGTCGAGCCGCATCGGCTCCGGCTCGTCGCCGGGCAGCTGCTCCGGATACAGATCGCGCGCCAGCACCACCTGAATCTTCTGGCTCATGTAACCGGGCGACAACGACAGCTCGGTAAGCAGCTCCAGGCGGCGCGCGCCGAAGCCGGCCTCCTCCTTGAGCTCGCGGTTGGCCGCTTCGAGCACGTCTTCACCGGGCTCGATCAGGCCCTTGGGCAGCGACAGCTCATAGGTGTCGGTGCCGCCGCAATATTCCTCGACCAGCAGTGCATTCTCCGCATCGGCCAGCGCCACGATCATCACCGCGCCGTAACCGCTGCCCTTGCCAACCAGGCGTTCATAGGTGCGCTCGACACCATTGGAAAAGCGCAGCTGCAGCTCCTCGACACGGAACAGTCGGCTGCTGGCGACGATCTCACGGGCTAGCACGGTGGGTTTCTGGCGCATGGGAAACTCCTGGAAACGCGAGCGGCTATCATAACCCGGCTTTTTGCGCTGGCCGTGAGTGCTTTGCGACCAGCTGACCGACGCCGTCCCGTCCATACACCGCTGACGCGAGCCCGCACATGACCGCCAACCTGCCCTGGTCCGACATCGATACCGTCCTGCTCGACATGGACGGCACGCTGCTGGATCTCCATTTCGACAATCATTTCTGGCTCGAACTGCTGCCGCAACGCTACGCCGAGCTGCACGGCATAAGCCGCGCCATGGCCGAGCTGGAACTGGCACCACTGTTCAACGAGCACGTCGGCAAACTCACCTGGTATTGCCTGGACTACTGGACCCGCGAACTCAACCTGCCGATCCGCGACATGAAACGCGAGATCGCCGAGCTGATCGCCCTTCGACCAAATGCCGACGAATTTCTCGCCGCGTTGCGCCATACCGGCAAGCGCGTGGTTCTGATCACCAATGCGCACCGCGACTCGTTGTCGCTGAAGCTGGAGAAGATCGAACTGGCGCCCTGGTTCGACCGCCTGATCAGCTCCCACGACTACGGCTATCCGAAGGAGGAGCCGCAGTTCTGGCACGCACTGCGCCAGGATCTGGAGTTTGAGCCCGCACGCGCCCTGTTCATCGACGATAGCCTGCCGATCCTGCGCAGTGCGCAGCGCTTCGGCATTGCGCATCTGCTGGCGGTGCGCGAGCCGGACAGTCGCCGCGCACCGAAGGACACCGAGGAATTCGCCGCGGTTGACGATTACCTCGACCTGATCCGCAGCCTGCACGGCGGTCCAGCGTGACGGCTGGCGCTGCCTTCGGGCAGCCGGAAGCTTTACACTACGCAACAGTTGCCGTCGGCGGGAACCGGCTCAGGATGAGCCCGGGCCGGCACGCATCGAAACAGCGCAGCGGTGCGCAGCACATGCCCTGCCGCTCGTAGTTCGCCCACGGATGATCGATAGGAAGCAACATGGCAGCAGTAGGCGCCGAATTCTGGCCCCATAGTCACAGCGAGATGAGCGAGCGAATCCGCCGGCATGACTGGGGTGCGACTGCGCTCGGAACTCCTGACGCCTGGCCGGCTTCGCTACGGCTGCTGCTGGACACCATTCTCGAAGCGCCCCTGCCGATGTGCATCCTCTGGGGCGACCAGGCGCTGCAGCTGTACAACGACGCCCACGCCGCACTGATCGGCGATCGCCACCCGGCCGAACTCGGCCAGCCCGCTTGCCACCGCTGGGGCGCGACCTGGGCCCTGCTGGAGCCGGCCTGCGACACTGCCCGCCGCGGTGAGCCACGAGTGCTGCGCAATCAGCAACTGGTCATCGAACGCGATGGCGCTCCGGTGGAAGCCTGGTTCGACCTCGCCCTGAGCCCCATTCGCAACGCCTCGCACGGCATCGGCGGCCTGCTGCTGTGCCTCAGCGAAACCAGCGAACGCGTGCGCACCGAAACCCGCCTGTCGCAGACCGCCCTGCACTACAAGCTCAGCGCCGAGGTGCACCGCGCCAGCGAACAGCGCCTGCAGCTGGCACTCGAGGCCAGCGACCTGATCGGGATCTGGGACTGGGCCATCCAGGCCAGCGAGATTCCGGCGGGGGCTGAGCTTTCCCGCATCCTGCCGGTGGCCCAGTCCGGGCCGAACGGCCTGAGCAGCGAAGCCTTTTTCGATCATGTCCATCCCGACGACGTGCCACGCCTGCGCGCCGCGCTGGAGCGCTGCATCGTCGAGCGCGGTACGCTCGACGAGCGCTACAGGCTGCGCAGCGACGATGGCGTCACCCGTTGGGCGCTGGCGCGCGGGCGCTGCCATTGCGATGAGCAGGGCTGGCCACAGCGCTTCCCCGGCGCAGTGATGAACATCACCGGACAGCAGGCCAGCGAAGATGCCCTGCGCCAGAGCGAAGCCGAGTTGAAGATGGTCACCGACGCTCTGCCGGTGCTTATCGGCTACGTCGACGCCGAGGAACGTTTTCGCTTCAACAACCGCTACTACTCCGACTGGTTCGGCCACTCGACCGAATGGCTGCTGGGCAAGACCGCCCGCGAAGTGCTCGGTGAACGCGGCTATGCCGAGCGCCAGACAAGCATCCGTGACGCCCTCGCCGGCCGCGACGTGACCTTCGAGGCCCATAGCCCGCACCGTGACGGCCAGGCCCGACGCATGCTGGTGCACTACCTGCCGCGCCGCGACGGCCAGGGCAACGTGCTCGGCTTCTTCGTCATGGCACTGGATGTCACCGAGCGCTGGCGCGCCGAACAGGCTCTGCGCGAACTCAACGAGACACTGGAAAGCCGTATTCAGGAGCGCACCCAGGCACTGGCGGAAGTCTACGAACGCCTGCTCAAGGAAATGGCCAGCCGCGAGCAGGCACAGGAAGCGCTGCGTCAGGCGCAGAAGATGGAAGCGGTCGGCCAGCTGACCGGCGGCATCGCCCACGACTTCAACAACATGCTGACCGGCATCATCGGCGGCCTGGACCTGATCCAGCGCTACATCCAGTCCGGCCGCCACGGCGAAACCCAGCGCTTCATCGATGCCGCGGTCACCTCGGCCAATCGCGCCGCGGCACTGACCCACCGCCTGCTCGCCTTCGCCCGGCGCCAGCCGCTGAATCTCAAGCGTGTCGAGCTGAACCAGCTGATCGAGTCGATGCACGACCTGCTCAGCCGCACGCTGGGCAGCCATATCCACATCCGCAATCAGTTGCAGCAAGGTCTGTGGCCGGTTTCCAGCGACGAAAACCAGCTGGAAAGCGCGCTGCTCAACCTGGTCATCAACGCCCGCGACGCCATGGCTGACGGCGGCACCCTGCTGCTGGAAACTCGCAATGTCGAACTGTACAGGCAGGGCGATGTGGGCGATCTGGCCGCCGGGCGCTACGTCATCCTCTGCCTGACAGACAGCGGCTGCGGCATGAGCCCCAAGGTGCTGGCCAGCGTCTTCGAACCGTTCTTCACCACCAAACCCATCGGCCAGGGCACCGGGCTCGGCCTTTCCATGGTCTACGGCTTCACCCGGCAGGCCGGCGGCCATATCCAGATCGCCAGCGAACCGGGCGAAGGCACCCAGGTCAGCCTGTACCTTCCCGTATTCGAGGACCAAGGCGTCAGCGTCGCGCCAGCCGGCGAAGACGACGGCCCGCTTCAGGCCCAGCAAGGTGAAACCGTCCTGGTGGTCGAGGATGATCCGGCGGTGCGCCTACTAGTCATCGACGTGCTACAGATGCTCGGCTATCAGACGCTGGAAGCCGCCGACGGCAATGCGGCGATCCGCCTGCTTGAGAGCACGCCCACCATCGACATGCTGGTCACCGATGTCGGACTGCCCGGCATGAACGGCCGGCAACTGGCGGATGTTGCGCGCCAGCATCGCCCCGATCTGCCGGTGCTGTTCATGACCGGCTATGCCAAGCAGGCCGCCAGCGCGGACTTCCTCGAACCGGGCATGGACATGATCAGCAAGCCGTTCAACCTCGATGCGCTGGCCAAGCGCGTACGCGACATGCTGGCGGATAGCGACCAGCGGTGAATCGTCCGCGGCCGGCTGGGGTCATAACTCTATCCGCCGGCCGCGAGCATGCACTGCAGTTGCAGCGATGCAGAACGCCGGTCTCGTCAGACCTCGTGGCCTGTGCGGTGAGTGGCTTGAGGCAGGTTCGGATGTAAATGGCCGAGACAAGGCGCTGCGACGAGTCATAGCGGGTTATGGCGAGGAGCAGCAACCCAGTATCGGGGCCATGGACGCCGAAATTGACCAACCGAACCTGCCAAACAGGCGACTAACTGGACCGAATTGCCGATGAACGCTCCGTCTCGCCTGAATGCCGGCGTCGCCAGTGCCGCGCAACCACCTGCCGGTGCCAGCCAGCGCTACTGCTACCAGCCGATCGACGATGTCGCGCAATGCGCAGTCGATCTTGCCGAGGAGTGCGCGCTGGCGATCGCCTACAACGGGCTGAGCCAGGCGGTGATGATGATCTCGCCGGCCGATCTGGAAGATTTCGTGGTTGGCTTCAGCCTGGCCAATGGCTTTGTCGAGTCGCTGGATGACATCTACGACATTCGCCTGCACGGCAGCGGCAGTGCGCGGCGCGCCGAATTGGACATCGCCAGCCGCGCATTCTGGCGCCTCAAGCAGCAACGCCGCCAGCTACCCGGCAACAGCAGCTGTGGGCTCTGCGGGGTCGAAGCGCTGGAGCAGGCACTGCCGCGCCTGCCGGTCATGCCGGCAGCGCCACTGCCGCCCTCGCGCTGGTTGCAGGACCTGCGTCAACGAATCGAAGCGTTTCAACCACTGGGGCGCGACTGCGGGGCGATGCACGCCGCATTGTTCATGGACGCCAACGGCGAGATCCGCCTGGGCCGCGAGGATATCGGGCGGCATAACGCGCTGGACAAGCTGATCGGTGCCATGGCCCGCTCCGGCTGTGCAGCGGCCGGTGGCCTGGCGATCGTCACCAGCCGCTGCAGCCTGGAGCTGGTGCAGAAAGTGCAGCGGGCCGGGATTCCAGCGTTGGTGAGCCTGTCTTCACCCACCGGCCTGGCCGCCCAGTGGGCGCAGCGACATAACCTCAACCTCATCCATCTGCCACAGCACAGCCCGCCGCGGATCTACAGCCCTGCCGCAGCGGTGCGCGCGCAAGGCTGATGCTGATTTCGAGCGGGTAAAGGCCCTGCGCGCAGGCCCAAAAGCGAGCTAAGACCACTCAAAACACCTCTTGTTCCTAAGCAAAATCAAATAGTTAGCAAACGCCAACCGGATCACGCATTTCATCGGATCGCTCTTGCCGCAAGCGCAGCGGCACGTGAGGATCGCGGCGCAATCCACATACGGGATCACTCCATGAAGTACGCCTCGATTTTCCTGTTGTCCACCAGCCTGCTCAGCGCTGCAGCCTTCGCCGGCAGCAACACCGAAGCCGCCGTCGGCGGCGCGCTCGGCGGTGCATTGGGTTCTGTGGTGGGAGAACACCTGGGGGGCTCGACCGGCGCCACCATTGGTGCCGGCGTTGGCGGCGCGGCCGGCGGCATGGTCGGTGCGGACAAACGCAGCCGTACCGAAGCGGCCATTGGTGGTGGCCTCGGCGCGGCAGGCGGTAATGTCATCGGCCAGCAGGTCGGTGGCAGCACGGGTGGGCTGATCGGCGCAGCCGTGGGCGGCGGCGCTGGCGGCGCGATCGGCAATGCCTACGGCGACGATGATGATGACTACCGGCGTGACCGCCGCTACCGGGATGATCGCCGCTACTACGGCCATCCAGGCAAAGCCAAAGGCCATTACAAGCACAAACACAAGCATCACTGAGGGCCGCAGACGGCAGGCATTGCCGTCTCGCAGCACCACCGCATCGCCCGGACCGGCTCAGCCGTTCCGGGCGATCTCGTTTTTACGGCTTCTGCTGTATGCGCCGAGCGGGTTAACTCAAGGCTTCCAGCGCGGCGCGCAAGCGCCCGGGAATGGCGGTGGGACGGTTGCTTGCGCGTTCAACTAAGACATGCACGAAGCGACCCGCGGCGCACGCCTCCTGCTCACCCTCGCGGAAGATTGCCAGCTCGTATTGCACCGACGAGTTGCCCAGCCTGGCCACCCGCAGCCCGACCTCGATGACGTCCGGATAAGCGATCGACGCAAAGTAGTCGCAGGCGGAGCTGACCACGAAACCGACGATCTCACCGCCCTGGATATCCAGCCCGCCCTGCTGGATCAGATAGTTGTTCACCGCGGTATCGAAGAAACCGTAATAGACGACGTTGTTCACGTGGCCATAGATATCGTTGTCGTGCCAGCGCGTGGTGATCGGCTGAAAATGCCGGTAATCGTGGCGCAGGTGCTTGGGTTGCTCAGGCATGGGTGGTTTCCGCGTGCAGTAGTAAAAAGGCGCTCAATACGCCGCCTGATAGATCGCCAGCGCATCGGCTTCGGTGACTTCGCGCGGGTTGTTGACCAGCAGGCGCTGCTGCAGCATGGCCTCCTTGGCCAGCTGCGGCAGCATCTCCTCCGGCACGCCGGCATCGCGCAGCCGCGTCGGCAGGCCAACGCGCGCGCTCATCTGCTCGAATTCCTCGATCAGTTGTTCGGCGTAGGTCGATGGGTCGTCCGTGCGCAGCCGGTCGCCGAGGATGATCGGCGCCAGCTCGCCGTAATGCGTGGTCGCCGCGCTGACGTTGAAGCGCAGCACCTGCGGCAACACCAGCGCGTTCGACAGCCCGTGCGGGATATGGAAATGGCCACCCAGCGGATAGGCCAAGGCATGCACCGCCGCTACTGGCGCATTGGCGAACGCCTGCCCGGCCAGGCAGGCGCCGAGCAGCATGGCCTGGCGCGCCTCGCGGTTGCTGCCGTTGTGCACCGCCTCGTCGAGGTTGGCCGCCAAGAGGCGCAGCGCCTCGCGGGCCAGCAGGTCGGACATGGGGTTTTTCTTGAGTGCGCTGGTGTAGGCCTCGATGGCGTGCACCATGGCGTCGATACCGGTGGCCGCGGTCACCGCTGGAGGCAGGCCGAGGGTGAGGTCGGCATCGAGCAGCGCCAGGTCTGGCAGCAGCAGTGGCGATACCACACCCATCTTGGTGGTTTCGCCAGTGGTGATGATGGAAATCTGCGTGACTTCCGAGCCGGTGCCGGCGGTGGTCGGCACCTGAATCAGCGGCAGGCGCTGGCCCTTGGCATTGCCGACGCCGTAGATGTCCTGCAGTGATTGCGCACTGGCCGGATGCGCTAGCAACGCCACCAGCTTGGCGACGTCCATGGAGCTGCCGCCCCCAAAGCCGATGATGAGATCGGCTCCCACTGCCCGGGCCTGCTCCACCGCCGTCATGACGATGTGTTCAGGCGGGTCGGCGATTACCTGGTCGTAGACGGCAACCGGCAGACCCTCGCTTTCGAAGCCAGGCAAGACCTCGTTGAGCAGGCCGAAACGGGTGATGCCCGGATCGGTGACGACCAATACGGAACGCGCCCCGCGCTCCTTGCAGAGGCTAGCCAAACGACGAGAAGAGCCGGGCTCACAGATCAATTGCGCGGTTGTGGCAAAGCTGAACGGATGCATGCTGCCTCCTGACTGTTTTTTATTCGGCTTTGGCAAAGGCAGTCAACGTGAAAAAAGCGCCCTCACCCCAGCCCTCTCCCGGAGGGAGAGGGAGTAGTTCTGTGTTGTAGCCCAACACCGCGTCCTACCGTCACTCGTCAATTCTTCTCCCACTGGGGAGAGGGTTGGGGCGCCCGGCTTAGGGGTGAAGGGAGCAAGGAATGGCCTCGGACAAAACTAGGCATCGCTGGTAAACCGACTTTGATCTACTGCGAGCCGCGCGGGTCAGCCTCACTCAAAACGCAAAATCCGTCTCCGGCAGCGCCATCAAACATTCGGCCCCACCCTGAATCGCTTCCCGATGCGAACTGGCCCGCGGCAGTACACGGCGCAGGTAGAAATCTGCACTTGCCAGCTTGGCCTGATAGAACGCCTCTTCACCCGTACCCTGCTCCAACGCATCCTGCGCGCGCGCCGCGGCCTGCAGCCACAGCCCGGCCAACAAGACATAGGCGGAGTACTGGAGGAAATCCACCGACACCGCGCCAATCTCCTGCAGATCACGGCCGGTCGCGGCGATGATTTCGGCGGTCAGCTCGCGCCATTCGCCTATCCGCGCCTGCACCTTGCTCGCCATGTCATGCAGCGCCGGCCGGTCGACTTGCTGATCGTACACCTCACTGAGTTCAGCCTGCAGTGCCGACAACTCCGCGCCGCCATCGCCGAGCAGCTTGCGACGGATGTAATCCAGCGCCTGGATGCCGTTGGTGCCCTCGTAGAGCTGGGTGATGCGACTGTCGCGCATCAGCTGCTCCATGCCCCACTCGCGGATATAACCGTGGCCGCCGTAGACCTGCACGCCGAGGCTCGCGACTTCCTGGCCCATGTCGGTGAAGAAGGCTTTGACGATCGGGATCAGCAATGCCGCGCGCTTGCTTGCCGCCTTGCGATAGCTTGGTTCGGGATGGCCGTGTTCGAGGTCCAGCTGCCGGGCGCAATAGGCCGCCAGCATGCGGCTGCCCTCGACCAGGGTTTTCTGAGTCAGCAGCATGCGCCGCACGTCCGGGTGCACGATGATCGGGTCAGCCACTTTGTCGGGGTGCTGCGCGCCGGCCAGTCCGCGAGACTGCAGGCGCTCGCGGGCATAGGCCAGCGAGCCCTGATAGGCCTGTTCGGCAATGCCAAGTCCCTGCAGCCCGACCTGGAAGCGCGCGTCGTTCATCATGGTGAACATGCATGCCAGGCCCTGGTTGGGCTCGCCGACGATCCAGCCGGTGGCGCCGTCGAAATTCATCACGCAGGTGGCGGCGCCCTTGATACCCATCTTGTGCTCGACGGCGCCGCAGCTCAGTGAGTTGCGCGCGCCCGGCGTTCCATCGGCGTTGGCGAGGAACTTGGGCACAAGCAACAGGCTGATGCCCTTCACGCCGGCCGGCGCATCCGGCAGGCGCGCCAGCACCAGGTGCACGATGTTCTCGCTCATGTCGTGCTCGCCACCGGAGATGAAGATCTTGCTGCCGCTGACCTTGTAGCTGCCGTCCGCCTGGGGTTCGGCGCGGGTGCGCAACAGCGCCAGATCGGTGCCGGCCTGCGGTTCGGTCAGGCACATGGTGCCGCTCCAGCTGCCGCTGACCAGCTTCTCCAGATAGGCATTCTTCAGCTCGTCGCTGCCGTGCTTGTACAGCGCCAGCACCGCGCCCTCGGTGAGGCCCGAGTAGATGCGGAAGGACAGCGAGGCCCCCATCAGCATCTCGTGGAAATTGCAGGCCACCAATTGCGGGAAGCCCTGGCCGCCGTACTCGGTCGGCCCGGTCATGCTCGCCCAGCCGTTGTCGACGTACTGTTTGTAGGCCTCGACGAAACCCTGCGGCGTGCGGACCTCACCGTTTTCCAGGGTCACGCCCTCTTCGTCGCTGTTGCGATTGAGCGGCGCGATCTCGCCGCCGGTGTAGCGCGCGGCTTCTTCCAGCACGCCATCGATCAGCTCGCGGTCCAGGCCATTGCCGAGCAGCTCGCAATGGGCCGTGGCATCAAATAGCTCGTGCAACACGAAGCGCATGTCGCGCAGGGGTGCCTTGTACTCCATGCTCAAGCCTCCTTCTCGTGGTCGGCGAAACGACCGCCAAGAGTGGCCAGGCTGTCGATCAGCTCGGCAGGCTTCCAGTGCTCGCCGTGCTGCTCGGCCAGAGCATTCAGGCGATCACGAATGGCCGGCAGGCCCTGCTGATCGGCCCAGGTCATCGGGCCGCCAACTTCGGCGGGGAAGCCGTAACCATAGAGGTAGACGGTGTCGATATCGGCGCTGGACTCGGCCATGCCTTCATCGAGAATCTTGGCGCCCTCATTGACCAGCGCCAGCAGGCAGCGCTCGAGGATTTCCTCACTGCCAATCTCACGACGCTCATAGCCGAGGCGCTCGGACTCACGCTGCACCAGCGCGTCGACCTCAGGATCGTGCTCGGCCTGGCGACTGCCCTCGGCGTAGCGGTAGTAGCCCATGCGCGATTTCTGGCCGAAGCGGCCCAGCTCGCAGAGACGATTGTCGACCTGCACCTCAGGCTCATCCTGGCCCTTGCCGGCCAGTTCGCGGGCGCGCCACTCCAGATCGATACCGACCACGTCGTACATGCGGAACGGGCCCATGGCAAAACCGAAGCCCTGCAGCGCGGCGTCCACCTGATGGGGATAGGCGCCTTCGAGCAGCATCATCCGCGCCTCGCGCACATAGGTGGCGAGCATGCGGTTGCCGATGAAGCCCGGGCAATTGCCGGCGACCACGCTGACCTTGCCCATGCGCTTGCCCAGTTCGGTGGAGGCGTCTAGCACGGCCTTGGAAGTCTTCGCGCCGCGGACGATCTCCAGCAGCTTCATGATGTGCGCCGGGCTGAAGAAGTGCAGACCTACAACCTGCTCCGGGCGCTTGGTGACCGCGGCGATGGCGTCGATATCCAGCGCGGAGGTATTGCTGGCAAGGATGCCGCTCGCCTTCACGATGCCGTCCAGCTCGCGGAAGATGTTCTGCTTGAGCTCGAGGTTTTCGTAGACCGCTTCGATCACCAGATCCACATCGGCCAGCGCCTGGTAATCGGCCGCCTTGCTGATGCAGGCCCGGCGCGCCTGCGCCTGAGTCTCGTCGATCCGGCCCTGCCGCACATTGTGCGCGTAGGTGTCAGCCACCACGTTCAGCGCCTGCTCCAGCATCTCGGGATTGTTGTCCAGCCAGCGCACCTGCACGCCGGCGTTGGCCAGGCTCATGACGATACCGCGGCCCATGGTGCCCGCGCCGATCACGGCGGCGGTCTGGATATCGAAGCGGTCTTGGCTCATGCAGATGTCCTCGTTGCAAGGCTGGAAAAACTGGAGACCAACCATAGACGAAGACGCTACTATTTTTGAAATTTAGTCTTGTGATGTTTCGGATTCATCGAATGAATACCTACAACTTCGACCTCAACCTGCTCCGCGTGCTGGATGCCCTGCTGCGCGAGCGCAACGTCTCGCGGGCGGCGGAGCGGCTGTCGCTCAGCCAGCCGGCAGTCAGCAACGCGCTCAATCGCTTGCGTGAGTTGCTCGACGACCCGCTGCTGGTGCGTGCCGGCCGAGCCATGCAGCCGACACCAAGGGCGCTGGCACTGGAAGCTCCGATCCGCCACGCGCTGCAGCAGATCGAGCACAGCCTGATTGCCGGCGAAGCCTTCGATCCGGCGCGCAGCCACCAGCGTTTCCGCATCGCCGTGACCGACTATGTGGAGCTGATCTGCATGCCCGCGCTGATGCGGCGGCTGGCCGAGCACGCACCCGGCATCCAGCTGGCGATCCAGCACCTGACGCCGACGCTGCCGGTCGAAGCGCTGGACAACGGCGAGGTCGACCTGGTGCTCGGGCGCTTTCTCGAGGTGCCGTCACGCTTTCACGTACGTCGCTGGGCCAGCGAGACACTGCAGGTGGCGGCGCGGCGCGACCACCCGCTGCTGACGGCGGGGCTGGATCTGGATGCCTTTCTGCGCCTGCGCCACCTGTGGGTGCATGGTGGCCAGACCCGCGGCATGGTCGACCAGTGGCTGGAAGCCCAAGGGCTTGAACGCAAGGTCGTCTACACCACGCCGAACTACCTGCAGGCCGCGCATATCGTCGCCAGCAGCGACCTCGCTGCCGTACTGCCGACCCAGTTGGCGCGCTATTTCGCCACGCTGCTACCCCTGCAAACCTTCGATCTGCCGTTCGATCTCGGCACCTTCGCGCTGGATATCGTCAGCGTCGCACAGCGACAGAACGACTCGGCGCTGCAATGGCTGATCGAACAGATCGACGCCGTGGCGCCTGGCTGAGGCGCGAATCGAGCGCAACGAATCTCACGCCTGGCTAATATCCATTTGCTAGTATCTCCCAGCTTTTCCGTCGGGAATTTCCCGAAAGCAGGCGACTGCGGCCGGCTGCGCGGAACATCGCAGCAAGGTGGATATCTACTCTTGCTAATGCGCCATGGTGAACATGGACGATCAAATCAAATCCGGAGCTAGACCTATGGCGGCCCTGCTGCAACGTACCACCGACACCATCACTCGCAATCAGGCCGAACTGCTCAGCAGCTGGAAGTCCGACCTGCAGAATCTGGGCGGCTATCACAACGTCAAGCCCGAAGAACTGGCCCAGCAGACCGTCGACTTCATCCGTCAGCTGATCAGCGGAACGGCAGGCGGCTCGGCCGATATCAACGGTCCGGCCTGGGACAGCATGCGCCTGTACTTGGAAAAACTCTCGCGCAGCCGCGCCCTTCTTGGCATGGATTCGCAACAGACCGCCGGTTTCATCTTCGCCATCAAGCGTCCGTTGATGACCCTGCTGCAGAGCGAATACGCTAACGAACCGGCAGTATTCGCCGAGCAGCTGTGGGCGGTATCCGAGCTGATCGACAGCCTCGGGCTGTACACCGTGCGTACCTTCCAGAAGTCCCGCGAAGAAGTGATCAAGCGTCAGCAGGAAGAGCTGCTGGAGCTGTCGACTCCGGTGGTCAAACTGTGGGACGGCGTGCTCGCCCTGCCGATGATCGGCACCCTCGACTCGCAGCGCACCCAGGTGGTGATGGAATCGCTGCTACAGCGCATCGTCGATACCGGTTCGGAAATCGCCATCATCGATATCACCGGTGTGCCGACGGTGGACACCCTGGTCGCCCAGCATCTGCTGAAGACGGTCACCGCGATTCGCCTGATGGGTGCCGACTGCATCATCAGCGGCGTGCGCCCACAGATCGCGCAGACCATCGTGCACCTGGGCCTGGACCTGCAAGGCATCGTCACCAAGGCCAGCCTGGCCGACGCCCTGGCCCTGGCCCTGCGCCGTTCCGGCCTCACCGTGACGAAGGCCGTCTAATGGATCGCATACCCATTCTGCGGATGGGCGAGTTTCTGCTCGTCACCATCCAGGTCGACATGCACGACCAACTGGCGATGACCCTGCAGGACGACCTGGCCGAACGCATCAGCGCGACGTCGGCAAAGGCCGTGCTGATCGATATCTCCGCACTGGACATGGTCGACTCCTTCATCGGCCGCATGATCGGCACCATCTCCGGCCTGTCGCGGATCATGGATGCCGAGACCGTGGTGGTCGGCATGCAGCCCGCCGTGGCCATCACCCTGGTCGAACTCGGCCTCGAACTGCCCGGCGTCAGCACCGCGCTGAACGTCGAGCGTGGCATGCAGCTGCTGCGCGCCCGCGTGGCCGCGCAATGATCGTGCGCAGCAGCGGCAGCCAGCCGGTGCGCCTCGAGCAGGATGTCGTGCTGGCGCGGCAGACCGTGCGCAAGCTGACCCAGCAATGCGCCATGCGCCTGATCGACCAGACCAAGCTGGTCACGGCGGTCAGCGAGCTGGCGCGCAACACCGTGGTCTACGGCGGCGGTGGCGACATGGATTGGCAGCTGATCGAGGACGGCACGCGGGTCGGCGTGCGCCTGACCTTCCGCGACGAAGGCCCGGGCATCGCCGACATCAAGCTGGCCATGACCGACGGCTGGACGTCCGGTAGCGGCCTCGGCCTGGGGCTGACCGGCGCCAAGCGGCTGGTTGACGAGTTCGAACTCGACAGCACGGTCGGCGCGGGCACCCGAATCACCATCACGCGGTGGACATGAACGTTCAGGGAAGCGTCACCCAAGTCCTGCTGATCGAAGACAACAGCCAGATCGGCCACGCCCGCCGGGTCGCCCAGCGGCTGGCCGAACAGCACGACTTCGACACCAACGATGCCGGGCGCGTCGCCCTGCTCGCCACCGAGCTGGGCAGTAACCTGCTCAAGCACGCCGGGCGCGGCGAACTGCACCTGCGCGTAATTTCTGGACGAGAGGGGCGCGGCGTCGAAATCATCGCGATCGACCGCGGACCGGGCTTCGACCTCGATCAATGCCTGACCGACGGCTTTTCCACCCGCGGCACCCAGGGCATCGGGCTCGGCGCGCTGGCGCGTCAGGCCCAGGTGTTCGACGCCTATTCCGACGCCCGCGGCTCGGTGGTGCTGGCGCAGCTGTTCCCTCGCGGCGTGCAGCCGCCGCCGTGGCGCTATGGCGTCAGCCAGCATCCCTATCCAGGCGAAACAGCCTGTGGCGACGCCTGGCAGCTGGCCTTCGACGGGCAGCGCTGCAGTGCCCTGGTCATCGATGGCATCGGCCATGGCGAGCTTGCCCAGCAGGCCGCGCTGGCAGGTGCGGTGGCGTTTGCAGAATCCCCACTGGATTCCCCCTTCGCCCTGTTCAGCAATATGCACCAGGCGATGAACGGCACTCGTGGCGGCGCCGCAGCCATCGCGCACTTCGACGGCCAGCGTCAGACGCTGGATTTCGCCGGCATTGGCAATATCGGCGCCAGCCTGATCGCTAGCGAGGGCTCACGTGGCCTGGCCTCGCATCCCGGCATCGTCGGCGTGCGCTTTCGCAAGGCGCATGTCTTCGACTACCCGCTGGGCGAGGCGCGGCTCCTGGTGCTCTACAGCGATGGTCTGCAAACACGCTGGAATCTGCGCGACTACCCCGGTCTCGTTCACCGTCACCCGGCCATCATCGCCGCACTGTTGCATCGCGACTTCTGCCGCGGTCGCGACGACGTGACCGTGCTGGCACTCAACCTGGAGGCTCCCCGTGGCTGATCCGACGTCCCCAGAGACCGGCGACGCCGGCCAGCTCGAACAGCTGCGCCGGGCGAATGAATCGCTGCGCGCCGAACTGGAAGAAACCAATCAGGGTGTACTGGCGCTGTATGCCGAGCTGGACACCCAGGCCGAGCAGCTGCGCCAGGCCTCGGACCTGAAGAGTCGCTTTCTGTCGTACATGAGCCACGAGTTCCGTACGCCGCTGGGCTCGATCCTCAGCATCACCCGCCTGCTCAGCGACGAACTGGACGGCCCGTTGAGCCCGGAGCAGCACACGCAGGTGCGTTTCGTCAGCTCGGCCGCCAGCGAGCTGAGCGAGATGGTCGATGATCTGCTCGACCTGGCCAAGATCGAAGCCGGCCGCGTCAGCATATCCCCGGCCTGGTTCGATATGCTCGACCTGTTCTCGGCGTTGCGCGGCATGTTCCGCCCCATAGTCGAGGGCTCGCCGATCGACCTCATCTTCGAAGAGCCCGAAGGCATTCCGCGGCTCTATACCGATGACAAGAAGCTGGCGCAGATCCTGCGCAACTTCATCTCCAACGCGGTGAAGTTCACGCCTCAGGGGGTGGTGCGCGTGTCGGCCCGGATGGAAAACCCGCAGCAGGTCCGCTTCGCCGTCAGCGACACCGGTATCGGCATCGCCCCCGAGCTGCACGACCGGCTTTTCGAAGACTTCGCCCAGGTCGACTCGCCGCTGCAAAAGCGCCTGCGCGGCACCGGCCTCGGCCTGGCGTTGTGCAAGCGTTTCGCCGAACTGCTCGGCGGCCGTGTCGGTGTGGAAAGCGAACCAGGCAAAGGCTCGGAGTTCTATGTAGTCCTGCCTCTGGCGATTGATACGGAGCCTTCCGATGGAGCGTGACAGCCGTCTGTTGATCGTCGACGACAACGCGCCGACGCGCTATGCGATGCGCCGGGTACTGGAACGCCATGGCTATCAGGTGCTGGAGGCCGGCACCGGCAGCGAAGGCCTGGAACTGGTGGCCAACGCCGCGCCGGATGCGCTGATCCTCGACGTCAACCTGCCGGACATGAGCGGCTTCGACATCGCCCGCCAGCTGCGCGCCGATGCGAACACCGCCCTGCTGCCGCTGATTCACGTGTCTGCCGCCTCCATCGAGACCAACGACATCATCACCGGCCTCGATGCCGGCGGCGATGCCTACCTGATCCACCCGGTCGATCCCGACGTGCTGCTGGCGACGCTGCGCACCCTGCTGCGGGTGCGCGATACCGAGCGCGCACTGCGTGACAGCGAGGCGCGCTTCCGGGAAATCTTCTTCCATGTCGCCGCGCCCATCGCGGTGCTCGACGCTGAGTTGCAGCTGCACGAGTGCAATCACGCGTTCGAACTGCTGATTGGCGGTGCCAGCCCGGCTTCGCCCCTGTCGCAAAGCGTTGCCGCCGGGCAGGAGACGATTCTCGCCGAGCTGAGCGCACATCTTCAGGCCGGCGAGCGCTGGCATACGCCGCTGCAAATGCAGGTCAACGGCGAGACCCGCGAGACCGAGTGGCAGATTTCCCCGTACCGCGCACAGGGCCTGGGCTTGGTGTTCGTTGAGGACGTAACCGAACAGCGTCTGCGTGAACGCGCACAGCGCCAGGAAATCGCGACTACCACCAGTCAGCTCGCCCACGAGGTCGCCGAGCGAGCGCGCACCGAAGAGCAGCTGCTGCAGGCGCAGAAGATGGACGCCCTGGGCAAACTCACTGGCGGTATCGCCCACGACTTCAACAACCTGCTCACCGGCATCATCACCGGCATCGAGCTGATGAAGCAGCGCATCATCGAAGGCCGCGCCGACAGCGTGCTGCGCTTTGCCGATGCCTCGCTCAGCTCGGCGCGCAGTGCAGCGTCGCTGACCAATCGCCTGCTGGCATTCGCTCGCAAACAGCCGCTGGATGCGCGGGCGCTGGATATCAACGAACGCATCCGCTCGCTGCAAGACCTTCTGCGGCGCACCATCGGCGAACGCATCACACTGACCTTCGACTTCACCGCCGAGCCCGCAGTGGCGCGCGTGGACGTCAGCCAGTTCGAGAGCGCCCTGCTCAATCTGGTGATCAACGCCCGCGATGCGTTGCCCGAAGGCGGGCATATCCGCATCAGTACGTTCCCTTCGGATGGCGGCCAGAAGGCGGAACTCGCCGCAGGTCGTTACATCGGCCTGTGCGTGAGCGATGACGGAACGGGTATCGATCCCGGCGTGCTGGACAAGGTCTTCGATCCCTTTTTCACCACCAAGCCGCAGGGCCGCGGCACAGGGCTGGGGCTATCGAGCATCTACGGGTTTGCCCTGCAGTCGGGTGGCGATGCGAGCATTCGCAGCACGCTCGGCGCCGGAACCGAAGTCACCCTCCTGCTGCCCGCCGCCAACGGCGAACAGGCAGCGACGCCTGCCGCAGCGCCGGATAGTTCGATGCGGCTGGTCGGCCACGAGCACGTGCTGGTGGTGGAAGACATGCCCAGCGTTCGCATGCTGATCGCCGAGACGCTGATCGAAGCCGGCTACCGCTGCAGCCAGGCGGGCGACGTGGAAACCGCCCAGTCTCTGCTCGAGGCCGACCCGTCGATTGACCTGCTGCTGAGCGATGTCGGGCTACCCCGTCTTTCCGGTCGCCAGCTGGCCGAATGGGCACGCCGCGAGCGCCCGACATTGCCGGTGGTGCTGATGACCGGCTATGCGGAGAGCGCATCCAGTCGCGAGGGCTTTGTCGATGAGCGCATGGAGCTGGTGCTCAAGCCGTTCGAAGGTGCAGACCTGCTGATCAAGATCCGCGGCCTCCTCGACGAAGCCTGATGTTGCCGACCGACTATCCACCGCCGCTTAAAAATCACCGATCTGCGCTTGATGCGCATGGCGCGGGCAACAAAAAACCCGCCGAAGCGGGTTCTTTCTGACCTATCCGAATCCTTCCGGCTGCCTTCCTGGCGGTGGTCGATCATCCTGATCCTGAGCACGTCCTGCGCTTCAGAGTGGGCATAGATTAATCATCAGGCCGCAGGCAATGAAGAGCCAAAAACCGGGATTCTTGTAAGCCTTTCGCTATAGCTAAAACGAACGTGTCGTTTCACTGTCGCGCTTACCAGCCTGGCGGGACAGAAGGCTGCCTTTGCGCGGCCACGCACCCCGCTGCTTTGTCGGCAAACAATGCTCCCGCTACGAATTATTAGCGTGGAACATTTGTTGAATTATTTCTCTTCCCCCCATAGGCTCACACAATATTGATAATTAACAACTAGTTAAACCATAAATATTTGAGTTCGCGAGCTTACTTAAAGGGGCCAATTTATTTAAATTGCAAATAAAAGCTGTACATATATTTAAAACTACGTATATTCGCCCCACTGCTTCGCAATTAACACTTCGACACCCGGCATGATGTTTCTCTGTTTCATCTCCTCGGTTCGTTTTGCTTCTCGCTTCTCAGTCTCGGCACCGAATGCTTCAGTGCTGCAGCCTTAAAACACCTTGGGAGATACTCATGTCTACTCGTCAAAATGGCACAGTCAAATGGTTCAACGATGAAAAAGGTTTCGGCTTTATTACGCCGACCGATGGCAGCGAAGATCTGTTCGTTCATTATCGTTCAATCGAAAGCACAGGTTTCAAAAGCCTGAGCGAAGGCCAAGCGGTCTCTTTCATGGCTACCAAAGGCCAGAAAGGGATGCAGGCTGATCAGGTTCAAGTCTCCTAAGACGCCTGATACAAAAAAGCCCCGCTTCGGCGGGGCTTTTTTTCGTCCGTAATATCTGACGCAACGGCTTTTCCCATGATCGGAAAATAATAGTGCTAGTTCTGAATGTCGCAAATAGGCGCGGTCGACGTTCAGCACCAGCGGCATATGAATTCCTCAGAAAAGCAAAAACCCGCCGAAGCGGGTTTTTTCTGACCTTTCCGAATTCCCTTCGATTGCCGTCCTGGCGATGGTCGATCTTCCTGATCCTGAGCGCGTCCTGCGCTTCAGAGTGGGTGTAGATTAATTACACGCCTTGGTAGGTAAAAGGGTCGAACGCCGCAGCCTCTTGTAAGCCTTTTGCTATAGCTGCAGGAGCCAGGGAACTTTCAGACCCAAGGAACGCCTCGCAGTCGCCCTGAAAGGCCCGACGTAGAGCCATCCTGAGCAAGCGAGCACCGTATCGGCGGTGCATCGCTGCGACAAGATCCAAAACGCGCGAAACCTGTCCAGCAGACGTATTAGTCCTTGGACAGGTCAACCAGCGGCTCGTCACGAATTTCAGTGTCGCGACCGGCCTGTACCGCTTCGATCCGTTTGCGCACGGCGTCGACTGCGGCGCTATTGACCAGCAGCTCGTAACTCACGCGAAAATGCTTCTGCTCACCCGGCTCGATCTTCGGCACCAATCCCAACGGCCGTTGATAGCGGCGGTTGTAGGAAAAGCTGGTACCCGGTTCGAGGCCGGTCACGTAGCCCTGCTTCTCGGTATCGGTGTTCTTCCACAGCGAGAACACCGGTAGCTCGGCGGTATTGAAGCCAACACTGACGCCGAGATTGCCGGCGCGGTTGTGCAGCATGGTCAGGGTCTGGCCCTGTTCGTCCCCATAGGGCACCACGTTGAACACCGTCTCGTCGTAGTCCCTGGTCGGGCCGCGATAGCGCTGCCAGTCGCTCAGCTCCTTCGCCGCGCGGGGGTTGAACGGTGAGACCTGCTTGACCGGCGCCACGAAGCGCGCGCCCTCCTCCAGCAGCGGCGTGCCGAAATTGGTGTGGTACAGCACCTGGTATTCCTTTGCGTAGTCACCCTGATTGGTCAGCGTGTCGTGCAGCGAGAATCCGGTGCGACCGGGCTCTGTGCTGAGCTCGGTGAGAATCGCGAAGTCGAGTTTCTTGAAGGCCTTCTCCTGCAGCTCGCCTCGCAAGCGAATGGCATAGGGCGGCTTTTCATCGATCTGCAGCACCACCCGCGAGGCCGGAATGTTCGCCGCACGGCCATGCAGCGTGAGCAGTTCGCCGTTGTCTTCGCCGGGGTGGCCGACCCACTCGAAGCCGCAACGGGTGACCAGCTCGTTGAAGCCCTCGAGCCAGCCCAGCCCGCCGCGCCCGTTGAGCTCGATAAAGGCCGGGTTGACCACTTCATCCACCGGCGAATCCCAGCCCAGGCGTACCTCGCCAGCCACCGCTTCCAGCACGTTCATGCCGCGCGTGGGCACAACGGTCATGCGCATGCTGCCGTTGTCGATCTCAATCAGGCTGACGCCTTCCTGCCGGCCGCCATGCAAGGTACGCATGCTGACCGAGAATGGCGTCGGCGCGTCGATGCCCAGCTCTTCGCTGGTGATGCGCCAGTTCTTCGCCGGCTTGTCGTGGTCGATCAGCACCTGTTCCCAGGCCATGGCAGGAGTGGCCAGGCAGATGCCCAGGCCGAGGAGAAGCTGCAAACGGGTCATGGGGGTTCCCTTTGCTGTTATGACTCCTGCTCAAGGTAGCTGAAACGTTTCATCTGGCAAGCCAAAGCGGTTGCCGAATGACCGAAGGGAAGCGGAACGCATGCTGTACGGAGTGCTCTAGCTTGGCTTCAGCCCTGGCTGTAGCGACTCGGCTGCCAGTAGCCGGTGAGCAGCGGCAGTGCGGGGCCACGCCAGCCGCGCTGACGAAGTTGCCGGGCGATCAGCGCATTCATGATCTTGTGCCCGATCAGTAACACGCTTTCATTGGCCTCGGCCAGCTCGATCAACCGATCGGCCGCTGCGCTGGCACGCCTTGTGGACTCGCGGATGTGCTCGGTATGGCTGGCGAAGCCGAGAAACCAGGCGGTGCGAAACGCCAGGCGCCAGAAGCGCGACGGCAACAGCGGCAGGCCCCACTCGGGATACGGCAGGTGCGGCTCGACGAACAGCGGATCAGGCAGTTCACAGCAGTCGCATTCCAGATGCGAGCGCGATTCGATGCAGCGCTGCAGGGAGCTGCAGACCACGATGCCGACCGAGCCTGCCAGCGCGACCAGACTGTCCGGGCGCTCGGCGGCGACGACCTCGGCAGCGTTGTAGCGCTCGACCCAGGTTTTCATGCCAACCGGCGTGCTCCAGCGCGCTGCGCCGTGGTCGGGTCTACCGTGCCGCACGAGGATGATCTGCATCTGGCTACCGGATACACGGGCCCGGCCGCCAAGGCGCATGCCTGGCAGCAGGGGGATAAAAAGAGAATGAAGCTAGTGGAAACGCCCCGGCACGCGGCCGGGGCGACGGGGTCACTTGTCGAGCTCGTCCTGCTTTTCCAGGAATTCCTCTTCGAGCATTGCATCCTTGACGGCCTGAGGCTGCTCGTCGAGCAGCGGATCATTCAACTCGCCGCTGGACAGTACGCGGGTGTCCAACTTGCCCATCAGATGCTCCAGCGCGTGCTGCATCTTGTCCGCCGCGCCATCGACCGCCAGCTGCAGCGACTCGGCCTTGTGCGTCACCGACACCGCCTGATGCCCCTTGGGCCGCGCCTCGATCTGGCAACGCTTGTCATCGGCGCCGGCCTTCTGCGCGTTTTCATCGCTGACATGGACTTCCACTCGAGTGAGGAAGTCGTCGAAACGCTCGAGCCGATCCTCAACGGTCGTACCGACCCACTCGTGCAGCTCGACGCTGCCAGGGATGTGGTTGCTATTGACCTGCACTTGCATACGACTACTCCTGATAGATGACGTACCTACTAGGGTTCGAGGCGTGCGCGTCGGCGAGGTTCAGCGGCTTCGTCCGGTTGCGGGCCCAGGCGGGTCGGCGGGCGTGGCGCCCGCACGGTCAGCTCGACCACCGAGCAGCCAACCCAGCACACCCCAGACCGCCGCGCACACGGCGCCGACCAGGGCGATCAGCCAGACGCCCTGACCGAGACTGTCGAGCAGGCTCTTGGCCCAGCCGCTCAGGGCATCGCCGCCGCGATAGACCACGGTGTCGATGAAGTTCTTCGCCTTGTACTTGCTCTCGGCATCCAGCGGCGCGAAGAGCATCTCGCGGCCCGGGCGGACGAAGGCGTATTCGCCGACGCGACGCACGATCATCACGGCGGCCAGCACGGCAAAGGTCGGCGCCAGAGCCAGGCCGGCGAACCCGAGGCAGACCAGCGCCGGTACGGCGGCCAGCAGAATCCGCACGCCGAACCGCTGCGCGATGCGCCCGGTGATGAACAGCTGCGACAGCAAGGCGCCCGCCTGCACCACGAAATCGATCGCACCGAACACCCGCACCTGCTCGGCACGATCCGGAAACAGCTCGGCGACCAGCCTTGCCTGTTCGAAGTAGAGAAAGGTGCTGGCGGTCGTCAGCAGCAGCACGAACGCCGCGATGCCGAGCAGATAGCCCGAGCCCAGCACCCGCGTCAGGCCACTGAATGGATTGCCCGCTACCGGTCGCCGTGGACTTTCGGCATGTTCGGCGCCGGGACGGCCGGCACCCATCTCCTCGCGCCAGACCACCAGGTAGTGCTTGAGCGCGACCGCGGCGACCAGCAAAAGCGCCGCCAGCAGCATCAGCCCGAACTGACCGAGCACGCCGACCAACAGCGCGCTCGTCGCCGGTCCGACCAGCCCGCCCACGCTGGCACCAGCAGCGATGAAGGCGAACAGCCGGCGCGCCTGTGGCGCGTCGAACACATCGGCCATCAGGCTCCAGGCGACCGAGACCACGAACAGGTTGTAGACCGAGATCCACACGTAGAACACCCGCGCCAGCCAGACGCTGTCTCCGAGCAGGAAGAACAGCCCCGCGAACACGAGCAGGTTGACGCAGAAAAAGCCGTACACCCAGTCGATGTAATGGATGCGCGCGACCCGCGAGTTGAGCCAGGCGAACAGTGGCACCGCCACCAGCATGGCGATGAAGGTCGCGGTGAACAGCCACTGCAGGTTCTCGACGCCGCCCTGAATGCCCATCGACTCGCGAATCGGCCGCAGCATGAAGTACCCAGAAAACAGGCAGAAGAACAGGCTGAACCCGGCTAGCGCAGCACGCAGTTCGCCCGGGCGGGCATTGATCAGCGCGGCCCCACGAGCGGCTAGCGAAGTCGGCATTCGGCGCTCAGCGGAAGGCGTCGACGATCATCTGCCGCTGCCGCGCATCCGGCAGCCGCCCCTGCCCGGCGAGCAGGTTGTCGGCCATGTAGCGCGGGTTGGAAGTCGCCGGTATGACCGCAGTTACAGCCGGCTCGGCAAGGATGAACTTGAGCAGCAGCTGCGCCCAGGAGCTGGCATCGATCTCCACTGCCCAGGCCGGCAGCGGCTTGTCCTTGACCCTGGACAGCAGGTTGCCACGGGTAAACGGCCGGTTGATCAGCGTGGCGATGCCGTGGTCGGCGCAGTACGGCAGCAGCTGCTTCTCGGCGTTGCGCTCGCCCACCGAATAGTTGAACTGCACGAAGTCGACCTTCTCCTGCTTCAGCGTCTCCAGCAGGCGGTCGTGGGCCGACTCCAGATAGTGGGTCACGCCGATGTAGCGCACCCGCCCCTCCTGCTTGAGTTCGCGCAGCAGGCCGAGCTGGATGCGGGTGTCCTGCAGGTTGTGCACCTGGATCAGGTCGATGGTGTCGGTCTGCAGCGCCTTGAAGCTCGCTTCGATCTGCGCCATGCCGCGTTCGCGACCGCTGGAGGACACCTTGCTGGCGAGGAAGACCTTGTCGCGCTGGCCGTGGCGCTCGACCAGCTCACCGACGACGCGCTCGGAATTGCCGTAGCTCGGCGCGGTATCGATCAGCGATGCGCCGCCGTCGAGCAGCACGCGCAGCACCTCGAGCAACCGTGTCATCTCGGGATCATCCAGGCCTATGTCATGTGTCCGCGAAGTGCCAAGGCCGATGACGGGCAGCATCTCGCCGGTGGCGGGAATCTCGCGTCGACGCAGCGCCTCGGCTGCCCGCACCAACGACGGCAACAGCGGACCGAGCGCCAGCATCGCTGCGGCCACGGCTGTACGTTGAATGATCTGGCGGCGCGTCGGCATGGGTGGGGTCTCCGGTCGTTTGCGATATCGACCTCTGAGTATGGTCGAGTCATTTCGCGATACCGGCCCGGCGACGTACGGAGCTTTTCCTGATGTTTCATGTAGCGCCGAAGCGTACGATAACGATGCCGCAATAGTGGCAATATGCCCCTATTTGCGCTTTACTGCGCCGCTTCCGATGCCTGCTGCGCTGACGGCGGGTTGGTAACTGTCGAGACGAACATGTCCTTCAACCTACGCCAGTCGCGCCAGCAGAGTCCCGATGGCCAGGCACCCGCCGCGCCGCGTCCCTGGGTACGCTCCCGGCTGAGCAGTCTCTGTTATGCCGCAGGACTGCTGTTGGTGTTCATTCTCAGCCTGCTTCTGCTGCCGAACGACAGCGGCCTGGGCCGGCTGCTGTGGGGCGCGCTGTAAGACAGCGCCCAGATATCAGGTCTCAGGTCTCAGGTCTCAGGTACGAAAACGGCCGACCAGCTCCGCCAGGGTTTTCGATAGCCCAGACAGCTGCTGGCTGGCGAGCATGCTTTGCGAGGAGCAGGTAGCCGCCTCGTTGGACAGGTCACGGATATCGGTGATGTTGCGCGCGATTTCCTCGGTGACGCTGCTCTGCTCCTCGCACGCCGTGGCGATCTGGGCGGCCATGTCATTGATCCGCTGCACCGACACGGACGTTTCCGCCAGCACCTGATCGACGCCGGATGCCCGCTCGACGCTGTCTCGCGCCTTGTCGCTGCCGTTCTGCATGGCCTGCACGGCCTTGTCGACGCCGCTCTGCAAGCGCTCGATGCGCGCTTGGATATCCTTGGTCGAATCCTGCGTGCGCGCGGCCAGTGCCCTTACCTCGTCGGCCACCACGGCGAAACCGCGGCCCTGCTCACCGGCGCGCGCGGCCTCGATGGCGGCGTTGAGCGCGAGCAGATTGGTCTGCTCAGCGATGCCGCGAATCACTTCGAGCACCGCGCCGATGCTGGCGGTTTCCTCGGCAAGCGCACCGATGGTCTGCGATGCGCCTTCGACCTCCCCGGCCAGCTGGCGGATCGACTGGATGGTACTGCTGACCACCGACGCGCCCTGGCGTGACTGGGTTTCCGCCGCACGCGCGGCGTCCGATGCGTTCTGCGCATTGAGCGCGACTTCGTGCACCGCTGCGCTCATCTCGGTCGCCGCGGTGGTCACCTGATCGACCGCGGCGTGTTCGCTGCTGATCAGCTGATCGTTGGTTTCAGCCATCGCCGCCATGCCACGCGCGGCGGTCTCGACCTCAGCGGTAACCCGTCCGACCTCGGCGATCAGCGGCTGCAGTTTGTCGAGAAAGCGGTTGAAGGCATTGCCGAGCTGGCCCAGCTCGTCAGCCGAATGCACCTCCAGACGGGCGCGCAGGTCGCCATCGCCATCGGCGATCTGCTTCAGCCGATCGAGCAGTCGGCGCATCGGGCGCAGCACCACCAGCGGCAGGCCGAGGATGAGCAGTGCGCAGCCCAGCAGGCCGATGATCAGCACCGCGGTCTGCTGGCTGGATGTGGCGGCGCCCTCGGCGATCGCCGCCGCGCCCTCGGCCTCGGCGGCTGCGCCTTCGAGTTCGCCGAGTTTGTCGATGGCATCGCGCATGGCATCGAAGCGCACCTCGCTGTCACCAAAGCTCAACGCGCTGGCGGCCTGAGGATCGAGATCGACCTGCTCGATGACCCGCTGCGATACCGCGGACCATTGCTGAAAGCCGCCATTGAACTGCTCGACCAGCGCCAGTGCCTCGGCGCCCGGTTGCATGGCTGCGTACTTCTGCACACGGTCGTAGGCCTGCTTGAGGTTTTCCGCATGGCTGGCCTTAAGTGCCTGCACATGCTCGCCAGCATCGCTGTCGAGCAGGCTGCGCTCGGCGACGAAGGCCTGATACAGGTCGCGATCGGCATTGAGCAGCAGACCGATGGCCGGCAGATGGCGCGTGGCCAAGACCTCGCTGGAATCGGTGACGCGCTCGATGCCGCGCATCCCGAAAACGCCCATCAGCACCAGCAATAGGGCCAGCGCCGCAATGGGCAAGGTGATCTTCCAGCGGAATCCGAGATCGGTGAACAGGCGGGGCATGGCGTCGCTCCTCGAGAGGCTTTCCTTGCTATCGGCTACAACAACTGCGGCAACAGGTCACCGGTCGACAATTGCACAGCCGCGCGCGATTTCCGTTGCGCCACATCAAGAGGAATCGCCGCCTCACCCAGTACTTCCGGATGAAGACCATGGTTGCATGGCGATCTTCGATCCGGCGGCCGATAACGTGGCTGACGGTGACGGCGCCGAACGGGCATGCAGCTCGCGGCCGGGGTGCCGATAACAAAAAATGTAGCCTCTGATCGACGGCTGATCAGTGCGGGAGCGGCCGAGTTTCCCGCTTCCCTTCCTCAAGCGAGTAACGCCCATGATTTCGCTCTCCCGATTCAAGCCAGGCCACACGCAATCCAGCGGCACGGCGAGCCTGCTCTGCTCGGCTCACCAGCTTGCCCAGCAGCTCGCCACCCTGCGCTTCAACCCGACCTACATTGCCGGTTTCGTCTCGCCGCACGTGGATCTGGATGAGGTCGCCAGGCAGATAGCGCAGCGCTTTCCGCAGGCGACGATCAGCCTGTGTACCACCGCGGGCGAGCTGTCCAGCGAGGGCCAGCGGCTTTACTGTGCCACTGGCGCGCAGTGGGATCGGGTGGTGTTGCAGCTGTTCGACGCCAGCGTCATCGCCGCCGCCGAGATCGTCCGTGTGCCGCTGGAGTGCGAGGACATCCGTGGCCAGGGTCAGCGGCTGTCGATGGGCGAGCGCATCGCGCGCCTCACGGCGTCGATCAAGCGGGTGCAGGTGTCGATGAAGATCGATTACCGCGACACGCTGGCCAACATCTTCTTCGACGGCCTCTCGGCGTCCGAATCCTTCTTCATGGAGGCGCTGTACGAGTCCGGTCGTTTCCCCTGCCTGTTCGTCGGCGGCTCGGCCGGTGGCAAGCTGGATTTTCAGAAGACCCAGCTGCATGACGGCAAACGCAGCTACCAGAACCACGCGCTGATCGTCTTCCTCAAGTGCGCGCGGGACGTACGCTTCGGCGTGTTCAAGAGCCAGAACTTCGAGCCGACGCCACTCAGCCTGAACGTACTCAGCGCCTCCCTGGAGGACCGTTACATCAGCCAGGTGGTCGACTCACGCGGCAACATCCGCACGATGGTCCAGGCGCTGTGCGAGGCGCTCAAATGCGCGCCGCAGGAGCTGGAGCAGCGGCTCTCGGACTATTCCTTCGCAATTCGCGTCGGCGAGGAAGTGTTCGTCCGCTCGATCTCGCAGATCGACTTCGCCAACGAGCGTGTGCACCTGTTCTGCGACGTCGCCCCCGGCGAAGAGCTGATCATGGTCAAGCGCACCCCGCTGGCCGAGACCACCCGCCGCGACTATCAGCAGTTCATGCGCAACAAGCCCGGCAAGCCGCTGGTGGGCATCCTCAACGACTGCATCCTGCGCCGGCTGAACAACGAGCAGGCACTGGGCGGCATGGACCCGGTGTTCGATGACGTACCGGTGGCCGGTTACTCGACCTTCGGCGAGATCCTCGGCCTCAACCTCAACCAGACCCTCACCGCGGTGTTCTTCTTCCGCACCAGCGGCAAGGACGAGTTCCACGACGAGTACACCGACAACTTCATCGCCTACCACGGCGAGTTCAAGGCGTTCTTCCTGCGCCGGCAGATCAAGAAGCTGACCGGCCTGAGCCAGGTGGTGGTCAAGCAGATCGAGCAGTTCAAGCGCCAGGACTACAGCAGCGCGGTGGACATCAATGGCCTCGACGAACACATCCGCCCGGTGTTCCGCGGCCTGGCCGACCTTGGCCAGGTCCTGTCTCAGGCCGACCATGAGCGGCAGTCCATGTCCGAGCAGCTGAGCCAGTGCGCCAACGAGCTGCACGGCTCGATGGACGACCTGACGCTGAACATCAACCAGCAGGGTACCGTCATCGAACAGGCCGGCAGCTCGGTCAAGCAGATGGTCCACCAGGCCGACGAGGTGGTCAGCAGCGCCCGCGACCTGGCGCAGTCCAGTCAGCGCATCCAGTCGGTGGTGCAGACCATCCAGCAGATCGCCGGGCAGACCAACCTGCTGGCGCTCAATGCGGCGATCGAGGCGGCGCGCGCCGGCGACATGGGCCGCGGCTTTGCGGTGGTGGCGGATGAGGTGCGCAAGCTCGCCGAGATCACCGGCAAGAACGCCGAGGAAATCGGCACCGACATCGACCGCCTGGCCAGCGAGATTCGCGCGGTGGCGCAACACATCGAGACGCAATCGGCCGGTGTCGGCTCGCTGACCGGGCTGCTCGATGCGCTGGAAAACTCGAGCAACCTCACCGCTGGCACTTCACGCCAGACCAAGGGCGTCGCCGACCGGCTGATCGGCCTGACCGCGCGCTAACCAGCTAGGCGCGCGCGAACCTCGGCGTAGGGATAAGCCTCCAGCGAGGCGAAACCGGGGATCTGGCGCGCCTTGAGCTTGGTGAACACCGGCACGCTGATGCCGCAGAGAAAGCGCGTCAGGCATTCGGCGCTGGGCGCACCGCCCTTCAGCTGCGCGAAGCGCTGACTGAATTCGGCGCAGCGGGCGTCAAGGGTGACCTCGTTGAGCGGTGCCAGCGCCGGCGGCTCAGGAAGTTGCGCAACCTGCCCGCGACAGACCGAGCAATGGCCACACCTTTGCGGCGCCTGCTGGTCCCCGAAATAGGCCGCCAACCGCTGGCTCAGGCATTCGCTGGATTCGAACAGCGCCAGCATGTTGTCGATGCGGGTGATCTCGCTCGCTTCGTGCTGCTTGAAGTATTCATGCAGTTCGATGCTCAAGCCCTCTGCGTCGAAGTCTGGATCGAGCAGCGCATAGACGTCGGTCATCTGCTTGCTCTCCAGCTCGATCCAGCCTTTTTCCTGGAAGTACTCCAGGGCCTTTACCACCCGCCCACGGTCCGCACCGTGCTGCTGGTAGAGTGCATCGAAATCCAGCGTGCACCAGGTCCTTGCCCGCGCCGAGCTGTGCACGATGGCCTCGACGAACTGCCGCCGCTCACCTTCGAACTTCGCCACCAGCGCCTCGGGTTCGAGCAGGTACTTGAAGCGGTATTCGGCGAAGTAGGCGAAGCGTGGCGCGATGATGCCGCGCAGCTCCAGTTGCACTAGCAGGGTTTTCAGCGGCAGCTGGCGAATATTGCTCTGGTCCGATAGCTGATTGAGCATCAGCTCCCACTGCCCGCCAGCGCCGGCCTGCAGCAGCTCGTCGAGCACGCAGCGGATGCCCTCGCGCTCCGGTGTGTCGCCATAGACAAAATTCTGCAGCACGCTGAGGCTGTCCCGGTTGGCCAGCACCAGGCAATCCGATGGCTTGCCATCGCGGCCCGCGCGGCCGATCTCCTGACTGTAATTTTCCACCGACTTGGGCAGGTCGTAGTGCACCACGTTGCGGATGTCCGATTTGTCGATGCCCATACCAAAGGCAATGGTGGCGACGATGCAGTTCAGCTCGCCTGCCATGAAGCGGCGCTGGATCGACTCACGCAGCTCATGGGCCATGCCGGCGTGGTAGGCGCTGCTTGGAAAGCCTCGCTGCGCCAGATGCTCGGCGACCTGCTCGGCCGTCTTCTGCTGGGTGACGTAGACGATGGTCGGCTGACCACTCTTGTCGGCCAACCATTCCACCAGCCGGCGCTGCTTGTTAAAGCCGCTGACCGGCTCCACCAGCAGATTGAGATTGGGCCGGTAGAAGCCGGTGGTCACGACGTCGTCCGGCGCAATCGAGAATTTGGCCTGCATATCGGCAATCACGGGCGGTGTAGCCGTGGCGGTGAGCAGCAGCACCTGGGGAATGTTGAACTGGCGCTGGTAGTCGGGAAGCTTGAGGTAATCCGGGCGGAAGTTGTGCCCCCACTCGGAAATGCAATGCGCCTCATCGACGACCAGCAACGAGATCGGCACTTGGCTGATGAAGTTACGGAAGCGTTCGTTCTTCAGCCGCTCCACCGAAATCATCAGGATTTTCAGTTCGCCGGACTTGGCGCGGGCCATGGTTTCGCTCGCCTGCTCGCGGCTCTGCGCCGAGTCGATGCTGGCTGCGGCGATGCCGTGCCGGTGCAGGAACGCCAGCTGGTCCTGCATCAGCGCCAACAGCGGCGAAACGACCAAGGTAAGATGCGGCAATAGCAGCGCCGGCACCTGATAACACAGGGACTTGCCCGACCCAGTGGGAAAGATAGCGGCCGCCGAGCGCCCGGCCACCACGGCGCGAATGGCCTGATCCTGGCCGGGACGAAAGCCGTCGTAGCCGAAAGTCTGCTTGAGGGTCTGTTCGATCATGCTGAGTCACTCCTTTGACTGGAGGCCGGAGGGTAGCAAAAGGAGGGAGACGGTACTGCAAAGCGGCTGATATGTGCGGCCGGTCGTCGGAGCGCGTGGCCATCAGCCCAGCGATGGCCCTGGGCGGGCCGGATGGGACTTTGAGGTGGGCAAAGTTGGCGGCCGGCTGGCCCAGGCGGAAGGACGCATTGCGCGCCCTTCGCCAGAAGACTCAGAAGCGGTCGCGAATCACCACCTCGTCGAACGGCAACTTGCCGATCCGCGGCTTCGGCTCAGCAGCACGCTTGCCCACCGCGACCATCAGCGCGATGACATGGTTGTCCGGCAGGTTGATCAGCTTGCCGACCGCGTCGAAATCGAAGCCATCCATCGGGCAGGAATCCAGACCCTTGGCCCGTGCCGCGAGCATCAGCGTCTGCGCCATCAGGCCGCAACTGCGCATGGCTTCGTCACGCTGGACCTGCGGTTTGTCGCGGTAGTAGGCATCGATGGCGCCGGCCATAAAGTTCTGCACCTCGCCTGGCGCACCATCCCAGACCCGGCGGACATTCTTTTCCCAGCTGTCGACCTGCGCGCAGATCACCACCAGCATCGAGGCATCGGTCATCTGCGCCTGGTTCCAGCCCACCTCGCGGATCTGCGCCCGCAGCGCAGGGTCGCTCACCTCGACGAAGCGCACGTGCTGCAGGTTGAAGGCAGAGGGTGCCAGCAGTGCCAGTTGCAGCAGCTCGTCCTTCTCCTCCCGGCTGAGCTGGAAGCTCGGGTCGTAGACTTTGACGGCGCGGCGGGTGCGGATGGCTTCTACGGTATTCATGACGCTTCCTCGTGATCAACAGTGGAGCCATGCTAAGGGCGCCAACCAATCGAATCCATGCGCCTTGACCGATAAGAATCATCGACGCCTTTGATCCGAATCACCCCCCGGCACAAACGAAAAAGCCGCCCGGAGGCGGCTTTCGAATCACGCAGCAGGCAGCTTAGAGCTGCGGGCCGGCGTTGCGGATGGCGTCGGAGACATCGAACTTCTTGAAGTTCTCGACGAACTTGGCTGCCAGTTCCTTTGCGGCCTGGTCGTAGGCGCTCTTGTCGGCCCAGGTGTTGCGCGGGTTCAGCAGCTGGGTATCGACGCCGGCGACGGCCTTCGGCACGTCCAGATTGATGATCGGCAGGTGCTCGGTCTCGGCACCGATCAGCGCGCCGCTCTGAATCGCCGCGATCACCGCACGGGTGGTCGGGATGTTGAAGCGCTTGCCGACGCCGTAGCCACCACCGGTCCAGCCGGTGTTGACCAGGTAGACCTTGGAGCCAAAGCCGTTGATACGCTTGATCAGCAACTCGGCGTACTCGCCAGCCGGACGCGGGAAGAACGGCGCGCCGAAGCAGGTGGAGAAGGTCGACTTGATGCCGCTGCCCGAACCCATTTCGGTGGAACCGACCAGCGCGGTGTAGCCGGACAGGAAGTGGTAGGCAGCCTGCTCGTTGTTCAAGATCGACACGGGTGGCAGTACGCCGGTCAGGTCGCAGGTCAGGAAGATCACCGCGTTCGGCTCACCGCCGAGGTTCTTCTCGGAGCGCTTCTCGACATGCTGCAGCGGGTACGCGGCGCGGCTGTTCTGGGTCAGGCTGGCGTCGGCGTAGTCGGGCAGACGGGTGCGCTCGTCGAGCACCACGTTCTCCAGCACGGCGCCGAACTTGATGGCTTTCCAGATCACCGGCTCGTTCTTCTCGGACAGGTCGATGCACTTGGCGTAGCAACCGCCCTCGATGTTGAACACGCGGCCAACGCCCCAGCCGTGCTCGTCGTCGCCGATCAGGTAGCGGCTCTCGTCGGCCGACAGGGTGGTCTTGCCGGTGCCGGACAGACCGAAGAACAGGGTGGTGTCGCCGTCTTCGCCGATGTTGGCGGCACAGTGCATCGGCAGTACGTCGACGTCCGGCAGCAGGAAGTTCTGCACGGAGAACATGGCTTTCTTCATTTCACCGGCGTACTGCATGCCGGCGATCAGCACCTTCTTCTCGGCGAAGTTGATGATCACGCAGCCATCGGAATTGGTGCCGTCACGCTCGGGTACGCACTGGAAGAACGGTGCGTTGAGGATGCGCCACTCGCTCAGGCTGGCCTGATTGAACTGTTCCGGGGTGATGAACAGGCAACGGCCGAACAGGTTGTGCCAGGCGGTCTCGGTGGTCATCTTGACCGGCAGGTAGTGCTCGGGATCGGCACCAACATGGACGTAGGAGACGAAGCTGTCGCGCTCGGCGATGTAGGCTTCGACGCGGTTCCACAGTGCTTCGAAGTTGCCGGCCGGGAACGGACGGTTGATCGGGCCCCAGGCGATCTTGTGCTGGGTGCTCGGCTCTTCGACGATGAAGCGGTCAGCCGGAGAACGACCCGTGCGGTGCCCGGTCTTCACCACCAGAGAGCCATTGGCGGACAGTTCGCCCTCTCCGCGCTTGACGGCTTCTTCAATCAGTTGAGCGGTGCTGATGTCGGTGTACACGGCGTTGGTGGCTTGCGTCATGAGTGTTCCCGTCGGCCTTGGGCCGATTCCTCCATGCTGTTGTAGTCCGCCGAGCGACGAACTACATCGAAAAAAGTGCGCGCGATTATGCCAGATAATGCACCGCGCTGGGTATGAGGCCGTGATGGCCAAATAGTTCACTGGCTGGCTGCAGGTCCATCCCTGCCTCATTCCTTAGCGTACTGGCGCTCCGCGGATGGCCGCCGAGCGCCAGGCGCCGCTCAATGACGGGTGCCCGAGGGTGCGTCGCTGCCGCCACCGGCGAAAAGCTGGGCCACGTCCGCGGCATCATAGGTGTACTTCTCGTTGCAGAACTGGCAATCGATGCTCACCGCACCGCCCTGCTCGACCACGAGTTGCTGGGCGTCTTCCTCGCCCAGGCTGATCAGCGCACGGGCCGAGCGCTCCCGCGAGCAGCTGCAGCGAAAGCGGATCGGCAGCGCGTCGAACAGGCGCAGCTGCTCCTGATGGTAGAGCCGGTGCAACAGCGTCTCGGCATCCAGCCCGAGCAGTTCCTCGGCCGTCAGGGTGTCGGCCAGGGTGCGCAGGTGCTCCCAGCTGGCGTCACGCTCATCGGCATCCTTGATTCGATCGGCCGGCAGCTGCTGCAACAGCAGGCCGCAGGCCCGGCGGCTGTCGGCATTGAGCCAGAAGCGCGTCGGCAGCTGCTCGGACGCAGCGAAGTAGTTGGTCAGGCATTCCGCCAGGTTGACCCCGTCCAGGCCGACGATGCCCTGGTAGCGCTGGCCGTTGGCCGGGTCGACGGTGATCGCCAGCATGCCCTCGGGCATCAACTCGGCCAGCGTTGCGCCCGTCTCGATCTGCTCGGCGTGGTAACGCGCGATGCCGCGCACCTCCCGGGCACTGGAGCACTCGACCATCAGCAGCGGGACGGCTCCGCTGGAACGCGCCTGGAGAATCAGCAGCCCGTCGAACTTGAGCGTGCCGACCAGCAGCGCGGCAGCCGCGAGCAGCTCGCCAAGCAGCTGGGCGACGGGCTCGGGGTAGGTGTGCTTGGCCAGCACGTGCTGGAAGCTTTCGTCCAGCGTGGCGATTTCGCCGCGAACGTCGGAATCGTCGAAGATAAAGCGCTGAGTTTGATCGGACATGCCGGGGCTCGCAGGAACGGCGGAGGAAGCCGGCGATTTTAGGCGCAAAGCCCGCCCGGACCAAGGGCGGCTGCCGGACGGCCTCGTGAGTGATGCAGCTCGCCAGCGTTGCGAAGATTAGTCCGGCTTGTAGTCGCGCAGGTACTGGATCTGCCGGCGCTGCTTCTTGCTCGGCCGCCCATCGGTCTGCAGCCCCAGCGCGCCGGCCTTGCGCTGCGCCGCCGCTTCCTCGCGCGCGGCCAGGCTTTGCGGCGTTTCCTCATAGAGTGTCTGCGCCTCCGGCGCCCCGCGGCGCACCGCCGACAAAGCGCGGACGACCACCGTGCGCTCGTCGAAACCGATGCGGATCATCAGCTCGTCGCCCACCTTCGGTTCCTTGCTCGGCTTGCAACGCTCGCCACGACAGTGCACCTTGCCACCTTCGATGGCTGCCTTGGCCAGCGCGCGGGTCTTGAAGAAGCGCGCAGCCCACAGCCACTTGTCCAGGCGCACCTTGTCGTCGTCTTTTTCGGCCATCGTCCAGCTCTATCCTCTACACGTCGTTCTAGGGTGTTACAGACGGATGCAGTTGTCATGCACCCCGACTAGAATGCCGGCAAATTCTTCGGACGCTCCCATTGAAGAGACTCGACCCCCATACCGTGATCGGTCTGCGTGAGTGGATCGCCCTGCCGGATCTCGGCGTGGTAGGCCTGCGCGCGAAGGTCGATACCGGGGCCAGCACGTCGGCGCTGCATGCTACCGAGATCAGCGAGTTCGAACGCGACGGTCAGCGCTGGGTCCGATTCACCGCCCACCTGGGCACGCTGGTACAGCGCCGCCACCGCTGCGAGGCACCGCTGGTCACGCGCAAGCTGATCAAGAGCTCCAACGGGCAGGTTCAGACGCGCTACGTGGTGCGAACATTGCTTGCACTCGGCAGTCATGTCTGGCCGGTGGAGTTCACCCTGACCTGCCGCAAGACCATGCGTTATCGCCTGCTGCTCGGTTCAAAGGCACTGATCGAAGGGCAATGGCTGATCGATCCGTCGCGAACCTATATCCAGGACAAACCCCAGATCCTCACTTCCTCCGGTGCTCCATGAAAATCGCCGTGCTGTCGCGCAATCCGCGCCTGTATTCCACCCGCCGCCTGGTCGAAGCCGGCCAGCAGCGGGGCCATGAGGTGGTGGTGATCGATACGCTGCGCGCGTACATGAACATTGCCAGTCACAAGCCGCAGATCCATTACCGCGGCAAACCACTGGATGGCTTCGATGCGGTAATTCCGCGTATCGGTGCTTCGGTGACTTTCTACGGCTGCGCGGTGCTGCGCCAGTTCGAGATGCAGGGCGTGTTCCCGCTCAATGAATCGGTCGCCATCGCCCGCTCGCGGGACAAGCTGCGTGCGCTGCAGCTGCTGTCGCGGCGCGGCGTCGGCCTGCCGGTGACCGGCTTCGCGCACTCGCCGGACGACATTCCCGATCTGATCCAGATGGTCAACGGCGCACCGCTGGTGATCAAGGTGCTGGAAGGTACCCAAGGCATCGGCGTGGTGCTCTGCGAAACCGAGAAGGCCGCCGAGTCGGTGATCGAGGCGTTCATGGGGCTCAAGCAGGACATCATGGTGCAGGAGTACATCAAGGAAGCCGGCGGCGCCGATATCCGCTGCTTCGTGGTTGGCGACAAGGTCATCGCCGCGATGAAGCGTCAGGCCAAGCCTGGCGAATTCCGCTCCAACCTGCACCGCGGCGGCTCCGCCAGCCTGATCAAGATCACCCCGGAAGAGCGCATGACCGCCATTCGCGCGGCCAAGGTGATGGGCCTGAACGTCGCCGGCGTCGACATCCTGCGTTCCAACCACGGTCCGCTGGTGATGGAGGTGAACTCTTCGCCGGGCCTGGCCGGGATCGAGGAAACCACCGGCAAGGACGTCGCCGGGCTGATCATCCAGTACCTGGAGAAGAACGGCGGGCCGCACCTGACCCGCACCAAAGGCAAGGGCTGATTCGGCCTCGTGGCGAACCGGCTACTCGGCCGGTTTGCCCTGCACCGCATCGCGCGGCAGCAACAATCCCAGCGGCAGGCTGACGCGCGCCTCCAAACCACCGCCCTCACGGTTGCGCAACTCGACAATGCCGCCGTGCTGTGAAGCGATGCGTTTGACGATCGCCAGGCCCAGCCCGGCGCCCTGCCCGCCACGGGCGCGATCACCGCGGATGAACGGATTGAAGATGCATTCCAGCTCGGCGGGATCGATGCCCGGGCCGCGGTCGAGCACGCTCAGCACCACGTAGGGCGCGTGCTGGTCGCCCGACACATAAGCCGCCACCTCCACCCCGCCGCCGCCGTAGCGCAAGGCGTTCTCGATGAGGTTGACCAGCAGCCGCTTGACCGATACCCGACGCAGGGCGAACGGCGGCATCGGCTCGACGCACAGCCGCACGATCTCCTGCTGCTGGTTGTAGGGTGCCACCACTTCGCGGATCAGCTCACCGAGATCGGTGGTTTCCACCGGTTCATCACTGCCGTCGCGGACGAAGGCGAGGAACTGATCGAGGATCGCATTCATGTCCTCGACATCACGAATCATGTCGTCGGTCAGCTCGTCATCGCTGCTCATCAGCTCCAGCGACAGGCGCAGGCGCGTCAATGGCGTGCGCAGATCGTGGGAAACCCCGGCCAGCATCAGTTCGCGCTCCCGGCCAGCCTGCTCGACGTCCTCGGCCATCTGGTTGAAGGCGCGATACACCTCGGTCATCTCGCTCGGCGTATCGCTGATCGGCAGGCGCACGCGCCGGCCCTTGCCGATCTGCCGCGCGGCGAAGACCAGCCGCTTGAGCGGCAGATTGAGCTGGCTGACGAAGATCCACGCCGCCCCGGTGGACAGCAGGCCGATACCGAGGAACCAGCCGAGCACGCTCCAGATGCGCTGGCCACGCAGCGGATAGGCGTACAGCGGCACCTGCACCCAGTCCGGCCCCAACGCAGGCGCGCGCACCCAGATCGCCGTGGACGGCTGGATACGCACGCGCACCTCGGTATCGTCGCCCAGCTCGTCGCGCATCTGCCGCTGGAAGATCTCGGTGTAGGGCCAGTGGTATTCGCTGCGCGGCACGTTCTGCTCGGCCACCAGCTGCAGGCCGGCGGCGCGACCGATACGGTCGCGGTCTTCGAGATCGGCGGCCCAGTAGGCACGCAGCGTCAGTGCCGCGCCGTGGCTGTACTGGCGGTCAACCAGCACGTCCTCGTTGGTCATCAGATAGACCAGCGTCAGGACCTTGGAGAACAGCACCACGATCAGCACCATCCACAGGGTGCGGGCGAAGAAGCTTTGCGGGAACCAGAGCGGAGTTTTCATGAAGTCCCGGCGGCAGGCCCAGGACGGCAGGCCGCGAGCGTAACGCGCTCGAAGCCTGCAGCAGGCCGCAGCCAACTCACTTGTTGCCGTCCGGCACGAATACGTAACCCACACCCCAGACGGTCTGGATATAGCGCGGCTTGGACGGGTCCGGCTCGATCAGCCGACGCAGGCGGGATATCTGCACGTCGATGGAGCGCTCCAGTGCATCCCACTCGCGCCCGCGGGCAAGGTTCATCAGCTTGTCGCGGGTCAGCGGCTCGCGTGCGTGCTGGACCAGCGCCTTGAGCACGGCGAACTCACCGGTGGTGAGCATGTGCACTTCGTTGCCTTTCTTCAGCTCACGGGTCGCCAGCGACAGCTCGTACTCGCCGAAGGTGACGGTCTCGTCCTTGCTGGCCGGCGCGCCCGGAACCTGCGGCGCCTGCCGACGCAGCACCGCACGAATGCGCGCGAGCAGCTCACGGGGGTTGAAGGGCTTGGCCAGGTAGTCGTCGGCACCCTGCTCCAGGCCCTGGATGCGACTGGCCTCGTCGCCCTTGGCGGTGAGCATGATGATCGGGATCTGATTGTTGCCCTCGCGCAGCCGACGGCACGCAGACAGACCATCCTCACCCGGCATCATCAGGTCGAGCACCACCAGCTGGAACAGCTCGCGGCTGAGCAAACGATCCATCTGCTCGGTGTTTTCCACGGTACGGACGCGGTAGCCCTGCTCGTCGAGAAAACGCTCGAGCAGACGTCGCAGACGGGCATCGTCATCGACGATGAGGATTTTTTCGCCTTCGCTGGCTGGCGCAGTGCTGCTCATGGAAACTCCCAGATGGTCGACGGCGCATTATTGCGCAGTGTGGATCGGCCCTACTGACAGCCATTGTTAGCAGATTTTTCCTGCGCCACCACCTAGCGTTCGCGAAGTGCCTCGGCCTTGGCGCGGATGATCGGCTTGAGCAGATAGCTCAGCACGCTCTTGTGACCGGTGATGATGTCTACCGAAGCCATCATGCCGGGGATGATCAGCAAGGGTTTCTCATCGCTGCCCAGGTGACTCTTGTCGGTGCGCAGATGGATAAGAAAGAAGCTGTTGCCATCCTCGTCCGTGATGCTATCGGCGCTGATGTGTTCCAGCTCCGCCTTCAAGCCGCCATAAACAGTGAAGTCGTAGGCGCTGAACTTGACCATCGCCTCCTGCCCCGGATGCAGGAAAGCGATGTCCTGCGGGCGAACCTTGGCCTCGACCAGCAATGTGTCGTCGAGCGGGACGATTTCGACGATGTCGCTGCCTGGCTGGATGACGCCGCCAATGGTGCTGACGAGCATCTGCTGGACGACGCCGCGAACCGGGGAGGTGACGAGCGTACGGCGCACGCGGTCTTCCAGTGCCTTGCCGGTGGACTTCAGCTTCGACAGCTCGGTGCGCGCCTCGTTGAGCTGAGTCAGGGCCTCGCTGCGGAAACGCCCGCGCGTCTCACCGATCTTGCTTTCGATCTCCTTGATCGCCGCATGGGCGCGAGGCAACGCCAGGGTGGTGGCATCGAGTTGCCCGCGACTTTCCACCTCAGCCCGCTTGAGCCGCAGCACTTCCACCGGTGAGATCGCGCCACTTGAGACGAGCGGCTCGGACATCGCGATCTCCTTGCGCAACAGGGCCAGGCTGCTGCGGAACTGCTCCTGCTTGGAGCTCATCTCGCGCACTTCCTGACGACGCTGGGCGAGCTGCTCTTCCAACCCGCCGATTTCAGCGCGCAGCTGGTCGCGACGGCTCTCGAACAAGGCGCGCTCGCTGTCGGCGAGGTTGGGGGCATCACGTAGCACATTCTCGGGCATCGCCAGGTCGCGCCCCTCAACCTCGGCCGACAGGCGCTCCACTCGCGCTGCCAGCGCCAGGCGGTCAGCTTCGGTTTCACCCACGTTGGAGGCGAAACGCGTGTCGTCCAGACGCAGCAGCGGATCGCCGGCCTCGACGATCTGTCCCTCGCGAACGAACAGCTCGGCGACGATGCCGCCCTCCAGGTTCTGGATCTTCTGCAGGCGTGACGAGGGAATGGCCTTGCCTTCGCCCCGGGTGACTTCATCGACGATGGCGAAATGCGCCCAGAGCACCAGGAACAGCACGAACGCGACCAGTCCCCATATCGTCAGGCGCACCAGTCGCGGTGCATCCTCGATGAGCGCCTTGCGCACCTCCGGCAGAGGTTCGCCACGGGAGCCGAACACCGAGCCGACGCCACCGCGTGCCTGGACCGGGGGGATCGAATGCTTAGCTGACACGGATCTGCCCCTTCTTCAGCGCCTCGAGGATCACCGCCTTCGGCCCATCGGCGACGATCTGGCCGCGGTCGACGATCACCAGCCGATCGACGAGACTCAACATCGAGGTGCGGTGAGTTACCAGCAGCAAGGTCTTGTCGGCAACGACCCCTGCCAGCTGCTGCTTCAAGCGTTCCTCGCTGGTGTTGTCCAACGAACTGGTCGGCTCGTCGAGCAGCAGGATCGGCGGATCGAGCAACAAGGCGCGGGCCAGCGCCACGCACTGGCGCTGGCCGCCGGACAGGTTCTGGCCGCGCTCGCCCACCTGCAGTTCGTAACCTTTGGAATGCAGGCGGGCAAATTCATGCACGCCTGCCAATTCGGCCACTTTCAGCACCCGGTCGTCTTCGACATAGCGCGCGCCCATCAGCAGGTTGTCGCGCAGCGTGCCGGAAAACAGCTGGATATCCTGCGCCACATAGCCAATGTTGTTGCGCACGTCGCTCACATCCAGCTGCCGCAGGTCGATGCCGTCGACCAGCAGGCTGCCGGCATCGGGCTGATGCAGGCCGACGATCAGCTTGGCCAGCGAGCTCTTGCCGGAGCCACTGCGCCCAATGATGCCCACCTTCTCGCCTGGACGAATGACCAGACTGATCTGCTGCAGGGCGGCGTCCTTTTGTTCCGGGTAGTTGAAATCCACGCCGCGGAATTCGATCGCACCCTGCAGGTTTTCCCGCTTCAACGGCCGCTCGCCACTCTGCCGTTCCTGTGGCAACGCCATCATGTCGTTCACCGAGCGCACCGTGACCTTGGCCTGCTGATAGCGGGTAAGCAGACCCGCCACCTGACCGAGCGGTGCCAGGGCGCGACCGCTGAGCATGTAGCAGGCAATCAGACCACCCATGCTCAGCTGGCCGTCGATGATCTGATACACGCCAAGCACGATCATCACCACACCAGCGAACTGCTGCAGCGCCATCGTCGAATTGAGCGCCAGGCTCGACAGCATGCGCGCACGCAATTCAAGCCGGCTCAGGCTGCCGATGGTCTGCTCCCAAAGATGCTGGCGCTCGCTTTCCGCGTTATTGACCTTCACCGCATCGAGGCCTGCCAACGTTTCGATCAGGCTCGACTGGCGCTCTGCCGACAGCGCCATGGTGCGCTCCAGAGTGTCGGCCAGCGGCCGTTGCAGCGCGAAGCTGAGTGCTGCAACCAGCGGGAAAGCCAATAGCGGCACCCACGCCAGATGCCCGCCAATCAGCGCAATCACGGCAATGATCAGCAAGGTGAATGGCAGATCGATCAGACTCGCCAGCGTCAGCGAAGCGAGAAACTCGCGCAGTGACTGGAATTCGTGAATGTGCTGGGCGAAGGTCCCGACGCGCGCCGGGCGGTGGCGCATCAGCATGCCGGCCACCCGCTCGAACAGCGTGGCGGAAATGATCAGATCGGTTTTCTTGCCGGCCAGATCCAGACACAGCCCGCGCAACGTCTTGAGCAGCAGATCGAACACGAACGCACCGCTGATGCCGATGGCCAGCACCCAGAGCGTCGCCTCGGCCTGGTTCGGTACCACACGGTCGTAGACGTTCATGACGAACAGCGGCGTGACCAGACCAATGAGGCTGATCACGAAACTGGCGGCAACCGCGTCGATATACAGCCAGCGCGAACGCTTCAGGGTGTCGCGAAACCAGTGAGTCGTTCGCGGAATGAGTTCACCGCGATCCAGATCGAAGCGGTGTTGCGGCTGAGCGAAGAAGGCCTGCCCGGTGTAGTCTTCCTCGAGGATTTCGCGCGCGACATCCAGCTCCCCGCCCTCAGACTCGCTGGGCATCACCCGCGCCCGCCCGTCGGGCTGCCAGCCCAGCAGCAATGCGCAACGCCCGTCATGCAACAGCAACAGTGCGGGCAGCGCGAGGGCGGATATCTGAGTCAGCTCACGACGCAGCCAACGACCGCGCAGACCAGCCCGGGCTGCCGCACGCGGCAGCAGCTCAGGGGTCAGTCGATGATCGGCGAGTGGCAAACCGGCACTTAGCGTCGCCCGGCTGGCTGGCTTCTGGTGGAAGGCGCAGAGCGACAGCAGGCCATCCAGCAGCGGATCGTCATGGCTCGAGCGCGGGTCGAGGCGCAAGGCCGGCTCGGGCGTTACAGCATCCTGAGAGTGCATCATGGGACCCAACGGGCCGCCCTCTTAATTCATCGCGGGCAACTGGACCTGAGCGCGCACGTCATCCATCGGCACGGCGGCCAGGGGCGCCACGACCCCCTGGTTGCGCAACAGAGAGCCGCTGACCGCCTGGATGCGGTAATGGCTCAAAGCCTCACTAAAGCGCACGTCTTCGAGACGGCGCGCAGCGGTGAACAGCTCGTTCTCGCTGTCGAGCAAATCCAGCAACGTACGCTCACCCAGGGTGAACTGCTGCTGGTAGGAATCGCGCACACGGCTGCTGCGATCGACGTATTCCTGAGCAATCGGAAGCTGCTGGCGTGCGTTGTTCAACGCATTCCAGGCCAGCCCCATCTCCTCGCTGAGCAGACGCAGCGCGTTGTTGCGAATATCCATGGCCTGCCCGACCTGGTTGGCGCGAGCGCGTAGATCGGCACTGTTGCTGCCGCCCGCGAACAGGTTGTAGCGCATGCGTACCATGGCCTGCCATTCGTTCTCGTGCCCGCTCACGCCGTCGATGTCGTTATTGGCGCCACTCGCGAGCTCCAGCGCAAAGCGCGGGTAGAACTCGGACTTGGCTGCCTGCACCTGCGCCTCGGCGGCGTTCACGTCCGCCTGTGCCGAACGCAGCTGCGGGTTTTCCATCAGCATCTTTTCACGGGCCTGCTCAAGGCTCTGCGCCAGATCCACCGCAGCCAGCGTCGGCCGGCTCAAGCCGGTCGGCATCTGCCCCACCAGCGCGAGGTAGTTGACCTGGCTATCGGCAAGGTTGGTCTGTTCTGTAATCAGGTTGTTGCGCGCCTGGGCCAGGCGGGCCTCGGCCTGGTCGAGGTCGGCCATCCGCCCAACGCCCTGGCGGCTGCGAAGACTGATCTGATCGAAGATTCGCTCGTGGCTGCGCAGATTCTCCTCGGCCAGACGCACTAGCGCCTCACGGCGCAGAACATCCAGGTACACCTGCGCCACTTCCAATGCGGTGCGCTCCGCACTGCCCAGCAACTCATAGGCCCGTGCATTGACCGTAGCGCGCTGGCGCTTCACTTCGCTGGAGGTGGCGAAACCGTCGAACAGCATCTGCTGGGCCGTCAGGCTCGCCTCACCGCGGCTCAGCGTACGATAACCGTGCTCATCACCCTGACGGGTACTGACACTGTCAGTGCCCTCTCGCCCATAACCCGCCACCAGATCCACTCGGGGCAAATAGCCGCCCTTGGCGGAGCGCAGCTGCTCCTCGGCCGCCATACGAGCGTGAACGCCGGCGCTGATTTCCGGGTGGGTATCGAGCGCGCTGCGCATTGCCTCCTGCAAAGACTGGGCATGAGCGGCGGCCGAGACGGCGAAAAACAGGGGAAGCACCAGGGCGAAAGGCTTCATGAAGACGAGTTCCGAAAGGTTGGGCGAGTGGCCAGGCCGACACGACAACAGAGTGCAAACGGAACCCATACGGGTGCGTAATACCACCACTGCCAGAGCGTTTTCGGCTTAATGAAAAGATGCGCCTGATATCACAGTGACATCAGTGCATGCATTGTTTAACATCACGCTATCAAGGGTCAATAGATTGACCCTCCACTCGTCTAATTTTTCTAGCGTCAAAAATATAACGTATATCATCCACCGCTCGGCGGCACTCTATCAGGCCCCAAGCCGGTCTACATCTACCACTCGGAGCAAAGAGCATGGGCTCTAACTACGTCGTCGTGAAAAGCGTTATCGGCCAGGCGTTTGCGATATCGGCGGACGGCGTTCGCCGCGCTTTGTTCGAAGGTGACCGGCTATTCAGCGGTGAGCAGGTGCTGACCGAGGCAGGCAGCGCCGTATCGCTGGAGCTACCGAATGGCGAGATAGTCAGCCTCGGCGAATCGGCGTTCTGGCAAGCCGGCGAGCTGGCAGACACAGGCGATTCCGAGTCGGTATCGGAGCTTGAGCAAGCAATTGCCGACGGCTTCGACCCCACCACTGATCTGGAAGCGACTGCTGCCGGTCCTGGCGCAGGCGGCGGGGCCGGCGGCTCCGGTGGCGGCCATACGGCTATCGTGCTGGACGAAACAGGTGAACAGGTGCAAGCCACCACCGGTTTCAGCACCGATGGCTTGGCCTCTGCAGCACTCGCTACCGAGGAGGACAGCGCCGCGCCGACCAGTTCTTTCGTCGACACCACCGCACCGGCCGCTCCAAACGTTTCCCTGCAGCTCGACAGCGCTGACCCGAACGACCGCATCACCAACAACGGCGCTCTGAACATCAGCGGCACCGAAGCCGGTGCGACCGTCGAGTACAGCATCGACGGCGGCAAGACCTGGACCTCGACCTTCACCCCGGTCGAAGGCAGCAATACCGTCTCCGTGCGCCAGACCGATGTGGCCGGTAATACGTCCGGCGCGACTACCGTCAGCTTCGTGCTCGACACTCAGGTCGCTGCACCCACCGTTTCGTTGACTAGCGACACGGGTGCAAGCAGCTCGGACAACGTCACCAACTCCGGTGCCCTGACCATCGGCGGCACCGAAACCGGCGCCACCATCGAGTACAGCACCGATGGCGGCCAGACCTGGTCCCCGACCTTCACCCCGGCCGAAGGCAGCAACACCGTCTCCGTGCGTCAGACCGATGTGGCTGGCAACACCTCCGGCGCCACCACGGTCAGCTTCGTGCTCGACACTCAGGTCGCTGCACCGACCGTTTCGCTGCAGGCCGATACCGGCACAAGCGGCACTGATGGCATTACCAACAATGGCGCTCTGACCATCGGCGGTACCGAAACCGGTGCAACCGTCGAGTACAGCATCGACGGCGGCCAAACCTGGACGTCGTCCTTCACCCCGGTCGAAGGCAGCAACACCGTATCCGTGCGCCAGACCGATGTGGCTGGCAACACCTCCTCGGTTACCAACATTAGCTTCACGCTGGACATACAAGCACCGACCGTCACCGCCGGCCAGAGCTTCGACTACGCCGAGAACCAGGCTGCCGGCACCACCGTCGCCACCGTCGTGGCTGCCGATGACGTGGCCGTCACCGGCTTCCGG
>Ga0209232_1000010_pt1 | contig 160342 bp, 219 predicted proteins | sample ETNvirenome_2_60_FD_184066 | JGI IMG/M metagenome (GOLD analysis project Ga0209232, IMG submission 184066) | Marine viral communities from the Pacific Ocean - ETNP_2_60 (SPAdes) (version 2) | ecosystem: Environmental > Aquatic > Marine > Oceanic | place: Pacific Ocean | collected 2013-06-22 | reverse complement strand
TTATGCGACGCTGCTGCTGCTTTTAAGCATAAATAACCCCTTAGACGAACCAAATTGCACCCAGCCTACTTCTGCCTGACCGAGATTTTGCCTGCCTTTGGGGGCTATCGCCATGTCTTGTATCTTAATGAATAGAATTGACTAAAGTTGGCTATTGGACAAAATCGGACTTTGAGATGAGAAATAGACCGAAAATTGTCCTACATTTGAGAAAGGGTGGAAAATGCAGATTGACCACAACATTGATAAGGGTAGTTATACATAGGATAAGTGATGAAGGTTGGCTATGCGTGTATCAATATGGAATTAGGCGGTAGTTGTGATAACACCTACAAGCAAGTTGGAAAGCGTTGCGGGCGTTGCCAAAAGTGTTTAGGCGGTAAGGCTAAAGATAAGATTTACACTAACCGAACCTGCATCAAGCGCACCTTTGATATTGATATTGTGGCTGACAAGATTGAGTGCAATCTTACTGACCTTTTACGGATTCTGGAATGGAATGAGTCAAAAAGTATTAGATTCATGCGTTTGAGTAGTGAAATGTTTCCGTTTATGAGCCATGAGGAGTTGGGTTATGAGATTGATGAGTTGCCTAATGCTTCAAGAGTTCAAGAGTTGCTGACCCAGATTGGAAACTTTGCCGACACTCACCAACACCGACTCACTTATCACCCGGGTCCTTTCAATGTTTTGGGTTCTAAGAATCCTAAAACTGTTGAGCGCACAGTTCGTGATTTGGAATGTCATGCTAAGGTTTTTGATGCTATGGGTTTTACTCCAAGTTATTACAACAAGATTAACATTCATCTCGGAGTTGGGGCTGACGACCACGCTGGCGCAATCGCACGCTTTGTAGAAAACTTCAAACTTTTGAGTCCCAGTGTGCAACAGAGACTAACATTGGAGAATGATGACAAAGCACGAATGTTTTCAGTTCTTGATTTGATGCAAGTTCACGAGGCAGTTGGTGTTCCCATTGTCTTTGATTATCACCATCATAAGTTTTGCACAGGTGGTTTGAGTGAGGCCGAGGCTCTTAAGTTGGCTTGTTCAACATGGGGCGGAGTGCGACCAGTAGTTCATTATTCCGAATCTCGTGGAATTGAGCAAGGTTTAGAAAAAGAAACTCCTGCTCATTCCGACCTTTGTTATGGCCCTATTCACTTGCATGGTCAAGAAGTTGATGTAATGATTGAAGCCAAGTTCAAAGAATTGTCTATTGAAACTTTGGAGGTTTTGGAATGAATCAGTGTATAATGTGTGAAGCAGAAATTAAAACTAATCAAGCAATTTGGATTGCGACAGATTCTTTGTTCGCTAATAATCGTTGGACAGAACATTTGAATAGTGATATGTTTTGTAGCATAGATTGTATGAGTGAATGTTTGGGAATTGAAGAACCTTATGAAAATGGTTCGCCTGATGAAAATGGTGCTGCGTGCAGTGTTTGTGAAACAAAAGTTTCGGCAGGACATACAGTTTCAGTAGGGTGGCATAAAACCAAGTCAGCCAGATGGCATAAAGTTATCACCACAAAGTTTTATTGTAGTTTGAACCCGTGTCTTCATCACGATTTGGAAAGTTCTGAATCACCAATCAATATGGAAGTTCCTAAGAAACCTCGTAAGGCAACTAAAAAGAAAAGAAAGAAAAAGAAGAAGTGAAGTCCGTGTGTAAAGTTTGCGATAGAGAGGGTTTGAGCCAACCTCGTAAAGTTCAATTTTGTAAAGATGGATATTGTAGTTTATACTGTCAATTTTTTGATGAGAAAAAGTTAAAGAAATACAAACCTAATAAGAATCCTCATTTGAAACACATGGAATACTTTCCTCCAATTTTGGTGGCGTGTGAAAATTGCGGAGAGGATGTTGAAGTAAGGTGGAACATTGGATTAAGTAATCGTTCATTTTGTAATCAAAAGTGTAATAATGATAATCGTAGTAATGGACAAAGGCGAAGAAGTTTGAAACATTATCCTATTCTTAAAATCTTAAAACACAGTGGAGAACCATTGAAGGCTGAAAGTTTAGCCTTGCGAGCATCAGTAGGTAATCGCCATCATCACACGAACCAATCAGTAGCCTCCTCTTTAAGATATTACACTAAGAAAGGTTTTGTTGTGGCTCATCAACATAATGGACCGACGGGTTTTAGAACTTATGAGATGTCGGAGTGGGCAAAGAAACTACCTATTAAACAAATACTCCTATGATAACCAAAAACCTTTTATACTATGTGCCTCCTAAGCAATAGTGAGGGAGAACTATGTTGAAGCGGAAAAATAAATTGAAACAGCAAATCCAGTTTTTGGAATCGGAGAACAAGCGATTGCAGAATAGCAATAAGTGGATGCGAAGGCACATTAAGAGTATGCCCGTTGAAATCCGAGAATGGTTTATTGATAATGACCAAGAAGATGAATGGCAAGAGTTTGCCAGCGACTTTGAACTTTGTCATCATTGTGGTTTTGATTATACCAATGGAGAGGGACACCATGAAAACACAGATGTTTGCCCTGAAGCATTTAGGCAAATGTGTGATGCCTTCATAGATGAAACAGGAAACGGCAACAGCACCCGAAGTTTAATTTGGATGTTGCATGATAATTTGATGGGTCGTGGAGATGAAAGAGTTTTGTCATGGGTTGATGATTACCACCGCCAACTTTGCGACTTTTCCGAAGAAGAAATAGAATTGGATTTTGATAAGTGGTTGGAACAACAAAAGGCAGAAGGTGAAACTTTGAGTAGTCTTTTGGTCTCACACCTTTGGACTTACGACCAGAACCGAGAGTGCCTCAATGAGTGGATTGTAGAACTTTGGATTGAGGATTTTGAAGAAGAAACGGAGTTGAAAGTATGAAAACACCACCTTGGATAGACCCGAATTGGACAGATGGATTATCGGAGTTAGAGTATAACTTCGCAACAGGACAGTTCAAAGACTCTTATTGGACGCAAGTAGTTGGACATAAACTTTGGATTAGAGGAATAGAAACTGATGAGGAAAGATTAACTAAAACCTATTATTCTAAGAAACAATCCATTAAACCTATTCGTCATATTGAGTGGCGACCAATTTATGTCAATACTTTGGAAACTCAATTTGTGAACAATGCGAAGGGTGCGTGGAGGATTTTTCAAAATCCGCATACTGAAGAAGCCAAAAAAAGATATGTTGAAATGTTTGACTGGCATGGGCATGGCTGTTTTTGTTGTGAAACTCCAATGGCCGACTTACAAACTGCTAAGGGCTATGTGCTAAATAGAAAACCTCTTGAAAGACACCATAATTCATGTAAAGTCTGGAATCACCCAAAATATAAAAGGAGAGATTAGGAAAGTTTTTATACTATGAACTACTATGGTATAGTGAGGGATAACAATGAGTGCGATAGATAAAATAAGTGCCGCCGCCGAAGCCAGAGATAAAGCCAAAGCCGAGGCTGAAGCCGAAGGTTTCTGTAATGAATGTGAAGAAGAATTAGAATGTTGTTGGTGTGATGCTATGGAAATGGCAGCAGCGATGGGGTAGATACATGAAAGTAAGATTTCATTTAGGTGCAGGAGAGCATCACCGTATGTTTCAAGTTATTGACGACGATGGTGTGAAAAGTTATCACGACCCAGAAAAAGTTCAGTTGCGAATGATAAACTGTAAATTACATAACCGACCCAAAACGGCAAGTTTGATTTATGAATCTAAAATAAACAAAACAGTTTGTTCTTGGATACGCTGTGAAAAAGTTGAAGTTTTGTCATCAGGAAGTCATCAGGGTAAAACTTTGGTGGAGTATAATCCTCGTAAGAAACCTCATTGGGTGATTGAAGGAAAAAATGTAGATTATCAAGAGTTTGATTGCTTGGTCAGCGATGGCCGAAATGTTTTTATAGGTGAATCTACTACGGTATAGTGAGGGAACAAGATGGTAATACCAGTTGATGAAATGATTGAGATGATTGAGCAAGCCTCCGAGGATTTGCGAAAGACACAGACAGAAGTTAAGAAAGCGGTGGCTACGGCTATGGAACTAAGAAAGGACTTTGATGATTTAGTAGAATGCACTTATGCACGCCTGATGAGTCATAATCCACTTACAGGCAAAGCCCACACAGACCTAAAAGATTTGGTTAGCCGACTTCGTAAAAAGTGGGAGTTGAGTGAATGATTAAGAAAGCAGAACTTCAAAAGGATTTTGATATGCTGATGGATTTAGTGCAAAATTGGAGATTAGGCACTACGGATTGCGTAGATAATCTATTGGTGATGCACGAAGCCTTGAAAAAGAAACATAAGTGAATCTTTATATCATAGAAAGTGCTATATTTACTTCATGCACTGGATTACACAAGTTTTTTTGGGTATAGGCATAGTCATAGTCTTAATTTTAATTGAAGCCTACTTCACGAGAAAAGACCCCGATAAAAGGCTGTGAGTTTTATATCAGTGATTGCCCGTAGGTAGGTTATGGATAACTTACATTATTATGCTATTACAGATTTGAACATTGAATACTTAGGTGTAGATGTTGGATTAGAAGTTTTACAAAAGGCAGTAGGTGGTTGGATTGAAGCCTTACCTGCTCAACAGATGTGGGAAGTGGCTTATGTTGATGAAGAAGGCAGACTCAAAAGTTTGCCTGTAAATCATTTGGCAAGTGGTTTGATAGGATACGAAGTTTGTGGAACAATGGTTATTGGGACTAAATCTAAATCACTGCAACAAGTTATCACTAATAAGGAATAAAAGGATGGAGCCTCCGAAACATTCTGGGTTGGTGCAAATCAGCCAAAACCTATTACAACAAGCCTCATGTTTCTTCTTTCAACAATTTTCATCTTTCTTCAAACTCTAACAAATAAAACAATCAACGAAACAAATAAACGCAAAAATCACAAAACAAGAAATACGCAATCAGTCAGACTACTCAAAGTTGGCTCCACTTAATAGTGTATAGGTTCAACTACTTAAAGTTTTACCGAAACCGAAGTATTTCTCGGCTTTGCGTCGCTTCTCGGATTTCCACCCGTCGCAAACAATGTTTGACTTTGGTGAGATGTTGTGTCTGGGGTTCATGTGAGTTTTAGGATTCCTGTAAAACAATCTTTTACAATCTGGACAACTCCATAAGTTTTGACTACATGATTCACAATAACGACCCTCATAGTTATTGTAGCGAAGAAAAGTTCCCTTGATTCCTTCAGGCTTCATGCAAACAATACACAAATCATCACGATGTAGAAAATTAGGCATACAATCAATACAGCGAATCGCCTTCTTAAACTTTAAGTATCAAAAGAGCATAATCTAATACATGGAGTGGAACAAACCATATCATTCGGAGTCTGATAAGTCTCGGACGCACGGTAAAAGTTTTGGTTCTGAAGTCACCCGGAACCTTCCTAAGAAAGAAATTAAGGAAGCAAGTGTTTTGAGTAGATTCAAAAAACCTTTCATGCCGACCACTTGGAAATGGATGCGAACTTCAGGACCAGCCAAAGTTTTCAACTACCAACCAAGAATGGGTGAGACCACAACTTTGGAACTTAATATCCCATCACAATTCTGGAGTTTCGTGCGAAGTGTTCGGGACGGGAAAAAGTTTGTAGGCAAAAAGATTCACATGGACGACAATAGTTATCTGGAGATGGGCAACCGAGTCACTGTTAATATGGAAGATGCCGAAGGTGGTTCAACTGCTACAACTTTCCCAAGTTTAGAGTTTAGAACCAGCGACGAAAAAGGAGGCGAAGTTTTCCAATTAGATTGGCAAGCCTTTGCTCAAGAAAGAAAGTTGGCTCGTGGTGCATGGGACGAAGATTGGGGTTATTCTAAACAAGGACAACCTACAATTGGTGGTGCTTCAATGTATGATAAAGAAATAAAACTTATTTGGAACTCTAAATTAAGTTGGCTTTGGTTATTGGTAGCAGCAATTGGACTTCTTGGATTGGTAAAACTTTTTAGGAAGTGAGCAAATGGAATTATCAGAGGCTTACAAGGTCATTACAACACCAAGTCGTTCAAGACCTGCTCTGGTAGATAAAGTCAATGAGTTTTATCTTAATCTAATTGATAATACCGACGAAGATAAATACAAAGATTTTTTCACACAAATACCAAACAACTGGACTACGCTCTCGGTGGATAAACAATTTGCCTTCAATAATCCCGGAATCTATCATATTGGAGATAAAGATTCACAATTTCTTTTGATTAACACTGGCACGACAGCCATTAAAGGAAAACATAAAGGAAAACACACTTTCCTTGTGGGGTTGGTCTTCGGAAAAAAAGTTGCTTCTTCGGAAATGAGAGAGATGCAAGAACTTTTAGACACGGCTTTGTTAGTTGATGAACTACTCTTAGTATTAGACTTCCCAGACTATAAGATTCTTAATTGGTTAGTTTCTGATATTGAAAGTTTGGTGGGAGTGGAATAATGGTAAGTTTTGATTCGGCTGCCAAATCTGGATACCCACTGAAAGATTGGGGCAATTGGCAAACCGAAGATTGGTATGATTTTCTAAAAGATTTTGATGAACCTGAACATCCAGAACTTTGGAAGGTAGACTTACAATTCGGTGGGCAGGACTTAGCAAAAGTTTTGTCAGAAACCTACCCTGTCTATGAATACTTTGGAGACATCGTAGAAGAAAAATACTTTGACAAAAGAAAACTCCGTGATGCAAGGATTTATCCACAAGAGATAGCCCACATATTATGGAACAAAATACCTTACCTTAGTATTCCTTCTCAATCGTCTGCTAAATCTTGGTTTTCTAAAACGGGACGGCATAAAGACTTAAAGTTTGGAAGTTTTGTAGTTCTGGTGCAACCCAAAGTAGACTTTGTGTTGGTAGCAATTGACTTGAGAGAATGTTATGCCACAGCAGGTTATGACTGGTCAGTATTCAAGCCACCTTATTATGTGGTGACTATGGTTAGAAAGCAAATGGCAAAGTCGTGGATAACTGATTTGTTAGAAATTGCCCACAAAAACTTAACACATAATCGCTCTGGTTTAACTTGGACAGAAATTAACGAATTAACAACACCAAAAGTTAGTCGGCTGGTAGAAATCCGTGACTTTCAAACTATTCCTAACATGAAACTTTTGAATTGGAAAGATTCATCTATTATCATGGACTATATGGAACTTAGCCCTAACCCACTGCGACCGTTTTTGTGGTATTTGGAATTACAGCCTGCTCAATACAATTCTCGTTATAGTCAAAAAGGCAATTGGTTTATTCCTCATGGAAGATTAACTAAAAAGTTATTTGGAGATGTTTTTACTGATGGATACCTTGCTCACCAAAGATATATGTTGGGTGGGAAAAAAGTTTATGCCCGAACAACTCCTCGTAAGGCTTGGGAGTATAACCAAAATGTAGCACCACACAAAGAATCATCTTGGGAGGCTGAAGCGAAAACTTCTTATAGTAGCGATACCTACGGTATAGTGATGAACAAGCATCTATGTCCAATTTGTGAAGGCCCAATCCCGAATGCAGAACACGAAGGTAAGTATCCCGGTGCTATGAGCCGTTGGGATAATGTTTCCGAGATTTGTTCTATGTGTGGTTCAGCAGAAGCCATGTCGCCTTTGTTGAATCCAGATGCTCGTATGCTAATGCAAGCCTCCAGAGAGTTTGACGATTTTGATTTGTGGCGTGAAGGTGTCTTGTTGGGACGACCTGCGGTAGAGGAGATGCAAAGAGCCTCAATGGAAGCCGCTAAGAAACTAAGAGAGATGGAGGACTAAAAAATGGGACGATACTTGAATTACTTATCAGAGGGTGGCTCGGAACGACATTTCTACAAGTATGTTTTTGGCGACCAACCTTCCGAAATTGGCGAAATTATGGGATTGCCTGAAATGGATGAAATGGCAGAAGTCTATGTGGGTCGTGATGCGGGCGCACCCGGATTATTTATTTTTGACACAGGTTCGCTACATGAATATCTAAGTGAATGGTTGGCTGCCTATGATATGGGCGAGGAAACCGTGTTCGTGATTGAAAGACCTTATGGTGGAAATGCAGAATACGAGTTAAAAATACCTACGGGAGTGAGCGACCACTTTATTGATTTGCTTAGAGCCATTCACAAGGCTACTGAATATGTAAGTGGCGATATGTTTATTTTTGAGAGTTGATAAGTATGGGAACTCGTAGTATAACAGTAGTTGAGAATGAAGAAGGTCAAGAACTTTGTCGGATTTATCGGCAATTTGATGGCTACCTAACAGTTATGGGTGAAGAACTAAAAGATATTGTCATGCGAGGTCCAGTAGTAGGTATGAAAGACATTCGTGATAGAGAATCTTATTTGGGAATGGGCAGTTTGGCTGCCAGTGCGGTTGCTCAATTGAAAACTTATATCCGTGACCCAGCAACAGGACACCGTGAATGGAAATCTCCTGCTTTTGATGATAACCGTATTCAATTGATTCCTCTGGGTATTCACGATATAGGCGAGGAATGGATTTACACCATCAGTTATGGTGGTGATGGGGAGTATGCACAATTGTTTGCTTACGATACCTACGGTAAAGAACGCTGGGAATGGGACGCAGAAGAACAAGACTGGGTTCAATAGGAGCCAAAACTTTATATGGGTGGTTCTACTTAGTAGAATTATGACCTACCGTGGAAATCATATCGTATCAATTTGGGAAACAAAAGAAGAAGCACTTGCGTATGCTGAAGAATACCTAAATGGCTGTGGGTGGCAACAAGTAATGCCAGCACACCGTTTGGTGCAAACTATTATTCTAAACTCTTGCCATTCCTATGATGCAGAAATGGATATGAAGCGTTATATCGTGGTTGAGATTGACCATGAAGACAACACCGTTGCTGATGTGTTGGAATGTGCCAAGCAACAAATTGATGAAGCCCAACAAGCAAAGTATGACCGCTTGAAGGCACAGATGGATGAAATGAAAGCATCAAACCCTTATTTGGCTTTGGAGTGATTGACATGAGCGAAAAGATGTGGCGAGTTAAGATGAGAAAGAACGCAGATGGCACAAAGACACTAATTTCTAAGGAATTGGTTGAAGTTGAGGCTGATGCCGATGATACAGATTAACAATGCACTGGGATTATTTGACGGCATCAGTTGTGGGCAATTAGCCCTACACCGAGCAGGTGTTAAGTTTAACAAATACTATGCCAGCGAAATTGACAAATACCCAATAAGTGCAACACAAAAGAACTTTCCTAATACTATACAATTAGGAAACATAAATGACTGGAAATCGTGGGATTTAGAAGATATAGATTTGATTATCGGGGGAAGTCCGTGTCAAGGATTTTCAATGGCGGGTCAAAGATTGAACTTTGATGACGAGCGTAGCAAGTTATTCTTTGTGTTTGTTGAAATCATTAAACATTATCAACCAAAATACTGGTTGTTAGAAAATGTCAAAATGAAGAAAGATGTTCAAGATGCGATAAGTGCCGAACTTGGTGTAGAGCCTGTGCTAATCAATTCAGGTTTGGTCTCGGCACAAAGTAGGGACAGGTTGTATTGGACTAACATTCCTATTGAAACTTTACCTGATGACAAAGGGATTTATCTCAAAGATATTTTGGAAACTTTACCTGAAGCCGAAATCAGAGGAGGTGACTTGGAAGAATACTTCAAAGATAAAGAAGGAAAACTTTCTCCCAGAGGGCTGTGTCATATTGGAACTGCAAACTTAAATGGTATTCAATCTTTGAAAAGAGTTTATCACCCCGATGGGAAATCTCCGACCTTAACAACCAGCATGGGTGGAAATCGTGAATCAAAGGTTTCTACGAGTGAAACCACTTGGAGAAAACTTACACCTCTGGAATGTGAAAGATTACAAACTTTGCCTGATGGCTATACTGATAATCTAAGTAATACTCAAAGATACAAAGCCATAGGTAATGGTTGGACAGTAGATGTGATAGCCCATATCTTTGGATTTATGGAGGAATACAAATGAAAATTAGAAATGCTTTAGGATTGTTTGATGGAATAAGTTGTGGACAAGTGGCTTTGGCCGAAGCAGGAGTAGAATACGAAAAGTATTACGCCAGCGAGATTGATAAAAATTGCATTAAGATTACTCAAAAGAATTATCCCAACACTATTCAACTTGGAAATATCACGGATTGGAAAACTTGGGATTTAGAAAATATAGATTTGATTATAGGTGGTAGTCCCTGTCAAGGTTTTTCGGTAGCAGGTAAAAGATTGAACTTTGATGATGACCGTAGCAAACTTTTCTTTGAGTTCTTAGATATTATTAGACATTACAAACCCAAGTATTGGCTGTTGGAAAATGTTTTAATGCAACAAGATATTCAAGATGCCATTACAGCAGAACTCGGAGTTGAACCCATCTTTATTGATTCCCAAAAAGTTTCAGCACAAATGCGTAAGAGACTTTACTGGACCAACATTCCCGGAGTGGAACAACCAGATGACCTCGGTGTAAAACTTTCCGAGATTCTGGAAACAGATAAAGACTGGAGTTCTGCTCACATCGTCGGGCGAAGATTGAACTCCGCAGGAGTTCGGAAAGACTACGATAAAACTTTACCTATTACTCAATGTATCCAAGTAAAAAAGAATCCAGATAAAACTCAATGTTTGACAACGGTAAGTAAAGATGTAGTAATTTGTCGCTTACCTCACGGTCGTTATCCCGATGCTTATGGCGTTCATGCAGACGATTGGCGAAACTTGACTAATGTTGAGGCCGAAAGACTACAAACTTTACCAGATAATTACACAGAAGGAATTGCACCTACGCAGCGTCGCCGTGCTGTTGGAAATGGTTGGACGGTAAAAGTTATTGCTCACATCTTTAGTTATATGGAGGAATAGAAATGAAATTACGAGGTGTATTAGGAACTTTTGATGGTATGAGTTGTGGGCAAATTGCCCTTGAGCGTGCTGGTATAGAATACGAAACTTATTATGCAAGTGAAATTGATGAACCCGCCATGCAAATTGCTCAAAAGAATTATCCTAACACTATTCAACTTGGAGACATTACCAAACTTGAATCCAAAGATTTACCAGATGATATAGATTTATTGATTGGTGGAAGTCCTTGTCAGGGTTTTAGCATGATTGGTAAGAAACTAAACTTTGATGATGAACGCAGCAAGTTGTTTTTTGACTTTGTTAGATTGCTAAAAGAAATTAAACCAAAATACTGGATGCTGGAGAATGTCAAAATGGCAAAAGCCGTAGAAGAAGAGATTAGTAAGTTGCTGGGTTGCGAGCCGATTAAAATTAACTCGGCTTTAGTATCGGGTCAAAACCGATTAAGGTTATATTGGACTAACATTCCGAATGTTGAGCAACCTGCTGACAAAGGAATTACAGGCAAGTCTTTGTTAGACGACCCCAGATACGAGATTGCGACAACCAGAAAACCTTCTGGTGGAAAACCTCGGCAGATTGTTCGCACGGCAACTGATAAGTTTAATTGTATTACTGCAAGTTATTCAAAAGGAGTCAATGGCGATGGTAGGCCAGCGAAAGTTTTACCTCACAACTTTGGAGACTATCACAAAGACAAGATTGAGGCTTTGAGTCCAGTAGAAGCAGAACGATTACAAACTTTACCTGAAAATTATACTGAAGGTGTGAGCAAGTATGAAAGATATAAGATGATTGGCAACGGCTGGACAGTAGATGTGGTAGCCCATATTTTTACTTATATGGAGTAAAGTTTTTATATGAGAAACAACGAGGGTGAAATAATGGATACACTAAAGATTAGAATTGAAACTGAAGAATACATTTACGAAGAATGGGATATTGCGAAGAAGGAATAACTATGTTTTGGAATGAGATAATCCTAATGACATTGTTATTTGGAACTATGTATCTATGTGGCTGGTTGGTAGAAACTTTGACTGGACGAATAGCACAGCGACGCAAGCCAACATTAGAGGATTTTTACTTGAAAAGTTTTACAGCAGAGACTTCCAGAGTTCCCGGAACTGGTGGAATGACTCTCAAAGAATACTACTTACATCGGCAGAAAAGTTTAGCCACTGTTTGTGAGGAGTGTCAAGACCCACATTCCTTGCGACTAACTTCTGAAAAAACTTTAACTTGTCAAGAGTGTGGACATGAACAATCAACTTGGGGTGAAGAAATTGGGAACTAAACGCAAATGTGGACTTTGTGGAGATGCAGGACACACGGCTCGCAACTGTCCTTTGAAAGAAGAAGACCGACGCTGGGCAGAACATCAAAAAACTTTAGAGACACCGACGGTAATACATATTAGCGGGTGGGATAAACCTTATCTTTGTGATGCAGAAAAAGGGTGGTGGCCTGAACGATGTTTAAGTGATGAGTTCGCTCAAACTTTACCAGTTTGTGAAGCCTGCGAAACCGCTTACGAAGAAAGGTTTGGACGCAAGTATTCTGAAGTTAAAGCAATTCGTGAGGAAACTTCTCCCAATTCAAACACTGCCAGCCAAAAACTTGGTTAAGTTGCTGTTCTAATTTTAGCATTTCAGTAGATTTGGTGATATTACAAGGAATACATAGGTTGGCTCGCCACCACTTTCCGAGTTTTTTATCAGACATCATTTCTTGATATAAAGTGGCTGATACAGTTTCATCAAGTTCTTGTCCACATTGAGAACAATTAGTAAAGTATTTCATCTGGGAACTCCCTCCAATTTAGAACTTTGAATGGTAGGTAAATGCCATGAGGTTCAAAACGATAAAAAGACCATTTTGGTAATTTCTCACCATTGTCATATAGAAACATGGTAGTATCTAATTCTACTTGAAACAATTCTGCACCTTCTTGTAAATCTGAATCTGTAATATAATGCTGATAACTCAAAGTTTTAGTTCCAGAAAGATAACTGTATCTTAGTGGTCCTATCATAGTTGATTCTCCCAGTGTGGGAATGAACCAAACCGTAATTTTATTTTCGGTATCTACGACTGACCAAACATTGTCGGAAGTAGGTTCTCCTTCTTTTGCAGCCTCGTAAAAAGCCATAAAACCATCTGTGTCTGCATAAACAGAGTAAGGTATTTCATCAATGTTGTGTTGAATAGTTGGGTTGGAAGTTTCAGGCCAAAGTGCCACATAAGATAAGAGATGCCATGCCTTCAAAGTAGGAATCAACTCTTTCTTTGATTGGACATAAGGAATCATAGTTATCATAAATAGACCCTGATACTTAATGTTTATGTAAGTGATACGCTGATAAGATACTATGGGTTGGTTAGATACACAAGCAGTTCAAGGGGCAATTGCCAACTTTGCCAGACCCAGAGAAGTAAAACTTACGATTCATCGTTCCGACGACCGTGCAGAAGATTTTGGTTTCAGACAGCAAAGATTTCACAAATCAGATTCGGTGGGCAAAACTTTGAAACTTGTGGGACACCCAGAGCGTAGAATAAGTTTGTTCGTGGGAACAAATCGTGTAGAGTGGACAATGTTAAGATTACCTCCTCCGTTGCGAGTGCGAGGCGTTTCAGGTTTTAACAAAGATGCTATGAAAGATTTTAGGAACTTTTGGAAGAAAACCTTGACACGAGAAGGCTGTAAGGAACTACAAATAAACTTTGAGACAATTTATCAGGGAAAAGATTTAGTTTGGGATGTAGATTATCCTAATCATCCGGGTGCTGCTTTCGGCGTGGCTAATGACATCGCAAAGTTTTTGGAATCTAAACACGGTCTCAACCCACAAATTGTGTTTTCAGGTTCCAAAGGTTTCCATGTTTGGTTGCACGCTGAAGAAGCCGAAAGTTTGGTTTCTAAAATTAGTCCTCATTGGAAGAAAACCTTTGCGACGCAGAATGACCCTTTGCGCTACCAAGCAAAACTTTATCGCACGGTTACTGAAACTATTTATGAAGAAGCAGCCTCAACTCCTATTAACTACTTAGACTTAGCACCGATTCAAAGACAAGGTGTGATTCGTTGTCCATATAGTATTCATCCAAAAACTGGACAAGTGGTTTGGCCTTTAGATGCAGAAGAAAGAACAGCCTTAGAAAATCTGGTAGAAGAAAACTTTGAAGTAAGTCTTTGGGAAATCATAACTACTATTCACCCATGGACAACCAAAAACGAATACGAGCGTCCAGATTTTCCTGAAATGGGGATTCACCCTGCTACTGAAGTGTGGCAAAGAGGAATGCCTATGTGGAATCTTTAAGTATCAAAGACACTTAATGATTACTGTTACTATGAATCCTATTGATATTCAGGTATTTCTTAACGAAATAAATGGCGACGATGATATAGATTCAACTATGCTTAAAACTATGGCCTTCTCTGACCAAGTGAATATGGAATTGGTAGAAAGATGGGATGTAGATAATGAGCCTCCTCAGACTTGGACGGAGTTTGAACAGTTGTGGCTGAATACTTATTTCCCTTGGATTGGCAGGGGTAATGGAATACTACTAATGTGGTCTAAAGATTCTGATAGCGTTTTCCCCTATGTTTGGTGGTATATTGGGTATGATACAAAACAAAAAAGGTGGGAAAGTTCTTCTTGGCTGATAACTGGTAATTTCACACAGTCTAACAATGTAGTAAAAACACAAACTTGTAATTGGTTTGGGAAAAACTTAGTCCAAATGGATGAAAAAGTTTGCGCTCAAATGTTAGATTGGGGCGATGATTGGTCTGGCGAACTACAAGACGATATTGCTGTGGTCTGGGCAAATTGCTCTACTGGATTAAATGTTTGGAAAACAACTATGAGTCAAGAAGAGATAATGAGAAAAACTTTGAACTGGTCTAATGCTAACATAGAGTTTTTATTAAGGTGATTAAAATGACAAGTCAAGAAGATATTTTGAAAGCAATTGCAGCAGAAAGAAACAAACTTTTGAGTTCTACGGTAACTCCACCTCCTCCACTTACTGCGGAAGATATAGTTAGAGATATGCAAGAACAAGCCAATGCAGGACGAGGCCAACAAAAAGTTGCAGGAAATAAAAACATGGGCGCACCAAAGTCGCCTGTTTCAGACGAAATAACTGCCGACCAAGTAGCAAACTTTTGGAACATTCCGGGACTAAAGAAACAATTACAAAACGACCGCAGGTGATAAGATGGTAACTTTTCAAGATGTAGCAGATTTTTATTTGAAATACAAAGGCGACCCAACTACGGCTGCTTGGGAAAAGTTTGGTGATGCTCACGAGGCTTGGTTCACAGAGGGACTCCACGATAGCACAGCCGATGCCGAAGATTTTAATGCGTGGGTAAGTGAAAATCCTTACTTTGTAGATTGTCTGGAAGCGTGGGTAGAGGGAAATGGAGTTATTATGACTCGCACTGGTCAAGCATACATTGTGTTAGAAGGAACGCCTTTGTGTTTGACTAACTTCAAAGGATTAGCCACATTGAGTAATCAAGCCGAATGGAAGGTAGGAGATTTATTACAAGTAGGTTTTACTGAAATTGAGCAACTTTCAGGAGAGAAACCTATTGAAGAATTACCTAAAGATTTTAAGGTGGTCGGTGGGTCGTGGTTTGATACTGATGATGACTGGAGTTATACACCTTGGAGTAAGTTCATCAATGAGGTTATCGTAGGAACTGCTGGCACAAAATCTAATTTACCTATATTTTTAGAGTTTAGTTTGTCAAACTTTGAATCGCTACTAAATTGGAAAACGACGGAATCGTTGCGAAACCTGTTTGGACTCTAAGTTTAAGTAAGAGATAACCTAATGTGATAGTATGGGAGTTAAAGAGTTCACCAAGCGAATGGAGATTTGTAGGGAGTGTCCCGAAATGGCGAAGAAACTTACAGGTAGTTATTGTCGGCTGTGTGGTTGTATTCTAAGACTTAAGGCGCAGAAAAGTTCTGAATCTTGCCCATTAGGTAAGTGGTGAAATGAAACAAGTTGAAGTTGGTCAGGCCATTACAGGCTTTGAGTATTACGAACCAGTTGTAGAAAAGGCTGGTTATCACCACCAGTTTGGTAAAACAGAAACTTTTGTTGCCAGTGTAGTCTTTTGTCCAGAATGTAGTGAACTCAAACAGCACAATCCCCGCACAGGAAAAGTAGAAACCAAAAGAAGCATGAAACAAAGAGATTATTGTTTTGGAATAGTTTATGATAAATCTAAATCTAAAGGAACTTGCGCTAATTGCCAACATGAAATGGCAACACCTCCAAAGTTAGACCAAGAAATGGAAAGTTTGCGAGCAGTGGGTGAAGACCACCGCACCGAACACGAATGGATTGGAGAAGCAACTTATGAAGAAGGTTATTTTTGGTTAGATGCAGAAGATTACCAATCATTATTTAGAGTTGTAATTAAAGCGCACCGTGAAAAGTTAAATCTTGCACCTGCTGTATTAGTTGGTGGTAGTGGATATGGTCTAAACAATAGAAACTTTTTAGAAATGGCTAAGAAAAAACAATTCAAAGAGCGTGAGGGCTTGATGGGAGTTCCCCGACAAGTGTGGGTAAGTCTTTAAGTAGCAGTAAGGCTCACTATTATTCATGGTTTCTAAAGAAGAAAAAGAATTGATAGAGGCTCGCAAGCAGTGGGCAGATACACCTATTATCAATTTTTGGCATGATACTAACGATGCGCCCGATGCTTTTTTTGATGAATTATTAGCCGCAACTCGTGATGAGGAGTCCAGCAGCACCCTAAGCAGAACAACTACCCGAACCAGTAGCGGGTCTAAAAAAGCCAAAAGTTCTTATGGAGGACACTCGGTTAAATCTCCTCAAGTTAAATATCCGATTACTAATAAGAAATGGGGAAAGTTTTGGGAAGTGCTTTCGGCTATGAATAAATCCAATGGTAAAGAAAACATTCCTACCAGAGCGCAGCGTTCCGCAGGCCAAGATGACTTAACTTTTGTAGTCACCAAAGGTTTGGACTTGCGAACAGGAACTAAAAGAAAATCTACTACGGCCTTTGAATCAGGACCTTACAATACAGTGATTGATTATGTTATGATTGACCGTCAATGCACCAACTGTGGAAACAAATGGACAACTGATGAGAAATGGAAAGATAGTAAAGCAGGAAAGACTTGTCCAGAATGCCGTGCATTTGAAAAGTTTAAGGATATTAAAGGTCCTTATACTGTAAGTTCTGACACTTTATTGTTCCCAGTGGGTTTGGCTGTTGATGGACAAACTATTGCGTTGGCTATGCTACAAGGAAAAGAAGCCAAAGAGTTCGCTGACCTAAAACCGGGAGACCGAATCAAGTGGAAAGGTTTTATCAAAGGTGCGTGGTATGATATTACCGTGCCAAGCGGCGGCGGTTTTGACCGAATGCGACCAAGCGGTTGGAAATACGCAGATGCTAAGAAAGCAGGCGGCTATGGCGTTGTGCCACTAATGACTCTCGGTGGTAAAAGATACGGCGGTTATATTTCTACTGCATAGTTTTATATCACTGAAATTACATAGTAGGTATATGTCCGTCTGGAACAGCCCTTCTGAATGGCAAAAGTATTTAGAATCTAAATATGATTCTGAAGAATCTTTAGAAGGACACATCAGAGAGTTAGGTAAAACTTATCTTCGTAACTGGAGGAGTGCAGAACTTTTTCCTGTGATTGGTTATGATGAAGAACTAATGGACGAACCAAAACTTATTGGTGTGGCTATGTATGGAACACCTCGCAAACAAGATGGATTGTATCTCTTTGGTATAGAAGACGATTTGCCTGACACATTGATTGATTGGGTAGATACAGTTATGGACTTAGGAGATGGTTTAGATTGTATTTGTGAAATCATGTTAAACTATCATAAAGCAACCATTCTGGTTAATCTAAATAATACTCAAGATATGAAAACTTTATTCCAAGATATTAAGATGGGAACAAGAAGCACTAATTATCTTAAGATGAAACCCGGGCTAAAAGTTTCCGATAAATCTTCTGGAGTTTTACTGAAGACGAACAGCGTGTTACAGACAAACTTTTTCACTAAAGATTTCAGGAGAGAATGGATATGAGTAAATTAGGAGGTGGGTGGGGTTTGTATGAACCTCCAACAGACACAGCCTCCGTTAAGGTGTTGCCATATTTAATTCTAAGTGCAGTTGTATTTTTGGCTTTATTCGCTGTTTTTGCATAAAGTTTATATCAGTGCTTACACTATGTAGATATGGTGAGCCAATGGAAAACAAAGAGATGAAGGCATGGACTGTGATTATCAATAACAGCGTTGAACGAAAGGGCAACGATGTTTGGAATGTTAAGAGTAGTGATGGAACAAAGCAATACACCGTGATTAGGTGGTCAGACGATTTGAAATGCGATTGCTTGGGTTTCCGACACTACAAGAACTGTAAGCACACAAATGCCGTCAGAAAGATGTTAGAAATTGCTCGCCACAACGGGTGATTACATGAGTAAGCAAAAGAAATGGATACCTGCGGTTCGGGGTATGTTAGAAATGAGAGCCATGAGAAGTGTAGATATTGAGCAACAACTGTCGGCTCGTTTCAGACACGCACCATCAGCACGCAGTATTACTGCTGCTTTGAATGGTGATAGTAGATTTGTTAAAGTGGGAACGACTCACAATTCTTCTTTGTTGAAGAGTAAGAGTCATCTGGTAGCCATTTGGGGTCTATCAGGTATGAGGTATGCAGAGGGGTATCCGTATGAGCGAGTCTAAGCAACGATATGTTATTCTACTTGAGTTTGTAGATGGTCGCCGTGATGTGAGCGAGTTATTGTATGATAACCGCAACGATGCCGAGCGACACGCTATGGAACTTGAAAATACTGACGAAGTTCTTTTTACTATGATTCGTCGGGCTGTGTTGGTATGAAGTGCGCTAATCCTGCTTGCGATAGAAGCGTATTTAGTTCCTGTAATCCACATAACTTAACTCAACATAATTTTTGTAGTCTGTATTGTTATCGGTATGTGACTGATGGCTACAAACTTGTTCCTAAGAGCGATAACAAACATCATCGTAATCAAGTAAAATATCCTGTGATTGAAAGTCATTGTGATAGTTGCGGAAAACCCACAGAACTAAAGTATTACCATAGCAAGGCTAACAGAAGTTTTTGTAATCGTAGTTGTCATAACGCTGCTCGTAAAAAACTTAAGGGTAGCAAAGGTTTTCTACGGTATATGATTTTTAGATTGTTGCGAGATAGTCCTAAAGAATGGTGGTCGGCAGGAGACATCGCAAAGTTTCTGGACGACAGAATAACTTTATGGACTTTGACTACCAGTTCAGTTTCTTCTAATCTAAGTATGTTCCGACATTTGTTAGAGTCCCGCCAAACGGGTTCAAGCAAGTCTAAAGAATATCGTTTCAATCCTCTGTATGCCGATTATCCATTAGTGAAGGCCATGCTCAAACAGTGGGATTAACCGTAACACTTAAATAGGGGAAACCCCGTAATGGTATAGTATGGGAGTAAGGGAAGACACGGGCAACAAAAAGTGGTGGGATTATTGGAGGCACTACAAAACCAAGCGAGGCGCACAAGCGTATGCTAAGAAACACAGAGGCGTGTGGGTTATTATCTATTGCGACGAATCTCTAATGACTAAAGAAGAATTAGAGGACTTAGGCCAATGGATTGTGGGTCGTGCTGATGAATACTTATTTTTCCAAAACAAACATGGGCAAGACTTTGAGAAACTATACAAGGCCATAGAGTATTGGAAAGACGGAAATGTAATTATCGTAATCCCAGAGGATGGCGAGTAGTTATATGAAAGAAACCTACAACTTAATAAGGGTGGTGGGCATATACGAGTAGTGAGGGGCAAGTTTATGAACCAATTGAGAACAATTCCGATAATTTTAATGATGATGCTGGCAGGTTGCTTGGCAACTGCTGATGGTAATACTTCACAAACAGTGGAAGAACCGACTTACAATTGGCATTATAACAATAGTTCCTATCAATTCAATAATGCAGCACCTATGTCTTATGGTGAATCTTTTAACATCACGCTCAATGAATCCACTGTGTTGTATATTGACTTATACACCCGCTTTCACGATTCCTTAGTTTGGGACAAAGGAATGTTTAACCTTAGTTTGGTTCACGATAACTACACTTGGTCTTATGAAACTAACGACACTCTAATTCAAGAGTTTAATCACACTTTTAATCAAAGTGGAAACTTTACGGTTCATGTAAGAGCCTCTGGGTCAGATGACCTAACAGATAACATTCCCGGTGATGCTTATATTGCCGAATTGCGATTTAAGACATGGGGAGAGGAGTGATACAGATGACAAAGAAAGATGATACAGAACACCATTATATGCACGAAGACGACCAACCTTGCGAAGAATGCGGTGCAAAGGATTGGCATAAGGACGAAGGACGAGGCGAAACATGGTGCAAACTATGTGGCATGGTGCGTCAAGACTATGAAATTGATTATGGTAAGGACTGGCGTGTTTTCTCTGATGGTGAAGGTGCTTCTCAAGAACGCACAGGTATGCCGTCTACAAATCTCTTGCACGACAAAGGTTTGACAACTGATATGGGTTGGCAAAACAAAGACTATGCAGGTGCTAAGATTTCTGGTGATGCGGCAAAGCGTATCAACCGTATGCGCCGTCAGCATTCCAGAACCCGTGTTCGCAACAGCACAGAACGCAACCTTGTGTTGGCTCTGGGTGAACTTGAAAGATTGGCGGGTCGTATGGGATTGCCTACTTCTGTTCGTGAAGAGGCTGCTTATATTTATCGTAAAGCCGTTGAAGCCAAGTTGGTTCGTGGTCGTAGTATTGAAGGTATGGTGGCTGCGTGTATCTTTACCGCTTGTCGTCGTAGTGGTAATGCTCGCACTTTGGATGAAGTCGGGGCTTACAGCAAGACAGGACGCAAGGAAATTGGACGCACCTATCGTGCGCTATGCAAAGCCTTGAAGGTTCGTGTTCCACCAACCATGCCTATTGAGTATGTGCCTCGTTTCTGCACAGACCTTAACCTACCAACTAAGGTTCAATCAAAGGCTATGGAACTTTTGGATAAAACCCAGAACCATGCTGCTATGGCTGGCCGTGGTCCAACAGGTATTGCCGCAGCAAGTATTTACTTGGCAGGTATTCTCATGGAGAATCGCAGAACCCAGCGTGAAGTGGCTGATGTTGCAGGTGTAACCGAAGTCACTATTCGTAATCGTTTCAAAGAGATGTGTGGTGTATTGGGGCTAAACCCTGATAACCCTGCATCAAGTGAATGATTAAGTAGTCGTAGTGCAAAGGTGTAATTGATGACATCTGCCCTTCCGATTAACTGGTGTGCTAATAACCATCAATTAGTGGTAGTTTGGCTATCTCCTATTTCCGAAACAGATTACATATTTATTCCATATAGTGCGGAGTATCTCAATTCAATGATTGAAGGTGATAAAGTTAAGAAGATGCCAGACCACGAAAGGTTTAGATTAGATTTAAGTATGCTGTATATTCTGGAAACAAGTTTGAAAGGAGATATTGATAACCCGTATCCAGAGGTTAGCACCGATGAAGACGAAGACGAAACAATTTTAATGATGATACAACAATTAAGAGCAAGTCGTGATTGGAGAATTGAGTCGTTGCTAAGAGCAACTATTCCAGATTGGACGGCTCTAATGATGCTCGGCTACCCAATCTCATTAAGAGGCATAGCCGAATGGCCTACCAATAGAGCCAGTATGGAATTGTTTGAGGATATTCAACCCACCCCATATAGTAATGAGGTAGGAAAGTTTGTGTCGTTGTTAGTCAGGGAAGCGAAAAAGGAAGATTGAAATACTTCCTCGGACATTCTTAACTAATGCTTTGGCTTTGGATTGTAATTATTGCTGAAGTTGCCAGTTTTGCATTTGGTATTTGGTATTACTTTCAAAAGGTAAAATCATTGGAAACTAAAATACAAGAAGAAACTTTGGCTTTAGCCATCGCCACAGAGGGTAAGAAACATTTAGAAGAACAACAATTAACTCTACAAACACAGATGCAAACTTTACGAGAAGATATGGAGAACCATATTATCCGTCGGGACGATGAAATCCAAACTTTGAAAAATGAAGTTCGTCATCAGAAGGGCAGGGCGCAATCCGCCCATAGTAGTAAAGGTCAAATCCTTGAGAAATGGACACCGTTCTTGAATCACGACCAGATTGATGAGGCATGGAAACCCGAAGATTGGAGTTTTCTGGGTAATCCATTAGACTATGTGGTTTGGGAATGGTATAAAGATAAAGAAAAGAATATGGCCGAAGGTAAAGTGGTGCTACTTGATGTTAAGGCTGCGAAATCGCAATTGACTACTAAGCAACGCAGGATTCGTGATTTAATCAAAGCAGGTCGTGTAGAGTGGAGAGAAATCCGTTTGGACTAAAACTTTATTAGGGTCATCTGACCTATGGTAAAGTAAGAACCGACCAGAATGGTTAGGAGATGATAAGATGAGCGTAAATATAGAAATTGAATGCGAAGATGGATACGATGCTAAAAGATTTGAACGAGGAGAAACCCTAAGATATTACTTCAAAGGGCCTGCTGGTGTTTCAAATCCTAAAGGCGAGATTGGAATGTTTGACCTGAAAGGGCGATATGCAGGTAAGTTTAAGTCTGCGGAAGGCTCTAAGGTGCAATTTGCTTTGGTTAGCAAGTCCGAACACGCAAAGATTACGCTAATTTCTCCAAGTGGTGAAAAGATTTACATTGGCGACTCCAGTGCAGGAGTAATGTCTACACAACAACGCATTACTTTGGGTATGTGTTTGAACAATGCTACGGCTTTGATTGCAGCGCAAATGGATGCCGAGAATCAACCACAGAATATGGTTCAGCAAATCTTTGATTTGACCGATGAACTCTATGCGGAATACAACAACCGCTACAACTGAAGTGATGCCCTATGATGACCTATCGGAGACCCACGGGTCCACCGTGTCCGATTTGTCGTAGCATGATGGTCTTAGCACCCACACGGATTGAGAAACATGAAGTTTGGTATTGTCCGAAGTGCGGATTTATGGATATTGAAGGCGGAGGAATGAATTATGAGTGAAGAAGTAAATGTAGCATTGATTAAAGGGCGACACGAAATCACATGGCAAGATGCGGCGGTAAGCGAAGCGGTGTGGGAATCTATTCCCACAGAGCGTATGCTTGATATGGAATGGTTAGAATCCAGAGCATTAGGTTGGTTCAATCGTTTGGGTAAGAAACAAAATCATATTCGTTTGTTTATCACGGGACTAACTCAATGCACCGTAGCATTTTTGAAATCTTATGATGTGGTGTATATGCACCGACCAAATCCACCGACTCTATCTCTGATGTTTTGGGACAGAGATTCTGAATCCTATGTAGAATCACGCTGGGATGAATAGATTTAAGTAGTCGTTAGTTTTATGTAGGTCTGACGACCTATGCCTACTATGCTGGAATCATGGTGTCAAGTAAAAGGCTTGACCGTAGAGAGTGGTTTAATTCAAAACGAGGCCGCAGTAAGCCTTGAAGAAGCCCGTTTGGTTGTTTGTTATGCTCTTAGATGGCGACACCGAGTTTGTCGGGTCTGCCATGAGGACTTTGATATTATGCAAGGTGGTTATCTTTATTGTTGCGAAGGCTGTGCGCCTGAAGATAGTTTAAGTAAGTGATACACTTTAGAAGTAGTATGGTAGCATGGCGAAACTGTCCGTTACCAGAAGTTTCTCCTGAACAACGAATCAAAAACAAAGGCTTAGGCATTTGTCGTGGTGGTTGTAATGAACTGGCTGCTATTTGGCAAGGTAAATATCAATTGTGTGCGGGCTGTGCTAATAAATGGAGATATAATCAAGAAACTTGTGATAGTTGCGGAAAAGTTTGTCAAGCAGACGAAGCCTTTCATATCAAAGAAAATAAAATGCTTTGTAATGGCTGCCATAAAGTTTGGTCCAGAAAATGTAAAGGTTGGGCATGGGAAAGATTTTTGGAATACCGTGAAGCATGGGTTGAGCGACCGCCAACTTTTAAGGATACAGATTTAATCACTGTGCCAAAAGCAGATAGAATCAGAACCAGAACCGAGGCAGAATGCCAAAGTTGTGGAGAGTTTCGTCGTATCACGAATAGCACTTATCAACTTTGTAGCACTTGCGTTAGCCACGAACAATACAAAGGTGAAACTTGTTGGTGCTGTGGAATCTCTGGGCAAAAAGGTATTGCTATGACTTTTGACTTAGATGAAAGCGTAATGGTATGTGGAGCCTGTGTGATGAAGAAAGGCAAGTATTCTACTACGGCTCATGTGTTAAAGAACCATATTATGACTGTTCATAATTGTCAAATCTGTGGAACTGATATAGAACACAGAAACGGCGGGGCAAGTAATCCTAAGATTGCTTGTATTGACCATGACCATGAGACAGGTAAGATTCGTGGTGTGCTATGTAGCCATTGTAATACGATGGAAGGTTTGATTAAGAAGCATGATTGTCCTGAAGTTTGGGCTAAAAGTTTGTTGAATTATTTAGAAGCACCACCATTAGACAAACCGGGAATCCAGTAGTCATCTACCGAGAAAACTTTCGTAGCCCTCGGTAGGGTCGTCGCTTCGCTTCCGTTACAGGAACAGCCTTTTCCCGTCGCTATGCGCCTCCCTTATCCGGGGAGGGAAATACCCTTATCTGGTCAAGTTCAACCTGAAAGTTTATATCACAGTATGATTTAGGACTAAGTGATGGATGGGAACTATCATAATGAGGAAGTGCTGCTGGCTGCACTAAATGTTGTGCAAGCGTGGGATAGAAAGGAATATCTCAAAGAACCAATTGAAGTTTTGAGGAAACACCTCAAGAAATTGATGGACGCTATGTAAAGTTCATAACAGTCGTCGGTCATAGTTAATCTATGGTCTGGGAAATTGTCTTAGCGAGTTTTGGAGTGTTGCTAACTTTAGCATTGATTGATATTTGGCGATATGGTATTAACACTACTGCCAACATGAAACGCAACAGCGAAAGAGCGAAGCGAATGGTTAAGTAGTTAGATGCACCATACTATTATGTATGGACACCATACACGCAGAAGAGAACAAACATTGTATCATTTGTCATCAAGAACAAGCCGTAGTTATATTTCACCCCACAAGAAATAAGAAGAAACATGAGTATGGATTTATTGAAGTCATCTGTAAGAATGAAAACTGTAAATCGGAAATAAAGATTCCTCTGGAGAAATGGGAAGACCCTGCTAAAGTTGTAAAGCACGCATACAAGCAAACAGAGAAGTGGTGGTAATAATGAGTGATGAAGTTTCCTGCCAACTTTGTGGAAAGGTTCTTTGGGATTACCGAGAACTTTCTTGTTTCAAACAGAATGGTTGTTGTGTTGGCTGTAATGTTTTTGGAGGGAGGCTCTAATGAAATGTGCTTTTTGTGGGCGTAAGGCCGATTCAACAGAACTCATCATCAATCGCAATCATAATCCATTTCACGATTGGTATTGTCAAAAATCTTGTTGGGAAGGTGCAGGTTCACCCTCTGAACTTTAACCAAAGGTTTAAGTAGATTGATGGTGTAGGAGTCTTGAGGAAACATGGTAGCCACAGTCAAACTATTCCCGAAAGAATTAAAGTGGTGTCAGCAACACGCTGAAAATATCGTCAATCATTATGGTGGCGAAGGTTCAAAAGGTTCTGGTGCTTACAATCATAATAAAATAAGTAGTAATCTGGTTGGAGTCAAATCAGAAAAGGCAACTGCGGTTTATCTGAAAAGATTTATTCCGAAAGAAGATATTGTAGAACACTACATTGATTTTACTAACAAAACTTTGAAAGGAGATTTGAATGTTTATGGACAGGCTCTTGAAATCAAAGGTTTGCGACCTCATCAATGGGACAAGTTCAAGCGAATGATTCCTCCTAATCAATTGAAAAGTTATGTTCGTGATGATGCTATCGTGGTTTGGACTACTGCCGACGGAGATTCTAAGAAACCCAAAGTAAAACTTATGGGTTGGAACTATGCTCACGAAGTTAAAGCCAAAGGTGTAGATGTGCAAACTATCTGCGCCAATGTTTGGTTAGAAAACGATGAAGATATGCACCCGATTGAAGATTTGCCCGAAATCTTACGAAGGTTTAAGTAAGTCATGGGGCATAATAACAGTATGGACAAGATTAACAAGGTTCAACTTGGCTTGAACAATGATATGGAAGTTGTCGTAACTTCTGAAGTCGTGATGCGAAACACGGCTGACCGAGATGATGTTTATTTCGTCATGTTTAACATTTTAGATAATCCTTTGCGTTTCGTGGTTAGCACAGCAGGAAACTTTACAGAGTTTTTGAAGCAGCGTGGAACTACTGATGGAGAAATTAAAGGTTGGTTGGATAGCAACCCAGACTTATTTCTGAATGCTATTGTTCAACATCAAGCAGAACTTTTACCACACTCTCAAGAAAAGGTTCGTGTTAATCTGGATTCACAAAAGAATGCAGACTTGGCTCGTGCAGTAGTTTCTTCTATGATTGATAAGAAATACTTTGTCAATGTAAGTCATTATAAGATTCCGGGTCAAAAAGAAGTGGTGCAGAAGAATCAAAAAGTTCCGACTGAACAATTGTTTGGAGATTTTCAAACGATGTTAGATGTGATTAAAAACTGGGAAGGGTTTGACTTTGCTACTTATCTTAAGAGCAAGGGCGTTCCTGATGACCAGATTGAACAAATGTTAGGTGAAAGACAATGAGTATTAGTAAAGATAATGAAAAAGAAGAAGAACACGATTGCTGCGCTACGGATAGTTGCGAGCATCAACCAGAATCTCACGATTTGCGAGATGTAATGAAACAATTAGAAGAAAATGAAACTATTCCTGATGGTTTCGTAATGGTCTTTATGTTTGCAGACCCTAATGAATCTGCCGACAATACTCAAACTGATTTCTTTTTCCGTGCTGTGGCTGAAAGTCATGGGTTGAAACATAAGAAAATGGTGATGATGTATCAAGATACTCCAATTACACGCCACGATGTCGCATGGTTTGGCGATTGGAATAAATTGGCAGATGTAGCAGAATCTACTGAAGCCATTATCGGTGAAAACTTAGTTCGCTTTGTAAAAGATGGGACATTGAGTATGATGCCTCGTATGGATTTCATGTTTGCTAATCAAGGCACAGGAGAGTCCGAGCCAGATGCAGAGTCTAACCCAGAAGATGAAGAACTTTTCTGATTGGTGATTAAATGCAAGTTAGATTAGAACTCGGAGAAGGCAAATGGTTAGTCTTTGAAGACTATGGTGAAAAGAAAAAACATTTGAAAGTTACTATTGAAGATGCTTCAGGTGCAAGAATTGTTGTCGGTGTTTGCCTCAAAGATGAGTTCAAGCGTGCGGGTCGTAGTGCATAACCTTTATATGAGTCCTACACATTAGGGATAATTAAGAGATAGGCGCACCAGCCTGTTGATTGAAAAGGTGATAGACGATGACAGACATATTGAAACCAGTGTTTAACAGCATGAGAAAAGGAAATGTAAGATACAGTAAGGGTGGACTTAACCCAACAGGTGCATCTTGCATAATTACAGACGAAGTGGGCAACGAAAAGTTGATTGGTAAGTGCCATAGAGCAGTTTGGTATAGCAAAACAGGCGTGCCACGAACCAACAGACCTGATGACCAAACTTTCATCAAGTTTGCCGTAGGTCATGCTATGGAAGAGAACTTTCAGACACATTGGAATCGTATGGGTGTGCTGATTGAAGGCAACATCCCTATCCGTGAAGATATTTCAAATGGAGACCCTCGTGGTGAACTTATTATTTCTGGTGAAGTAGACGGACTTCTTCGTGATTTTGAAATGAATGAAGAAGGAGAGATTACAGATATTTCTACTACTAAGGCTATCGGTATGGAAATGAAGACCAACCGTGGTTTCTTTTCTAAGAAAGAAGTTTATGGTATCGGCAACAAGAGGTATCCTATGGGACACCCTAAGATGGACCATGTAATGCAAACCGCATTGTATTTGCGAATGCGCTGGAAATTAGAAGAATACTATGGTGTGGAAATTGATTCATTCCGTATTGTTTATTGTCAAGTAGATGATGGTTTGACAACTTACTTTGACATCAGCCTTAGTGATGGCTACGGTGGAGAGGTTATCATTAAAGACCGCAACGGCAACCGTATTGAACCTGATGCTTTGGCTTCATTAGAGGCAGGTATTACTCTTAATCGTGTTGGTGGACTCACTATGGATAACATTATGGACAGGTATTACATGATGCAAGATTACTTAAAAGATGTAGAAAATCCACCTGACCGAGATTACCAAATCAGATTTGATGAAGAAACTTTTGAAAAGAAGATGGCTTCTGGCGACATCAGTAAAACTGGTGCAAACACTTGGGAAAAGAAACCTTTGGCTCAAATTGGTGATTGGCAGTGCCGATATTGCGATTGGAAAAATCATTGTTTGCCCTATGGTGTCTTAACTGAAAAGGTTGAGGCGGGGTTGCTGACTCCTGAAGCAGCATTGGGACAATTGGGTATCGTTGGCTTTGGGAGTTGATTCCTGATGATTGATGTTCCTACCTTTGTGGCTTGTGTGCTGTTAATGGTTATTACGGCTATGTTGTTGTATCAACATTTTAATGCTATGTTTGAACTGCAATATCAACTTACTAATGATTTGCTAAAAGAAGTTAAACCGTTGATACAGGATAAATCTGTAAGCACCGAGTATGAGAAAGATTTTCTCTACGGCGTTTCTTATGAGTTGAGTGAAGAATGAATGAGTTCTGGATTTTACTTTGCTTTAGTTTGAGTTGTTGGGCTGGTTTTTTTACTTGGTTTGCGACGACGGCCTACAATAATTTGAGAGCAGAAGTGGAAAAACTTATTCAACGATAGCCACAACGATAGTAATATCATCAGGCTTACCACCTTCCCAAATTGACAAATCTAAAGTATCATAAATATCTCCTGCTTCATAAGCATCTTGAGCAAAGGGACTCCAGATTTCTTCGTCCTCACTCATGTTGTAAGCGATATTGCATAAAACTTTAGCCATACGAGTGGGACTTTTAAGATTAGTAGCCTTGAGAATATCTATGACTTGGACTGGATAAAGATTATCCCAAAGACCATCAGTTCCCATGATAATAATGTCTCCAGTTTTACAATAAAATGTGTAATCAGTTAAAACTTTGTTAAACTTATCTTTAGAACCGAGACCCATAGAAAACGGAACATTTCGGGAGTGAGTTCCAGAAGATGTTTGAAACTTTACTTCACCATCACGAATAATAATTAAATTGGAATCTCCGATTTGACTAATGTTTAGTAATTGGGCATCATCTAAGTAGGCTACTAAGGCTGTGGTGGACCCTTGTTCTCTGCAAGAACTATTGGCTTCTTCTAAACTTTCTGAAACAACTTCTCTACCGTTAATAAAATAATCTTTAGCAACTCGCATTACACACCGAGCGCAATTGCCTGCATTGATACCCATTCTTCTCCAAGAACCTACGCCATCAGCAACACCCATCGCATTAACAATAGAATTAGTGACAAACCATGCGTCATCACCGCCGTCTGAAACTTTATCTTCTCTGGGAATGTTAGCATAACCCATGATTAGCATGGTATTTCATACGAGGACTTGATACTTAAAGTTTAACCAAACAATTCTGCGAATGTGAAAAACTGCATTTCGTGGTAATCATAAGGAAACCTAATCCAATTCAAGACTTTTGGAGTGTTCATAATAGATTCTGGGTTGCGCTGATACTTAATGTTTATGTAGGTGCTTCGCCTTAGTTATAACATGGTCTTAGTTGAAGTTAGAGGTTCTACTCGTAGATTTCGTGATGTCTTAAGAAATACTTATGACTTGCGTTGGGATGGAAATAACTATTGCTACGCAGGAGATATGGCTCTTAATGAGCGTCGCATCAAGAACTTAGTAAAGTTTTGTGATAAGTTCAAGTTAGACATTAGAGTAGATGGTATCAGATTTGAACGAAGTGCGGTAGAGGAGGACGACCTTGACACATTTAAGTTAGAAACTTTCAAGTCTACGAAGCAATCAGAACTTGGTAAAGTAGGTAAGGAAACTTTACTACCACCTAAAGAAGCCGAACAAGCACCGGGTTATGTGGAATTACATTTAACTGCTGAATCAGAGGTTGATTTTACTAACTATCAACAATGGGTTGATGGAACTTTGTTTGAAGATGCACGACCAGAGCAACAGCAAGTTATTCCGTCGGTAGCAAAACTTTTGAGACAAGGATACAAAAACATAATCATTGAAAGTCCCACTGGAAGTGGAAAGTCTGCTTTCAGTATGGTCTTACCTAAGATGTTTGGTAGTCAGAAGAAAAGTTCCTATGTGCTAACTCATTTGAAAGGTTTGCAGAGTCAATACCTTAGTGAAATGCCCTTCATGGAAAGTATTATGGGTCGTGGAAATTATTCGTGTCGTTTAGATGTTGAAGCAGGATGTCGTGATGCAGAAGTGGCAGAAGCAGCAGTTCAACGAGCAAGAGCAGGAATTAAAGGCGGTCATAGTTGCACAGCCGATACTGCACCTTGCGTAACTATCAAAGATTTTCAATGTCCATTCAAGAATCCAAAAGATTCGGAACGAGGAATCCGTTGGGATGTTCCCGTAGATACTTTGTGTGATTACTACGGTTCATTGACGAAGGCTCAAAACGCAGAGTATTTCGTAGCAAATATGGCTTACGCTACGGCAATTGGAATGACCCCGATGTTGCCACAAAGAGAGTTTTTGATTGTAGACGAAGCCCATAATCTACCAGATGTAATGGTAAGTGCATTTAGTTTGGACTTAAGTGAAAGAATGTTAGAAAGACTACTTCAGATTAAAAGTTTGACAGAGATTTTAGAATTATCTGGTTCAGACCAAGTTAAGGCTCACGAACTTCGTAAAGAAAGGTTAAGTCCGTGGAGACCCAGAACAGGTAATATGGGATTCCCAAGGATTCCCAGCGTAGATATGAGAATGTCCGAAGATATTTTGAATAAGGCGGCTGCGGTATGGATTGCTTATCTTACTGATTTAGACAAAGAAATACAAATGAACCTTAAACATAATCGCTACGAGGATACCAAAGACCTAAAGTTAGCCATGAGGACTACTCAAAGATTGGAAACAATTGTGGCAGGATTGACTCACGATACTTCTAACTGGATTTGGCAAATGAGTGATGAGAAAACTTTTGTTAATTTCAAATGTATTGAGATTAAAGAGTTTGCAGAAAGTTTGTTGTTGCACGCAGGCAAGAGGAGAATCTTTTTGAGTGCTACTATTGGCGACCCTAAAATGTTTTGTGATGAACTGGGTTTGAAAATTGAGGAAACTGCTTTTATTAGAATTGGTTATAGTAGTTTCCCATTGAAGAATCGGCCCATTTATACCCGTGAAACGGGTGGATTGCTAACACGCAAAGGCCAAGGCGACAAAGATTGGAAACAAACCGCAGAGACTATCTTAGATATTATGAAGCAACATCCTAATCAACAAGGAATAATCTTGCCCTACACTGACCGAATTGAAAAACAACTTAGTGAACTTATCCATGAATTAGACAGAACACAAGCGCAAAGATTGATTCAGCACGACAAGTCTGCACATGGTCGGGACGCTGCTATTGAAGAATGGAAAAGTTCTAAGGGCGGTGTGATAATGTCTACTTATCTAAATCAAGGTTTTGATGGAAAAGATGCAGCCTTTTGTATTGTAGTCAAACTTCCTCACCTTAGTTTGGGAGATGTGCGAACTGCTAAGAAAATGAAGGCTAATCCTGCATGGTATAATCAACAAACAGGAATTGCTTTGGCTCAAATGTGTGGTCGTGCAGTTCGTAGCCGAACCGATACTGCTAATACCTACATTATTGACCCAACCTTTTGGTTTCAATATAGCAAGGGCATTGATGGACGAGCCTTGAAAAACTTCTTGCCAACTCATTTATGTGAGTCCATAGAAGCCAACGAAGGTTTGACAGCCAATGGTATTCAACAAAGTTTAATAGGGTGATATACCATAGGTAAGAGTATGACACGCTCACCTGAAATGGATGCTTGGCTTGACCAATGGAGTGAAAAAATCACAGATTGGGAAACACGGAATGGAAAGAACTTCTTGGGAGGTAATTCTCAAAGAGGAAAAATTGAATCTTGGCTTGACCGTCATAATCACAAAATGGAACTAATGCGAACCATGACCTCCTTGATGGCGGCGGTATTCAGTGCCTTAGCACTGGGTAAGTTGCTTGGGTGGTTTTGATGACAGGAATTGAATGGAAACCTTGTATCACTTGTGGAGAGCGTTATCCATCACCGAGTTTGACAAAAAAAGGAGAATGTTTTTTCTGCGACCCGCCGTATAAACTTGATGAGGTGAAAGAATGAGTGTGCATGAATCTTTTGGAAGCGGAACTTTCAAGACCAATCCTGCCTTGAAGCCGAATGATGTTATTTTGACACCAGAACCGATTGCTAAAGAAATGATTGCTCTTTATGATATTCCTAAAGGTGCAAAGGTTTTAGACCCTTGTTCGGGAGAAGGAGTGTTTTACAATAACTATCCTGCTGATTGTGAAAAAGATTGGTGCGAGATTAGCGAAGGGCGAGACTTTTTCGCTTACACTGATTCAGTAGATTGGATTATTAGCAACCCGCCATATAGTATCTTTGAAGAGTTTTTGACTCATTCACTTAAAATTGCAGATAATGTTTGTTTCTTAGTGCCTCTGGCAAAAGTGGTTTCAAGTTTGCGTCGTATCAACAAAGTTTTAGACTATGGTGGTTTTGTCTCAATGCACATTATTGGAGCCAGTCGTTGTGGATTCCCATTTGGATTCCCTGCGGCAGCAATTCACATGAAGCGTGGATATGAAGGCGATACAGAAATTAAGATGTGGGGTGAGTAAATGAAGATTGCGATTGCAGGGCAGATGGCAAGTGGTAAATCCACATTAGCAAACAAAATGCAAGAGGAGTTAATTTCACTGGACTACCGAGTAGAGCGTCATTCATTAGCAACCAAAGTTAAAGAAATTGGTAGTAATCTTTTTGGAATGGTAGAAAAGGATAGAAAACTTTTACAGCAAATTGGAATGAAGATGCGAGAAATCCGACCTGATGTTTGGATTGATTATATGAATCGCACCATTGACGAAGATTTTGCAGCAGATAAATATGATGTAGCAATTGTAGATGATGTGAGATTTATCAATGAAGCAGAAAAGTTATCAGCACAGGGCTGGCGAATCGTGAGACTTCATATTGAAGAAGATTTACAGCGTGAGCGTTTGGAAAGAACTTATCCAGATTGGGAAGTTCATTGGGATAACCGAGGAGACCCAAGTGAAACTGAAGTTTCGCAGATTCCAGAGGACTATATTTGGTTAAACATTATGGCCTCTGATTCGGATGCGGTGTTTGATGCTATTAAGATGGCTTGGGAATCGGAATAAGCATAAGTTTCAATTTTGACAAGGCTCAAAAAACCCCGATATTTTCAAATATCCAATTGGGATTTTACTCGTAATCACGAATGGCTACACCTTTGGGGAATCTTGGGACACCTCTGGCCGAAAGGTTTTGATATTTGACAGTCAGCATCTTGCCAACAATCTTGTCTCGGTCTTCCCATTGTTGCTCTTGTGAAGCATGAGTTCCCGGTGCGCTGGCTAAGAACTCTTCTCCAGATTTAGTAATACATTTCCATACTGGACGATTCAAAAGTATTCCTGCTTCAGACATTACTCCATTGTAGCCAATAATTTCAAACTCGTCATCTTCAAAAGATTTTAACTTGTAAAGATTTGTTCCTGCTCGTCCACCGATATATCCTCTGTGATTACTACGAACCATAATTCCTTCTAAACCTAAACTTTCAGCAGATTCTAAATAATAAACCAATAACTCGGCAGTATCCGTATAAGAAGAAGTTCCTATACCTAAAATCTTCCAATAATCAGGATTCAAAATGTTAATAGCGGCGTGGTCTTTGGGAACAAAAGATTCTGACGGAGTGCTAAGGTCTAAGGTATCGGGAGTGGTGCTGTATGCAGGTGCAAGTGCAGGGTCATTGTATAGAAAATAAGATTCACCAGAAGTGGGAATAGAACAGAAACGCAATTTATTTTTTCTTTGATTCGGCCAAGTGGGTTCTAACAATCCCAAAGCATATTGCATATCAGCAATTAAACGAGTCATGCGGTCTTGATATACTAAGTCTGGGTCATCAGGCCAATAGCAATCAAATATCAAATAGTAAATACCTTCAAAGCCCGGTGATGTTCCTGAAGATTTACGAACCATACCACTTAAGGTATCAAAATAGTCAGGGTCGGCAGTTACTCGGTCATCATACATCTCACCATCAATAACAGGCCCTACGCCCTCGCCTACTTGTTTCCAGACTCCTGCATCACGAAGATAACGATAAACCTCTTGTAGACATTCACGGGGGTATTCAGTGTTATATCCATCTTGGATGTTGTCTTTGCGACTGGTCTGGGCTAAGTAATCATTGACAGCCCAATATCCTGATAAAGAACGAACACCGTCATATTTGTTGAGACACCACCATTCTGAACCATTAGCAGGGTTAAACATTTGACGAGGCTTACGAGCCTCTACATCAAGGGCTTTGCCAGTGGGTGCTAAGTCGGGTTCAGGAAACGGAAAGTTTGGTATTGTTTTCATAGTGGGTAGTCCTCCTTATGCTGTCTATAATAGCGATTATCAGTGTTATCAATATCTACTTCTCCTTCTTCATTACAAGTTTCGCACTCTTCTGTCCACTCGTGTTCATCGTATTCTCCTGCTGTGCGATTGATGTATCCTTTACCATAACATTCAGCACATGGAACGGATAAAGTGGCTCTACGCATGAAGTTCAAAAATCCTGCATTTCTGGATTTGATTAGTTGGGGTTTAGAAACTGTTGAATAAGGTCTGTTCAATGGAGATTCCTCCATGATTTCTGGTAAAATATCATCGGGGTCTAAATCGTTTTGTTGAACATACTCCATAAGTGGTTTTAAGTCAGGTGAGAATCGTTCCCACATTTCTATGGCTGAATCGCCATCATCATCCATTTCATAAACATTTTCTTGTAGCCACTCTACAATATCACCATAAAAAGAAGCCCAGATGTCTAAATAAGGTGCAGGTTTAATCCAGTTTATGGCTCCTGATTGATTAGGATTGTAAATAGTTCCTTCTGGGAAATAGTTGTCCTGCAAAGTTTCAGCAGAACGCTCAAAGTCCAGACGACGATTCAAAAGTTTAGCAAGGTTCTCGTAAGGATAACTGGCTTCTACTTTACCATATTTGATTACACCTGCTAACTTCAGCCTTCCATCAGGAACTAAAAGGAAAATATCAATGGCATAGGGATTAGGTGCTGTCCCCAGATTATCAAATATGAAAGCAATTTCTTCAACTAATTCTTCTACGCCGTGTGGTTTCTTGCCAAAAGCGGTTCTCCAAGCCGAATTATGTTCGCTTAAAGGTGAAACTTGGTAATCATTACCACTTGGCGTGCGAGCAATTAGAATAAATGTTGCATATCGGTATTCATTAACTATGTCAGCATCCTGTTCATGGGACATTTCTGCCTCCATAACTCCTCCACTATGATACCAACCGAAATAATCTCCAGATTGAATCGCACGACGAGTGGTGCTAATCTGGTCGGGACCAAAACTGGCTACGAAACGAGCATAACGGTTCGGGTCTGAAACTTTTGTTACCTCTTGCACAGGCCAAGGAGCCACAATAGGGTCGTAGAAAACTTGTGTTCCATTTTCACGATAACCAAAGTTTTCAGGATTGGCAACATCACGAACTACAAAACCAAGGTCTAACATAGTATCCAATAAGTTTTGATAATCTGGATTATTATGAGGCTGACGAGTAGGATAACGCTCGCAGAAATCATTTTCGCTCAAACAAGGTATGCGTTCCATTTCCCACACAGCAATTTTTTGATTAGTTTTGAGACCACGAACTAAACTTTCAAGTTCCTCATCTTCAGAAGCAGCGTTCAATAAGTTTCGGCGCAGTTTCGGCGTTACTGTCCCAGTGTAGAAAGCAAAAACTTTTGGAAGTTGTGGGATGTCCAAGTCTTCTTGGTAGAGTCTAAAGAAAAGTTCTGCTTGATTTTGATTGATAGCACCTAATCGGGCTTTCGTGGAACGCAAAGGCATTTTTTCTAAAGGTTGTTCTGGTAAAGCCACAATTTTGTAATAACTATCGGGATTTTTGGGATTCTCAAAAACGAATCCTGCTTGTCCTGCACCCACAATCTTACCAAACATAAACTCACATCAGATTTCGTGCCATTCGCCTAAGCCATCAACGACTTCAACTTCTGCACCAAATCCTTGAGTTTTGCTCAAGTATGCGAATCCTGCAATTCCGAGTGCAATCACAGAAAGCATTCCAAACTTTTTCACAAACATAGATTCACTACGGAAAGGCTTGGCTCCTGCGGCTGGTCCTTCTAAATCCATAATGCCCATGTAGCCCATATCTCCCAGTGCTTCTTGGAAAGCGAACCAATCAATACCTGAATCATTTACTAAACTACCATCGGCAGCGTTGCGGTTTTGTCCAGATTCTCTGGTAATTGCCATAACATCTACATCTGGATTGCTAACTTGCATGGCCTTGATAACTACATCACGAGATGGAAACACTAAAGTTCGGCATCGGTTGTGAATAACTTTCTTACCAGTATTAGTATCTAATTGTTGATGAGGATAAGTAATCCATTGAACTACGGGTTCGTTGGTATCACGAGTTTTTAGGAACTCATTGATAATATCCGTAGAGGAAAAGTATTGGCGACCTGTGTAAATCTTACCATCTTTTAGAGGGTGTCCGTGGATAGTCCACATACGATTAGTCAAACCTTTGCCAGCATCTTGCGCTGCCTTAGCGACTGGATTAACCTCAATACGAGATTCTGTGCCAAGCGACGGCGAGCCAAGTTCATAACGACCATCCTTTTCGTAGACATAACACATCCATTCCCTTTCTTCGTGAGTATTGTCAGAATAAGTTTTCATGTCCTCCAGAGCATCTGCTGAAAACATTTCAAAGTGCTTACGCCAAGGTTCCATAGTTACCATGCTGTCGCACGACTACTTAAAGTTTAGCAGGTCATCAACCGAAGTTTGTGTCCAATTTAGAATAGAATTAGTTAAATTACCCAGAAGCCTTCTAAAATCTGTGGCTGCTTCGGAAGACATCAAATAAATGCCAAAATCTTTTAATCTTTGATATTCAGGATTATCTATGAGATTTGTGTAAGTTTCATCTACATTTATTCCCGGAGGTCCTACATAATCAGGTATTGTCTTAAAACTTTCAAAAAGAGGCATACGGCCTGCTGATAGTTTGGAGATTATTTTTTTTGAACCCTCTGTGAACTGGAGTTGTCTATTCCATGCAGTGAGCCATTCTTTTAGATTATAGCAAAAGTTAAAGTAATTTAGGCTCTCATCATCCCCAAGTGATTCGTTAAACATCGCAAACTCTGATTCGGTGTCCTCGTGAGCCAAGAACTCTACTGGGTATAAATCAATCCAGAGCCAATCATTATTTCCATCAGTGATTGAACTGGGACTATAACTAAGACTTTTGATGGGTTTATTACGAACTCCGTCTATGGCTTTTGCATAACCCTCTTTATCAGCATAAATCTGTTGAGGCCCTCTCATATCTACATTAACTACAAAATGTTTTAAGGCTTGTTGATTAGTCATAGTCATCAATTTCTTAATATCAAAGTTTTGAGCCAACATAATTCTTTGACCAGAAAATGAAGTAAAGGCTGTGGAGTCATCATCAATCTCACCCCACCACGCAGAGATTTGAATGGCAACATTGGCAACCATGTTTATTGTTTAGGACTCAACTATTTAAGATTAACCATAACAAACATTAAATAGTTGCTACGCATACGGTATAGTGATGGCAACGGTTCAATGGGTTAATGTAGGCTCTGGTGAGATAATAGAAGGTGATGAAAACCTCTATCAAGCCAATGAGGGTTGGTTGCCTGTAAAATGGGTAATAGTTAAAGGTTCTATTTTTCGTAGCACACTGGTCAGTTTCGCAGAATGGTTGCGTGCCAATACTTCGTTAGAAGAAGTTAAACTGATTCGCAATCCTGCCAATGATGCAGTATATCGGGTAGAAGGTTTTGTAGTAAATCCCTCTGACATAGATGTAATCGCTGATGCACTAACTCAATTTTGGTGTATTGAAATGTCTGGTTTCGGAGATGCTTTAGTATTTACTTATGTAGAGAGAACCACATGGCCTGAAAAATCTCAATGGGTCGGGATGTCCGATGCCACAGATGATGATTTCGTTTATGATGAAGCACCACCGGGCGGAGGAGGAGGACAAAGAGGAACACCGACACCCGGGCCACAAAGAGGACCAGCAAGACCCGGGCCAGCACCGGGTCCATCACCGGGACCATCACCGGGACCATCTCCCGAACAACCACCACCATTCCCCGGACCAGACCCATTTTTAGATGGAGAAGGTGGCGAAGGAGAAGGAATCAATGGTATGAGTGGAGGAGAAGGTAGTGGCTCTGGAAGTGGAGAAAGTTCCGCAGAATCTAAAGGTCAATCTGATGCTCAAAAATCACAGGCTCAATCTGAAGCCCAACGCCAACAAGGTATGCAACAAGGTGCAGAAAGAGCAGCGCAAGGTAAAGCCGATGCAGAAAAAGCAGCAGGCAAAGGCGGCGGCGAAAGTGATGGTTCTGAAGGAAGCGGTTCGGGTTCAGGCGAAAGCAGTGGAAGCGGAGGCGGAGAAGGCGGAGAAGGTAGTGGCGAAGGTTCTGGAAGCGGAAGTGAAGGTGGCGAAGGGGGAGAAGGTTCTGGAGAGGGCGGCGAAGGCGAAGGCGAAGGCGGTGAAGGAGAAGGTTCAGGAGAAGGTGAAGGCGAACCATCGGGAACTGGAGAAGGTGGAGAACCCTCTGAAGATGGCGACCCATCTGGCGGTGGAGAAATGCCTTCGGACTTTGAACAAGCAGCGCAAGCCGCTAAAGAAGCAGTTGATGGGGCAAGAGAATGTTGCGGAAACTGTAATCCTGATAAACCTGATGAAGTAGATATGGCCGAACAAGCCAAGCAAGATGCTAAAGATGCTTTGGACGCAGCCAAAGAAGCCGCAGATAAAGCCGTAGAACAAGGTGATATGACTCAAGAGCAAGCCGATGCTCAAAAAACCAAGGCAGATGCTCTCAAAGATGCAGTAGATGATATGAAACCGGGGCAAGATACCAGCCCATCGGGTATGGCTGCTCAAGAAGCAAAGGCACATCAAGAGGCCGCATCAGAAGCCAAAGATGAAGCCGAAAAAAGAGATGACAATAGTGCTGATGCTATGATGGAGGCTATTGAACAGGCTATGGCTTCTAAAGAAGCCGCCGACCGTGCTAACGAAAAAGGTGATGAGCGTAATACTCAAGACCAGAAAAACATGGCTGATGCAGACGATTCGGCTATGCAAGCCATTGAAGATGCAGAATGGGCAATTGATTACGCTGAACAAGCCGATGAAATAGATGAAGAAACCGCAGACAAACTTCGTGATATGCTACAAGAAGCGCACGAAGAAGTTAAAGACCGACAAGAGGATAGAGCCGAATGTCAAAACAAAGCGAAAGAAGCATCAGAAAAGGCTAAAGAAAGTATTAACGACTCGCAAGATGCCAGTAGTCCTGATGAATTAGAAAATGCTCAAGAAAAAGCGTTAGAAGCGCATGATAAATCCAAAGAAGCGATGGATGCTATGAATCCGTATAATCCCGAAGACCGTGAGGCGATGAAAGAAGCCTTAGAAGATACGGCACAAGCACTTAATGAAATGGACGGTTCTGACCCTGATGTGCAAAAAGCATTAGATGAAAACACTCAAATGCAAGAACAATTACAGCGTGCAGAAACACAATCTGAAAATCAATGGGGCATTTGGAATACGGATACAAACTCGTGGGTAGCAACTACTTATGGAGAAGATATAATCTTTGAAGAAGAAGATGAAGCCCGTGATTGGCTAAATGCCAGAGGAGGCATGGTATAATGAGTCGTGGAATGGTTAAACCTTACAAAGATGCAAAAGAACAAGCATTTACTGAATCAGGACTACCCGATAGTGATAAAGAGGATTACGACAAGGGTTGGGACGAACAAATGGATAAACAAGACCAACTTGAATCTATGAGTGAACAAGAATATGAGCGTCAATTAGGAGAGGCTACCGAGATTATCAATTTTAATGGACAGATGACTCTGTTTGAAAATCCAGAACACAATGGAAAAATGACGGATTATGTTTTAGGACAAATTATGAATGGTTATGCACCACCTTATCTGGGTATTGGTTATGAAGTTAATATCGTAGATTGGGTGCAGAATCCTGACCCTGAAAACTTTGTGATTATTTCTTCAAAAGACCTTGTTCCTGCGGCTATGGCTGCGCCAATGATAATCGCTGCGAAAGGACATTGGTGTTTGTTTATGAGAAAAGAAAACCTCAAAATGTTTTTACCACCTGATGTAGTTATGGAACAAAACTTAGCAATCAATGATAATTCGCTCTCTGGAGAAATCGCTGAAGTAGAATATAGTGGTTATACTGCTATGGCGGATAAAACTAAACAAACAGTTAGAGGCGGAATGTTCACAGGTCGTGAAAAACTTTGCGTCAATATCAAAACTGGTGAAGAAGCCATGATGGAAACTCCTCCAAAGGGTTGGATGGTCTGTGAAGAGGTAAAACTTTTGGGCGACCGTATGATGTCTACAATTTCTGCTTTGACAGAATGGTTCAAAGAATCAGGTATTACTATTACTTATTCAGATACAACTTCTGTTCATGTAGAAACTGCCAAATCAAAAAGTTTAGGTAAAGCAATTGACCGTTGGGATATTTTCTATGTAGAAGTAGATGGAGATGCCCTAATGGTGAGTTATTGATGAACCCAATAGATATTATCAACTGGACTCGTGCGCCACCTAATAAGGTGTTACTCATGCGTGTGTCTAAAAGTAATCCTGCCAAACTGCCGATTACTAAAACCCGTATTCGTTATTTACCCATGACTGACCAAGATATTTACGAGAACTTATTGGAAATGTTAAAAAGTATGCGAGTGACTTCATTTTATCAACAGGAGTTTGAGGATTACTTAGACGATGATGAAGCCACGGCGTTTGACAAAATATGCCGTAAGTCTCAAGAAATGAATGATGGCACAGTAGATTTCTGGTTATTCTGGGCGGCGATTCAAGATGAAGGTTTTGAATTGTATTACACTGGCAAAGAAGGTCTGGATAGAATCAATAGTATTCCTGCTTCACACCAAAAACACTGCTTTCTGTTTCATGTGAAAGCGGTTGAAACCAAGATTAAGACCCAATAATCTGCAACTTTATATGGGTGATGACCCATAGTAGTATTATGTCCAACAAGGAGGTCAGCAATCAGAACTATGTGGTTTCTATTCGCTTCTGCGAGTAGATGCTTATGTTTATATGGGTGATACCACTTAGTAAGATTGCCCACCACTGAATTGGGCGCATTAAAAAAAAAACTGAAAACAAAAATGGAGATGAACAAAATGAGCAAAGAAACCGTAAATAATGATGTAGATGCGTTCCTTTCGGAACTTGAAACAATTGACAACGACCGCCGAGCCGAGCGTGCCGCAACTCGTGGCCCTCGCACCGTATATGAGGTTATTAAGCCAGAGATGGGTAAAGTCTATTCTGGATACACACTAATTTCATACAACGAGACCACAAGCCCACTGGGTAGTGAGTCTATGGTTCTACGATGTGTCGCACCGGGTAATGATGGTGAAGCAGATGCAGGCCGCCGTGTCAAGTTTTACTTGAATGGATACGAAAAGCAAGACTTTGAACGCTTTATCAAGCAGAACAACCTTGTTGAAATGAATGAAGATGGTAAGAACCAATATCACTTGCCAGTCCAACTTGACTTCCTTCGTAAGATGAACGAGAGTCAGAAGAATGCAGGAAGAACCTTCAAGTCCTTCCACGGAATTATCCGAAACGCTGACGCTGACGCTCTCCGTGAGGCTCTACCAGAAGTCCCTGCTGACCAGCAAACTACTGAACCATACAGCCCACCTGCACCATCAGAGTGAGACAAACCAGCCCCGTCTGGGGTTGATGCAGACTTCGTAATGTAGGGTCTGGCGTAGCGTATAGGCTCCTTCCTGTAAGGCTCCTTGCTGCGTCGGACTTTACACCCCCGTTGTTGCCACCACTAACATGATTGGCGTTAGCGTTATTGAAAAGTAATAATGCGTCAGGAATGGATTGGGTCAAAACACCGTAATTGGTGATAATGAATCCCCCTCCTTCGTCAAAAAAGGGGTTCGGCGGCTACTGCATCATCCTTAATAGGGTAATAGCGAGTATTGGTAGGTGAAGGTGATGATAAATGTTAGACATTCCGAGCGAAATACATGAGTTCGTAGAGTCTGCAACATCCACCTATCATAGCACCGATGCCAACATTGAGCGCATCTATGCCGCTAAGATTTCACAGAAGCATTTAGAAATAGGTTCAGGCATTTGTCTGAAGATGGAAGAAGTTCCTCTTAATTCTAAAAGTCCTAATCCTGACCAGTCGGCTATTCGTTTCTTCATCAGTGATGGAACTTACGCCGTAGAGTGCATGGCACATAATGGTAGTTTAGATTCCAGACCCGGTGGTATGGATTCAGAACGGCTGCGTCAAACAATGATGATGCTAACTGAAAGTATTCGTGATGGTTCACAACTCATGGTAAGCGGTGCTTATCAAATGATGGGTCGTGATAAGGTCTTTGTAGTCACTGACATTCAAAAGAATGTTGAAATGCAAAGTAGCCAGATGACTGATGAACAGTTCACGGAGTTTATGGCTTTGTGTGATGAACACGGTCCTGCTTTCAGCCCATTAGAATTGATGGTTCGTGATGATACTTTATGGTCTAAACTTTATGCAGACCCTCCTATCAAATATGGAGTTATGTTGTATTGCCTAAGTCCTCAAAAGAAAACTGATATGCTACACATGGGTATTATCAGCAGTATGGGCGAGGGTAAAGACCATTTGATTGAACAGATGATTGAACCTTTAGTGCCGTGTGGCGTAGCCTCCAGTGGAAAACTTTGCACAATTCCGGGGTTATTCGGAGCCATGAGTGGCGAAGACCTCAACTCAATTGAGTTGGGATTGATACCAAAGATGAATAATGAACGCATCGCTGTGTCCGAGTTTCAAACATGGAATCAAGAGGTATTCGGTGAACTAATGAATGTGATGGCTAATGGTAGTTTCACAATGCAAAAAGGACAAGTGGACACCAAAAGAGAAGGTAAAGTTAATTTTATGTTCTTAGGTAATCCTCCTCGTGATTGGGACCCCAAAACAGAAACCAAAGATGGTAGACCTGCTAAAATGGGTATGTTAGGTGCTTTTGGAGAATACACACCACAGATTCTTAGTCGTTTGACATTGATTTTCGCTCGTATGACCTTGACTGATGGTGATACCGAGTATGCTATTGAAGATAAAATCCTTGATGCTATGAATGGTAAGTATCTCAAGAAAGAGTTTAACAACAACTTGAGTATGTGGAGAAGTTTCTTCCGTCAGTATCTAAGGTATGTAAGTGAACAAGAACCCGATATTACTCCACATCGTATGGACATTCGTGAAGCCATGAATCGTATTAAGGCGATGCCAGAGTTCTCTGCTGCTTTCTTAGACAAAAGAACCAGTCGTGATTTCCGAAAGTTTCAAGAGTTTGTGAACCTGTGCAAAGGGTTTGCCCGACTAAATGGTGAAAGAGTAGTTTCTCGCATGAGTATTGAAAAAGCCGAGCGCATCTTTACTGAATCTTTGAATACATTGATTCAAGATGGAGATTGGAAGTATATTAAGTCAGGGGCATCTAAAAGAATTGCTGAAGTTCACCAACGCTTAAATGACTATGCACAAACTTTAGAAAGAGCGTTTGCAGATGTCAAAGAAATGCGGGACAGAGTTCCATTTAGCGACAAAGAATGGGAATACATGATTAACCAAGGTTGGTTGGAATGCACAGAGAAAAACATACAGAAAGCCACATTCATTCAAGTGCTTCCACCTGATATGTGGGACGATGACAACAGTTAAGTAGTTGATAGGAGATAGTGATAATATGAATCCATTGACCCAACAAAGAGCCTTAATTGCTCTGGATTTGTTATTGAGTCGTGGCATTAGTATGACCAGAGCCACTAAACTGGCACGCACTACTCCGAAAACTTTGAAAGGTTATTTGGCTGCCAAAGGAATTAAATGGATTATCAAGAACCGCAGATTTGAAATTGTTCGCACACCTGAACAGAAAAGATTTGAAATGATTGACCTAATGAATGAAGGAAAGTCGGCAACTGCGGCTGCAAAAGAATTAGAAACCACTGTGAAAACCATGAGCAGACAAACTTATGAAACTTTTCCGGGTAGTGGAGTTGAAGAATATGTTATCTCCAGAACTGGTGGTAAGTGGCAAACAAACTTTGTCAAAACTGAAAACTATTCATTAGTATATTATGGAGGCATTCTGGGATTGGGTGGAACTACTATTGGTCGTGGAGAACAAATGGGACCAAAGGCTACACCTGCTGAAGCCGATGCTGAATACATGGATATTTGGTGGCAAGTGGACTTTGAAAACTGGAACAGCACCTTGAGTCCTTTTGAAGTAGCAGAGTTTTGGAAACCGCAAGTAATGACAATACTTAGACAAAAGTTGGAAAGTTTAATTATTTCTGATGCTGATTTAGCCAACAAGTTCTTAGGCAATTCAAAAGTTTCGGCTCACGCTGCCAGCACAGGTCGTATTTCGGCATCTGGAGATATGGACTTAACTCGCTTAGAACAAATCCTGCAAAGATACGAAGCCAAGATGATGAGTGATGTATCCACAGGTGTTGATGATAACTTAATGTTCCGACCACCTATTTATTTATCCAAGAGTGAATTAACCGAAGAAACCTCAAAGGGACAATTTCAAGTGATGTTCCTTAATGAAGATACGGCCATGCAGTATCCCACTAAGCCAGAAGTCATAGAGGTTAAACACAATCTCAATGATGAACAACTTTAAGTAGGTCATACGACTTATTAGAATCATGGAACCAAACACCGTATTGCTAACTGGTCTGGGCATCGCTACGGCGGCTGTCGCTGGCTGGTGGCTCAAAAACCGAGGAAAGACGATTGAACAAATTGCTGACAAAATTGAAGACGCTATTGAAGATGCCACAGGCATTGATGTAGAACTTGATAGTGTCGTTGAAACTATTGCTTCTGCCGCAGAAGATGTTGCAGAAGATGTGGTAGACGATGTAGAAGAAGCATTGGAAGCAGGAGAAAGCATTGAAGATGTAGTAGATGCTGCGGTGGACTCTGCTGTTGAGTCGGCTACTGAAGAAATTGAAGAACTCAAGGCTCTGACTGTCGCTCAACTTAAAGACCGACTCAAAGAACTTAACCTTCCTATCACTGGTAAGAAGGCAGACTTGTTGGCACGACTTCAGGAGGCATTGGCATGAACTGGAAAAAGTTGGGATTAGGTGCAAGCCTTGTATCAATCTTGGGTAGTATTGCTATTTACTTTGCTCACGACGAGAACCTTGGTATCTTTGTCGGACTTTGGGCATCAGCACTATTGCTTTTGAGCGACCGCATGGCCGACCTCAACGAGTAAGTGGACTATACCCTAAGAGGAATCTCCTCTCCCCGGATGGGGTGAATGTTGCGTAGCAACAGAGGGATAGGTTGCCCCCTGTGTCGTAGACACTTGAGGCGAAGCCGATGGGATGAGGGCTGCGAGTCCTTGATACTTAATCTTTAAGTAGTCGCACGACTTGAGATAATCTATGAGTTATGTTGATATTAGCGTGGCTCAAATGCAAGATTTTATGGAAGCCTTGAGTTTTAGGGAACTTTCCATAGAAGAACGGTCCAGTAAATATCCCAGTGGGGCAATCCGAGTTGTCAAAGAAAGAGTGTTCACCCGTCCTTTGGGTGAGGGCGAAATCCGAGTTTATTCCAGCGTGACTGGGCAGACCAGTCGGGCGAAAGGTCGTGATGCTATCCGAGTGCAATACTGGGTAGATGGAGTGAAAGTTGCTGGAACGACCAGAGTTCACCGAGTAGAAAACTGGCGACGCAATTTGTTAAACCGTGTTTATGAGTTAGAGAACTTAGTCAAGTCTGGTTATCTAAACCGTGTGCCTCGTGATAGCACAGGAACTCCAATGGTAGTTCGTAAGGCCAAGCGCACTGGCAAAAAGTTTTGGGGCAGCAGTTTATTTCCCAAAAACAATGAGACCCGTAGATTGGATGCAGAATCAAGTGAAGAAAACTTTGCTTGCACAGATTATATCATAAATGAAATAAAACGGATTTGGTATTCACCTGCTCAAGAAGATATTAAACATTGGGCAGAACATAATATGGCTGGAGGAGGATTGGGGGCTTATGAGGAAGGGTTTGACTTGCCTGATGGTTCGGAACTTGGCGAAGATACCACTAAAGATGAATACTTTGAGAGGATGTTTGATATTTGGCTTGAAAGATTTGAAAAGGGAACTTGGATGTATTCTGATGACGACCATGGAATAATGATGCAAGCATGGAGAGTTCTTTATGTTCCCGTAGGCACACCAGTTAATGTAGATTCATTAGGCAATTGGGAAAATAGAAAGCAAGACCAATATGGAGTTTATGGAGATAAGATTACTTCTTGGTTGTGGCAGAGTAAGTTTTACGCAGGGGCATTGTTCGGACATGAGGGTATAGACCACATGAAAGGCGAAGAAGGAAAAGATTTTGACCGTATCGTATTAACTGCTTGGATTCCGTGGGAAGCCGTAGATTGGGCTTCTACAATTGCCTATAACATCAGTTTTTTCTGGCAAGAAAATGAACTTTGTGTCATGGATAAAGAACCTGTGTATGAACTTGGAGTATCCCGTAATTATCTTGATGAAGAGAATAATGATGGAGATTGGGAGATAGACAAGGCTATGAATGCTGAAACTTTCATGGAAATGGCAGAATTGATGCACTGTCCTTGGTGTGGTGCAGACGATATTGGCTACGAGGGTTCTTTAGAAAACGGCTTACAAGAAGTAAGGTGTAATTCCTGCGGAGGCTCATGGGCTGAAATCTGGAAGTTTGTTGGTTATGAATTGATGTCTGGAGAATATGGTGCGGAAACCATAGAGGTTTGGAGTGCTACTCCTTATCCATATCTTTAAGTATCGGTTGAGTATAACTTAGTTATATGCAACTTAATTTTGTTTCTGTATCTCCTATGGGAACTATTGTTTCTGACCCCAGAGATAATCAAAGGTATGTTTTAGTGCCTTATCAATTTGCTCAACAAATGTTTCGTAATTCTAAATATCTAATGGACTTTGATGCGGAATATCGTGTTCAAGAACTTTTGCCTGCTGATGAGTTCGTGAGTTTAGAAGCCGTGTCTACTAAAGCAGATTTACCTTACAAAGTTTTCATTGGTGTTCGTGGCGAAGCGGAAGACCAAGTTTCCTACATTCTCCAAGAAGAAAGTTTAGACGACGAACCTGCTTATCGTATTTTGTATGTTATGGAAGAAGTTGATGTGGACGAAATTGAAACTTTTAATGCCGTGGTCAGAGGTAAAGTTCCAAAAGGTTACGCCGAGCGTGCTGTGATGTATCAAAAGATGATTGAAGAAGCCCAGATGCAAGAAACTTTGTTGCAGTTGGAATCTATGGTTAGATTAGGATTGATTAGTGAAGAAGAAATTATGAAACAATTAGTTGAAAAGTTTGGGGCAGAAGACCGAGATGAATCAGAGCGTATGACTCGTGCAGAAGCAGAACTCTTAGCCAATAAAGTTTCAGATATGTTAGAACCTTATGCAGACTTTGTAGAAGTTTGTGGAAGTTATCGTCGTGGTCGGGAAGACCCGGGCGACCTTGATGTAGTAGTTATTCTTAAAGAAGGTATTACTTTGCCAGAAATAGTAGCCGACTTAGAAGGAAACTATGAGAAATATAATTGGTTGGGTGAAAAGAAAACTCAATTAGTTATTGATGGTGTTAAAGTAGATATTAAAGTTAGCACACCTACTGGTATCGGCGCAGCCTTACTTTATTTTACAGGACCTTCTGGATATAACATTGGTATGCGCTCGGCAGCCAAGCGCAAAGGTTTGAAACTTAATGAATACGGATTGTTTGACCGTGATACCAACGAGTATCTCGGCGGGGCAACTGAAGAAGAAATCTATGATTTGTTGGGTCGCACCTATAAGCCTCCAGAAATGCGTGCTGAACAAAGTTTTCAAGCAGATTATGTTAAGGGAGAAGTTGATGGGGCAAAATCAAGAACTGAACCATTACGAGCCGCTTTAATTGGTGGATTAAAAAGATTAGCCAAAGATGGTTATGTCGTGGCTGCACCGCCTTATGGAAATAAAAGTCAGAAGTTTTACAGAGATTTGTCATCAATTATGATGGAAGAGTTAGCCCAATTAGAAACAGGCACTACTGGTCCTACTGTCAGTGGAACTGGTGTGGTGCAATCTCCATTAGATGTGGTAGCGGCCTTGGCTCGTGGAGAACCTATGTCAAAGATTCCAACCGCCAGTGCAACAAGTGAACCTTCAGTGATGGGTGTTGCAGAAATGGTTAGTAGTTTTACTAAACAAGCAACAATGGTGGATAAGAAAGAAGGTAAAGATTATGTTAAGCAACGGTTTGAGATTCCATCAGGCGCAATTAAAAGATTGGCATGGCCTATTGCGAGGGCTATGGGTATTTATTGTCGGGCTGGTGATGATAACTACACCCTGTATTCAACTCCTCAAAAGAACATAAATTGCTCAATGATTGTTAATATGTTGGTAGAAGATGTTGCCCCCGAAATCTCAGGTCTGACACATAATGAAAAAGCAGCATTTTATCAAGAGTTCGGGAATGCAATTAAAGCATCTGTCTTTGCGAATACTAAAGATGAGTCGGCATTGGTAGAGGAAAGAGAAAGACAAGAAGAGTGGTGCAACCGCAAATATGGTGGAGTAAGGTCTACCGTAGAACAGATGCCAGCAACTCAAAAAATTAAAGATAAGGCTCAAACTGCTGCTAAAAAATTAAATCCTTTTGCATCTGAAGAAGGTTCTGCACCTATTCAAAGACCAATGGAGTTTGGAGAACCTGTGAACTGGACTCCTCTGGACGGAACACCGTCGCTCAAACGCCGTCGTGATGCTGAAGAAAAACTTAGCAAAACTTCGTGTTGCTGTGGTGCTACTAAATCCAATCCTTGTGTTTGCATGAAAGCACCTGAGCCAATGAGTTGCTCGGCAATTGAACCAAAGTGTGCTTGCTACAAGGCATTAGCAAAAGGGGCTGAAAGTTCAGTAAGTAGTGATGCTGATTTGTTTTGGCTCTGGATGTCAGATGAAAACTTAGTATTTCACCGAAACTTAGCCCGTATCTATCGTAGTAAAAACTTTGGTTTTATTAGAGATGCTAATGCTCGCTCACCTCGTCAATTTAGTTTTAGTTATTTAGGATATAATGATGGCGATATTACTATGCTTAGACAACCAATTCTTTCTTTTGAAGAAAAGAATAACGATGGATTAGAAAACATTAGTTTTCAATTAGCCGAGTATTTGTTAAACTGGATAGAAATGGCTGCTGATGATGTAGGAATGGAGGATTGGAAATCCGAAGATATGGTAGTGGCCGTAGATTTAGGCAACACTTATTCTGAAGATTTTATTTATCTGATTTTCCCAGATGGTTCAGAGATGCAAATTGAAAGTTTTAATGTAGAGAAAGGTTTCCCTAAAGATTCAGGGTCTTTCCCTGATTTGGCGTTAGCACCAATTCCTTCTCGCAAGTTAGAAAATGGTTCTACTTTAGTTTGGAATGGTGAACTAAAAGTTGTTTCTATTAACGACCGTAGCCCATATTCTTTCATGGACGGACAAGTTTAAGCCAGTGATAGCCCCTATGTTATCATAGAGAGGCGTAGCCATGGATTATGAAGCATACATTCAGAGATTAGAAGAAGAGTGTGATGTTGTTTATCAATTAGCAGATAAGGCTCGTGCGAAAGGTTTAGACCCTCGTTTAACAGTAGAAATCCCAAGAGCCAGCGACTTGGCAGACCGAACTCAAAAACTTCTGGATTTCTTACATCTTCGTCGCACCGCAGAGCAAATCCGTGAATTAACAGAGATTCACGATGGAAACCGTGAATTGGTAGCAATTGATATTGCTCGTATTGTAACGGCTGAAAGTTTATTGTATGGTGTTAAACAAAAGTGCAAACCTTGTAATGGTTCTGGTGAAATTGCTAAAACACCCACTTGGAAAGTTCCGTGTGATGATTGCGGAGGCACTGGAAGTGTTATGGGATTCAATAATGACATTGGAAAAGCCAATTGGAAAGAAACTTTAGAAACTTATGAAACTGAAGCGCAGAAGGCTCGTGGTGAACATTTGAGAATCTCTGCTTGTTTGTATCATGGTATCTGTGCAGGATTGGCGGTGCTAACTGAAGGAATCCTTGTAGCCCCACTGGAAGGTGTAGTATCCTGTCGGATTCTATCTAATGATGACGCTACGGAATGTTTAGCCGTGAACTATGCTGGACCAATTCGTTCAGCAGGTGGAACAGGTCAGGCTCTTAGTGTTTTGATTGCAGATGTCTTACGCCGTGATTTTGGTTTGGGAACTCCGAAAGTTACTTTTGCAGAAGTGGAAAGATACAAGGAAGAAGTTTCTAAATATAGTCGTGGTCTACAATACAGACCAAGTAATCCTCAATTAGAAGTAATTGCCCAAAATTGTCCTGTTTATGTTGATGGTGAAGGCGTGGGTGGTGAAGTCACAGGACAGCGTGATTTACCCAGAGTGCCAACTAACAAAGTTCGTGAAGGTATGCTGTTGGTTATGTGTGAAGGTCTGGTTCTGAAAGCACCAAAGATTCTAAAATATGTGGAAGCGTTAGAACTTGATGGCTGGGATTGGCTAAAAAGTTTTGTGCAAACAAAAACAGGGTCTACGGAAATTAAACCAAGTGATAAGTTTATGAGTGATTTCTTAGCAGGACGACCTTTGTTTGGATTGCCCATGCAAAGCGGCGGGTTAAGATTGCGCTATGGGCGAAGCCGATTAGCAGGATTGGCGACAACTGCTATGCACCCAGTTACTATGATGGCTATGGCAGGTTTCGTTATCTGTGGAACTCAAATGAAATATGAGAGACCGGGTAAAGCAACTGTGGCAACTCCTTGCACAAGTATTGACGGACCTTATGTAGAACTTAATGATGGTTCGGCACAGAGGTTTAATTCCGATGCAGAGTTGAAAGTTTTAGCAGGATTAGAACCAGAGGACGATTGGACGGTTCTGCCAACTGAACCAGAGTGGCCGATTCGTAAAGTTTGGGACTTGGGTGAACTCTTAGTTCCATTAGGTGAGTTCTTAGAAAATAACCATCCACTTCCTCCGAGTCCTTATGTTTCAGAATGGCACAATGCTGTGTTAAAGAAAGAAATGATTAGCGCACCTGCTAATTTCTTGGAAGCGGTAGAACAATCAAAAGTTTATGGCGTGCCAATTGCACCTCAATATGTCGCCACAGGCTGGCAAGATTTGACAGCCGAAGAAGGTTATGAGTTGATGAGTAATATCACGATTAGCCTGTGTGGAGAAAAGATTCAAGTTCCTGAAAAGTTTAGGGAATTGGTCTACCGAGCGCAGATTAACATAGACGCAGAGGGCAATCTGTTTGGAGATGAAAGTTTATTAGTTCTTAATTTATTAGCCAAAGTTGAGAAATCTTTGAAAATAAACTTAAGTATTTATGAATCCGCAATAGAGTGGTTAAATGATTTGGCCGATTATGAAATCCGACCCAGAACAACTTTGCGAATTGGAGCCAGAATGGGCAAGCCCGAAGGTTCTAAACATCGGGAGATGAATCCTCCTGTGCATGGGCTTTGGCCTGTGGGTTTTAACTCTGGTTCTCAACGCCGTATTCGTGATGCTGCTCGCAAGAACGAAAGCGTATCAGTAGGTGTCCGTGTGTGTCCAACTTGTGATACACAGACTTGGCGGGGTGTTTGTTCGGGCGATGCGACAGCACCGCACGAGGCAACGGAAACAAACTTTGTAGGAGTCATTAAACAACATCTGGGGACAGAGGAGATTTGGAAAGATTGTTTAGAAACTACTCATCAAGCCACTGAACCTGAAGTAAAAGGTAGCAAAGGTCTACGAAGTGCTGAGAAAACTCCAGAGGCTATGCTCAAAGGAGTGTTAAGACACCGAAATGGAACGAGTGCCTTCCGTGATGGCACTATTCGCTTTGACATGGTAGATATTACCATGACTCATTTTAGACCCGATGAAATCGGACTAACGGCAGCACAAGCAGTAGATTTAGGTTATGTGGTAGATTGTCAAGGAAAACCTGTGGTCGCAGATGACCAGATTATTGAATTGATGCCTCAAGATGTAGTGGTTGCTGAAAATTGTGTGAACTCTTTGGTCGCCGCTATGAGATTTACTAATGATATGTTAGAAACCATGTATGAACTTGAACCTTTTTATGAAATCAACGAAGATAACCCTCAAGAAAGTTTGATTGGACAATTGATTATGGGTCTTGCACCGCATACCAGTGGGGCAGTATTGGCTCGTATCATTGGTGTAGCGGGTGTTAAAGGTCATTACGGACATCCATTTTATCATGCAGCGAAACGCCGAAATTGTGATGGAGATATTGATTGTATCTTGCTCTTGGCAGAAGGACTAATAAACTTTAGCCGTATGTTTTTACCTAAGAGTCGTGGTGGACGCATGGACGCACCTTTGACTTTGACAACCAGAATTGTGGCTACTGAAATTGATAAAGAAGCCTTGAATGTAGATGTGGTTTGGGAATATCCTGTGGAGTTTTATGAATTGACTCAGGCAGATGAACCACCAAGTCCGAAGTCGGCTTTGAAAGTTGAAGGCATAGCCATTGTAGAAACTTTAACCGATGCTGGCGAATTGCCCGTAGGTAAAATCGGCTATACGCACGATACTGAAGATTGTGCAGCAGGTCCAAGAAACAATCCTTACAATACTTTAGATTCTATGCGAAGGAAAACTATGGAACAGTTCGCATTAGGTGAGATGTTGGCTTCTGTGGACAATAAAGAACAAGCCAGTAAATTGATAGACAGACACCTTATCAGAGATATGCGAGGTAATCTAAGAGCCTATGGGCAACAAAAGGTTAGATGTCCTAAGTGTGGGGCAAGTTATCGCCGTGTGCCTGTGAGTGGTAAGTGTCGGACTATTATGGAAACCAAGACTGACCCATTCACGGGCGAAGAAGTAGAAACTTTATGTCCCGGTCGTTTGATTTTGACTGTGACTGAAGGTGGTGTTAGTAAATATGATGGACTGATGCAGACCCTTATTGACAAATATGGATGTAATCATTATATTGCGGGCTTGTATGCTCAAGTGAGCAAATGGGTAGCCGAAACATTTGAAAGCAAAGAATTAGGCAAACAACAAACTTTGTTTGAGAAACTATGAATACATACGGTCTACCCAAGCCGCATTGGAATCAGCAATTTCTGGAGTTTTAACAATTTGAAGTTCAATCATAGTCTTCAAAAGTTCTTTGAGTTCTCCAATATCACTATGGATAATATCTACGACTTCTTGTAGTTCATCCACTTTTTGACCCAACTTCTTGACAGTCATGCGTTTAGGGATTGGACTCTCTTCCGACATGATTATTCATAATAGTGGCTGATACTTAATGCTTTGTATTAGTTGTCCGAGGTAGACATTCCTAAGCCTCTCATCTCATCTAAGACTTCTTCAGGAAGGTTTTCATCTAAGTAATCAACTTCAGATTGTTTGGTAAAAGATGGGTCGGTGGCTAAAGCAAATAAACTGGTTAGCATGGCTAAAGCAGCAAAGCCCATAGAAAGCCATGTCCAAGTGCGGTCAGCAGGAGTCATAGTGAGTATTACTACCCACGACTACTTAAAGTTTAGTCTTCAATGTTAGTAGTGGGTTCATAAACTGAAACCAGTTTATCCCAGATTTCCATGAATACTTTAATGTTTTCTGCACCTTGTATTTGAGTAGTATTCAAGATTTGAAGTAGGATTCCAATTTCTTTATTTTCTAATTCAATTGTCGTCATGGTTTTCATCTCCTTCGGATTCTTCAAGACCGTTTTCCAGTGCATGATATACTTTCAAAAAGCGAATCGCACCTTCACGACCTTGAATGGTGGTTTGGTTCAATACTTCTAAAAGAAGCGTAATATCTTCGTTGCTTAACTCTACGGTAGGCATAATAAGACTATCGTGTAGGACTTACTTAAACCTTTACATCATGGATAAGTTAAGACATCTGCAATTGGTGTGTCAAATGGGTTCAATCCACAAGTCCAAATCAGATTTTGAGTGGCGGTGCTTTCTGTGCCATCAAGGGCGATAAAAGTAATGGTTTGAAGCATAGGGATTGTAGGTGTTCCCAACTCACCACTGTCAAAATATGCACCATTAGAACCCCATTTGAATAATTCTGGGGAGGCAGGGATGCCGTCGGGGTCTGAATCAGAAGTAACTCTAATAATAGAACCGGGTTCAATAAATGGATTCGCAGGGTCGCCCAAATTAACAGTCACCAATCCGCCTCCACCGGGCATAACAGCATTAACGGGAACTGTGCCACCAAGTATATTAACTTCTATCTTACCGGGTGAAGCAGAAAGTGGTGGGTAAAGTTGATTCTCCTCATCAAAAGCCCACCAAGTTTCGTATAAAGCATCAACTAAACCGGGGTCGCCAAGCACTGAAACATCATATTCCCAAGAGATTTTCATAGCCTTACCTGCATTGGGTCCTGAAGAAGCACCGTCTAAGACCTTACCAGCACTAAAAAGATTTTGAGAACCATCAAAAGGTGTGCTATCATATCTGATGCCCCAATCATACCTTCCTGCTCCGGGTGTGCCTCCTACGACAAGGGTAGAGGCAAGTCCTGTGGAGTTGGGTGGATTGTCTACTGCCAAAGGAAAGGTAAATGAGTTTCCGACATCTGCAAATGAAGCAGAAGAACCGGGTGGTGAAGTAACTGGTGACTGATTGTTTCCACCAACGGAGTTAATAGAAAAAGTAATGCCTCCGCCTCCACCTCCGCTACTTTGTTGAGCGCAAACTCCGATAATAATTGGTGGACTCATGTTAATCACCCGATAGCGACCCAACGAACATCAGGGGCGGTTGCACCTGCCGAACTATCTTCAACTAAAACAAAAGTTTTGGCTGTAAAGTCTGTGGTAATAGTAACTGGGGCAGCACTTTGATTGATATTAACTTGACCTGCGGCTGCGGAGGTTACATTTCCTGCACCATCTGTTTCATTGTATTGTGAAACAATAGTAATGTTAGGTGTGCCTCCACAATCAGCAATAATAGTTACTTGGTCTCCGACTTGCCAAGTTCCATATCCATTAAATCCTGTATCTGCGACTTGTCCAACAGGCACAGTTCTGCTGTCTACACCGCCCAGATTGCCACCACCTAAGTCAATTATGCCCACTGTTAAATCAACTACTACTGCGGCAGTTGTTTGAACCGCATAAACACCAGAACCTTCTGGAGTCGCAGTTGTAGTTCCAGAACCCGTAATCGCACGAGTAGATTGTCCAAATGCCGTTGTGTGTAGTTTAGTTAGGGTAACTTGATTGTCTGTGCCGTTCTTGTTAAAACGGCCAATTTGGTCGCTAAAAGACTCAATGCTGAATCTGGAAGCCTGAAAGTTCGCTGCAAAACCAGTTGTCGGGGCTGTTAAATCATCAGCATAACCAACCGAGGTTTGAGAGGCTTGTGAATTAAGCCAGTTTTTACCACCTGTAAAGCCGTTTAGAGTATCTACGCTGAACTCAAGGTAAGTATCAGCATCTCCCAAGTGTTGTAATTTGCTACCTACGAAAATATCCTCGGCCACAGATAATCCTGCTGTGCCAGCGATTCCTGTATCATTATAGGTAAAACCTGTGTTTCCACTAACTGCTGTGCCTGCGGCGGCATAATAAGCAACTTCAAATTGATTGGCTGTATTGACTGTTCCTGAACCACTTCCACCTGAGATGGTAATAGTTTTGGTAGCCCCTGTTCCCGATGCTACTACGCCAGAACCTACAAAGTTAAGAGTGGTGGCAGTAGTGGCTAATGGTGTTCCTTCGTCTTGAACTATGACTCCGCCTCCACCACTACCGCTTGCGGCGGCTGTGACACGACCTTGACCATCAACAGTAATGTCGGCATTGGTATAAACACCTTCTACACCTGCTATGTCATCAAGGTTAATAGTGACAGTATCCGTAGCACCGACTACTGTGCTAATCGCTGTTCCTCCAGCAATATCCATGGTCTCGCCAATAGATACTGTTTGGTTGCTACCAGAATCAGCCGTTAGAGTAAATCCTGCGATAGTAGTATCAACTACGCTGGTGATGCGCCCCTGTGCATCTACGGTAATAACTGGGACAACTGATTCCGAACCATAAGTTGCAGCAGTAACTCCTGTGGTAGTTAAACTTACTCTTAAGGTGTCGGTAGCAATAGCCTCGGTGGTAATTCCTGATGCTGCTGTTCCATCAATCTTGAGGGTGTTGCCTGTGGTAATATCTTGAGGAGTTCCTGTATTGCCTGAAACCGTAAATTGTTCAAACTTTGTTCCTAAGTTTCCATTTCCCAGAACTACTTGAGTTGCGTTTCCAGCACCAGCGAAAGTTAAAGTTCCTGAACCTGTGACTGGTGAACCACTTACCGTGAAAGCGGCGGGGGCTGCCAAGCCTACTTCTGTGACCGTTCCCAATGTTGTAGCGGCAATTTCAATAGAACCTGCACCGGGGGTAATGGTGATTCCTGTCCCTTGTGTTAAAGTGTTTTTAGTGAATTGCGAGCCGTTTCCAATCAGTAATTCACCATTAGCAGGGGTTGAACCCTGATAACTGTTAATAGGAACAGCCAATGAGAGAGTATCGGTTGAACCATCAATCTTGAGGGCTTCGGCTTGCCCAGTGGTCGCCACGATAAAATCATTGTCTAATTGATTTTCGTTAATAGTAACACTTCGCACACCACCAGCAGATAACTTACCAATGTTCATATAGGGCGCACTTGTGCCGTTTCGCACACAGTTGAATACAATTGAACCATCATGCGCCCCTGCGGTAGCATCTGTAATAAATCCAGTAATTGAAGCATAATTTATCTTCACAGGAGTAGGTGATGTATCATCGTTGCCCGAAAACAAAACTTGTCCTAAAATATCGGAAGCAGCAGGTGAAGCAGAATCTCTATAAAGTTTTAAGTCTGGTCCTACATTGATTCCTGCATCAATCTTTTTGATTTCAATTTCATTACGGAAAGGAACTGCGGTAACAATATCGTCTAAAGAAGCATCTATTTGGAAAGCAGTATCAAAATTGGCTGTGGCAACTGTGAAATCCATTTCAGTTAAAGTTCCCGGATTGACAATAACCCCTGTGTTATCTAAAGTCATAACTTCTGGGAATCCTTGCACCGTGTCAGAAGTTCCTGCTACTTGGAAACTCAATAAACCTTGCTCTGAACCACTTGTTGTAAGTTTAGACTTGCCCGAAACAATAACATAATAATCTGAATTACCTGCGGAATCCTGTCCTGCAAAGTCAATAATTCCTACGGAACGATTGTCCAATGCTGTGGCTGTGCTGGTTAAATCCATTCTGGCTCCGTTAATTCCTGAAGATGAGGTAGCAATAATCATTGGCAACGGATTGCTTGATTGAATCTCTAAGTGTTCTGCTGCTGCTGTGTCGTCCCATGTGAACTTACTTGAACCTGTTAAAGTATTAGTGGCGGAATAAAAGGCTACTTGAGTGGCAACTCCGCTACTGATTGAACCTGTGGTAGCGAAACTTAAGTTTCCTCCACCATCAGTAACTAAAGTTTGATTAGCAGAACCATCTACGAGTGGGAAAGCATATCCTGTGGCTGCGGTAAGATTACCTGCGTAAAAGTTTCCTGCATTAGTCGTTCCAAATCGCATGGCAGTAACATTTGAAACTTGAGTATCAACACTATACCGAGAATCTCCTGCGTTGCCGTTGGCTGTCCAGCCTAATCCACCAGATAATTCATAAGTGGGAACTGTGCTTGTGTAAGGATAGGCAGTAATGCGACCGAGAGTATCTCCGTCTGAAATGGCTGAAGGCGCACCCGTGTTGCCTCTGGTTTTGCGAAGTCTAAGTTCAGGTCCATCTGTGGAATCAGTTGCTTGAGTGAACTTAAATTGAACATTTGAACTGGATTGTATGTCACCTGTTGGGATAATACTGTAAGTTAAAGTATAGTCTATGCCTCCTGCTGCAACAGTAGGTAAAAGGGCTGTATCTCCTAAGAACTCCACTTCTTGTCCGTTCTGAACTGATTGGGTAGCACCAGCCGTTGCTGCTATATCCCATTGACTCATAGTTCCGAGTCCTGTTGTTCCAATGGTAATTGTTCCCGGTCCTTCGGCAATAGTAATGTTTGCACCTTCGGTTAAAACGGCGGGAACTGGTGCGCTACCTCCGCTACCAATCAACAATTCTCCATTCGCAAGGGGTCCTACTGCGCTGATACCTGCACCCACACCACTAAAATAAGGAAGTTGATTTGCGCTCGGTGCTGGAGAAACAGTCAGAACTGTGCTATCCACAGCGATATTGACATCAAAGTTGGGACTCGCACCTGTTAGTGTAGGTGTGGCTATACCTGTTCCACCTACAAAATCTACTTCATCTCCAGAGGCTACTAAACCTGTTGAGGCTCCTGCTTTTACAGTCCAATTGCCGTAAGCGGCAGCCGTAGTTCCAATTTCAATACCACCGGGAGTATTTTGAATAGTAATGTTCGTGCCTTCAGTTAAGTTTGCTAATACGGGGTCTGAACCTGATGAACCAATAAGCAACTGTCCATTAGCGGGTTGTGCCGTAGCCGTGATAACCCCTGTTCCAGAACCCAACAGGATTCCGCCATCGGTTAATGTAGTTGCACCTGTTCCTCCTGAAGCAACTCCTAAAGTTCCCACAATTTGAGCCGCCGTAGTAGAATTATTGACAGTAATGCCAGATAAAGTAGTGCTAACAGAAGTGACTGTTCCAGAACCACCACCGCCACCTCCGCCTGTGGCTATTGTGGCTGTTTGTCCCGTAACTCCTAAAGTTCCCGGTGAGACTACGATTTCGTTAATGTTGTTACCAATAATTGTGCCATCAGTAACCGTAAGCAAACCACTACCACGGTCTGAACCCGTATATTCTGGAGGCGTAGAGGATGCCATGTTCCTTCATTAGTTGCACAACTACTTAAAGTTTATCAAGATTGAAGTTGTGTGTATCCAACATCGTTGTATCCGAAGCGTTGTTCAGTCCAACCTGCAAAGGCGGCTTCAGCAACTTCTCCTGCTGCGCTAATTGCACCCGAAGTTTCGTTAATAACACGATAGACAATTTGTTGTTGAACTACGATAGGATTATCAAAGAACCATTGGTAGGAACGAGGAGTAATAGGCGACCATTGATAGTCAGACCATTCCATAAACAATGAACCATCTACCCAGATTTGATAAGTGACTCCTGCTGTTCCTGCTGCGGTTTCGGAGTGTCCAAATGTAGAAACTCGGTAAATCTCTTGGTTAGAACCGGGTGTAATCAAAGCATTCACTTGGGGTGCTGGTCCTGCGGGAACTCCTTGTGGAACAAATGTTGTTCCTCCTGTGGCTTGTGGAGAGTTAGGATTAGTAGAAGCAGACACAGTTTTAGCCTGTGTAGTTGAACTGGGCGCACCGGGCGTATTCGTAATTAAACCTGCATTTTGAGCGATTTGTGGTGCTGGTGCTACTCCTGTAAATGGAGTGGGTGTTGGCACTCCAGCGACCCAAGAGGTAGTTCCTATTGAACCATCTGATACATTGATAACTACGGCATCAATATAATTGTTTTGAGGAAGGGGTGTAGCATTCAAATCTACTTTTTGTCTTTGAACCAAGTTAGCCGATTCTGGCTTAGGTGATGTATGCCACGGATAAAACGCACCAGCAATTGCTGTGCCTCCGTCCAAAGATTCAGGGGTTGGCCTGACGGCACGACGAAAGGTGTGAGGGTCTACTCCCGGTCTCTGGGCTTCAGTTTGTTGCGTAGTAGTAGTTGAATAGGTGTGCTGTGGCAACGGTGTGCTGGAAACAGCAGAACCTTTTTGTGAATAACCTGTTTGGAAGGCTTTCTTACGATAAGGACGCTTAACATCCCTAATATCTTCTCCATACGAGCCTGACATACTTATCCTTACCTCCTCCGACTACTTAAAGTTTATGCCTTTCTTTGGCGACCATAGAGTTCTTCATACTTTTTTTCTTTGTCTCGGAAGGCTTGAGAAACTTCCAAGTAATGTTCCCATGTAGATGTGTCCAAACCACGACTTTTAAGCAAGATTCTACGATACCACTCTACCGTAGCGACATTGATAGGAATACCCAATTCTAAAAGTTGATGACAAATTAAAGCATCTGGTCCATCAAATAAATGATATTGCACATGACATTTGGCAATTTGAGTGGTTGGAGGAATCTTAAGAGTATTTGGCGTGTTAGTTACATTGTATGCTTGAATAAACTCTGGTAGATTATTCATCATGGTGTAGCGAATATCCCATGTTTGCTCTGGAAGCACATAAACAGGAGGGTCTAACACATAACTGGGTGGAATATCAGTAGTTCCGAATGGATAAGGGGCTGCATCACCACTAATTCCATGTTGCCATGTGTTTTGTGGGTCTTGATAATATCCAGTTGAATTGATAACAATTTGAATGAAACCATTGGGAACAAAGTTTGTTAATCTATGTGTTCCATCTCCTGTTACTCGGATATTTGCTAATACACCTCCTGTGCTACCAAACTTTTCAATTACTACAAATTGGTCTTCATTGACAAATGGTGGAATCTCAATGTTATTTCCAAAACCACCTACAAAGATAGAAGTTTCTACACCAGCAGGTGGAAAATCCGAGGGTCTGGCTGCTCCCGTAGAACTTTGGCCTGCCAGTGTCCATTCATAGTTTTGATAAGTAATTGCCATCAAATCAACCTCCTTTCTTTATCACGGAGGCGTTCTTCCAGCATTTCTTCCATTCCCAAATCAGCACGAAGTCGGTTGCGAATTAAGTTTTGCTTATACCACTGAATGTTTTCTGGACTGATAGGAATGTTTTGTTGTAAAAGTTTCATAGCAATTAGTTGGTCAGGACCATCAATCAGTAAATAACGCACATAGGCTCTGGCAATTTGGGTGTCTGATGTAGGAACTGGACTTCCAGAGTTCAAAGTTTCAAAAGAAGTGAACTCAATACCCCATGTTTGACCGGGTAAGACATAGACAGGAGGAGTGATTTCTTCAAAAAATCCTAACTTGGATTCACCAACCGAAATAGTAATTGGTTGAAAAGGCATAGCCGATGAGGGCATTCCAATATCAGGAATACCGTCTGGATTTTGAAAATAACGAGTTGTGCCAATACGAATGTTTAGACCTGCTGAAGCAGGATAACTACCCATGTGGTCTATTACAATCAATTGATGCGCTCTAAGCATGGCTGGTTCTTCTAAGTTGTTTCCGATGCCTCCGACCATAATATCATAAGGAACGAATGGCGGAATCTCAATTGCTCTGCCTATTACGGAGGTATCACCAGCGTAATTCAAAATAGGATGTCCAGAATTACTGACAATAGCAGTAGAACCCTGAACAATGTTTCGCCACTCATAGGCTTGACGACGAATGCTCATAGTCGTAATATGACGGGTCTGCTACTTAAAGCATTCCATCTACTTAGCGTTGGCGAGATTGTGGTCCCATAGAGTTCATCTGATGTTCCCAGTTGCCAGCGTGAACTGCAATCTTTTGGATAGCAAGTTCTCCAATGAGTGTTACTTTGATAATGCTTCCGTTGGCTGCAACGGCTTGGTTGGTAGTAACGGTTACTTGAAGTGGTTGCTGGAACAAACAAAGAATTGGGCTACTAAAAGCCAAAGTGCGGTCGTTCTTGCTGTTGATAAATCCTGCGCTGAAAGCGTTAGAAGGAACATTGTTTGGACCTACTTGAATAGATACGGAATAATCAAGGTCTGCCGCTAAAGGCGAACCAGTGGTAGCATCCAACATTTCAATTCCAATAGCATACAAACGGACTTCTTCGTTGTTTGCTTGGTTGGTAAAAATTGAGATTACATTTGAAGTTCCAGATAGAGCAGCACCAGCGAATTGGTGACTGGTTGTGTAGACTTCTGGTTGAGGGTCTTGATTTGCCATACTTCAGATAGGTTGGTTCTGATACTTAAAGGTTCTCATCTTTAAGTATGCCTAACAATTCCATTTGTTCTGGTGTGGGAGGTGGTGGAGGTAAATGCGGGACTGGAAGTGGTTCTAAGTCCATAATAAGTTGAGATTGTCCGTCAAACGCCGACATCCATTTAGTTTCTTTTCTTTTTACCATGCGTTTTTTAATGAATACTCCAATCAAAAACAAAAAGATAATATCTAACAAAAATGCCCATGCGCCTAATGAAGTGCTATCTTTAAGTATTTCGGCTCGTATTACTTGGGGATTCATAGAACCTACTTGCATTACCAAATAAGTGTAATAGACACATGAAGATAATAACAAGATGACTATGTAAAAATACCAATTAACAAGACGGTTCATATTACTCCTTTTTGTGGGTTTTTACTATTTAAGTGTTATGGCATTATGCTTCAAAGAGTTCTTCATCTTCACACTGGAAATCGGCGGCGGCGATACCCAACTCATCAAGAGTGGGTGGTTCTTCCGAAGGAAGGGCATGAGTTCGCAAGTATTGTAGTCCCAATCGGTAGAATGCGGGTGCAAACTCTTCAATTTGAGCATCTAAAGATTCATTTTCTTCGGACGCAGTTTCATTAAAAACAGTCATTATTTTAGTTAAAGTTTCTACACCTTCCATAAACTCAGCCGTAAATGCAGTAGATTGTATCGCCCCAATTTTAGTAGCAGAATCTTGAGCAATCATAGCCAAAATCACAGCACCCAAGTTGGTTGCCATAACAAATCCGAAAAATTGCATCATCCACCATTCAAAACTAAAGGGTGCTACATTCCACATTTCGGCCATAGCAATAAATGGAATCTGAATCACTAATGATAAAGAAACAATAATCTTAATCATAATCCGAACAGTGATGAACTCTTGTTCAGAAACTTTTTCCCATTTAGTCTGTTCTTTTGCAGAATCTAAGATACGACACACCTCCGTCCCAAATAACATCTACTCGTTGATAACCTGACTTGGCTAAAAGTTTTTCAACTTTGGGTTGCCAACGGCGTTCACGGTCTAAAATAAAATCTTCTTCTCGGAAAATACCTTGATTACTTAACATCACATAATCTTCATAAGCATAAAACGGCAAAGTTTCACCTGATTCTAAAGTGTAAGTTCCAGAGACAGGTGAGTGGATTTCATCAAGAGTGAAAAAATCTAATCCTAATTGGGCTTTAACATCTTTGGAAACATCAAACCCCGTAGACAATCTATCTTTGAAAATAAGCCATTCTTGTTCAATCATGCCATCCCAATACTTGGTATTAGAATTGTATTCGCCACCAATTAAAGCACGCTTTTCTTGTGCAAATCTTTCCCGACGAGCCATCAAATAACCCTTCCAGAAACTATCGGCATCCATAAGCAGAATAAAAGCACGCACCTACTTAAGCGTTCTGTTTTTCTTCACTAACTACTAATTCTGGGTCTCTGCGGTAGCGGTCTAACCAAAACTCTGCTAAAACTTCTCCAACAACTCCTGAAATCACACCCAGAATAGCACCAAAACTTACTAAAGCAATATCTTTACGAGTCATTTCAAAAGCCACTTCTTTTTCAGTCTCGGCTTCAAAATCTTTCAAAGTTTTTTGGTCTCGGTGCGGAAGTTTAGTTATTTTTAATGGACGACGAGGCTTTTTAGAATCTTCACGAGCCTTAGCCAATGCTTTCGCTAATTGTCCTTCTGGGTCTCCACCCCAATTTTCAGAATCATGGACATCCCATAAATCATTTTCTTCAAATCCTGTGATAGTTCCATGTCCTTTATCTACTACTTTACCTTTGAGAGTAATCACATTACTTACTCTTTCTCTTGGTTCTTCTTCATAGTCACAATCTTCTCGCAAGCATTTGAAAGTTTCTTTACAAAAACTATACCTACCACAGCGAGAGCAACATAGATTACTTAGGCTAAATATACGCTTTGGAGTATCTTCAGCATTCATACTTCGCAAACGCCTAACTACGGTTTGGTTCGCATCGGCTACTGGAAAGTAATAATCTTCGTAATCTTCTTGCACTTTTCCACCCATTAGGCGAGCAGTGGTGCGAATATGATAATGATTACAAGTTGGTGAACACCATTCAACAGGGGCAATTTGTAAAACATATCCTTCTACATAAGAATCAAGTTGTAAAGTTTTACCTCCAAAACAAAAATCATAACTTCTAACTTTATCTCCGATTTGAATATCTTCAGAAGATACTACCCATTCGGGTTCATCTTCGGCTGTGTAGCCATAATAACCTTCTGGCTCTGGTGGCAATCCTACATAATCAGAATAACAGCGTTCTTGACAGAAATATCGGCTACCAACGGGCAAAGAATAAACTGCAAAGTCAGCAGGTTTTCCACAATTAGAACAATCTGCTTTAGGCACATAATCATAATCACTACGCATTACTAAATTACGAGTGCGACCTCCTCGTTCACCTGTCCAATCTGGTTTAACACCAAATAGTTCTGACCAATCTTGTTCTCCTTGTTGAACACACGGGCGACAAACTACAAAAGTTTCGTTATCTTCTGTGTAGTAATACAAACCTGTGTAGGCATCTTCGCAGACTTCACAAATACGAGGGACTCCATCTTGTTTCTGAAGTTTTAAGAAAACTTTTCTTTTCTCTTCAGGATTTTTCATCCAACTTGGGTCACCTTCGGCTTTTTTCTTACGAGTTCCTAACATTTCAGAGATTTCATCTACTTTACCTGCTAAAGAAATGCCTTGCCAAGATTCAGAGTCGGCTTCATAAGGTCCATAAAGACGCATCCATCTATCATAGATTTCAGGTTCATTGATTCGCAAGAAGTCTTGCTGTTTTCGGGACTTAAACGGCACTTGAACTGCCTCCGTTGCTTTCCAACTCGGCTTCTTCAGACTGATAGAAGAATGCCATGCCGATAATCACAAACGGAATACCCATTAGAGCATAATCAAATGGTTTGAAAGCATCGTGTGGAAATCCATATTTACGATAGGTGCGAATAAAACCAACAACGGCTGACGCAAAAAACGCTGCTGAACCGACAGCAGGAACTAAAAGTCCTCGCCATGCTTGACGAGCCGCAATTTCTTGAGCCTTTTGCTTAGAAGCAAACTCTTCTTCAATACGACTCTTTTCGTGGTCTGTCATAATATCACTGACCGAATAAACTTTTACACCATGTCAAAATCTTAGAATCTGTGGTTTTGTCTGCATAGTTATCTTCTTCTGCATTAAACCAACCAAAATACTTGTTATACCATGCTTCAGAAGCAGCAGGAGGGTTGCCATCAGTTGGGGCTGTGGTAACGCCTGTGGGATTGATATTCTTAGAAGTTTTACATCCAAAGGTAGGCCAAAGCGGATTGCAGGTGCGCTCTTGATACATCTTTCGGGCTTGTGAACCGGGTGCGGATTCAGTAATATACTTCCAATCTTGTGGGTCTGCACCAGATGAGGGCATAATGCCTCCGACACCAGAGATTCCACTCATAGTAAATGGTAGTCCTGCGCTGCCATAAGGTTGATAAGCATTTCCAGAATCATCTAAAACTGTGATGCTGGGTTGCCACGCTGTTCCTGCCGCAGTTGTAGGTGCTTTAGAAATAGGGTTGCCTTGCTGGTCATAGCCAATAATTTCTTGTCTATCACCTGATGAGGTAACGACATAACACTTACGAGAGTATAAATCACCGGGGTCGCACGAGATATTGTATCCTGCCATGACTAAGATTTAGTCATCTTGATACTTAAAGATTACTCTTTTTTCTGGGAATTGAAATAAAGGATACCAAGTGCTAATGCAGCCGCCGCAGTAGCAAGTTTAGCACGGTTTCTGTCTGCCCATGAACGAGGTTCACCAACATAAATCATTTCTACTTCTTCAGAATCAAAGCAAGCAGAACAAGCACTCTGATGAACAGCGTCATCTTCATCTACGAAATAAACCATTTCATCTAATCCACAAACAATTCCACAAGAGTCGCAAACATCTTCGTCATCGCCTACATCTTCAGCGTGCATAGGTGTGTAATTATGACTGGTAGATTGTGAACCAATCACACGACCAGAGCCTTCTGGAAGGAAGTCATCAGCAGGAACTAATGGCTCTCCGTCGCCGTTTTCTAAGCCACCCTCCAAAGGAGTTAGGGCTTCAAGATTAACACCGGGAGTCATTGTGCCAACAATGGTTTCAGCATCTTTGCTGGAACAACCGCAAGCCTCAAAACTTTCATTGTGTTCTGCACAGAAAGCCTTGGGAACTTCTAATCGTGGGTCATCAACCGCAGGAACGGCGGAAGGACCCGCAGGGGTTGGTTCTGAACCTTCAGGTTCAGAGGCAGGAGCCTCAACTGGTGTGGTATCAATAGTTTCAGCCTCCATAGAAGAATAGGAATCATAAACCTCTCGCTTGCAGATTTTAGTAGTTTTATGCCCTTTCGGACAGCGTGAAACCAAAGAATAACGAATGCTACCTCCCTTTGAAGGTTTCTCTACGGCTTCTACAACCTCCAGTTCGTAGTGATTTTTACAACCGACACAATAGAACTTTTCCATATTATCACCTATTACTTACGACTACTTAATACTTACCATCCAAAGGTCTGTGCTTCATACGAAGGTCTTCGCCCCATAGTAGGAGAAGTCTGACCCACTAAAGGTCCTGAAAATACGCCTTCTACTCCTGCAATTGGGTCTAAATTAAAGAAACTTTCGGCTTCGTAGGTGTTGCCTTCGTTAGCATTGTCTTGTTCTGCTTGTTCTTCCTCTTCTTCGGTAAGGCGTTCAACTTCGGATTCAGCAGCCACGACTAAGCGTTCATAGCGTTCAAATTGTTTTTGAGCCGAGAGTCCACGGAATAGTTCTCCCAGACCAAAGCCCAATGGGAATAATCCAAAGATAGAAAGAATCAAAGGACGATAGTTGTATTCACCATCTTCGGCTAAGATTTCTAACTTGAGTTTATCGGCAATAACAAAGGCAACTGAAAGTCCACCAAACAAAATTGGAAAACCAGTAGCAGGGCGGAGAAACTCTTGAGTTATTGGAGATTCTTTAACATCTTCGGAGACTTCATCTTCTCCCAAAAGAATACGGTTGCGAAGTTCTGCAAAATCCAGCATAATCTATCTCCAAGTATTATGGCGTTGCCCAACTACTTAAAGATTACTCTTGTCCAATAGCACGACCCGGGTAGTTCTGTCCCCAGATAGGGTCAGTGCTACGCATAGTTGCTGCATAAACATTCAAATCTAAAACTTGTCCAATACCATTTGAGGATTGTAGCCCAGCAGGAGTGATACCCATGCCATTATAGTTCAAAGTTTGTCCTACGGCTTGTCCTCCCAAAATGTTGCGTTCAGTAGAAACACGCTCTACTGTTCCCCAGTTGCGTGCTACGAATTGTTCTTGAGATGGAGAAACATGAGCCTCTTTGGTTTCTTTATTTTTCATTCCTTGAAAAACAACTATGACTCCAGCAATTGCCAGACCAATAGCCAAAAAGTTTCCTGTTTTCATACTTATTCACCACGGTTCAAAAACATTCCCAAAAGTGCTGCACCAAAAGTTACGGCTACTGGAGCCATGATAACTCCTAATGCACCCATAAATCCAGTCTTGAAAGGCTTAACAAGTTCAACATCTTTGTATTCGTATTCAGTGCGGTCAAAGTCGTCCATAAAAGTTTCGTAATCTCCTTCTGCACTTCCATACCATTCTGGGACACCACGACCTCCAATAGCGGAATCTTGGCCTTCAGAATTGTCAATCACTGGGACATCATAAGCACCCAAACGAGTAAAAGTAATTGGATTGACTGTGCCTTCTGTAAATGGTGCAGAGTCAATGTCGCCCATAGTGCTTTGGTAATCATAATCTCCTTCAGCAGAACCATACCAAACTGGCACACCTTGTCCAGAGTCAAGAGCAGAGTTTGTTCCGTAAGAATCAGGAATAACTGGTAATCCAGATTCAAGAACTACATAGTCTTCAGCATCCATAGCGGCTACATCGTCATACTTACGCATCATGCCATATTTCTTATCCATAGCAGATGCTTCATCTCTTCGGTCTTTGAAACTTTGGGAGTGCGAACCACGATGGCGCATTCCGAGAGATTCATCCATTTCATCATTATATCCTTGTCCTTTGTGGTGTTCACTGTCCATAGCCATCACATCATCATATTTACGACCCATTTTGGAGTGTCGCTTATCCATAGCCGAGGCTTCATCTCGGCGGTCTTTGAAACTTTGGCTGTGTGAGCCTCGGTGTCTCATACCGAGAGATTCGTCCATCTCATCGTTGTATCCTTGTCCCTTGTGGTGTTCGGAGTCATAAGCCACAACTACTGTGCTGATTTCATAACCATCTGCTGTTTTATCAGCAATCATAGTTGCCATTGAACCATCACGGAAAATAATATCTAATTCATCTTCACTAAGTTCATGGAAATCAGTATCACGAGTAAAGTTTTGGACGAAATTATCAATTGAATTAACTTCAATCTTTCCATTACCGAGCATTTCAACTAACTTACGGGCGGAATTAGCCTTGTCATCACCTTCAGCAGAGCCATACCAAACTGGAACTCCTTGTCCAGAGTCCAAAGCGGAGTTTGTGCCATAGGAATCAGGAATAACTGGAAGTCCAGATTCAGTGACTACATATTCAGCACGCATAGAACTTTTGAAATCACGAGTGCGGTTCACATAGCCCTTGCGTTCCTTTTGACGCATCTTTTTACGCATAGCACCACGAGCCATTTCTTCAGAAGTAGGTCCTGCAATACGATGGATAGTTGGACCATACCCAATACGAGCATAGCCATTGAAAGCGAAATAGTTTCCTGAACCGTCTTGAGCAAGGAAGAAATTGTGGAACTTGTTGGATGCACCACTGGTGTAAGTCAAGTATTCCATACTACCTTTTGAGTAATTCATGGAAGGATAATCTCTACTGAACTTACTCAATGTGTTCAGAATGTCGTCTTCGCCCGCATCATAAACGGACATGGCCTCAAAGTCAGTCATAACAATTGTTTATCATCACGACTACTTAAAGATTCTCATTCATCACGATATTCGGAAAAATCTTCGTCGTATTGGAAAAAGTTATATGCCCCATTCCACGGAACTAAAAAGCAACTGATGTGCAAACCATCATCGTGCTGTTCTGAATCCCAATTGAACTCACCATATTTGTTGAAAAGTTTTTCTGCCTCTCGGAAAAAATCTTCTACGGTAGGTCCTTCGTCTTCGTCATCTTCTGCCAACAAAACAATGTTCTTTCCAAAAGTTTCAGAATAAGTGTAGTCTGGACTGGTTCTTGGGAGATTTGGTTTAACTCGGCGTTCAGCAGCGAACTCATCTTCAAAAGCAAGTCTATTGAATACTGCATCTTCGTATTGTTCTGGAGGAACATCACCAGATTCTCGGTAAATGTCTGCCATGATTTGAATATGAGTAGGATAATCAATTTCTTCATTATATTGTAGCACAAGAGCCGTGTCTTCTATGGTATCTCTTAAGGCTCGGCGGGCTTCGGCAGAATCTCCACCGGGGAAAGCATCTAACATTTGTTGAACCGTAAAGTAAGCGGAGTTGAAATCTTCTAATCCTAAACCTTCTTGAAGTTGTTCAGATAAGTCACGCAGAGTAATTAGACTACGAGAATAAGTTGAAACTTTTGGTTGTTTTTTAGACATCCAGCGACCTTTGGAATCACGAGGCAATTCTCGCCAATCTGCATCAAAAGTTTTATCATCTTCGCTGATAAAAATTACTTCAATGTGTCCATCATGGAACTCCATATCAGAAATATAGTATCCTTTAGGAGCCAAAAATGGGATTTCAGCAGTAATAATGTGTGCGCCGTCGTCGGAATAATAATCGTCAGTTTCTTGGAAACCTGCGGGCATAGTTAGACCAGACGCTTCAAATCTTTTGGATTGTAAGTCTGCCAGAATAGGATGTGTAGCCCAAAGAGCATCATATTCGTCCATGTTGAAACGCCCATCATCTTCTAAACAATCATTCAAAGCATCTAAGCAGGCTTTGGTAGCAGAGACTAATTGACCGATTTCATCTTTACGCATGGTTTTGTATTCGGCTTGATACTCTGTGGGGAAATAGGCTTCTGGTTCGCTGATGTCAATACCACGATAACGCCAAATAGGACCTCCCCAATCGCCATTGTTGTCAATAGTGCTTCGCCAATAACGCCAGTTGTCTACTACTTCATCTTCAGCATCTTCTCGGTTATACGCTTCTACTGGACCAACTGTGTAATAATGTAAAACAGGAACATTAACCATGTAGCCTAATAATTCAGGGTCATCAGGGTCTTCGGCTTCAAGAGTAGTAAAATCTGGGTCATTTTGTAAGCGTTCTAATTCCTCTTCAAAGGCTTCACGCTGTCGCAAAATCTCTTCCATTTCTTCATCAGTCATCTCTGGTGCGTATTCTTCAGCATCAAAAGTTTCTGGTCTTGGAGAACAATCGTGACAGAAGTTGGAATGGCTTTTATCTCGTGAACTATATTCCCATTCTTTGTTGCATTCCCAACAAATCTTAGGAGCCTCAAAAGTTTTATCTTCCATATCTGAAAGGTAACGACCATATTCAGATTTAGACATAATAGGACCATCGTGTCCGTAAGTATCTAATTCTTCTAAGTAATCTTCGTAGAGTTCTTCTAAAGTTTCTTCTTCTTCAGTGAACTCATCAGAACTAAAAGTTTCGGCATTCATAGCAGCAGACTTTTTCTTAGCCCAATTCACACCAGAAGTTCCACCCCAAAGCAACCATGCAATAGTTCCTGCGGTTGGTCCTCCGTCGGGCATTTTCTTTTCAGGGCGATAGTTTTTACGGTGTCGGTTAAAAGCCGACATTCTACGAACATCATGTTCGGAAACTGTGCCTGATGAAATCTTTCTGGCACGAGTAACTCCTGAATCAATACCTTGAGCCTTAGCCTCTGCGGGCGACAAGCCTCCACGACCCCACTCTTGACGCAACTTTAAGCCACGCTTGGCGTTGTTAATCGCAGATTGAGGAGGTTTGAAACTCATTAAATCATCCCCATGAATAATCAATATCTACATCTTCTTCGGTAATTTCGCCTTTATCATCTTCAATTTCAACTGTGTAAGAATACCAACCACTACCACTGTATTCACCGCTTTCTACCTCCGATTCTACCAAATCTTTAATTTGGTCGGTGATGTAGTAATCACCATCAGAAACAGCATCTTCATGCTCTCCAGAATAATCCCAATTAAAATCAATAGAAACATACTTTTGAACATCTCCATAGCCTTCAGCATCAAGTTGTATGTTAGATAAATCATCATTGTATCCATACGGGAAACTGGCATAACTTCCTTGTTGAGTTGTTTCTAACTCTTCCTTAATGGCGTGTTTCATAATTTTTTCTAATTGTTCTTTGGAAATACCAAAGTGATTAGTTAATTCCTTTACTTGTGATGATGGAATTACAATATGGATACCATCAGATGAACCTTCAGACCAGAAAATATCAGAAGGAGGTCCAGATGGAGAAGAAAGTCCATTATGTTCCCATGCGATAATTTGGTCGCCAGTAGCACCGCCTGTTGGATTAGCACTTTCAGCACGGGCTTCAATGTTTTGCTTACCAGAATAATTCAAAGAAGCGTGGTCAAAATCGCCGTGAATGGACGAAGATTCGGTCAATTCTTTGGCGGTAAAACCGCCAAGGGCTGAATCGTTTCCTCCAAACTTAAACAATGAACCTGCGCCAGCGAATGGGGCTTCAAAAGTTTCACCCTTGAAGTTCACACCAAACTCATAATATGAATTACTCCTATCTGAATATAATTTTTCCGATAGGATTTGAGGTGGACTCAAAGTTGCCTCGTAGTCAATTACTACTTTTTCTCCTTCTGGACCCTCATACTCAATCTCTCCATAGAAGTTCCGCAAATCTTCTTCATCGTTCATCCATAAAGTATCAAAATTACTTTCAATGTCTGCTTTAATCATTTTGTTAAACTCATATCTGAATGCTGGGTGCAAGTCATTATAGGTTTTATCGTTCTCAATATCATAAACCCTATATTTTACATAGTAATTCTGCAATAATTCTTGTTCTCCTGTTTGGTCTCTGTCAAAGCGTGCGTCGTAGCGTAATTGCCCATGCGCTCTGTTTGATTCAGCCGAACCATACCAAACTGGAACACCATTACCAGAATCTAAAGCAGAATTAGTGCCGTAAGAATCAGGAACTACTGGCAAACCGGGATAATCCATAATATCTGGAGTCATTTCCATGTCAGCATCAAAAACTACTCCATCGTCTGCGTCAGCCATGACATAAAACTCGTATCCAATATCATAAGAACCTTCATCATCTGACCAGCCAAGTTCAGCCATTCCATAAGGGTAATACCCAGAGGAATCACCAGATGCAAGATGGAACTCAATTTCTCTCTTAACTAAGTCTTCAATTTTCATTCTATCGTCTTGTGAATAACCTTTGTAATCTTTGTATAGTCTCCCCTCTTCATCATCATAAAAGTCGCACCACCACTCGTATTCAATTTTCATTCGGACAGTGCCTTCTGCATCAAACTTTCTTTGTTTCATACGGCGAGCCTTAGCAATCTCTTGCTGTCGTCTTTTCTTACCTGATTCACGAAGTCTTTGGTGGACTTCATCAAGTGCGGAATGCTTAGTGCCAACTGGGGCTTCAAACTCTTCATCTTCATCAGGATTATACGAGGAAATGCCTAAAAAGTCGCCCATAGCATTAGCAACAGCAGAATCATAAACTTCGTCAGAATGTAAATAACCACCGTCTATCAAAAAATCAATGGCTTCAGATTTAGTCTCTGCCCCACTTTGACGCAAGGCCGTTAAAACTTCGTCGCCTCTGGACTTGTCATAAAATGTATAGTAATAATTGAAATCACTCATGCTAAAAGGTTGGCGCACCTGATACTTAAAGATTACTCTTAGTTATACAGTTCTTCAATAGTAACTTCATCACCATAACTTAGGTTCTTTTCACGGCTAACTTTTCGTCGTTGGGATTCTAAAAGTTCCATGGCTTGTTCCAAATGAGTTAAAGTAATTTGAGGTTCAGAACAATAACCACATTCTTCATGGGCTAACATAAAGGCAGATTGAACCAACTCTTGTAGATAAGCACCTGAAAACTTTTCGGTTCGCTTAATAATCTTCTTGAGGTTGAGTTTTTTGGTGTTAAATGGTTCAAGATACTTCTCCAGAATCGCTAACCGATGGTCTGAATCTGGATAATCAAAAGTAATTCTAACATCAAATCTACCGGGTCGGTCTGTCAATGCCCAATCAAGTTTTTCAGGATGATTAGTAGTTGCCAAAGTAACTACTCCATTGTTTTCTTCTACTCCTGCTAAACAGTTAAGGAACTCTCCAAGTAGCGGGTGGTCGCCTTCATCACGACCCAATCCTCCAAGCGTGTCAATATCTTCTAAGATAACGATTGCAGGTGCAAAACGGCGTGCCATTTTGTAAAGTTCTGTGATTTGTCCTACATTTTGGATAGCATCACGAGCCACATATAGCACTGTGGCATCAATTTCGCTCATTAAAACCTTACAAGTCAAAGTTTTACCAGTTCCGGGTGGTCCAGCAAGCAAAACTCCACGACTACCACGAAGTCCTTTGCTTTGGAAAAGTTCTACGGAATCAATAAACCTTACTAAGTTTCTTTCCAGACTACGGCGGTGAGTATCTTTGATAACCATGTGATTCCATGTAAAAGTTTCAGTATCTAATAATTTGAAATCGGCTGAAAAGTGAGCATTCTTGAGCAAGCCTTCTGTATAGAAATAACTTTCTACTGATTCCCAGAAAGTTGTGTAATTAAAATCATTATCACTACGGAATTGAAAACACATATCAATTTCAAACTCGTCAAATGGTGAGAAAGTAATAACAAATCTTTCATCATTGGTTTTAGACTCTACAAACATCACTAATTTGTGTGGAACTTTAATAGTTTTATCTCCTACTTTTTCATCAAACCAAATAGGTGCGGTTTTGTTGTTGCCGTAATTGTAATTTTCAGTTTTAACAATTCGGTAATCTTTTTCTAAAACTGTGAGCATAGCATCCATCCAAAACACATAAGACCTATCGTGATAGTAGGTTCTCTTAGACTCTACGGCCACGCTATCATCATCACGAGCAATACCTAAGAAAGCCAAAGTTGATTCATCAATTTTGTCTGTTTTCTTGACCTTACTTAGTAGGTAGGATAAATCTTCGCTTAGGTTGTCTAAATCGGCACTAATTGGCCCGATAGGAGTTTCTATTTCAATTCGGCTCATAGCATAGCATAGATTGTAGGACTTACTTAAGGTTCATTATCCCTGAATCTCAAACATTAGGTTATCCTTAAATCGGTTGTTCACAGAATCTATTAACCAGAACCAATAATCAGGGTCTACGCCTTCGGGACATTCAGGCATTTCATTATTTTTGCCATACCAGTATAGTTTCTGTTTAATAAACTCGGATTTTAACTCGTCTTCATTACGACCATGAGCCGCAGAACTTTGTGAACCAAATTGAGTAGTTTGATGTGGTCCACAACCATGATAACCTGAAACAGCATCAATTTGATGGCCTCGGTAGGGTTCACCCCATGCAATCATACGAGTGTATAAATCAGTATCTTCTCCAATTTGTAAGACTTCATCGTAGCCTCCAACGGTTTCAAAACGATTACGACGACAAACTGTGTTGGAAGGAATAACTGGGTTGCCTCGTAAAAAGAAATGTAAATCTTCAGGACGAACCTTTGAGTAATCTTCAAACCAGCCAATAATGCCTCGGTTCTGATAATGGTTTCCTGTTTTCATTGAAATCATTTCTATGAGAGCATCTGCACCTGCCCACCACAAAACATGGTCGTCCGTAGTAGATTCAATCGCTTCTACCATCCAAGTTAAGTGTTCTGGATACCACAAATCATCACCATCTAAAGTAGCAATAAAGGGCTGTGTGCCTTGAGCAATAGCCTCGTTTCGGGCTTGAGAAACTCCACGACCCGATTGGCGCAGATAAGTAAATCTATCCGCAGGATAGTTTGCTATTAAGTCCATCATGGGCTGGTAAGTAGCATCGTCTTCGGGTGTGCCATCTGCAATCCAACAGTGCCAATCTGTAAAGTTTTGATTCAAGATAGAGTCTAAACAAGGTTTCAGGAACTCGGTAGAAACTTTGTAAGTAGGGACGATAACATCAAACATTATGCTAACTATGCGTTGATACCTACTTAAACCTTCGGATTAGTTCTTGACTCTGTTTTTTAATATCGTCCCAACAACCACTACAAAAACCATAATTCATAGTAGCCGCAAATGGAATTGAACCCATTTCCCACCTTTCTTCGCTCATACTAAGAGAAACTTTAGGGTCATATTTAGTAGAAGTTTCTTGGAAACACGCACTTCTTATCCTTTTATATTCTAAAACACCTAAGCCTGTGAGAAATGCGTCGGGAGGGGTTTTCGTAGATTTGCTTTTTAAGCATTCGTTCATATCTCTTAAGAAATCGTTGCGGTCTTCTTGTGTAACTCCACAACTATAACAAAACTTAGAACTACTCCACAAACCGCTTTCATAATTATCAGGTCCAACTACATAATCTAAAAGTTTTTCTTGTAATTCTGAACGCTGTTTCTCTAAATAATTAGGTATCCATCTGTATCCACGATTTGGATGGCTCGCCATTTTGCGGTCTTCGTCTGTCATTTTGGCACGCCAGTATCTATCAGTGTAAAGATTCTTAAAATCTTCAAGATTGGCACGGATAAATTGTTCTATGTGAGCAAAATAAGTCCAATTAAGAATACGAGCCTGTCGTAGCGATTGAAATATCTCTGGATTCATTAAGCATCACCATATTTCTTGTGAGCAATAATCCATTTGCCTCCACCATAACGACGCATCATACTTACTAAAAAGGCATCAGAACAGTTAAGAATCTGGGTGGGTCGTTGATAGTTCAGCACAAAATACTCAACAAAAGACATTACAAAAGGATGGCTGGGTGCAAGAAATCCTTTCGGAGAACTCAATTTGTCGTGGAAATAATTTACATCATTAAAGTAAATTAAACCCATAATCCAACCTACGAGTGTGTCTCGCTTCGCATAGGAATCCTTTTCTTTGTAAGATTCGTAGTTGCTTTTCATGCCTCCATCAACATCAGTTAATGATTTAGCAAGTCGCATCAATTCTTTTAACTGAAGGCTTTTCAATCCGTCCCATGTTGAATCTGGGTCGTAAGGGTTAATGCCCCAATCTTTGACAATAAAATACTTATCTACATCAAAGATGCTCATGTGAACAACACCTAAGACAACTTATCATGGATTCCACTGGCAGTTAAGTTTGAACCAATTTGGAACAAACCTACGCCTACTATCGCCCAGACGAGGTGTTTTAGCGCACTTCGTTGAGGGTCCATCAGATACGACACATGATAAGTTGTTAAAACAAACCCTGTGAGAAACATAACACCGCCAATCAATAGTGAACTATTCTTGACGGTCATACTAATCTCCTCGGAGTCTGCTAACGAACCCATCAGTCATCATGTTGCTGCCCACGGTGATTAACGCAATACCGACACAAGTGTAAATCAAGAAGTCCCGAACTTTATGTTCAGGGTGTTCCTGTGTTATTACCTTATGACTGTGGTGCGAAGTCATCCATGTGCCTAACACAAAAAGTGCTGTGCCGACAACGATAACATCCTTTAACAGCCTACGCATGACATCTACTCCCTTAGAGCGCACATCAGGCTGTGGCTTCATTGGTAGCCTTTCGGCAATACCTCGGCCACAAGCCTAACGGCTCGTTGGTTTCAGCGTCCTACACTTACTGTGAAGCAAGAAGGCTTCGCTTATACCAGTCTACATTTCCGGGGTTGATGGAAATACCCATCTCCAACAACTTGTTAGCGATGAGTGCATCAGGTCCGTCATACAGAGTGTATTTCACGAAACACTGCAATTGGTTAGTAGCGACAACATTGGTTGTGCCAGCCAGAGGTGCGCCAGTAGCAGCATCTCCAAGACCAAGTGCGTTGTAGAAGGTTACGATAACATCCCAAACTTGACCCGGTAGAACATATACATCAGGGTATAGGTTGAACGAAGGCTGGAAGTTGATACTTCGTGGGTATGGGGAAGCAGTTCCCGGAATACCGTCGTTTGGCACATTGTCAGGGTTCAAGAAGTAATCAGTGGTGTTGATACGAACTTGAGTGTAGGCACGAGGACCTGCGACACCCTGAACGCTGTTGTAAAGTAGACCACGAACTGAACCATCAGCAAGACCTGTGACAGCCGCACCTGCTGTTGCATCTACACCAATAGATAGTGTAGGGGTTACAGCAATATCTTCAATAACAACGAACTCGGTTGCAGTGGTTTCAGCAGGCTTGGTAATGTTGTTACCGAATCCGCCGATAAAAATACTGATTCTTTGTCCTGCTTCGGCTGCTTGAACTTGGTTAGTTCCACGGCCAGCGTCCCATTCATATACTTGACTTCGCATACTCATTTCAGACACCTCCGTTGGTTGCAGCCATAGCAGCCGCAGAAGCAGCAGCAGAGCGTTGTTGTTGTTCAATTAGACTTCGCTTATACCAATCAACATTGTTTGGGTTGATGGTGACACCAAGTTCCAAAAGTTTGTTAGCAATAAGAGCGTCTGGTCCATCATATAGTGTGTATTTGATGAATGCAGAGACTACCGCAGTTGAACCTGCGCCACCAACAAGACTGGATTCAAGAGGTGTGTAAAGAATCTGGAAAGTCTGACCCGGTAGGACATAAACATCTGGGTAAAGGTCAAAAGACTTTAGGATGTTGTCTGAATCTACGATTCCTGCGCCGACAGTTGCAGCAGCCAAATTGACTGTTGCTGGTGCGCCACGAGGGTAAGGGCTTGCCAGTCCCGGGATACCGACCATATCGGTAACATCAGGGTTCTGGAAGTAGTCAGTTGTGTTGATTCGGATTTGGACAGCACCGTTTAGGGTTGGGCTGCACGCAATATCTTCAATCACAATAAACTGTGTTGCGGTCGTTTCTGCTGGCTTGGTAATGTTCAATCCAACGCCTCCAATAAACAAGTCATACTCACGATTTGCTGTCAATGCCTTTGGCAAGTCAGCAGTTGTTCTTCGTAGAGTGAACTCTTGTCCAGATGGTGCGAGGTTTGACCATTCATATACTTGGCTTCTCATACTCATATTTTTCATTCTCCATTTTTTTTGGTTTTAGAACAACACATGGTTGCTCATAATACTAATTGGACTTTTTGACTACTTAAAGGTTTGTATTTTGACCAAATGGAAAGGAGTTTCTTAATAATTCTAAGTCTATTTGGTTTCCATCTTCATAGTAATCTGCACCGATGGCTTCCCGTAGGTGGGAAATAGGAGATACTTCTCGGTTTTGACTGGCTAAGTAATCTAAAAACTTAAAGTTTCCATTATGGAATGGTAGATTTTTACCTATGGAATGGTAGTTCCACCCGCATGAGCAAGGTGGTTGAGGTTCAATAGGATTAAGGACTGAATCTACACTAAGTTTGCCACAAACACAAGCCCAGATATTTTCCTCTAACCAAACATTAGGAGTTTGGTAAGCGTCAGCACAAATCAAACCATGTAATGCTTGAGATACGATTTTATCGCAAGAATAGATTTCATCAATAACTTGTTGCCATGAATTAGTTGGGTTGATAAAATAGAATTGTTTAGAGTTGGCTAAAAGTTTCTCATAATGTGGGTAGGTCGTCCAATGTGGGACAACACCAATTTTTCCCTCTAAGTTTGGAAGATAGTTAGGTTCATAATAATCAGGTAAAAGTAAAGCCGCATCTCCATAAACTTCTGGACAATCCACACCGATTTCTAATAACTTTTCACGAGACAATGGTCCTCGGACAGCGCAAACATTTAGTTCTGAAAGTTTATCGTTATCTTCAAGACCGAAACCTGTGCCAAAGATGTAATCATTTGGTTGGGCATCATGCAATAATGACCCTATTGCCAGCAATCTTTCATCACAATTGTCATCATTATATCTCAAATCATAGTCAGAACCTATAAGATTTTGCACAATAATAGGGGAAATCTCATCACCAAAGTTGCCTTTTTCCTCTGCTTTGTAGAGTTTTTCACCCAAAAAACAATGCAAACTAATTGATTTCATAGTAAGGTCACCATAATAAGAAAGAGTAAAAACAAAGCACCAATTTCTCCGAACTGGTCATTCTCTGGGTCATACATAGTATATCATACATAGTATAACCTACATAAAACTAAGTATGGAGTCGGGGAGATTTGAACTCCCAGCCTACTCGTCGCAAACGAGTTGTTCTTCCAAATTAAACTACGACCCCTTAGATAAAAGAAATCAAAACGAAAATCATAATAACCAGTAATAGACCTAAAGTAATTTCTGGCTCAGGCTCATCGTCCCAATGTCTATGAACCATAAGATTCAACCTACGGTTCAATGATTAAACTTTTAAGTTCAAGCAGTGTATGACTTGGCTTTGTTGTAAAGAGGAGTTCCCTTCTTAACAGGGGTAAATCCAGTAATTCCGAGGTCTTTGCGAGCCTTAGAAACTGCATCAGTCCACTTCATCTTTCCACCTTCTGCTTCAAAAGATTCTGTTTCGGAGTCTTCTGCAACTTCAGTAGGGTTGATGTGGTCTACGGTTTCTGCTTCAAGTTCTTCTGCGCCCATGGTGGAGGCTTCAGTGGAAACTGGTTCAGAAATCTCGCTAACGAGGTTGTCTGCAATTGCGGCTACACGGTCTACTACTGGAATACGACTGGTGATAGGTCGTGCTTCACTTAGTAGGAAAGCGATTCCGAGACTTAGTGGGACTAAACCTGCGACACGGCCAACAGTGACGGATGCACCGCCAATCATTGGGATTCCCGATGGCAAGGTAAAGAGTTGGTAAGATAGAGCGTCAGTAAAACGAGTGCTGAAGAATCCAGCACCGACTAACAGAAGGCTACCGCCGACTGTGTATTTGTTAATTAGCATTCCTTTAATGTTCATCTTTAATCACACTCACATATCCATCATGTTAGCAACTGGGCTACCACGGCAGGCTACTAAGCAGCAGACTCCGCAAGTTAATAGTCCAATTCCAACAATTTGTTGTGCGCCAACTTCACGACCCATTACATTGAAACTGAAACTTGGCAAGAAACCAAGCACAGGTTGTGGGGCGGTCATTAGCAAATGCAATCCACCAACGGTAGAAAGCGTTGCACAAATCAGTTTTCCATTTTTTCCTTGTGTCCATTCACAGTATTTATCAATCATTTTTAATCACCATTCATTTTATTTATTGTCCTACCACACTGCCAAAGCCTTCTGCTGAAGACACATGGTTGGAAATCATACCAGTTGCACTGGTTTCTGCACCATACCACTGAATAGGCTGACCGGGAGCCATAATCCTAACGGTGTCCATGATGCTTTCTTCGGCGGTAGTTCCGGGCTTGGAGTAAGCACTCCACAAGTCAGGCATTGAACCCGCCATTGGGGTAGGAGTTGGTTGTCCAACACTTACTGTTGGTTCTTCAGCCGAGTAGTGGACAGGAGGTTCGTAGCCCTTACCATAAGCCGACTGAACAAGTGCTGAACCTTTGTTAAGATTCATAGCACGAGTTCCCAATGAATCCACAGAGGAAACATATTGAGAAACATTTGTTTGAGGAGAATGATTCATAGTAGAAGATTCAGCAACTCCTCCAAAACTTTGAGCAACACCGCCAGTTGCGGAAACACCGTCTGCACCGAACCATTGAGTGACTCCATGACCGAGAGGGGCTTCTTCTACAACCGAGTTGATTGGGTCATCTGGTGAAACACGGTTTTGCATTTCAACAGTGCCTTCTTCAAAAGTGTCAGCATTGTAAATGTCAGAATAAGATTGAGTAGCAGTTTCTTGTCCGAGAACTCGGCCATCTCCACGCTGGGCAATAACTTCTTCTCCTTCAGAAGCAAAACTTCCTGTTAGAACTGAACCAAGTCCGTTGAATCCGGGGATGGAAAGTCCTGTGGTTGCAGTTAGATAACCGACAACTTGTGATGCGCCGATGAATCCGAGAACTGCACCTGCACCACGATAAAGAGATTGCATATCACCAGTTACTTGGTTAGACTTCATAACAAGGTATGCACCTGAACCCATTGTGGCTACTGTGCGAGTGATATTACCAAACATTCCTAATTTGTAAAAAGGAAGTAGAGTGACAACACTACCAAGGATACCGCCGACAGCAATACCAGCGACACCTGAATAGAAACTTGAATCCATCAATCCATCATAGGATTCTTGAGCGACATTCGTTATTGCGTTCATATTTCATACTCTCCTGTTCAACTACTTAAAGACTTCGGTTTGTTTTTACATTACCCATGTGGCGGGTTGGCGGAGATACATGAAGTCCAACTGGGTCTCCGAGTGGTGTTCTTAGCATACCAACTTGAGCAGAACTCAAGGGTTGTGGAATAACTGTGTCGCCCATGAAAGTATTGTTTCGTTGTTTGGCAACTCCTTGATATTCGGAAGCAAGGTTAAGTTCTTGAGAATGATATTCACGAGTTGGGGCTTCCATAATGCGAGAAGATGATGAAGAAGTAATCACATCGTCTGAAGGTTTAGTATCTACTGAATAACCTTGTTGAAAAGTTTCAACTGAACCACTACGCATTGAGGTCATAACATAACCTGCAATCTTATTTTTAGTAGATGCGCTGATAGAAGAGTTTTCCACAGCACTTAGGAATCGGTTAGTAGAATTAGTTCCATACTTAGTAACCATAATAGTAGGTTGTGGCTCACGACCCAAAAGTTTGTCCCAGAAGCCAGCAGCCTTTCCTGCTTGGCTTAGAGTCCAGTTTTTAGTTTGAGCGTCAAAAGATACTTCATAACCATCAATCATCATACTCATGTTAGAAGTAGGAGGCTTGGCTTCGTAGACTTCTGCCTGTTGAACCAAGGTAGGTCGGCTCAAAGCATTTGGAGTCATGTGTGCCACAGGAGTTCCCAAAATATCTTCTGCTGCTTTGGCTGATTCGGTGTAGGAAGTAAGTTGATAAGTTCCGCCGAAGTTGGACATAACGCCGTGCATAGCGTTCTCCATCTCACTGCGCTTCAAAACATTTTGAATAGCAAGGTCAAGATTCATGTATTATTCTCACCGTCCTTGATACTTAAAGATTTGCCTATCTCTTCCAGAAGAATGGACTCATAAATGCAAACAATGTTGCCAATCCTACACCCACATAAGGAATGTAGTTAGTAGATTCTTCAACAGGAACTCTGAAAAGTTCTGCCGCTAATTCTGTGGGAACTGCACTGGCTGTGGCTTCTAAAGTGGAAACCAATTGAGCCGCAGGTGCGTTTTCTATTTGAGTAATAACATCTTCACGAACTGGTGTTGAAAAGTTTTGACGACTCCAAAGTGCCGAAGCAACTTGGACATAAGCAGGGAATAACTCATCATCTAAACTTAGGCTGACAGAATCATAGCCTGCTGCTTTGAGATTCGCCATGATACGAGCCAAAGCCACTTGTCCTGATGCCCAATCTGATTCTTCTTTGTTATCAGGGAACAACCAATCCTCATATTGCTTTTGAGTCATGCTGGCAATCTTAAGTTCTTGTTCTTGATTATTAAGGCGTTCTGCTACAAAACTTACTTCTACGGGTTCTGGACGAGGCAAAGGGGCGGCGGGAGGTTCTTCAGGACCACCTTCTTCGGTAATACCGAGGTCTGGCTCAAACATACCGGGTTCAGGAGTTTCCCCCATGTGGCTAATATCTGGTTCAGGTTCGGCAGGGTCTTGCGGAGCCTCTGGAACTGAAGCATTGGTTTCATCACGAAGAGATTCAAAACTGGGCATCGCTTCTTCTTCGGCTTCAGCAGTTTTCTTTTTACGAATAATTCCTTCTTGTAAATGCTTAGGCAAAGATGAGCGTTGAGATGAACTAAGATATTTGGAGTAATCGCTATCAGTAATTTCTACTGCACCGACTACGGAGTTTTTTTGAGATTCCATATCAAAAGCGACAGCATTGTTTGGATTACCTGCTGCTTCCGTAGTAATCTCGGATTCAATCTCTGCTAAAAATGGAGAGATACCTTCGTCTGACATAATCAGAGTTGAGTTGAACGACTACTTAAAGTTTGGTGTTCCTGCCCAAGACATCTCGCTTTCAAAAGCCACCTTTGCGATTGCAGAGGTTTCCCACGCTAAAACTCTAAATTGTTCCCATGAATTAGCCGTGCATTCGCCTTGTAAAAGTATTTGGATTTCTGGGTCTGCATCAGGATAGGAAACTCGGCGGATAGCCATGACCTGATGTTGGCTACAACGAGGGTCGGGTTGGCCTACAACAAAGTGGTATTCTTGAATATCTAAGTTGGAATAATCTCCTGTCCAAGCAAGGGCTGTGATTTCAGTTAAAGATTCTGACTCATCTTCGTCAGAAACAGGATAACCATAAATGCCCCAATTAAACTCGTCCATAGAACTCATAAGTAAAACTACTCTTATGAACTTAAGGCTTGACCCAAGAGGTTTCCGCCTGTGCGAATAGCCGTGGCTTGAACATAGGCTTGAGGATTACTAATCATAAAGTAAAGATAACCAAAAGCCATGACTCCAATTCCACCCAGAACTGCATAACCTAACACATTACTTGATTTAGTGGCGGCCAAAGGTTTAGATTGGGTCGTTTCTTCAACATCTTCTTGAGAATCTTCAGTATCTTCGGATTCTTCATCAGCATTAAAGGCCAAACGAGTTCCGTAGGTATCCCACGAATTAACTCCATACATGAAATCACTTCTTCATAGCGTAGCCGACACCAAGAAGTGTGCCAACAATAGCAGCAGCCATGCCCTTAATAGGTAGGCGTGCTGGGGCGGCTTCATTAAGTGAATCTACGAATCGGTCTGCGGAGTAAGATTCAGCAGCCTTGCGACCTGCAATTGATTTGCGAGTCATACCTGATTTACCATACTTAGAAACTCCAACTTTGTAAGCGGTGCGTCGGCCAATATCCATAGCCTTGCCCGGTTCCATACCTTTCTTCTCGTATTGCTTGGCAATCTTAGAAGCCAAAGTTTCAAACTTGGATTCAGCCATAAGAACTTCTGCTTCAGCAGCGAGTCCAAGGCGTTCTACTCTGTCCCATGCAACTCCCTTAGCAATCTTGTGTGCTTGACGGAAGTTAGGTCCTTTGTTATACATTCCTGTGTTTTCATTACGAACTGCTGGTTGAGTAAAATAATTGTATCGCTTGTCAGGATTACTACGAGCAACATCTGAACCTACGACTGGGTTTGTGCCAACGACACCTGTTCTCCAATAACCTGCCATTTGATTAGCAACTGTTTCTCCGAACACTTCGTTGCGAATAGCACGCTTGCTTCGGAATCTTCCACCAGCACCACGACGACCTTTTTGGTATTCAGCAGCCATTTCTTCATCTACTACAACTGGTGGTTCAAGGTTTTGAGATGAACCAGAGCCGTAAGCAACTGGCACGCCATGACCAGAGGCAACATCGTGAGTTTGGGCAGATTCCTGCGGGTAGAAATCAGAAACTTCTACGGAATCGTCATATTCAGCAGCCATTTCTTCGTCTACCATAACTGGTGGCTCTACATATTGTGATGAGCCAGAGCCATAAGCAACTGGAACTCCATGTCCTGATTGAGTATCGCCAACTTCAGCAGAGGATTGTGGGTAGAAATCTGAAACTTCTGCTTCAAAATCTTCAGCCGCCATGTATTCATCATCTACAACAACTGGAGGTTCAAGATTCTGGGAAGACCCAGAACCGTAAGCCACTGGAACACCATGTCCAGAAGCAACATCGTGGGTTTGAGCAGATTCTTGAGGGTAGAAATCGGAAACTGCGACTGAATCATCAATTTCGGCTTCATAAGATGTGGGTTCATAACCACTTGGAGTTGGTTCATCTTCCATAGGTGAAGCCATATCAGCAGGCTCCATTACGGTTTCGGCTTCAGCAGTAGAACTTAGTCCCACAACTTCAGCAATATCTGTGGCTTCAGTTAGGAAACCATCAATAATGAAACTTCCTTCAGTAGTGGCTCGCCCTTCTTTAACTTCTTCTTGAATAAAGTCTACTGAAGTTGCACCTGCTGGTGCTTCTTTCATAGTTAAACTACCAACAGTATAAGCAAAAGGAACGCCAACTTCAAACTTACGAGTTCTACGCTTTGTGCCTTGCATACCCTTAACAGTAGCATTTGAGCCATCAACATTTACACTGATAGTTAAGAAATTATGATTATCAGTAACTCCTTGAACATAAAACAAAGCACAAGGATACAAACGGGATTTGTTGCTATCGTCCATGTCGTTATACATGGCTTCAGGAACAACCCAAGTATATTTGTAAAAGTTCATAGTTGCATCAAAATCTGAAGCATCATAGCCCCAATAATCCTTAGAACGGACATATAACATTTTCTTACTCATTCTTATACTCTCCTTAACTGTAATTCTACTCCACCACTAAACGGAATGGCTGAAACCATTGTGTCTGAATGACGAAGGACTGTGTATTTGCTACGCCATTGACTCAAAGGCATAGTTGTTCCATCTGGACTCATGTAAGAAGCATCAACTTCAGGAGCCAATGCTGTTTCTCCAAAACGACCGTTGATAGCATCATCAACAGAGTTGCGAGCCAAACTACCAAAACGGTTGCTACCAGTTTCAGAAGTGGGAACAGTAACAAACGGTGCATTAACCAAACTCACCATGTATGGGAAGTCAGAATTGACTTCGGGTGGAAGCCGTGCCACAGGGGTTGCACCCGAATAGGGAAGTGGTTGTCCATTGACACCAGTTGCGGGGTCTGTGGAATAAACCTGACCTGTGTGGGCTTGAACACGATATGGAGTTCCTGCGGTTGGAACTTCATTAGGTGGGTTTGCTACATCAAAAGAAGATGCACCTTGTCCTGCATAGTTTCCAGAGTATCCTCCATTAACATCAGCGTTAAAACTTTCTGCACCGTAATACTCTTGGTCAAAACTGTATCCGATGTCAAATGGATTGGTATAAACTGGTTGAGCATCAACTACGCCATCCATAAATGGCGAGTCATTAGCAACAGCCGTAGTGTGTTGCAGGTGCAATTGTTCCCAACCGAGGAACGCTTGAACATTGGAAACAGGAACGGTGTCTACTGTGACTCCGCTTGATTCAATGTGCATTTCTTCTAATTCGGCGGGTGTGATGGCATCGGCTCCAAAAACTTTGGAAGCCATGTCCTTTACTTTATCGCTACTAATGTAAGCGACAACAGACAGTAGAGCGACACCTAATCCTACTTGAGTCAGACGCATACTCAATCTGTATCCATTCCGATACTTAAAGATTTGCTATTATAAGCGAAGTCCTGTGAGTTCAGCAAGAGCCTCTTGACGACGAAGATGAAGACTGATTTCATCCATCTCGGTGTAAATATCTGAAGAAGAATGCTTAGGTGTAGTGCGAAGTGATAAGCCTATTGGCATATCTATCATAGTAGCCCATGGTGGAGGAGAACCCATCATCATGGCTTCTTGTTGGCGTTCTGCCGTGCCTCCATACAAAGGTAGTGGATTACTTGGGGTGAACCAGCGTCCATCCATATTGTATCCTAACTCATTTTCATAACGAGTTTCTGCACCATAACGAGAGGATAAATCCAAGGGAAGTTTTTTCCATGCGACCAACCATGCTGGGTCTTCTTTAATGAAAATTAAATCTTCTTTATCTTCTTGAGTGAACCAACCTCGTGGATATTCAGACTTTGGGTGGTCAGCATCATTAGGCCAAACAACTAAAACATCAGTAGTATAAACTCGGACTACATGGGCTGTGGCTAAACCGCCTCCATCTAATGAATCTCTGGAAACATTCACAAGGTCGCCCGGTTTCCAAGGTCGTCCATCTGTGTTGAAAGGACTACGACCTTCAATCGCACCAATGTTTTGATGAGAAACAACTGGATTAAGAAATTGACTGGCTACTTTAACGGCTTTGTCAAAGTTTTCAGTTTGGCGTTCTAAAGAAGAACCCTCTAACCAAATATCTTTAGCCATTTGTCCGTTGCCACGAAGAATAACTCCGATTCCTTGTTGGTTAATTCCTGCTTCACCTTGTCCTCCTACTACTTGTTGGAATGGGTCAGCATCATAACCCGAATAGTATTCTGGGGCAACTAAGGCTTGCATAGAAAAACCCATAGGCAAACTTTCTTCAAGTAAGATTACCCAGTTTTCAGGAATACGCTTGCTGGCTTGCAGGTCTAAACCTTGTGAGCGAAGTTCTCGGCGTAGTAAATCAAATTGAGTAGACTCGGCATGAAACAAAGCAGATGTTTGAATCCCAAATGGAGGGAAGTTGGGTCCTGAAGCAGAACCGGGAGGTGAATCAACAGGGCGCAAAGTAATAGGTGGAATCCCATTTGAAAACTTAGTATAACCTACCATGCTGCCATCGGCTTGGGTGTAAAGCACATAGCCTTGAGACCAAGCATCAAGAGTTTTAGTTTCTCCTGTATCAAAAGATTGATAATAAGTAGGCATCATTAGATTTTCCTCCTCATTCGGTCGCCTCCGCCTTGTAGCAACCAATTGGTCATCGCACGCTCTAAAGCCGAATCTAAAGTTTGTTGTCTAAGTAGGGTTGGATTAGAAAATCGTCCACGGTCGGGTGCGTAAGAAATCTCATCAAAACTTTCAACTGAAAATATCTCTGGATTCAGACTACCTGAAGAATAGGGATTTTGGTTTGAGGGTCTGTCTGGATTCATCTGATTAGGAATAGTGTCATCATCAAAATCTATTTGTGGGTCTAAGTCAAGTTTGTTAGCACCATCTAATGTGCTATCATTAGAGCCTCGGCGGGGTATCGGATTTCCACCTTTGGTGGGAATCGGTAAGGGTTCAAGTTTAGACTCGCCAACATAAATTATATCTTGGTATCGTTCTTTAGACCAAGAACCATCATCCCACTCAACGATTACATGACTAATTGAGGGAACAAGAATTGTTCCTACTCCTAATGATTGAACAGCAATTGAAGTTACACGCTGTCCGGGATGCCACTCACGAAGCATTAGTGTTAGCCCCCAAACGATAGGCTAAATATAGAACTCCTGCGCCCAGAATTATTTTGCCTACATTTAGAGATGCCCACGAATTAAAGTTTTGGAGTGCATCTGGCATAGAAACTCCTAATGGATTAAGAGTATCTGCACCGAACTCCGAGTCGGCAGCCGTTTGGCTATCCTGTGCCACTGTCTCGCCTTCGCTCGGCTGTGGCTCGGCTTTGGCTGCTTGAGTTTTCTCAGGGTCGTAAAAAGGTGAAGCCGTAACATCCATGCCGAGTTCAGCAGGAGTGTATTTAGTAGTTGGGTGTCCATCACGGAAAGCAGCAGTATCCATCAATGAACCATCTCCCATCATTAAAGCCTCTGTTGAAGTTGGTGGTAAGAATCCCATTTTAGAATTAGAATCTTTACGAACATAACCGTTGGTCATTAGTGCCATAAAAAACCCTTCACGATACGACTACTTAAAGGTTATCTTCTATGTCCTCTACTGTGAAGGCTCCTGATTGAATGGCTGGGCAAAAATCTGCATGACTCTCAAGTAGCCAAAACTCTGCTTCATTATAAGCATCTATGTCATCTTCAATAATGTCTCGCACTGATTCTGGGTGATTCTCTAAACAATAATGTTTTAATTCAAAAGCACTTACCATCTCTCCACAATCCTCGCAAAATCCTGAGCCTACTTGAATAAGAGGTGTTCTATAACTACATAAGGGACAATCCAGCATAATGACTTGTCCTTCAAAAAAAGGAACGAGAATATCTTCTTCTTCGGCCTCTAAATAGGTAAATCCATCGCCTTGCATTTTAGTCCACAAAGTTTCACAAGTGGAACATTCATAATCAGTATTGGAAACTTGACTACAAGTTTCACCGCAAATAGGACAATCCATATTAGATGATTCAGCACGCAAGCGTTTAGGTCTATGGCGGTTCATGTGTCCATTTAGCCCTCGGAAAGAGTCAAACTTTTGAAAACAAATTGGACACTCAACACTCATCAGTAGACAACTCCAGCCTCTTTAAGCCAGAGGTAGGCTGTGCCACCGCCTGCTACAAAAAGGGCTGGTCCAAGAATGAGGTTTCCATCGCCTTGCTTCACTTGATAATAGACACCATGTAAAGTTTCTAAAACTCCTACTGCCATCATAGCCAAAGAAACACTATAACCAATTTGATGAAGTGGTTTTTTGTCCTTCGCATAAAACTCTGCTGGATAGTTTCGCATAGTATGTGTTGAGGCTTACGACTACTTAAAGATTAGCACAACATTCTATCATGTCATTATAACGATTAAACTCTTCTCCGCATTCTGGACATTCATGGATTTTAACATAAACACTCCAATTATGACCGTCTTTCTCACTTGGGTTGTGATGTAGTAATTCCCACCCTAATTGTTTGAAAAGTTGAACAAATGGCGTTTCACCAGTTGGTAAAAAGACATCATCTACGACAACAAATCTGGCTTGATTAAAAACATTAGGATAAACATTTATCCAATCTATCAAATGAACTCGGTTATTTATCCCAGCAGGTCCGTCAATAATAATTGCTTCAAAAGTTTCATCTTGTAAGATTTCTAAGGCTTGCCAATCATACCAATCATTGACTGATGGGGCATAAATGTAAGTGCTTTCGGGGGCTAAATACAACCATTGTTCATTATCTTCAATAGAAGTGACCTCAAAACTTTTAGTTAATTTAATTGTTCCTGTGCCTGAACCGAACTCTAAAATCTTAGAACCATTAGGTAAGTTATCATTTAACCATTCAAACATAGAATTAGGGGCTGCATACCTCGGATTAAAATTATCATCTTGCACATCATCAAGAGTTTTCATACTCTTAAATGTCAGAGATACTACTTAATAGTTCTCAAGAGCGTTGATAAGTAGTATAATTCATACTACGAGTTCTCATATCATAAGGAAGTGGGCCTGCTGGGTAGCCTTGGTAATCTTGAGGTCGGTAAGCATCTACTGGTAGATAACTGCTGGACCATGGCATAGCAAAGCGATATTCTGGCAAGTAATCATTGGCTTGGTCCCAAAAAGGTTGGGAAGCATAACCTGAATAGTTGCTAAAAGCCGTTGGAGTCTGATAATCCATTGGATTCATATTAACATATTGTGTGTCAAAACTTTCAGCACCGTAGACATCTTCTGCACCGCCAACTTCTACTGGATTAAGTCTGTTCAAATCAGCAGCAGAACCAGAAACATCTTGGTTCATTTCAGACTGATAAACCTCTTGTCCACGAGTAATTCGGGCTTCTGCATTTTTCTTATGAGAGCAACCACAATCAGAATCTTTTTCATCTTCTGATTCATTAACTTTTTGTTTTTGTAAATAATCTACCATCAAAACACCACCACAAATAGCAGCAAGTGTGCCAATTAAGGCGTATTTTTGACTATTAAGGTAGGTAGTTCTCATAATAAAACCTCAAGAATAGATGGCTCTGGGTAAAGGAGTTCCCACAATCAGGTCAGTCATGGTGCTAACTGAAACTGGACTTGGTGCAGAGCCATACTTAGCATTAAGTTCTGCATTAACGGTAGGTCGCATAAGCAAACTACGCATGAGCATCTCATTTTCAGTAGGTGATGTAATCAAAGCAGATTGCTGTTCTGATTTCTTTTCGGTTTTCTTCATTAGTAGTTTAACAACCACCGCAGTAAGACCAACACCAACGACCATAGGGACAATAACGGAGAACATATCTGTTGCCATAATTAAAATGAAATGGAACGACTACTTAAAGATTACTGCTCATTCAGAATCTTCTTCTGCTTCATCTTCATCTTCATCAGATTCTAAACTGGCACAAACTTCATCAAAATCAGTGGTATGTAAAGTATCTTCAGACTCGGCTTGAGTCAATCCTCGGTAAGAACCACCAAGAAGACCTGCACCAAATGGAATTAAAGCATAAGACATGGCTTGTGTTTTCATATCAAAGACAAAACTCATAAGTCCATAGGTAATAACAGAGAAAACTGAACCAGCAACAATTCCACGACTAAAGTTTTTCAACCTAAAGTCTGAGTGCTTTTGAGACAAATATGCCCCAAGCCCTGCATCACAAATGCGTTGTGTTTCTGCTAAAGTTTTGGAATCCATTTCTATCTCACCGCCTAAGCGTAGGCGGCACTTAGAATGCTGTTGAGGCTGCGGCTTGCTTCAAGCGAAGTGGGTCAAAACCTACAAGAGTTCCTACACCTACCAATGCAACGACAACGCCTCCAACTTGAAGGGCATTCATGCCGACGATTGGGAGAGGCACAGTGAACGCTTCTAAAGTTCCACCCAATGCTGCGAAAGCACCGACTACCAACAAACTTGTTCCTACAATTATTACTTTTGTATCCATTTTTTGTTCATCTCCGTTTTTTTATTTTGTTTAGAGTCGCATTGTCAAAGGTGCTTCTGCACCGAAACTACGACCGCTACTGTTTCCAAATCCTCCAACACGACTGGTGCTGTTTAACATACCACCGAGGTCAGAGTTGCGGATAGGAGGGGCTACATACTCGGCTTCCATCTTGATAGCCTTAACTGGGCCTACAAGTTTGCCGACATTTGGAACTCGTGGTTGTGTGCTGGCTGGCACAAGAGGCAACTCACGAATTGGGATTCTTTGCTCGGATTGCTTAACATTGACTGTTGGCGCACGAGCAAGTAGACGAGGGTTAGTTGGACGAATTGAAGTCATCTCTGCTTCAAATCTTGGGTCTCCACCGAAGTTCATGGCTGGTTGGTGTGCATTGACACGACCCATCATGGTTTCAGCCTTCATGCGCTCAAGACCTGCAACATTAGGTGCTGCGGCTGGTGCATAAACTTCCATAGTGTGAGTTGGGCGTAGATATTGTGCGGAAGGCGTAATACCTTGACCCATCAAATCATAATTCTGCAAAGCGTAATCTTGAGCCATACTACCAAGAGGAACATCTACACGAGGAATGTTAATTTGTGTAGGTGCTGGGCGAGGGGTCATTGGAACAATACCTTGTCCATATCCTGCACCCATAGCCTGTGCTTCCATTGACAATGGTGCTGATTCGGGAACTCCGATTACAGGCATTTTACTTAGTGTGGGTGCTGGTCGTGGGGTCTTGGCACTTAATCCTTGACCCATTTCAATTTTTGCATTGTATCCTGCCAGTGTATCACGGGTGATATTAACTGAAGGTAGTGGGTTTAGATTTGGGGAATAGGGCAAATCTGGTAGAACTGCATTTCCAATTACTCGTGCCATATAATCACCTTATTCCTTTTACTACTTAAAGATTGCCCTACTTTCTCCTGTAAAGTAAGAAGCCAACTACGCCAAGAATACCAATAGTCATCAAAGAAACAGAGCCAACAATAGGCACATTGATGCCTTCAGCAGCCTTTGTATCTTGTGAACCTTGGTCTTGTCCAAAGTTTTGTCCGTCTGCGTCGCCACCAGCGTCGCCAGTCTGTCCCATGTCAGCACCTTCTGGTGATGACTCTGAAACTTCTTCTTTTAATCCTTCAAACTCTTCGCTAACAGCGTCCTTTGCTGGTGCGACCATAGAGGGCATTGGGTTTGTCATAACAGCCATTGAACTGGTGTGGTATGAACGAGTTGCCCCGTGGTCTCCATCCCAAGGATAGTCTGCGACCGTAGAGTTAGGGTCTTCAATTAGGGGTTCGTTAAATCCATTATCCATTGTCATAGGTAAAACCTAATTAGAATTGGTTAGTCCTGATACTTAAAGATTTGCTCTAATCAAATCGTCGCAACCAGTGATTGTCCAGTTGAGAACATGGGTAGTTAGAGGGTCAAGGTCGGATACTGGAATGGCATAAGGTTCAAAATATGATAAAGGGATATAGTAATAATCTGTATTATCCATCTCAAAAGTAGTAGGCCATTTTTCGCCAGAGTTTTCCCAAGCAGTTGCATTAAGTTTTTTAGAAATAGAGTATTCGGGTTTGAACTTTGGAGAAACTACATAGCCGATTCCATGTTTAGACTTGTAAAACTTTGAGTTCCATTGATTCAGATGTCCCATGTTCATTACTAATTCCATATCATCTGGGTCTACAATCCCTCTTGCACCGATATTAGACTTGTAAGGCAAAGTTTGAAGAATAAAGTTTCCACGAATTGTAGAATAACGAAGCCATTGGTCAGTCATAGGACACAAAAAAGAAAAAGGATGTTTCTGTAAGTGTTGTCTATCAACATCCATTATATCTCCATCAGGAACAATCAAGTCTAAATGAACCCAACGGTCAAAGTTTTTATTATGGTGAGCAACTTTGGCTCTGCTAAAAATATCGGTGGGTAGCACATACTTGATTTCGCCATTGGCTTGAGCAACTTTCCAATAATGTTGCTTTTTTCTGGTCTTGGGACTAACTGCAAACCACACTGGACAGCGCATATCTCCAACCAGTTCAACTTTACTTTGACTATAACGACGAGCAAAATCACCTGCATTCAAAGAATGAAAATCGTCTATTTCTACATCATAAGGGACTTTATCTCTGACATCCTCCCACAACAGAAGAGGTTGTCCAACCCTAAGTGTATTAAAAATAGTCACGCTCTTAAGTAAGCGGTATCAGCGATATAAACTATCGCTTAAAACCTTGTAAAACAACCATTAACAATCCTGCGGTAAGGCTAACTCCTCCCACAGCAGCAACAGGAATCCACTTGGTATTTTTAGATTCTTTCTTTTCTACTAATGGTTCAGTATCATACTCGGTTGCATAATCATCAACACTTGGCTCCCAAACATCATATTCTTTAGCCATACCTCTAAACTCTTGGGAAAGCGGCGGGAGAGCCGAAGGCGATGTTTCGTTAGCGAGGGTTGGTGCAGGTGTTATTGAGGAACTTTGACGAGCAAAGGGCATTAACTCTGCTGCTGAAGTTACGGCTTCAAAAGGTTCTGTTTCTTCATCTTCGCTATGGCTAACTCCACCCAAAGTGCTTCGCACATCTACATTGTTTCCTGTGTGTTTGGCTTGACGGTCGCCACGAACTTTGTCAATAACCAGATAACCTCGGTCTCGGAAAAACTCTGGGGCATAGGCAACACACTCTCCTTTGCGAGCCGAAGCAATACCATTCAAGATTTTCTTAATCAATCGCTTGTCTGTTCCAAAACTTAATTGTTCGTCCAAAGTTTTCAAGTCTCGGTTGTTAATGACATTGTGAACTAAATATACCGATGCTTGCGAAAGGGCTTCTTTGTTCACACCTGCGGGTCGTTGGGAAACCAAAGACGCACCATATCCTAAAGCACGACCAAGTTTGCAGAGTCTTACGATTGGGTCAAAAGAAATAGGTCTGCCCATTTGAGGAACAAAGTCTTGACATTCTTCAATAACTGTGTGTATGCCTTTACCAAGTCGTGCCTCAATCAAGGCTTCGCAATAATCTCCGATAAGTTCTTGTTGCTTAACCAGAGGCAAACCTCCTAAAGCAATTACTAAACTTTTATCCGTAGTCTTCAAACGGTCTACTAAAGATTTCATATCAATAGACTGTCCGATTTCTGGTTTCAATGATTCCACTCTGGGCAGACTATCAATGCCACCGTGAGCATTCAAAGCATCAAAACAAACAAATTGTAATCCAAGTCTATGAAACTCTTCCATCATTACACCTGCTGTCCAAGATTTACCTGAACCTCGCTTGCCTGTGATAAACAGGACATTAGAAATTAAAGAATCTTCTCCATACGCTGGAAAAGTTAGTTTCTGACCGAGGCAAACATGGTCTGCTTTGGTAATTGGTGAACCTGACTCCATAATAAGTCATTATAGGCACGACTACTTAATTGTTTTGGTTCTAATCATCTAATGGATTCTTGTAATCCCCATCTGGACCAATTTCGCCAAGTTCTTCAGCAAGGTCTTCAAACTCGTCTGATGTGCCAGCAAAGATTCTGCCAATTTCTGCAAACAACCAACCCATTTGGTCTTGAACTTCAGTAATTCTTTCTTCGGTTTCTGGGTCAATCATTTTACTATCGGGGAATCCCCAAACAAACTTTGAGGCCAACTCACGAGACCAACCATAAGTTTTCATTAACGCCTCAATAGTCATGTTTCTGTATCTTCTGATTTCACTTTCGTCCGATTGACTTTGAAGAACAATATAAAACACATGACCAAATTGACGCATCCACTGGTCAAAAGTCATTCCGTCTGCATCGTCTGAGCGTTCTCCATTTTTAACTGGACCTGCTAAGTTATGACCATCAGTAATAAATACAGTAATCATTCCGGGAATATCATGTTTCTTACAATTACGAATCATTACTTCAAAAGCCGAATCTTCATTGTTTTCTCCGTCTGGAACCATGGCTGCTAAAGCATTCAAAGCATAATTCAAACCATGTTCACGAGTATAGGCTGATGAACCTGCGGAACCTTGGTCTTTTTCATAACCGTTCCAAAACTTATTGACGGAATCTGCGGTAAGATAATCTAAAGCACCTTGATAATCATAAGAGGGTTCTCCATCTGGCAACGGCCATGCAAGTTTGCCAACATCGTTATAGGTGTAAATAGTAAAACTGTCTATGTTCAAACTGGCTTGTTGGATTAAACAAGCGGTTGCCAAGCGACAAACCATACTTCTATCCATAGTAACTCCGTCAAAATCGGTGGATGGTGCTTGCATAGAACCTGATTGGTCTACCATGATGTTGTAATGAGTGTTCCACCCTTTTGTTCCACGCTGGGTTGGAACTTCTTTACGCTTAAGAGGCAAACCAATAAAAGCAGGGTTAGGTGCGAATCGGTCTGCTAAAGTATCTCCCATTCCCATTTCAGGTGTCCATTGAGTAGTGCTAACTGGTTCAACAGGATTGATTTTAGCAGGTGGCATTTTGATATACTTTGCTTTCAAAGCCGTAAAACAATCTTTAAGTGGATTACGAAGGGAAACTGGCAACGGCTTAATATCGGGCAACGGAAACTGTTTGGCAAAAGTAAAAGGGTTGTCTACCCACGAATCTGCTTGAACATCACTCATTGAGATTCCTCCTGTTCTGTGGCTTCTCTGGCACAATGCTTACAATGATGTTTTCCTTCAAATTGGGGATTATGGACTAACGGCTTTATACATTTCATCTTATTCATCTAATTCCACCACCAATCTCGGATTTTCTAACATTTCTTTGGCACTTCGGCCACCGCCACGACCCATGTTTTGCATAGTCGCATCTTCTACACCAAAGTTTGCAGGGTTTTCTTCTTCTTGTTCAATGGCTGCATCAATGCACTCTTGAGGGAATAAATCTTCATCCGTAGTTTTACCTTCAGAATCTACTAATCCTTTAGAACTCCAGTAAGCGATAGAGGCTGCGCCTTCGCTGTATGTTCCATCTGCTTGTAGTTCTCTGCCAATATCATACTTTTTCTTACAAGTAGCACATTCATAAACATTGTAGTAAATACCTTTGTCTACTTGAATAATTGGGTCGCAAGCATAACCGAAATCATGGAATCTCTTTTCTAAAGTGGGTTCTGACGCACTTCCTCCCATAAATTGAGAAAGATAATCGTTAATAACATATTGGTCTTGACAAAAGTGTGTGGTGTGATTCCAATAATAATCTCCATCATTAGCAACCGTAGTTCCTTCTGAAGTGCCTCGTGCGGGTGGTCTTAAATCGTTAGCAGGAGTTTGTGTCCATCGTGGATAATAAATTGGGTCTGTAAGTGGATTTGCGGGGTCTTCACGATTATGATAAGAAATACATTCAGGGCTAACATCAACCCAATTATTGGTTCGCTTATCTCGGTAGGCTTCACGACTACGGCCTTCACAAACCACAAAGGAAAAACCGGGTGCTGTGATTCCTAATAAAGAATCTTCTCCGGGCGGTAGTAAAAGATTTTCAGTTCGGACTTTGGCTTGCCACTGGCGACCAATAGGATTGTCCTCTAAATCACCGGGTCGGTATTTGAGTAAATCTCCCGTAGTGATAGTTTGAAACTCTGCATCTCGGTCTACACCAATTATCTCAACTCTTGAACCTACTATTATTTTTAATGGCACTTCGGATTCCGTTTGTAATCTTTTCCAATAATCTCTCATAGTTCCTGAACCGTCAGGTGCATCACCCTTAAGATTAACTAACTTCGTAGTCAAAACTTCTTCGGAATCTTCCTTGACTTCAACTTCTTTCATTTTTTCTTCTAATCTTTCTTTGGCTACTTCTCCAAAGGCCACGCCTTCTACATCATTAGGACACATTTGGATTCCTTGTCCTGTCATTGGTGGTCCAATAGGACTTTCTGGAATTGACATTAAACTCCACATCTGTAATTGCATTTGCATCAAAGCAAACTCTGGGGCTTGTGGGCAATCCATACGAATAGACCAAATCATACCTCCTGTTTCATCTAATTGTCCACTTCTCATACTTCCCCCTAAATCTCCCATTTTCATCGCAGGTCCAGAAGGTGTGATTACTATATGAGGTGGCACAAGTGGTTGTGGATTAACAATTTTCATTCGCATAGGTGGATTCATTCTCATTTTTGGATGTAATGCTCTCTCCGAGGGTTTCCATTCTCCACAAAAGACACATTCATTTTGAAGTTTTCCATGTTTCCAAAAGTATTGGGCTGATTCTCCACCATAATAAGAAGAATGATAACATTTAAGACAAATCTCGGAACGACTACGGGCAAAAGCACGAAGGGCTGGCGTAAATGGATATGAAACTGGAGTGGCGTTTCGGTAGCGAGCAACCTGTCTATTGACATATTGAGTGATTATTTGAATACCCTCGTCATCTGGCTCTTTAGTTCCGACTCGCCAACTGCTGGTCACTGTTCTTGCCATCTTGGGATTACCACCTTTGAAACAAATAGAGGGTAGTTTTTCTTTGATAGATATGTTGGGGACTAATTTTGTTCCAGAACAACTTGGCATTGGGCATGAACCCATATTGCCGACTAAACCACAGTTTTCTTCTCTCCCATTATTGATAGTAGGATAAATACCACTTGGTTTGTCGCTTGTTCCTGAAAGTTGCATTTTAGTTTGCTGATAACTACCACTAATCTCAACATCATATTTTTCTCCATTAGGAGGTGCATATCGGACAAAATTACAATCACTATTGGGACATTTGTAGCCATAAGGTCTTTGATGCTCTCCATCATAAGTTTCATAACCAATTTCTAAAGAAGGCATATACTGGTAAGCATCTGAAGGTTCAGTAATAATTTTCCCTTTAGGTGCTGGGCCATTATACGCTACTCTGAACATAAAGGGTCGCATATTGTAAGTTGGGGAGATTTGTCCTGTGCCTTCATTCCAAACAGAAATACTTCTTTGTTGGGTTCGGCCTCGGTCAGACTCAACCCAAGTTTGCCATTTATTATCTTTAACAAGATGTTGTGTATAAGATTCGTGACCACATCCTACTTGAGATACATCAGAAGAACCACAAGATTTACAATTACTAAACTTTCCTGTCACTGTTTCGTGGCACTGATTACAAGTAGTAGCCTCATTACAACGAACACGACAGTTAAAACGATAGCCAACATCGGTCATGCCCCCTCCAACATCATACTCTTGTTTCTGAAGTTTTACTGAAGAAGTCCATTCCTCATTATCTAAACGAAGTCCGAAATCAAGATACTCCCAATACCAAATAAAATCTCTACGATGACATTTTGGACAAATATGGATTCCTGAATTAAAAGATTCTATCCAACCAAATTGTTCATAACCTTGAATAAACTTTTTCATCATTTGACAAGTGTTGTGCAAGTTATCTCCACCGGGTCCTCGGAAATGGTCTACTACATCAGAGACCGTATTAACAATCATCTCACCTGTGGTTGGGTCGGATGGAAACAAAGAATCAAAAATGTGTTCAGAGTATTCTCTACCCTTCTCCGAAATGTAAGTGTTACTTTCATAAGGCATAATATCACCGTCCAATCATACATAGGTGTCTGTCCCAAGCACAAGCATTCAAAAAGGCTATTCCTGCATCTCGTCCAGTTTTACCATCAAAACCTTCTTGAGATGTAGCATAGAGTCCTGCATTAAGATTACAAAGTAAAACATTGTAAAGTTTGCTGTTTTCAATTTGAGAAATTGTGTCTTGGTCTATATCTCCTCTACCCACCAGTCCTGCGAGGGCTGGTTTGTAGCCCATGCCCAGTTGAAACTGACTCGCTGCTGGCTCACCACAATGAGGACACTTGCTAATACAATAGTGGGCTGGAACCCAAATATCTTTGCTTCCATTTCGTAATTTGAAAAACTCAATGGGTCTAACATTTTTTGGATTTTCTATTCCATCATAAGTGCGAGTAGCCACTACTTGATACTCACCAGCACCAATTGAACCTACTTTTTCAGTTGAGCCTCCTGTTAGGGGGCAACTACCGGGGGTTGGGTTATAACCCAACCATTTATCTGCATTAGGGGAGTATTCTATGTCTAATGAAGCCAAAAGTTTAACTTGTTTCCAATTATCTGGGTAATCTTGAACAGTTCTGGATTGACCCATTCCCGGTCCCATATCTGTGCCAACAGGCATTTTGTTAGCCACACAATGAGCAATAGCAGGATATAACTGCGGCGCACGACCATGACCCAATAATTTTTGAAACTCTGGTGTATCTTCGGCTGCAAGATATGGATTTCCTGCGGCGTGAGGGTCATAACGACCGTTATTGTAGCGATTATCTACTAATTTTCCTGCATCAAGAAGTTCACGATGCTTAATACAACCCATGTTTTTAGCAGAGCCATCAAAACAACTACGGAATCCTCCTCCATAAGCATTCCACATAGCCTTACTCATACGAGCAACTTCGGCCAGTTTTTCTTTGCCTCCAATTGTCAATTGAGTTCCATTGGCTGCGTTGTAATTGACGATAACATCAGATAATACATTAGACCATTGACCCTTTTTATTGCCTTCAACGGGCATGGCTTCAATTTCGGATTTCCAACCGCCGCCTGCAACTCCGGGGTGGATATTCAAATGTCCAATCTCGTGTTGAATAACGAAATCTAAATCTTCACGGAGGCGTTTTTCTGGATAACCATGATAGTTTCCCTCCATAGCCATAGAAAGATAATCTCCTGATAGAGAAATGTAAGTCATATTAGTGTAGGCTTCGTGCATGGCCGAAGGAACAATAACAATTTTGTTAGTTAAACCATTGATGCCTCGCAAACGATTAGCAGCAGTCACTAATTCTGGAGGTAAATTAGCCCCACCGGGTTTTTCGTAATAACCAGCCGTCATCACTATCCCTTATGGGCTTCAACTACTTAAACTTTCTCAATAAGCCGTGTCTTCTTTGAGAGACTCTGCAAACATGAATTGATAATTAAGTAGGTCAGTCTTGGACAAGTTTCCTGTGTCTTGTAGGTCTGAACCATTGTAAGTTTCAATAATGTAGGCTTTCTTGTCATCATCTGTTGAAGGAACAACATTAAGGAAATCTCCCTTCTTGGTTGCCCAGTTAGAAGTGATACCCATAGTAAAGTTAAGAGTTACGAAAGCCGAACCTCCTGATTGAGTGGCTGCCTTTTTGCCAGTTAGGTTGGATTCAAACAAACGAACCCACAAACGCAAAGAATCATCACCTGTGTATTCAGTAGACATAGGCGCACCTGCTGTGTGGGCTAATGGGAAGCAAGCCATTAAACCTTCTGTTTGTAGGTCTACTTCTATTCCATTAACTTCAAAAGCCCCTGTGGTAATGTCTTTACGAGCAGGGTATTGAGTGACAAACTCACGACAAGCCGACATTAACTGATTAAATGTCATGGTTTCTGTTGAGCCGTCGGCTGCGCTTAGAATCCGAACTCCTTCGCCCAGATAAGATGCAAATGCCATTTCAACTTTGTTGAGTTGGGTAATCATTTGGTCTCTTTGCATGGAACTGGCTGAACCTGCAACGCTGGCTCGCTTAGAGGGTTCTTTGACTTCCATACGGCCTGTAATCATTAGGGCTTGGTCTGCAAAAGAAGCAGCAACTTTTTGACTCGTAGAAGTTTGGGATGCGGTGAAAACATCAGTTGCGCCTCCTCCTACACCACTTGTTCCATCAAGTTGTAGCATACGACCCCATGTTCCGATGGAATCTTGATAGGTTCTCCATTGGAATGAAGTTGTATCGGAATAGCGTTGTGCGTTGGCTTGGGTCTTGGCTGATAATTTCTTAGAAGCAACAATCGCTGTTGGGTTGGCAACTCCTGAACCTTTTCCGCCCGGTGCGCCTTTGCCTGAAATGGTATCCATAGTAGAAGCCAAAAGTTCTAACAAAGTTTCACGGTCGTCCGAGAACAAGTTAGGTTCGGAACAGATTTCACCACGAAGTTGGTAGTAATCATATAATGATTGGTCAGCCGTAGTCTTAGAAGGGTTAGGATTGCTGAAAACACGAGTTAGGTAATGGTTGTAGTTAGATTGGTAATCATCACCGTGAGCGTAGGTTCGGTAAGGCTTAGTCAAACTTTGCATAGTTGCAGACTTTTCGTTTTGAACAACCATAGTAGCAATATGCCAGTGAACTGGTGTGAACTTGTTGCCCACATCTGCGCCTGCTTCAATCAATGCTTTATGTAATGGAATCAACACTTGTTGTTCATACCAAAAGAGTGCAGGTGCGCTCTTAAGTGCATCTACACATCGGCGGTAATACAAATCCCAAATGTCCATAAGTGGTAATCCACCTTGACTGAAACCAATGTTGGTTTCTTGAAGTAGATAACCATTAACAATGGCTTCACGAATCCACTCTTGTTCGTTATTGAACTGAAGACCTGCTGGCAAACCTTGGATTTCTCCTTTACTGGATTTAGCACGACCTAATCGGTGAGCAGTCACATAAGGTAGCCCATCAAGGATTTCTTGACGAGTAACATAAGACTTTCCACGAAGGAAGGCCAATGCTGACGAAAGTTTTACCAAAGAGTTAGTGAAACGGAAACCAAGAACACGGTCAATGTTAGATGGTGTGTGCTGGGAATAAGTTGTTCTAATATCAGATTGAAGTTTAATGTTGGACTTTCCTTCTTCGTTAGTATTAGTAGTCACCGAGAAATCCATAAGCGGAGATTCATTGAAATCCTGTTTAGCACTTACATTGAATGTCTCATTTCCTGACTTTAGGGTGGTGTTGCGAGGAAGGAAACGCTGGGTGAAGAGAACTGAAATATAAGAGATTTCACGCAAAGCATCGTAAGTGCTGGTCCCGGGTTGCTGACCCGGTGGTGCGAATCCAACTTGTTTCTGAACGAATTGCCACAGATTAGCAAGATTGCCGAATCTTAGAGCAGTGAATCCAATGTCGCCACCTGCTGCTAACTTAGAAACAATTTGTTCTTGTGGGGCTAATCCACCGCCACCACCGAAACGACCACTCAATTGTGAGTAGCGTTCACCGAGAGAGATAGACTTAAACAAAAGTTCCATATCAATACGGTCAATAAACGCAAGGTCGTTTCCTTTTTGGTGAGGGTTAGTGTCCATCCAAGCAACAAAGTTTGGAGAATCAAAAGATTTACCACGGTATTCTACCTTTCGCTCGGCAATTAGACCCAGAACTGCGTCTTCTACACCAGCCTGTGAACGGTTGGCTTCGTTAAAGAACTTGATAGGTTGAGTAACAATTGGACGAGGCACTGGTTCAAACTCATAAGTTGAAATCTGAGCATCACGGATTTTATCAGTGACAGTGGATTGTTGAATCTCAATACCATACAATACTTCATCAGCACGCTTTTCGTAGTCAATCTTTGCCACACCAATTTCTTCAAGCATTTCTTCAAGAATTGGCTTCCACTTTCCTGAAATACGAGCATCTTTGCTTCGCAAGTCTACAAAGTTTTCAATAAGATATTGACGGAATCCGTATCCTTCGGAACGGCCAGCATCAGTGAACAAACCGTATCCATCTTGAATAAACTCGGTAGCATCTCCTTGTTCTAAAATCCACTTGTAATTTTGAGTGTTTTCAGTTTCAGCCGCCATATTTACATCTGGGAAACGGACTTGCATTGGGAATTGATGCTTGTTGCCTCGGACATCATAAACATCATACACCAATGGTGTTCCAAAATCAGCCAAAGTTCCATCAGCGTTAAGCAACTTGATAGGTGCTACTACGGTTTGGATTTGGTCTTCCTCTAATTGTTTCAAAAGTTCTTTACCTTCTGACTTTCCTTCTGATGGGTCAGTAAATCCTTGAACTGGAGCCTGAACGACATAACAATTGTTCAACAACTTGTAAAAGTTTCCAATTTCCAAGGCTTTTTTCTGGAATGGTTCTCCATCACGCTTACCTGATGGGTGCAAGAATGACATATCATAAAGATAAGCACCTGAACGGTTGCGACCACCGGGACGAGACCAACTGGTGAAACGCCATTCGTCCCAATCGTTGCGAACTGTTTCATAAGCAGAGTTTGAGTAAGTTAGGTTATATTCCATACCTGATGGGTATTCTTGAGCCACATAGGAACGATTCTCTCCGAATAATTCTTCCATAGTATATGGGTCAGCACGGATTGGGGCAACGAAACGAGATTGTTTGTTGAATCCATAAGAATTGCACAACAGAACTGCTGCTGATTCAATAACCGTGGTCTTACCAGTTCCGGGAATACCAGACAAACGGCAAGTAGAATCTTTCATCAACCATGCTGCAAAGAACATTTCTAAGTGTTCATAGTTATCAAAACCGAAAACTTCTCCGAGTTGAGTCATAGCCTTACGCACTGGGTCAAGTAGTTCAGTGTGAGTTTTTTGCTTGGCTTCCCAATCTCCTAAAGTAAGTTTTGCACGGAATACTTCTTTGAGAGCAGTTCCCATATTTTCTGGGCTAAATCCGGGTTCAAAAACGGTGGTCTCAAAGACTGAATCTAAAGAGAAACCTTCGTAGCCTTTGTCAGCAAGTTCCATACCTGCATCATCTAAGTCAATAGTGTTTCCATCAGCATCCAAAGCAACCATGTTCAAAGGACTACGATTCTTACCAGTAAAAATCTCTAAAGAATCAAGAGCAGTATCAATAACTGTAATCTTAGCGAACTCATCTAAATCTTTGTAAGTAGATTTAGCAACTTCTTCTAAAGTGCTAACACCATCTTCGCCAACTAATGCAGTGAGTTGTTCTTTGATTGAACCTGAAAGTTTTGGCTCAACTGGTGTGGGTTCAACGACTTCTTCAATTAAAGTTTCCATTACTTCTTCAACATCTTCTGGAACAGTTAGTCCCATATCTTCTACTTCATCTACCATTCTAATCACACCTTTTGTTCCATATCTAATTCAACAACTACTGTTTGTGAACCAACACCCATAATAATGTAGTAGGAATCTCCTTGCTTTACCATACCTGTTTGGCTAACAATTTCTCCTTTGCTTTCACGATTAAATCTCTTGGACAAACGGTTGGAACGACGAGAGGCTTCTAATGATTCATAAATATCATCTAAATCTCCTGAAACAATCTGTATTTGTGGGCGTTCTGTGCTTTCATCTACACTAATTGTTCCCATAATTTCGGAGTCAGAATTGTCAATAGCACGGAAACGGTCATCTCCATCTGGAATCAACATAGTATCTCCTCCATCAAAAGTTACTTGAACTTGAGAATAAACTTCAGTTGTGTAAGTTTTACCTCCGATTTCTAATTCACCTGTGCTTTGAAGATTGCTGCTATCAATCTCAATCTTTTCAATACCTTCTCCTGCTCGGCGTATAGCACCTGCTTTTTGTAGCATGACCTTGTTATCTTCTGTCTTAGGACGAAGATTACGAACATCATTAGGGAATAAAAGATTTTCCATGTTAGCATCTACGGTAGAGTTGATGTCAAAACCGGGGAAAAGATTTGAGCCATCAGTAAGTGCGTTCTGGTATAACAAGGTAAAGAAGATTCCTTGCTTATCTAAATCCAGTTCTGTATCAAAGTTAAGTGCTAATGGTTGAAGAACCTTTTCGTCCATTTGGCTCATATCATAAGTGTAAGATTGAGGAGTTCCAAATTGAATTAAACGACCGCCCAGTGCATAAAACTTTCCACGGGCTGCGAACATTTGAGTTGTTGGGTCTTTTCCTGCGGTAACTTCTCCTGCATCATAAGCATCAGCATAACAATTTTCAGGAAGTCCCATGACTCCACGAATAGGGAATCCATAATCATAAATAGCCCCTGTCTTTTTACCGAACTCAATAGGGCTTCCATCAAGGAATAATGAAGTAATCTTACCGCCTTTAGCGGGTTCTTCTACGGTTATTTCACACTTAGCAAAAGCATATTCAGACTCATCTTTGATGGCTTGAATCATTTCTCCATTAACACTAATGAAAACTTTCTTTTCATCGCAATCAACAATAAACTTTACCTTTGGTGGTGCTGGAACTTCATATTCTTCACCTTCTTCGTCCGTAATAGTGACCATATCTCCTTCCATATCAACAAGTTTTGACGGGTCTTGTTCACCAGTAATCCAAGCCACTTCTAAATCATTGGATAATTTGGCTGCATCTGGTGTTCTCATAGTAATAGAAATCTGTCCAGACTCTACTGAAAACTTTCCTGCGTTGGCAACAAAGGCTTTAGAAGAAATCTTTCGGTCTGAAGGCTTAATAGTTGGAGTGCTTGCCCCATTGACAACAAAGACAGACAAATCATCAAGAGAAAGATTGTCTTTGAAATCATCAAAACTTACATCAACTGTTTCTACTACTGGTTCTGGTTCTACTACTGGTTCAACAGCAGGTGTTGGTGGAGGAGGAGGTGTTGCACCTGTGGTTGGAGTCGGTGCGCCAGAAATTGCTGGTGGTGTTCCTGCATAGCGCATGAGTCCACTTCCAATTTCGTAGCGAGGATTAGTTACTGGGAAATCAGCAGTAAAACTTGCACCACCAGAAACGGCTACATTGTTCAAAAGTGCAATCCACCGAGGGTCTGGTTTATTAGTATTTACAATAGATTCAATGTTGATAACATCCCAACCAGTTTGATTAAAGGATTGTGCTTTCCAAGCACGACCCTTTCCACCACCGGGGCTTCCCATAGGGTCTGTGCCTAATTCAATACTACGGCCTGTGGGTAGGTTACGAGTATAGTATGCGTCAATGTTGTAAGCGGATTCTCCGAAAGTCGCAGCAATCCAACCAGCGTTGCTGGTCCATGGAGTAGATACTGAAGTAGAAAAAGAAGCAGAAGGAACTGTGCGTAGTTTCTTTTCTGCACGAGGGGAAAATGTGTGTCCTTTAGAAATCAAGTAATCAGCCATATCTGGACCAATTTTACGAATCCTGCCTGCTTTGCCACCTTGTAGCCAGAAATATGCCAAGATGTAATCTACTGCTGTGTCGCTAACACGAACCATACTTAGAATCACACAGTCCAACTACTTAAAGATTCCGACCAGATTCCCTAAGTTCTAAAATTAAGTCAGCACGGGTAAATTGATAAACTCTGGTGAACCATTCTAAATGCAGACGCAAAAAGGTAGTGAGTCTACGAATATCAGGATATTTAATCCCATAAGGTTCTAAGGCTTCTATGAAATCTAAAAAATTAGAATTAGCCCAAACCAGCAATCCTTTATCACTCAAGGTGTTGATAAAATCCCAATCTACAATCAACTTTTGAAATAATTGATTCTGTCGGTCATCAAAATGAGTTTCCGAAGGGACAAAGTAGGGGTGAGTAGCAATAAATCTTTCAGTTAGTTCTAAATAAGAATTGATATGAATAGTGCGTAGCCAACTTAGCCAATCTTCCATTTTATGGCTGCAAAAGTGTGTCCAAATAGGATTCATAACTAACTACTCCAAAACTTCATAGTCAGAAAAGTCTACCATAAAAGTTTCAGCAGGTGCGATACCGGGGTCTTCAGGCAAAACAACTTCTTCGTAGTTATCTACTTGGTCGTCGGTGTCAGTAGGTAATACAGTATCAGCAGGACTTTGGGTTTTAATATCGTCAGCAGAAACTCCTGCTTTCGCCATCAAAGATTCCATACTTTCTAAGCCACCGCCTTCTAATGCAGCAGGGGGTTCTAAACCTGCTACTGATAATGGGTCATATTTTAGAGCCGACTCAGGAGTTTCCATTTGGTCAAATTGGGCTTGAGATGTGCGCTCATAATGCTCGGCTTGAGTTTTCATGGCTGCTTGAATCTTGGAAGTTCCAGAATCAATAACGCTTCCTAAATTATTATCTTCAGCGAGATAATCTACTCCTGTTTTAGATGCGTCTGCACCGTTGATTTTGTTTTGACCATCTTTGGCTTGAACTTCTTCTATGCTCAATCCTGCTTCTCTGGCTAATTGTTCTAATCCACTGATGCCAAATTGAGTTTCTTGCTTCTGAAGTGTGGAAGAAGTTTCATAATGGTTGCTTTGGGTTTTGCCTGCACCCAACATTTGAGACCAATCAATAGGTTTGTTGCTGGTAAATGGGTCATCTACAATTTCAATAGGTTCTGGTGGTTCTTCTACAATAGATTCACCAATAGATGTGGTTTCCGAATCTTGAAACAAACTTAAATCTGCGGATTCTTCTTGAGCCTGTCGGATTCTTTCTAAGAACTCTCGGTCATCTTCGCTTAGAGTCTTTTGACGACCTCCGAAATAATCAGCAGCGTTTTTGACAACAGGGGCAATATCATTCCAGAACTCTGCCAAACTCATAATACCTGAAACAGTTGGTGATTCATTAACTGCATCGCCCACGCCATATTTATCTAAGAAATTAACCAAAGGAACAAGAACACGCTCTCCGAGTTCTGGGTCAAGGTCATATTTTCTGGTCAAACTGGCTACATCATCAGCACCCAATACGGATGCTAAACTTGCATTAGATTTGGAGGAAGATTTTGCTTTGGATTCAGGGGTCTTGGCTTCGGATTTATCTTCCGAAGTGTCGTCCCGAACTAAGCCGCCGAAGTCGCTCATACAATCACTATGTTGTTAATACTACTTAAAAGTTCTTAAAAATCTCTTCTGCTTGCACTTGTAAAGATTGAATCCAAGCCTCATTGTAGGTTTCTCCTAAGTTTTTCTGAAGTGAAACTTCAGAGGAAAGAGTTTTCAAAGATTTAGCCATTAAGTTTTGAATGAATTGTTTATCACTACTGCTCGCAGGAATATCTCGGATAAAATCAGATAAGTCCGAAGTCATTCTCCGAAGTTCTGATTCACGGGCTGCTGTTTTAAGAGTTAAAATCTGTGCGACAAATTGCGAATCTAAAGTTTTAAGAATACGGTCTCTCAATTTTAAGTCATTGTTGTCAATAGTTGAAGAAATAGATTCAAAACTTTCAAACAAATTGTTAATCGTTTCAGCATCGGCCACAATTCCTAATGATTGTGAGAACTCTCTGAACTGGCCTTTGATAGTAGCGGCTCTTTGAGATTCTAAATGAGATTGGAATTGTGTTAATGATTCTTTGAAGGTGGACAAATCTGCCACTAAGTTTGAGATGTCCACTTAATCACCTCAATAATGCGGACCATTACGGCGGTTGTAATCCGAGAGGAATAATCCTCCAACTCCATTTTGCATAGATGCGTCATAACGAGCCTTTGCGTGTTCAGCAGCAGCACGCTTAGTTTCTCTTTCTTCTGCTTTCTTCATGTAAGATTCGGCTTCAGATAATTTAGTGTCAAAACGGTCAATTGTGGCTTGTAGGTCATCAATCTTACTCTTGTAATACCATGATGTTCCCAAAGCACCGATAACTAATCCTGCTACGACTCCCATAGCGGCGGCGGATTTATTGCCGACGGCAAATCCAGCCGAAGCGATAGCGGGGCTGGGGGTTGAACCTTCTGCTGATTTGGAAACAGATGTTGAGCCACCACTACGACGAGCCAATTCACGATGAATGTTATTCAAATCTTCTTGAAAAGTAGTCAATTCTTCTGGTGAGTTAAGTTCTGTTCGGCTCATGCTACCTAAAAGTTCCATAAGTTCTGAATCATTCATGTCTTGAAGTTTAAGAGTTTTACGAACTTGAACAGTCTCGGCAGCAAATACTTGTGTGGGTTCAACGATACAATCTGTGATTTTACGGAAACCTCTGATACCCCGACCACGCTCTCCTAACAGATACTTTCCCGGGCCTGTTTTATGTGCCATTGAGACAAAATCAGTTAAGGAGATTTCATCATCCGATGTTAAGATGTCTTGTGTGCCTGAGTTCTTGATGCCCTTTTGATAACGACGCACAAAGAATGTCATACTCTTACATTATGGAACGACTACTTAAAGGTTCTCTTTTTCGGATGTTTCAATCCGAATCAAGACCAAATGTTAGCCAAATGTTCATAACAAGTGTCTAAAGTTTCCTCTGACACCGTAGATTCTGCATCTGCTTCTGCTTGAATCAAACTTAAGTGAGAGATTAAATCATTAAGACCATGAAGTGTATTCATCATCTGTCTCCATTTTAGATTACGGATTTTGGAATAAAGATTACGAGCATCTGCACGGTCTTCATAGCCCTTTTGAATCAAATATCTTTTGAGAGATAATACATCAAGTCTCCATCGGATTCCACCACGACGCTCTTTGGATTGAGCATGGCGGAACATGGGTCGGTTTCGTAGAATGCCAATAACCTCACGGGAGGTATATCTTTTGGGCTTTAGAGTAAGCATTTCTTGAGCAATATCGGTAGAAAAACCATAGCCCTCATTGTCTAACATATAATTGACAATATCAAATACTAAAGTTTCTACCAACGGTAATGGTCGTGGTTTCTTAGGTGGTTCGCTCATTTAAGACCCGCCTTACTCTTCTTCGGACGGTTCTGGGAGGTCAAGGTGTGTGCGAACCATAGCCGCCTTAGCAAAATCATAGGCTTGCTTGGCTTCATCAAGGGTCATACCTTCGGCTTTCTTTTCTAAGATAAACTTTTTACGATTGCTCTCAAAATCCATCAAATCCATGATGGCTTGATTAAACTCATCAAAAGCAGGTGCTTCAAGGTCTGGTGGATTTTCAAAGAGTTCTTCAATTTCTTGTTGAAGTTCTTGCGGAGTCAAAGTCTGGATTTGAACGAACTCCTCAATGTCGTCATCAAGGCGTGAACCTGCTTCCATAGTGTTCGTAATTAACTTATCAACAAATTGTTCAGCCGCTTTTCTTTCTACTCGCATTCCAATTCTGGGCCAATACCTAATTTCGGTCATAATACTCCTAAGTCAGCACACCTACTTAAAACTTCAGTTTTTTCGGATAGAATAAACATGATTAGTTCCATCAAGCAAGGCTTTGGCTACGGCCTTGTAATCAGTGGTCTTGTCGCCATCTAAATAGTATTCTTCTCCTGATGCCATAGCCACTTGAACTAAAAGTTCTAATTCATGGTATTCATCACTCATGCAGTTCACCTGCCCAATGAATCCACGATGAAGATTGGTTGCCATTTTTACTTTTGAAAACACGACTGGTTCTAAATCCTTCAGCAGAGCGAACTTGGTCAGAAAACATACGGCCTTGACATTCTAAACTCCATGGTTCTTCAGAAAACTTTTTACGATAGACAAATTGTGTATCTTGTTTCATTTCAATAGGACTAAAAACCATGCCAAACAAAGTATCATAAGATAATTCACCAATCATAACATGAAGACCAGTTCCACTGGAACTGATACGATACCAAACTTTGGAGGGAAAGTCCTCATCTAAATTGTTCAAGGCTGCTTGAACCTTTGTATCTTGAATACAAACATCATCCCAGTCAAATGTTAAGCCGACCATACTAATCAATAAAGCGTAAGTCTTACTTAAACTTTTGTAGACTTGTCAGAAATCACAAAGCCTGAACCTGTTGGGTTGCTGGCTGGGTGGGTGAAAGGATTTCCTGTATCTGTCATGTGCATAGAGTTATCAGATTCCGCCGAACTGGTTTGGGTCTTGGCTGTGCCATCATCCTCAAAACTGTCTGAATACTTGAAATCTTCCATACCTTTCTTGAGATAGGTAATTCCTACTTGCTTCATGTGTTGTTCGTATTTCCAAGATTTGGTTAAATCTCCATCTACATGATTTGCTGCTACATTACGAGGACGGCGAGTATCAAGGTATTCATTAGAAGGTCCTACTCCTTGAGAAAGAGTCAAACCGCCTTTAGCGGATTTCCATGTGTCTCCATCATAGTCTCCCGGAATCTGTGGTGCTGATGTATTACTCCAGAAATAACTCAATCCATATTGTGCTGAACGACATTTACCTTCCCAACACTTTCCTGTGGAACAATCCGAATCGGAACTACAACTCTCATCAGCATCTTTAGGATTGTCTAAAGTATATCTTTCAGGCCAATAGGTGAAACCGACACAATCTGGGTCATCATTACAAGCCTTTGCTGCTTCAGACAAAGTTTTGTATTGCCCTCTGGGTTCATTAGATTTATCACTTAAGTTACGATAAAGGTTAGACTGACCAATCTTTGGATACAAAGAACCAGATTTTTTGGTAAAATGAGTGGCGATTGGGAATGTATCAGAACATTTTCCATCTACACAATAAGGTTCATCAGCCGCACAACCTAAATCATCGCTACAAGATGTGGAATCATCTGTTTGAGTTGGCACTCCGCCAGCAACTACCGTAGTAGTTTCTTCTTCTTTGTCTTTGGTAAGGACATGGTATCCAATACCTGCGGTTACGACGGCTGCTAAAATGCCAATCACTTGAGGCTGCATGATTATTCTGACTCATCACGACTACTTAAAGTTTCTGATTCTTTTTTAATAGATTTAACGGCCAATTCTGTGAGCAATTTGTTGCGCCATAAAACCCATCGCACAAAGAAAATATCTAAAAAACCGTGCATGACTACTACCATAGTCAAAGCCACAATCCAGAACCATTCCCAATCCATGTTATCACTCCCATGTGAGTTCTACGCTATCGCCTTTCTTACGACGCTTAACTTTACCAGTGAGGGGCAATAGATAAACATGATTTCCAAAACGATAACTTAGATTATCTTTAGCCCATGTCGCTTCAGCAATTTGAGGAACATGAACTCGCAACTTCTTATCATCTTCGTTCAATTCCAATGAGGGTGCGATTTGGAATTGAAGTCCTCGCTCTCCCCAAAGTGTGTGAGCAACATCCACGAGGCGGTGTGAGCGAGGCTCAAAAGGCAAGCGAGTAATTCCAACCAAACGCAAGTTTGAGGTGGAGGTTAGTTCCTTAAATCTTTGTAAGTAAGGTTGTTGAATATCAAACTCGGTTTTCAAAAGAGCCACAGCAGGATTGGACTCTGCATCTGCCCAAACTTCAGGAGTAAATGGCGGGATAATTTGATTAACTACAAGATGCTGAACAGGAATCTTCATGGTTTCTAAATAACGAACTGTGCGGTTGCATTCTGCGAATCCTGCTTCAGTAGGAATAGAAACCAAGTTCATGCTAACAAAGTTCGGGTCTCGCAACAAAACTTTAAGTTTCTCAATACGAGCGATGAAATCTTCTAAAAGATTTACAAGTTTAGAGGTATTTCCTTTCTTGATAAAGAATCCTTTGAGATTCTCAATCTTGGCTTTCATACGCAAAACTTTGAGTAAAAATGTGTTAAGATAATCAGGTGCAGACAAGGCTTTGAGTGTGTGTCCAGTAGGTGCGGTGTCATAAACGATTAAATCATAGTCTGAAGAATGGCACAAACGAGACATTTCTTCCATAGCAAAGGCTTCGTCCATACCGGGAAAATTACTTAAGTCGGCTAACATAGATGAATCAAAACCGGGGAGTGTTCCAAACGATGATTCCATATAACCTTGTAATTGACCGAAAAAATCGGCGGCAAGAGATTCGGCATTAAGATTTTTCGCCCATAAGTTTTCAGAAATAGGTGTGTCTTCAGAACCTACTTTGATGCCAAGAGTGTCATCGGTGCTATGTGCGGGGTCAGAGGAAACCAAAAGAGTTCTTAATCCTTGTGAAGCATGATAAACTGCCGTAGATGCCGAAATCGTTGATTTGCCAACTCCGCCTTTGCCAGTGAACAAGAGCAGATAAGCCATGAGGATACTATGGGAGTAGCACCTATTTAACTGTTCACACCCATTCTATTTTGAAATCATAGTCAAACTCATGCAAATCTTCTTCAATTTCTACGGTAATGGGGCATTCTCCTTCGTGTCCTTTGATAGCAATTGTGAGTTCAGTAGTAGAAAGTTCCATAGAGGGTAATGATAACATCAAAGACGGTGAAACTAAAATCAATAAACTGCGTCCTGTTTCCGAGAATGCAAACTCGTCGGGAATACCAAACTCAATGCCCGAACTTTTACCTCGTCCTTGCCATATTTGTTCACCATCTAAAAGAAATGTGAACTCTAATTCCGAAATATAAGAAATACCATTGGACGGAATAGAAATCGTGTCCAAACAGATATTTTTAGGAATACCTAATGTGGCTAAACTTACTATTTCGGGGTTCAAAGGGATGTCAATGACACCAATAAATTGGTTGGTCATAGTATTATTTTGATTTACTACTACTTAAAGTTTGAGTAAGTTTGTGTGCATATAGGCTCGCAGACTATCATTTATCGGAATCTAATTTCGTGTTTTTGGTATTTTTGGTAGTTTCTGAAGGGGCAGGGACATACTCTTGAGCAGCAGTATCTAAGTCCTTGAGAGTTTCAAATCCTCCTTTGTCCATAAAGTCTCCTTCTAAGGTATCTTCTAATCCTTCTCTCCAGACAGCAACTTGTCGGCGTTTGCTACGCATACGACCTGCACGCTCTTTTTGTTTCAAAGTGGCTCGGTATTCATCTTGTTGCATACGAACCCAGTCTTCAATTTCTTCTAAAGTAAGACCCAATTTTCCTGCTTTAAGAATCTTGGCTTTATACCATTCTACATTTTCTACGGTTACACGGAGTCCTAACTTTTCAAGTTCCACTGCAATTAAGGACTCAGGACCATCAAATAACAGATAATCTACCCAAACACGAGCAGTTCTGCCTGTTGTTCCTGTGATTACTCCGATTCCAAATACCGTAAAGGCTTGAGCAGCAGGAACTCCTGCTAAGGGCGCACCCTTTAATGCCAAACGACCTCCTGAAACTTGTCCGTCTGCATCTGTGCCTTGTAGGTTATTTTCTGCCCCTGAAATCACGAGTCCATCTAATTGAGTAGTCATTTGACGACTGGTATAAATAGAACATTGTGGGGTGAAACTATTTTTTGGAGGTCCGGGTAGATTTACAGTCTGGTCTAAGAAAGTTTGTTGAACTTTGCTGGCTAATCCAAAAGCCGAATTGACTGACATGATTCCTGCACCATTTACAGGGTCGCAGAATGTAAAAATCCATTGGTCTCTGTCATTATCCCAAGAACCACAAGTAGCATAGCGAGTGGTAGAGTTTGGTCCTGTGATAAACTCTTTGTTCATTTCTCCTCCTTGTTGAGTTCCTGAACCTGTGCTGGTAATTTGTAATGGATTACTAAATGCTACTGGGTTGGCACTAATACTGCCAAAATCATAAATTAAAGCATAAGGTCCTGCACCCGGTTGGTAGGCTAATAAACCATTGGCTAAGTTTGCATAAGGATTAGTTGGGCTTGGAGTTTCTTGATTCACTCCGGGAATATAACAATTTCCTGCATTACCAAGACCAACTCCTGCTAAAGCGAGGGCTGCTTTCTCTTCAGGAGGGACGGTGAAATCCTTATTATTGGATTCTACTAAATCATCATCTATGACATAAGTTGGCGCACCTCCAAGTGCTATCAACGCTGCCGCATTCTGGAAATCTGATTTACCTGTTGAGCGTTCTTCGTATTCTAAATCTAATGTTTGATTTTGAAAAACCGAACCTGTCCAAATTGGTGTTCCTCCTGCGGTTGAAGGCATCTCTAAACCTGTTTCAGTCACAAACGAACCTCCTGCATACGCCAAAGGAGCCAAACAATAACTTCTGGTTGCAGCCTCAAATCCATTACCATAAATAATATCTGGTGAATTGGCTGAATAAACAACACATTGTTTAACACCACCTATAACTGCATAATTTATACCAACTAAAAATGTATTCAAATAAGTCTCTACTGTATTATCTGGTAATGCTTGAGTTATGGTGTTAGCAAAGGCTCCACTCGTAAGGTCAATAGTAACATCAGTAGGCATGATGAAATTAGCAGTAGTCCCACTACGAGAGGCTACACCAACTTTGATATTACAAGGTCTTCCATCGGGATGTCCACTGGTAGAACCATATTTTGCATAAGTATAGGAGGGCAAGTCTCCCGTCCAAACCGATTTCCAACCTGCAAAGAATGGTTGAAAGTTTTGTAAAACTCCTCCTGCGAACTCGGCTACTTGTCCACACAGTAGTCCAATACCAGTTCCTTTGGGATTATTTAGATTAACTGTGTCAGCAGACCATTTCAAATCATAAACTTTAGTAATGATGTGTCCATCTCCTCCACTGTATAGTAAAGCATTGGCTTGGTCGGCATCTGCAACATCACCGGGGAAAACCCAACGAGTTGTATTAGATTCCATATTGATAATTCCATCATCCAACGGAACAAATTGAGTAAGATTTGGCACACCCACTCCACCATTATTGTAAAAACTTTCTTTTTTCCAACCCCATGCTTCTGCCCAAATAAGAGCCATGGGTGAACCTTGCATCTGTGGGTCTAAAAGGTTTCCTTGTTCATAACTTGCGGGGTTATAATCAATGTTAAAAATGTTTCCAAAACCTACATAAGAAATGCCAGTGGGTGTGCTATTACCTGTATAAGTTCTTTGAGTTCCTACTACGCCAATACCAATTTTAGGTGTTCGGCGTGAATCCATAACTGCATAATCTTTGTTAGCAAAAGAAGTTCCTACTACTTCTGACCCATATAATGAGCCTAATCCTGTGGCGATATTTACACCATAAACACCGGGTTCACTATCGGCGGCAATCTTGACCGCATCACCCACAACGCCCGGTGGTAATTGATAAGGCAACCTCATGGGAATCATATAAACCGAGCGAAATGGAACCTCAAACGGTCCTTCGGCAAATGGGGCATTAGGAGGAAATGGAACTCCTGCATCTGGGTCATACCGTCCTCCCTTTACAGCATTGTAGGCTCTCGCAACACAAATGAAACCATCCCATGCAATTCCTCCAGTATTGGCAGCATATAAGTCCATGAAATAGGCTCGGTAAGACCCATACCAAATGTAATAATCATTCACATAAGTTTGTCCACGAATAATCCAATCAGTCACAAGATTACCTCCGGGGTCAAATTGTTCTATACCTTGCATGGATTCTGTGAGTGCGCCTTGGAACTCAGCAGTGCCATCAAAATTAGCAAAGGACTCAAACCAATTTTTGGTATTACTTTGCCATGGCAAAGCAACGGTGTTAATATCGTAGACTAATCCCATAATAAAAACCTCATGGTGGAACTTCAGTAATTGTAAATGTTGAAATCGGCAACTGTGGAAACTCCTCCGTAAGTGGAACTAAAGCGTTGCCTAAGAAATAAGTAATGTCCCAATCCGTTCCGGGCGGGATTTGAATTGGAATCCAGTTTTTCAAAACTGGTGAAGCAGAAGATGAGATAGGATAGGGTGCGGCTGTGCCAGTTAGTCCTTGTGAATCTCTACCATCTAAAGTTTGATAATAGGCTGTTGTGCCGATACGGATATTGACGAAACCACCGGGTTTCCAATCACGACCTTTGTTAAATAAACCGCCCCAATTACCCGGTGTAGAACCAACATATTGTAGAACGATATACTCATCATCACCTGTGCGATTACGATTTACCTGTGTAGCATCACCAATTCCTGAATAAAAAACTGATTGTGGGCGAACTTCAAGTTGTTTAACCTTGGCAGGTAAGTTTCCAAGGTCTGCCACAGCCCATTCCCAGCCTTGCCGACGAATTGACACCTAAATACCCCCTAATCCATAGGCTTTTCGCAATTGTTTGCGTAAATCTTCTAATTGTTGTTCAGCATTACGCTTCAAATTAGTTTTATTCAAACCAGAGGTATGTTGCGTTTGAATTGCTCTATCCACAGAGGGAGGGGTGTCGGGGAGGGAGGTATCTTTAATCTGTTGAGTCCAATCTGGTGATTGCTTCTGAATAGGAACTACTGGAATATCGGGAACTTTAGCATAACGGTGTGGGTCTGAACGACGCTTACGAGAATGTAGTGTGCTACGCTCTCCCATAGTCTTACGACGCAACTCTTCTTTCTTGGCTTCTGCCTTGAGCAAAGCGTCCCAGTCCATGAATAATCATGGTAAGTTCAACTACTTAAGTCTTCACACATTCTTGGAAGCACGAGCCGATTGTGGAACACGCTTTCCATCACCCATCTGGCGGTAGCCAGCAGGCTTGTAGGACTTTGCCATCTTACGCTTGTCCTGTGCGATTGAACCTCGCTTACCTGCTACTGATACATTGGAGATAAATCTTCCCTTAGTATCACGAGCGACATATCGGCTGTTGCCTTTGATATGGTCAAAGCGTTGGCGTTTGCCATACTTGGATTCTGCGGAACCATACCAAACTGGAACTCCTTGTCCTGAATCCAGAGCAGAGTTTGTTCCGTAGGAATCTGGGATAACTGGAAGTCCTGCTTCGGTATCTGCACCGAACATATTCTTCATGGCTCTCTCAAGTTGTCCGACTGGCTTTGCATCACCCATCTGACGGTAGCCAGAAGGCTTGTAAGTCTTAGCACCTTGTCGGCGGTCGTTAGCAACAGCACCACGCTTTCCAGCGATATTGACTGAAGTTACGATTGAACCGTCCTTGCGACGAGTAAAGTAGCGAGCGTTGCCCCAACGGTCTGTGTATCGGTCACGCTTGCCGTATTTTCGGCCTTCTGCGCTTCCATACCATTGTGGAACTCCACGACCAGAGCCATCAGGCATACCAGCAGCAGAGGAAGTGTCTCCATAGGAGTTAGGAACTACTACATCGCCAGCATCCATACCTTCAGGTAGCCAAGGGTAGTATTCAGAGTTCATTACTGCGGAAACTTCTTCTTTTACATCAGCAACTCTTTGCTTAACTGCGTCTGTTCGTAGTTTGCCAAACAGGAATAATCCTGCGCCAATTCCAGTGAGTCCGAGTGTTAGGTAAGCGGCTGGTCCATAGCAACCAAGTCCTGCCAAATCTTTCATAGCCTTGTAGCCGACAAGACCACCACCAATGAGTAGTCCTGCGCCTGCGATTGTTCTTGCGTCCATGATAAGGACTTTGGCGGTTCTGATACTTAAAGATTTGCTAAGTTTAATTTAATGGATGTTCTATGTTCTTATCGCCCAATGTCCATCGGAGTGTTTTGATAACACCTTCTAAGGCTTTTTTATTACGAGCGCAATCTTTCATAGTTCTACGGTCGCCTTTGACTTGAGCCTCGTAAAAACGATTAACCCATTTGTTCATCATGCGCTCGGCAGCATCTAACATATTTTCAATTTCGTCCCAATTACGGTCATAAGTAAAATGGTTCGTATCTTGATGGTCGCTCATTTCAGCCATAGTTTTCAACCCTCGTTTGTTGAAGCACCTTAATAAAGATTTACATTAAGGGACTACTAATACCTGCATATTCAAGTGTCCACCGAAGGGTTTTGATAACTCCTTCTAATGCTTTATGATTGCGAACACAAATCCTCATTTGTTCCTTGTTGCCTTGCGCTTTGGCTTGGTCATAGGCATAACGCCATGTTTCCTGCAAATCTACTGCTTCTCTAAGCATTCCATAGACATCTTCACGACTACGCATGAAGTTTAATGGTATTCTTTGATACTTAAAGATTGTCTTTACGCTCACACTTGCTCAAAGCCGAAGCCATGAACACCAATGTTTCTTTATTGATATTAGAAAAATTAACTTCTGAACGCTGAACTTTTTGGTTTCGCTTATTCCATGAATCAGCACTTCTTTTGTTTAAGGTAGAAAGTCTACGCTTGACAAATGTTTCTAACTCATTTCGGCTACAAAGGACACGCATTTGAACGGGTGTAAGTTTGGCGGGGTTCATAATTAGTGTAGGTGGTTTCACCTATTTAACACTACTCTTTAACGAGTTCAAGAGAAGATTTCGTAATGAAATCTCGTCCGTCATAACAAGTTAAATTATAGACTTCAAACGCCGTTTTCAAACTCGTCCAGAATACCGTCGCCATCATCGTCAAGGTCTAAGTAATCACTAACGCCATCGTTGTCATGGTCAAATTGACCTGTCATATCGTTGCCATCATTGTTCTCAAACCAGTCTGATAGACCATCGTTATCATCATCAAGGTCTGTTGCATCCCAAATGTTGTCGTTATCATGGTCGTAGCGATAGGAAGACCAAGCACCGCCGATTTCATCAACATCAAGAATGTTGTCGTTATCGTCGTCTGTGTCTACACCATCGTCCATACCATCATTGTCGTGGTCTCGGCTGGCATCTGACCCGTTTTCATACAGGTCATTCCAGTTGTCAATTCCGTCATTATCAATGTCAAAGTCAAAACGGTCTTCTATACCGTCATTGTCGTGGTCATAAATATCTGTGTTGTCGTTGCCATCATTGACTTCTTCATTATCGTTGATTCCATCTCCGTCATCATCATTATCTTCAGCATCATCAATGCCGTCGTTATCATGGTCTTGAGGTGAATCATCCATAGTATCTGGGATTCCATCGTTATCATCATCATTGTCTAAGTCATCAGGAATACCGTCGCCATCATTGTCGTTATCTCCATTTTGGTCTTGATTATCCAACTGTTGGCCTTGTTGCTGGTCATTTTGCTGACCTTGCTGGCCTTGCTGACCATTCTGGGTTTGACCTTGCTGTTGTTGGTTAGCACCATTTTGGTTTTGGCCGTTCTGTTCTTCTGCTTGTTGTTCAGATTGCTGACCGCCTTGCTGACCTCCTTGTTGTTGCTGGCCTTGCCCGTTATCTTGTTGCTGACCTTGTTGCCCTTGTTGGCCTTGCTGACCTTGGTTACCTTGTTGTCCAGATTGTTGGCCTTGTTGTCCAGCCTGTCCTTGTTGTCCTTGGTTTCCTTGCTGGCCTTGTTGTCCTTGTTGTCCTTGTCCTTGACTTTGACCTTGACCTTGTTGTTGGCCTTGTCCTTGACCCTGACCTTGGCCTTGGCCCTGTCCCTGTCCTTGACCTTGACCTTGGCCTTGCCCTTGTCCTTGGCCCTGCCCTTGTCCTTGTCCTTGACCTTGGCCCTGTCCTTGACCCTGACCCTGACCTTGACCCTGACCTTGGCCTTGGCCTTGCCCCTGTCCTTGTCCTTGTCCCTGTCCTTGACCCTGACCTTGGCCTTCGCCTTGTCCATTGTCTTCAGACTCGCCACCGCCTTCTGTGCCTCCATTACCAGAACCCGCTTGGGACTCTTGATAATCTGGGTCGTATGCGTCTGGGATTCCATCTCCATCGGAGTCGGAGTATTCTCCATCGTTAGGGTCGTTAGGGAAGGCATCTGTGTTATCAGGTTTGCCATCGCCGTCAGTATCGGCATTGTTTGGGTTAGTTCCCTGTGCATATTCTTGAGAGTTGGTTAGACCATCTCCATCTGGGTCGCCGTTAGCATCGCCACCGTTAGTTGGATTTAGGCCGTTAGCAACTTCCCAACCATCTGGGAGTCCATCACCGTCTGAATCTGGGTTGTTCATATTAGTTCCAGCGTCTTGTTCTTCTTTGTTAGTCAAACCGTCGCCATCCCAATCTGCGCCACCGTCTGATGGGTCAAGAGGGTCGGAACCTTCACCAGTAACTACACCTGCACTCATAGCAAGCATAATTGCTGTTAAAATCGTTAAAAATGTCTTCTTTAGTTTATTTTCTTTGTTCATTAAAATTACCTTTTATTTGTCGTTCATAGGAAACCCACTGTTTCCTCTACTAAACAATAGGTCTTATCAACTACTTAAAGTTTGGGGCGTGATGCTCATTCAGTAAAATAATTGGTGGTATCTTCATCAGACTCTTCTTCATCGTCTGACTCTTCCACAAAAACTTCTTCTACATTGATGTTGAATCGGCGGGTTTCGCCTGCAATCTCCTTCTCTACAACTAAATTAAGTTCAAACTTGTTATCATCAATTGCTAACTTTTCTTCTACAATGTGGCTGGTTTCTAATTGATTGTTCAAAAGGGCTTCAACCAGTTCTTTGATTTCTTTAAGTGTTTTTGCCAAACGGCCAATTCCACCTTGCTTTTGATTACGAGGAATATAATGATTACTATAATGGCTGGTATTATATCCTGAATATGGATTCGTAGAATTGTTCATCATGTCTCGGAAAAAGTCTTCCCAAAAATTAGTCATAGTAATACTATATGTAATGACCAATATAAACTTATCTATGTTCCCATGGTGCAGTAAAGGTATTATTGTTTTGACAAGTCAAGTGAACTGGTGATGAACCATGTAATCTAATGGAGGATTCTCCGGGCATTATAGGTTGATTACAATGCAAACAATGATAAATCATAGTTAATCTACTCCGAAATAAGAATATGTTTCATCTAATGCTTTGTTTCGTAGGTATTTGCGAACTGCTTCTATTGTATTTGGGTGCATAATAATTCCTCATAGTATTTCATCAAAAGAGTCATCTAATGGTGAACGAAACTCTTGAGTTTCTGCACCAGCCATCCATCGTTGTGATTTTCCAGATTTCTTGACTTCCCACATTTTACCATCGTTGCCTCGCATCCGAGTTCCAATCTTTCGCTTGGTGGCTGAAATTGTAGGTGCTTTGCGGCCAGTCTTGGCTTTAGCCTTAGCCTTAGATTTCTTAGCAGAGGCTTTTGCCCGTGGCTTGGGCTTGGGTTTCTTTGCCGCAGGTTTAGCAGCCTTTTTGATAGCATTAGCCTTCTTTTTATATGCGGCTTTTTGTTCTTTTGATGGTGTCCAATAATCCACCACTTCTCCCGTGTCGGCATCTATAATTTCTGTTTCCCATGTTACTATATTGCCATAATGTTCACCGTTGATGGTAAAATCTGCATATCCACGATTCATACCGGGCATAGGTCCGAGATTCCACATCTGATTTGCTAATGCTTTGGCGGAACGAATTGTGTTCATAGCATACTTTTTACCAGTATAAACACATTTATCAGCAGTAAAACCCTCACCAAAATGAAGATAGTATTTAGGTTTCTTAGCCTTTGACTTTGGCTTGACCGTAACTTTGCCCTCAATAAAAGGCAACAAGGCTTTCAATTGTTTTTTAATTGTTTTGGGTCCTTCAAAATAAGCCATTGTGGTTTCCCAAGTATCATAATCTTCTCGTGGATAGTTGATAAGGTGGTAAAATCCGTCAGGAATCATTTCTCTAAGGACTGTATCTCCATCATCACAACCAATGATGTTCATAATCTTGGATTGAGATTTAGCAATCTTGAGATAGGTGTTTGTGTCTTCAATATCATAATCATACTGTTCAAAGTATTCAGATTCACCGCCTCTCCGTTTGTCGTCATCCTTTTTCTCTTGGATATAGCCTTCCTTCAATTTAGTTAGTGCTTTTATCCAGTAGGGTTGAGCCAAAGCAATAAACTTCTTCTTGGCTTGAGTTTTGGTCATGGTTTTGGGTGCTTCAAAAGTTTCTGCACCGTAAGTCTTACATGGGTCTTGACCACAGCCACAGTTCTTTTTTCCTTCCGCCATAAACTTAGGACCTATGCCATCCTCGTCATAGAATCCTTCGGCTTCCATCATGGATTCTTCTACAACCGCCTCAACATCTTCGTCTTCGTCCTCGTCTTCGTCATAATCTACATAAATGTTTTCCATTGGTGGGATGTAATAATCCATGCGAACATCTGCTTCTTCAAACTCTATGCGTTCATTAGAATCTGGATTGTAAAGTGAACCATCAGCCTTACTGCCATAAGTAGAATCATAAATACTAACTTCTTCAATTACCCAATCACTTGTTTCACTACGAAATGCTATTCTTTGAATTGCTTCTTCTGGGCTAATGCCTTGGTCTTGCTTCAACTTACGAGGTTTGTGTGGTTTGCCAGACATGGTAATTACTTTACCTGACTTTTTAGTAGATTCTGCGTCCCACTCATCTACATAAAACTCTTCATAATCTGCAAAAGGAATATGCTTTTCCATTTGAGTTTCGGGTGAATCTTCATGCAAACTTTCAATAATAATCATTGAATTAGGGAGTTGAGATAGTTCACGAATTGCTTGATTTAACAACGGCCCAACTCCATTATGGTGAGGAGTTTCTCTGTAAAAGATGGCATCCTCGCCATCATATCCAGTAATCAAAAAGACAGGCATTATTATCACTTAGTTTGCTCTGATACTTAAAGATTAGTCTCTGGTTCTAAATCTTCATCAAGGGAATAACCTCTGGGAAGGTCTTCTGTTTCTTCAAACAATGTCTGCAAAGTTTTCTTAGTAGATTTGAGGTTCTTTTGTAAGCAAACATCACAAGTAATCTTAAGAGAATGATGTAAAGTTTCCAAATTGTCCCAAGAATAATCATAAATAGATTTGTAATAGTTATTATTCCACTTTTGCACAGGTGTTTTATTGGTGGTTTTAACTTGTAATACTTCTGGCTCTTGAATGCCACAAAGTTCACATTTGTTTCCTAACTTATGAATTAACCAAAGTTTTTTCTTTTGGCGTAGTTGTGATTTAGAATCAGTGGCTTTGCCAACCAGATTCTTCGCATCTTTGTAAGTTTCATAATATCTTTTATTGTAAGCATCTTGATAGGCTTTTTTCTTAGCAGGGTCGGAATAAGGCATATACTATCCTTGACTGTTCTGATACTTAAAACTTGTCTTCAAGTCCCGGGCGCAGGAATTAGCCGCCATTCATACCAATAGTTGCCTTCCCATGGGTCTCGGCACATCACTAATTTGAAATCATAATTTCCTTCACAGGCGGCACAATCAAGGAGGGGTGCGGGGAGGATTTGTAAATCTACACCTCGTAAGCGTCCTTTGATAAATCCACGCTCACAAGGGCATGGTTCCACATCACATCACCACTGCACCAGTTGTAAGCAAGGCTAACAAACCGGGAACTGCGGCTACCCAAACTTGCCACCAACGATTAGTGGTTTCTTTGAGGGTGTTAATCTTTTCTTCTAAAACTTCTAACCGAGTCATTAGTGGTGGACGACCGTTGCCATCACGAACCACTTTGTTCATGTAGCCAACATCTTTTTCTAAAGTATCCATTTGTTCTGTGAGTCTGGCTAAGACTTCTTTCATCTCTCCTGTATCGGTAATGAAAGCGTTGATTAACAACATCAAATCCTTAGTAAAGGATTCTAAATCTTTGTCCATGTAATAACATAAACACTATTGATACTTAAAACTTACTGGGTTAAGTGTGCAATCAAGGCTTGTGCCTTAGATTGTAAATGAGTTAATTTTTCAGAAGTATGATTCATTAAAAAGTTAATGTGTGAGGTGCGTTGATGGGCGGAGTTCAGTAAGATTTCCAAATGTTGCATTTATTCACTTCCTATTAACCAGATACAAAATTGTTCCGAGGGCTGCAACACCTGTGAGGATGCTGCCGAGGGATACTGAACCGAACATATCTTTCTTAAGATTACGACGAGTTTGTGAAAAGTTTCGGCGGTTAGATTTATTACCAGAAAAGCGGTCAAGATTGATTCCACGATAGTAGCCTTTGGTGTCGGCATTACGATTGAGGCGAGCAACTCTGCCTTCTCTAATTGCTTTGAGCATTACTTTTGGATTGACCGTTTTCCCACCCAAAAAGAATGCCATTGAAGGGACTGTGCCATCTTCGTAAAGACTTGACTTTATATGATAAGGTTTCGCAGGTTGTGGATTTTTCTCATCAAACTCTATAATCATTAAGAGATAATCTTCATCACTCATTTGTTCGGCTGAAAAGGCTTCAGCCCATTCTGCATAATCATCGTCATCAATAACTGCCCAACCATAGGTTTGATATTCTGCATACAAATCTTGAAGGTTGTCAAAATCGTCCCCGTCAATAATCAATTCTACTAAGCCATCATCGTCTTCTTCAAGAACAGAATAACTCATATCTTCAAAACCAACACCTACGGCTGCAATTAACCAAGGTTCAAACTCTGACTCTACTGCTACGAATCCTACCGAGTCATCATCAAACTCTATGGGATAAAACTCAAGCACCATAAATAGTCTAATGCAGAACTGATACTTAAAGATTGGCAAGGCTTAGGCTTATTGGAATAGATGGTGGAGCCAGACACCAAGAGAGGTGAGGGAAGAACCGTTGGTGAGGAAGGCGAGAACGGTTAGTGTTTGATGTTGGCTCCAATTAGTATTAGTATGCTTCAACTACTTATAGTTGAGCATTAACTTCTTCATTATCTACGGGGTTAAAATCAATTTCGCAAACATCATTATCGCAGAAACGCTCTACGACGATTTCTTCACCCTTGATACGACCAAAAGAAAGTTTTCCAAGTTGTGCTTTCATTTCATGGTAAGTAGATTCATCAATAGATTCATAAGGCATTTGTGGATATGCACCCAAGTCTAATCGGGGCAAGAAAGAAATACCTTTGAGTTGATATTGGAATTGGTCAAGAGCCGCCGCAATTTGAGAGCCTTCTGATTCTGGGTCAAAAGTTACGGTGCAAGATACTTGATTATCTGCCCAATAGCGTTGTGCCAAAGATGCCATACCAAGTTGTTCCCACATAGAAACATTATCAAGAGTTTTAACACCTTCTCCTACATCAACAGGGATTTCAACTACCAAAGTAGTTTCTTCTGAACCAAAAGCAGGTTCAAGTTTGTATCCTGCTTTCTCAAGGGCTGGAACGAGATTTGAACCTACGCCCAATCTCATACGACGAATGTAGTATCTGGATTCGGGGAAGTGAATACCCGGTGTAGCACCTGCCAAAAGAGAAACTGTTCCTGATGGTTTGATAGAAGTAGTTTTGATAGAACGAGGAATAGCCATCCAATCAGAATAGTTTTCATCAAGTTTTTGAATGTGGGCATAGCCTTTATCCATCCATGCTTGTAGTTCTCCTAATCCTTTGTTAGCAACAAATTGGGCAATACCTGACATGGAACAACCAATTCTACGATTTCTAAGCATAACTCGGTTGGTTTCAGGCCAATGGGTTTGCCCCAAAGTTACGGTCTTAGCATAAAGATAAGCATATTTCAAAGTTTCCAAATAATCTTCTACTGAATCGTGGTTGTTAGGGAAAGTTTCTACCAAACAACAAAGTTCATAGGATTCTAAAGTTTGTTCCAAACAAGGATTACCACCTGTGGCTCGGCGGTCTTTCCAATTTGGGGCATCTGCCATTCGGCCATAGGCTTTCATATTGTGAAGCCATGCAAAACCGGGTTCACCATTGTAGCGAACACGCTCGGCAGCAGGTTCATAATTCATTCCAACCTCTGCGAAAATAGAGTTGTTAGAAGTCCAACCATATTCGGCTCGGTGGGGATTGACCTCATAATTCTTAAGGTCAAGGTATTCTTCTGAATCTGGCTCTCCAAAGACAATTTCTGCTGTGCGTCGCACATTTCCAGCAACTACGCACTTGCCAATTAGATTCATAATGTCTACAATAGCAGTGAGTGAAATTGGTTTGCCAATTTCGTGAAGAAGAATAGAACGAACTGTTTGGTGCAGTTCAATCAAGGGTTCTGGTCCTGATGATTCACCACCGAATCCACGAATAGGAACTCCCATTGGACGGATTGCTGAATAGTCAAACTCAATTTCTCCTGTGCCTTGAGCATAGGAATCTAACAATAGTCGGAGGGACTCTACCCAGCCTTCACGAGTGTCAGGGATTTCATATAGTTCACTACGGCGTTGTTCGTTTGGACCTTTGAGAATTAAAGTGCCAGCACCTTTGGTATCAAAACCTACTCCAACACCCAGCATAGAAGCATCCATCAAGAAACAAAAAGGCGAGGAGAACTCACCTTTGAAGTTTTCAGTAGATACGAAAGCACAGTTGTTCAGGGCTGCGAAAAGTTTCTTTTCTTCAGTGATTGGTGTTCCCATAGCCCATAGTCCACGACCCGGTGGAAGGAACTTCATGTTAAAGATACGGTCATACATTTGTTGTGCCGAGTGTTGGGCTTTCCAAGCATTCCAACCCAAACCATGTGCATCAATGTGTCGCTTTTGCATATTGAATGTGCCTTCTACAACTCGTTGAACTGTTTCCCACCATTGTTCGTTTTTACCATCTGGCTTCATACGAGAATAGGTTCTATGATAAACTAACTCTCCTAATCCGTTGAATCCAAAAGGTGCTTTTTTCCTCTTGTATTTAGTTACGAAATTATCTGAAAGTGTAAATCTATTTGTATCTGTGTTTGTATTTGTCATAATGATTCCTCCAACAATTTATTGCATGATTAACTCTACTACTTAATGCTTTGCTGCGGTCTATTTTTGGTCTTGTGCGAGGCTACGCACAATCACGAAATCCTCTGAAAGATTGTAGGTCCTCGGTTTGCACCGATAGTTACAAAATCAGGGTCTTTCTTCATTTTTGCCGACAAACTTCGCTTGGTTGGGATTTCTCTACGACGAGATTCAATCAATCTCGTGACCATGTTTTCTGCCGTTACTTTCTCGCCTACTGAAACCATGCGTTTAGCGGCTTCATAATTGGTTGGTTTTGTTCGTGTCATTCTCATCACCTTCGGTTCGCTACAATACTAATTATCCTAACACCGTCATAAGGTTGCCAATCAAAACGCATAGGTATCTCTTGGCCTCCTTGTATCAAAATAGGTTGCGAGCGAATAGTAGCGGCGACAGATGATAACACTTCATCAGTCGTAAAGGTAGTTACTGATACATCACTAAAAGTAGCAGTTCTATCTTCGGAAGTTAAATCAGGTTTCCATTCAATCGGTTCTTCATCATTTTTAGATAACCAAACAATCTCAAGGTCGGTATTTTTTCGGACTATACTATCAAAGGCAACTGTCTTGCCTAATGTTTTCAAGTAATCTCTAACCTCTTTGGAACTGGTATTCAAAGTGTAAGTGTAATCAAAATCAGGAACTCCTGTTAATTTGTTCATGTATTCTAAACGAAGTAATTTGATGACACGGCGAATGCCATTAGCCACTAAACAAAACTTACCATCTTCATAAGTAATCAAAAGTTCATCTTTAGTAGTCAAAGTTTTGGTAATATCTTTGATACGGTCAATAACTACTCCGAGTTCAATATCTCCTTCGCAATCATACGAGGCAAAAGCGGCGGGTTGAAGCCACGCATCAACCATTTTGAAACGGTTAGCGCACACTATATTTACTTTGAGTCCAGCAGGTGAAAAACGAAACACTGCTTCTTCAGCAATTTTCTCTAAAGTAGAAATTAAGTTTTTAATGACTGGCACTGATAGACGGGCTTCTAATTTCATTCACTCGCCTCCAATTTAGTAATGGTTTCAGATTTAGATTCTCCCCATTCTGTGTTGAGGAAATCAACAATGGCTTGATAGGCTTTGGTATGAGAACCAATTACGGGGTCAGATTCAAAACGATTCACAAAATCTACTAATGAAGCATATTCATCATAGATTTTCTTACCCATTGTGCGTCCAACTTTAGGCATTTGTTCTAACATAGCATGATGTTTGTTGCGAGAAGAAGTGACTACTGTGACTGGTCTAACTAATGAACCAAACTCTTTAGACTTGACTCGGTGAACTACCGAGTTGAGATAACGGAAAGTTTCATCAATAGATTCTGTGTAGACTACGGGAACAGATTCTACTGAAAGACGGTTAAGGTGTTGTTGAAGTGAACGAATACGGTCAGCATTGACTCCATAAATATCTCTGGTTGAACCTTCTACCAGTAAAACTGGCCGAACATTAGAATCAACGGCTGCCTCAATTAAACGAGAGATTTGATTTTGAAGTCGCTTAGAATTAAAACTTCCATAAGCGTCTGACCATGTTTTACGCTCAACTACTACTGCAATTGGTTGTTCTTCAAAGCCTTGACCCTCTACTCTAAAATCTCCCACTGCTAAGGGTTCTACTTCTGCATTTAGTATCATCTCGGCCATAGCCTTAATCCGACCATGCTCGTGAGCATCTACAATAACTCTCGCCATAGTTAGAATAAGTGTTAGCACCTATTTGAAGTTAAGGCAAGTTTCGGGCAGTAAGATAAAACTCATCGGGGTCTGCATCACGAAGTTTAATAACTTTTTGTGAACCTTGCTCATCGTAATAGAAAACTCTGGAAACTCCTGCTTCTTGCATGGCATCATAACAATGACGACAGGGTTTGGAATGACGATTGTGGCCGTCTGCACCAAATCGGAACACATACATATCCGCACCTTCGGCTCGGTTTTTCTGTCGTTGAACTTGTCGCAAAGCATCTCGCTCGGCATGAAGTGATGCACCACGATAACCCACGGTATTATTGCCAAGGGCTATGATACGACCTCCACGAACCAAAATGGCTGACATTCCAATATAACAATCGGACTTCGCAGCAGCCCGCCTTGCCAAGCGTGTGTATTTCATGGCGGGTCAATTTACCTAAGCAACAATACTGTTATTAAGTTTAAGACTTACGCAAGATAACACAATAACCACAATTGCATTCATAAAAATGTCCATTTCGGTCTTCTCTTAGAACCAAAGAATATCGGTTGTAAGGCGACGAACAGGCAGGGCAATCAATTTTCTTCGCTGGTGGGTTCATGGTTATCAACTTCTGGTTTCTCAAACAAAACTTCGCCCTCTCCGCCGTTGGCATCTGGGTCAAACCAAACTTCTTCGCCACAGGCTTTGCGGTCTAAATAATCTGCATAAGTTTCCGAAACTTCTGCTTCATGGTCGCCATTATGTAAAATAACTCTCCATGAGTCTCGGTGTTGTTGCCCCATCTGAAGCATTTGGGTTAAAATATGATACGGCATTCGTAGTCCTTCACCTTGCGGTCCTACTAAATCAATACAATTTTGTAAATCTTCTTCTGAAATCTCAAAACTCTTCATAATATCACCTAATACGGACGACCTACTTAAAAGATTTCAAGGAATCAAAGATTCTGTGATGGCTTCCATAACTGATTCAAAAGAAACTTCTGCGTCTTGTAATTGAATTGCTGCTAAGACCGAGTTTCCGGGTGTGTCTTCTTCGTATTTTAACTGCAAATTACCTGATGAATCATAACTCCATGAAAAATCTTCAAGTGTAGCACCCAGTTCGGAAAGATATTTGGTAAAATAATCATAAAAAAGGACTACTAATTCAGATTTAGCCTCATCTACATTAGCATAACAGGTTTTGTAAGGATGAACCATGCTGGCTCGGCCATTAGGGGCTATATTGCGGGCGGCAAAAATACTAAGTAATTGGGTGTCTTCTGGTGAAGAAATCACTCTGGGTTGAGACAACCAATTTAATAATCCTAAACGGGCTTCGTCTTCGGTAGGCTCTGGGTCATCTCGGATGGGAACAAGAATCCTACGACGCATAAATATAACATTGGTTGAGCCGATACTTAAAGTTTTGGCTAAGGGCAATACTGAAAGCCAAAGAGATTAAATAGTCGTGCAAACTAAGTAGGATTATGGCGAAACGCCACCGAAAAAACCAATCAAAAAGAACTAAAACAAAAGCAGGATATTGGGTGCAAAGTTATTCCGAAGCCAAAATTGATAATTGGTTCTTTAAGCAAAAGTTAAATTATGTTTATGAACCTGTTTTTTGGTTGGGTGAAAAACGCATCGTGCCTGATTGGGTTATCTTACCCACTCCTGAACTTGGTATTGATAAAAGCATCATTATTGAATACTGGGGGTTGGATTACTCCCCCAGCCAAATGAAACAGGTTTCTGGCTGGGTAAAAGATGCTGCCCCAAAATATCAGAAACGAAAGAACATGAAAGAAGATGCTTATTTAGAAATGGAAGATTACTACTATATCGGACTTTCGCCTGACGATTGTAATGATTTAGAATACTGGTTGCCCACTTTGCTTAATCAAGCGTTAGGGTTTCCGACATTTCAAATGGAAGGCGAATCAAATGACGATTGCTTAGAATTAGAGAATGATAATTCCGTTCCTCAAAATCAGAAGGGTCAATCAAAGATTGAATGGAAGCGTATTCATCGTAAGTCAGATACTTACGCTTCATAGTTTCTAATGATTTCCAAAAATAACCATAGTCCTTTTCTACACGATAATTGCTTAAGCCATTATCTTCACGATACTCTTTAAGCGTATCGCAAACAGATTGTGAATCCATAACTTCATAACGAATAAACTCATGTTCGGGCATAGCATCTAATGTGCCATATTCAGTGATAAGTTTAGTTGCCTTGACTGGACCTAAACCGGGGATTCCAGAAATGTTGTCGCTGGTATCTCCATTAAGAGATTTCCAATCTACAAATTGTGCCAACTCTACTCCTGTTGATTCTTCTATTGAATCTGGACTAATTACTTCTTGAACATTAGAAATACGCAAAGTTTTACCTTCGGGAACATCCCAAGCATAGATTTGGTGTAAATCTGAATCACCAGTAAAGATAACAATATCTTCTACTTCTTCATCTTCAAATGCTTCTAAAACTTTTTCAGCAATCAAGTCATCTGCTTCTTTGTAATCATCATAAACTCCTGTCCAGCCTTTTCGGGGGTGCATGGGATTGATACTCCACTTAGCAAAATCTTCTCGCAAGTCGTGAATCTCATAAGATTCAGCATCATAAACACTGGTGTCTGTGAGGATAGCACGGTTTCCTTTGTAAGAACTTTGAACTAAGCCACGACGCTGGCGGGCTTTAATACCATCATAGCAAACTAAAACTTCGGCGTTTCCATATTTGGGTGATACACGCAATTGGCTCATTCTCAAATCAAGATACTGAAAATCATTAAAGACAGTTTTACGACAGGCTTTAACAAACATATAGGCATTAGGCTTGGCAGGTTTGACAATCCACTTGTAATGCGCTCGTCGCATTGAGCCTTTACGACTCCAATGGCGGGCGTTGCGACCCACAAACCATCCAGCATCAATCAGAACCAGTCTTTGTTTTCCCACTTTTCTTACCTCCTTTGTCTTTTTGATAGCGTTTATTAAACTCTTTGACCTTATGTAGCGGAGTTTGTGCTGTGATTGTAGTTTCACAATCAGAACAACTCCAAATACCACAAAGCAAGCCGTGGGCTTCCCACTCTTGCTTTTGCTTGACTTTCCAACCGCACAAAGGACAGTTCATAAGTTTAACTATATGCGCTCACTCATATAAAACTACCTAAGCAAAGCATAGGCTAACAATCCGCCTACACCGATTGTCGCACCTAATAAAACTAAAGGAGTCGTGCCAGTTTTTTCAGCGACTTCTACGGTGCTGGTTTGAGTGGTAATTTCCACAGGTGCGGCGGGTGTAATCTGACTCTCCGCAGGAGAGTCGGTTTGTCCCCAGCCAGTTGGAGTGGGAACAGTAAATCTTTCGTTAATGTCTAATCGTGGGTCTGCACAAGAACCTGATGCTTTAGATTTGACTCTGACTCTCCAAACACCGGGAGAATCAATTGTGAAATAAGCAAGGGCTGGCATCGGGTTTTGGGCTGAACCATAAACTTCTGTTGTTCCTGCTAAAGTGGTGTCGTGAACTGTGCGTAGCACACCTTCGTATTCATTGGTAATCTTGATAGAAATTGTATGTGCATTAGCCACTTTGTTGTGATAATCAAAACCGAGGAAATCTGTGTCTGTTTCATAACTTTCGGCACAATACCAACGCTCGTCGCAATCTGAAACATAATCCCAACCTGCATTCACAGCCTTTGATGTATTGCTAAATGGTTCACCAATTCCTTTGTAAAGAATAGTATAGCCCCATGCTTCAGCGTAATCACCGAAAGAGTCATTATCTCTTTCCCAAACTGCTTGTAATCCTGCATCAATAGTGTCTTTGTATTCTTCAGGGTCAGTGACTAAAGTTGTAATGCCTCCAATAACTGCACCCGGGTCAAGAATACCGCCTCCAGAGGTATCGTTAGCCCAAAATGCTATCACAATGTTGTTCTTAAATGGAATAATCTTGTTAGGCTTGGCTGGTGGCTCAATCCCGACCCAAACTGCGTGTTTAGAACCACAAAGTTTCTTAGGGTCTCGCTCTTTGGTTTTATCTTCTAATAATTCAATTTTATTATTGAAACCCGGTAAAGTTTCTTCAGCAATAAACTTTTGAGCCTTGGAATTAAGCAAAGGCATTTGAAAAGGATTATTCATCATTTCTTACGCCCTCCAAATAAAAGTAGCATAATGGCTGCCAAAGTAGCAGAGCCTACGATAGCAATTTGAGCAAAGGAATAATCACTCATAATTTGCTTTGCTTTTTCTTGAGTGGCTTCAGGAACACTAATTTGCTCAAAGATTTCATTACTAATTTCGTTGCCACCTCCCTCTTCTTCAGGAACAGGTTCGTTTAGAACTATGGCATAACTATGATTCCAACCTGTTGCTGGGAATAAACAACCACGGTTGTTTTCATCAATCGCACCAAATCCATTAGATGTATATTGGCTTGCCATAAGTGCAAGGTCGGCCACACCTACTACTGTGGCTGCTATTCCAAATGCTAAAGCAGCCCCTCCTGTTAGGGCGGTAGCAATAATGATTAAAACTATTTCTAATACCATAATACCTACTTCATTTAACCAAAAATCCCATGCTTTATCGGAATCTGTTCTTTCTGCGAGTCCAGAATAACCGTAGTGCATGGTTAATGTGTATTCAGAATAAGGATAATCGGCAGGTAATGGTATAACGCCTTCTGCGATACCATCTTTATCAGTGACTACGGTGGTTGAATAAACTTGTTTCAAAGCACGGTTGATGTCCAACATAGTTTCTAATTTCTTTTCAATAACTGAACTATCTCCAACCATTACTTGTTCTAACTCACTATCGTTCAAAGTTTTGATAATTTGGTCCGATAATTGACCGAGGTAGGTTGGGTCGTAATAACTTAAAACAACATTTACTCTATCTGCTGTTGGGTCATTATCACAAAGGGTCTTGGCTGTCCAATGGAGTTCATCATCATGTTTTGCATCTTGCCAAACAATAGATGTTCCACCTTCTGAACCTGAAACTTTTTTAGATGCTTGATTCTTTCCTGCACGCTTGAGGAAAACTTTTGATTCAAAGTTAGTTTTATCAGAAGTAGTTCCAGAACCATAAGTTCCGAAAACTTTGTCTCCTACTGAAGTCCAGCCTTTGAGTTCAGCCATACTTACTCCTCGGCTTGTTCTTCTTCTTCTTCTTCTTCTTCTTCCTCTGGCTGTTTCTTAGGAATTAAACGAGCGATGACAAATGCACCAAGTAGTCCCACTAAGGTTAAACTGCCTGCACCGAATAGTAAAAGTTTCTGGTCAGCACGGTCTTGACATCGCTGTTTATCTTCTTCTACTTCAATATCTTCGCAATCTTCTCCACTTAAGGCTGCAATAATGTCGCTGAAACCCTCTCCAAATGCCTCGGAAATTGGACTTAGAATCGCAAATGCAGTTAATCCAAAAGCACCTGCGAAAACACCTTTTCCTGCTAATCGGTCTACGGAATCTTTGAGTGCTAATTGTTGAGGAGTCATTTCTTTAACCGTTTTCTCTCCAACTTCACCGATTACATCTTCGCCAACTTCTCCTCCTAATTCTTTAGTAAGTTTTTGGCTGGCTAATTCTGTGGCTTCTTTAGCAACTGCGTTATCTAAAGCATTTCCTGAAACTTTAAGTGCAGGTCTTGTGCCTACTTCTCCACCTTCTTTCCAAGCCCAGAAATCTGGATTATTCTTTTTCATAGCCTGTTCATAGGCTTCTTCCATAACCTCTTGTGTGGCTTGGTCGGCTGCTTCTTGGGAAACTTCTTTACCAACTTTTTCAGCAACTTGCTTTTGAACCTTTTCGGCAACTTGTTTGCCAATCTTTTCCTGAATGGCTTTAACAATCTTCTTAATTGTTTGGCCGAGAACTGCAACTTCAAAAACTTGCGTTTCAGCATCATAAATAGCGGGGTCAATTTGGAATAGACCCGGTGATAAAGGTTCTACGACTGTCCAGCCCATAACTCTTGGTTAGTGCCACGACTACTTAAAGATTGCTCTTATTAGACAATTTGATTACAAAACCATTCGTTGGCTCCAATGGCTTCATAAATCCAATGGGTTGAGAATCCTGCAATAAATGTGCCTACATACGGCCAAGCGGGGTGATTTTTCCATGAAAAATTGGGTAGCATCAATAAACTACCGACAACTAAGAGGCTTGCACCCACTACAACTGCTTCTTTGGTAACTGTGATTGGGTCTCTCATAGGATTACTTATGCAACCCTGATACTTAAAGATTATTCAAAGAAAACCCAACGAGATAGGTCGCCAATGGTATTGCCACTATCAATTTGGTCTAAGAAAACCTGCAACTCGTCAAAGTTGTCAAACATAAAGTTGTAATCCATAATACCGAATAACCAATTGCTGGCATTGACACGACCTCCTTCAATTACCACTAAGGTTGGTTTGCGTTGATTAAGAGAAAGAATCAATTCATGGACTGTGCCGAAAGGTCGGGCATCCATATCAAGATAAACAATAACGAAATCAGAAACATCTACCATTCTTAAGTCCATGTGGACAATCTCTTTCATGCGTTGCGTAAGTTCAAAATAGCGTCCAGTGTTTTTGAGTTCAAACATCTGAACCTTTTCACCTTCTATTTCTTTGTAGCGAACATCTTTGATGGGTTTATCACAAGGGTCAAGCACTTGCACATTTCGTTCTTGTAGCCAAGCGGTCATATCTTTCCGCCATCCAACTCCGTCATCTTCTGCATAATCAATAGGACCTGCAAGATAACAACGGAGATTACCTAATCTGTTCATAGCAGGGATACTATGCAACACCGTTATTAACTTTACTCTTTCTTGAAGCCTGATACGACTAATCCAAGTCCGACTAATCCAAGAACAGTTAATCCAATGGGTGAAAATGCAATCTTAGTAATCATTTCCATGACCGTAGGCTTAGTGGGTTCAACTACTAAACCATCAATGTTTTGTGCTTCAGGTGTGATTTGAGGTTGGGTTTCTTCTTCAGTTGCCCATGTGTGAGGAATCATATAATCTTGGTAATTTTGTGCTTCGCTAATAACTGCCATAATTTCACTTCCTTAATAGTAATACTCCACCGAGAATTGCACCGCCAAGTAGAATTGGAACTAAAAGATTCGGAGATTCTTCTTCAGTTGTGGTCGTTGTAGTTGTTTGTGTGGTGATGGTCGTTCCAGTGTCGTCATCATCATCATCATCACCATCTCCGCCAGTTCCGTCAGTTCCGTCATCGTCATCATCGTCGCCATAGCAAGCAGATGAATCATCAATTACTGCATCTGGGTCATAATTGGCATCGTCTTCATCCATACATCCTGACTTTTGGCAAAGTCCGTTTGTTCCCAAAGCATATCCAGAAACACAATCACCACAGCGACCGTCAGTATCATATTCTCGGTTTGGGTCAGAACATTGGGTGCAAAGACCATCTGAACCAAGATAATATCCTGATTTACAACTTGCACATTCTCCATTACCATCGGTGTCTCTGTTCGGGTCAGTGCATGGGATATAAGAAGTTGGTGCATTCACATTTATTGTTTGCACCGCACTATTTCTTGTTTCAGTATTTGGCTTAGTCCAATCTACTTGTAATTGATAAGTGTTGTTTCCAACAGTTGCAGGGCTAACTACAAGTGATGATGATTGAGCCTGCTTTTTATTGGTAGGCATGATGTTAGTTCCATTTTCTAAAAGTTTAACTTCAGAAAAGTTTCCATCAGATAGAGTCCAAGTAATTGTAGAACTTCCTCCTTGAGTAATTGTGGTTGGTGATGTGCTAAATGTGCTAATCGTTGCGGTCGTGTATGAACAACTGTTATCGCTAACCGTTGCATTAACATTGTGATTGTCGGCTTGTGGGTCTGTGCAACCAGAAACAGGTTTCTTTTTGATACTCCAAAGATGAATCTCTACTCGGTCAATGTCTTTATCAGAAGGGTATTGGTCTCTGGTAAAGAATCCGTCAGGAGTGTAAAACTTGCACGCAGCAATACCGCCTACTTGGGGGTCTCCCATATCAATAGAAAAGTAATTGCTGGAATCATCTCCATCAAACTCTACTGTGAACTTAACATAGCCTGAAGCACTTGATGTGGTATCTACCCTTGTGTAATTGGTAATTGAAGGATATGATGCGGAAGTTGCTGCGCTCGGAATGCTTAATCCTGATTTTTTGATATTAACTACATAATCATAAGGGTATTGATTTGAACTGCCCTTGTTGGTGACATATTTGAACTGGAACTTAGCAATTGTTCCGGGGGCTGGTCTAAAATGGTAAGCATCACCAGCGTAAAGATTCATGGTATTTTCATTAGTAGGACTACCACCAGACCACTGGAAATACTTGTCGGCTTGGGCTTGTGTTAATCGGCCACTGCCATTTGTGCTTTCACCACTATTTTTACCCAACTGCTTTTTGTAAGCCCAACCATTATTGCCTGCATATCCGTTTGTGTCTTGAGGTAATCCTTGAACTATCTGCTTAAATGGAACTGTGGTGGGGACTCCGGGTATGTCTGTGATTGTAGCATTGAAAACTTTCTTTTTAGCATTGAATCTGCCAAACGAATTGCTGACGATAAATCCTGCCATACTTAAGATAAATCATCTTTGATACTTAAAGATTTGGGATACCATTTTTCATAGTAATGATAAACAGGCATAAGGTAAGCAGTAGTGATTAAACTAAATGGACCCATATTTTCCCAGTAGGACATTCCATACAAGGCACACCAAATTAAAATTAAGGGTTGTAAGGCTAACAACCCAAACCAAGGTCGGATTACACTTTTCAAAGACATGATAACCACACCTTACCACAGGCTTGTGGGTGAAGCAACCGATAAAGTCGGTCTTCTTTGGCAACGATGCCCAAGCGAACTAACTTTCGCATTTTGCTGGAAACTTTGTTCGGTGTTTGATTAAAGGCATACTCATCAAGATAACGAGCAATTGCGGGGGCTGTTAATCCCGCAGGGTGGTGTGATAACACACGACAGTAATTGAACCAAAGCCAGTTATCACGGGCTTGGGCTTCAGTAGAACACTCAAAGGAACAATAAACTTTATCGTATCTTTGTCCAAAGGTGATTTCGTGATGTGTTCCACACCATGCACATTTAACCTCTAAAGCACTCTTTCGGGTAGCAGGTAATGAAGTATTTCCTTTTTCTCCATACCATGTGCGACAATATCGGGAACAATACTTGTCGTCGTGAAGGGGTCGTTTAATAGTTGAGCCACAAGAGCAAACTTTAATCATTATTCAACGCCTCTGGGTTCATCATAAACAATGTGTTTTTCAGTATCTTCATTCCAAAACTCGGAATAAAGTCCAGATACTTTTTGAGATGAAAACATTGTCAAGGATTTACAAGGACATTTAGCCAATCCCTTTTTGGGACGATAAACCCATTCTGCACACTTAAAACATCTAAGTGCCACAGTCATATTCTACATATCATGTAGGAGTGATATAAAACTATGCTTGATTTTCTTTTAACCATTTCAAGCGTCGGTTGAGAATTGGAAGTTTAGTAATACCAATGCGGCGGAGATGTTCAAAGGCGCAAGCCTGTGAACTAAGCCAGCATGGGTTGGGTTGATTCCAATTAAGATTTTGCATCAAATTATCAAACTCGGTGTATTGGATTAGGGTTAAACTCATGGCACTTTCCTCCTCGTCTATGACTCGGAATAAGGGTAATCTATGTTGCTACTACTTAAAGGTTGTCTCTCGGTAGGCCGTTTTTAGGACTCAAAAGAGATAACTCGGCTACTTCGGGACTGTAAATTATACACTGAAAGCAAAGATTTCTTGGGCTGATAACCCAGCATTTGCATGAAATCTGTTTCGCCTTGGAAAGTAGATGATACTACTAAGGGTGTGCCACGATACCACTCAACTTGATGAGCATGGGTATGACCTGTAACGAATAAATCTGGTGCATCACGAATAATCATTTGGTCTTCTACTTCGGGACTTAGAGCGTTGCGTTCACCCCACATTGGAGCCAAATGTCGTTTCTTCATCATTTCTTTCATGGCTTCGGCTGGGGCTTCATAAGTCACATGAGCCATTCTTGGAACCATGTCGTCAATGCCTTTGCCGTGATAACTTAGTATTTCAAATGGGTCTGATTCTTGACCATGATTTAGATAGATGCGAGCAGGATTGCCTGTGTGAACTGTGGAATTAAACCTTTGTTGAATTAGTGGTTCAAGCATAGGTTGGGGTTCAGCAGGTCGGACAGCATCGTGATTTCCCGGAAGGATTACTGGTGTGATGTGGTCTGGCAATTCATCTAATTTGCGAGCGCAATACTCGTATTGGTCATAAACATCATTCATAGACAAGTTTCTATCGTGTCCGGGATAAACGCCTACTCCATCTACTACATCTCCTGATAAAACAAAGTATTTGATATTCTGGGCTGTTTCATCAGTTGAGTTCATCCATTTCATCATCTTGTCCCAATCTTTTTCCAGAAACTTTTTAGAACCCATGTGGATGTCGGAAGCAAAAGCCACTGATACTGGGTCAAAATCTAAACCTCCACGATTTTGATGTGTGGGCAATACTTCGGGATATTGAACCCGATTAGCAAAGAACATATCTCCTTTGTCTGCAAAATTACCAACTACTCCGATAACATCATCATTAACTAATGTGCCTGCTGCGGGGTCATCTTTGCGAATAAAAATTGTCATTGTGCCTGTGCGGTCTTCTAATTCTACGATACGACCTCCGCTTCGGCTTCGCCTAATATCAGTTACAATACCAATTACGGCTACTTGATGGCGAATAAACTTTCTTCGGTTGCGGTCTACTTCACGAATGTCTCCAAACTTATGAAATCCATGTTCATTCTTGAGAATCTTTTCAATAACCTCTAAACGATTCTGAAATAAATTGATAATATCTTCCATCTTTCCTGTTTGGTCGGTTTCACCAACGGAAACACCTGTGGAAAGTTCATAAGCATAATCCGAGGCTTTGGCAGACCACGCATCAGCAATTTGACGAGGCTCTAATTTGAGTTCCTCGTGAATGCGGGTGGGATTCCAACCTCTAATTTCTCGCATAGTAATCAATCCTCGTCTTCATCATCAAAATCAAAATCAATATGAATTATGCAATCTGTTTCTTCACGACATCCTTCGCAATCACAAACAAGTTCATTAAGATGAAGCCAAAGTGGTAAAATATCTTCAGTAGTCATGTGAACCTTAGTAGTTAAGATTTCTACGAATTGTGCATATCTACTGGCATACTGTTGCATTTGTGCTATCCAAAATGAGTCCATACTACTACTAAAGAGTAGCACCTATATGAAGTAAAGGGTGAGAGGAGGACTTGGACATACCTCCATGCAGCCGTCGCAGTTTCCGTTGCGTTCACGACTCCAACCTACTAACCGCCCATTTACAGGCTCGCTTCTATGCCACTTGGCCGTCCACGGCAGGAATCGTGTTCCTACGAGAGCAGTGCCTTATCCCCCACGAAGGGACATTCAGCCATCTCCATTGGCAGGTATCCCCGCCAACAATTCTCCTAAGACGAATGACTCATATAAAGTTTTGGTAAGTTAAATAAATGTAAGATTTTATATCAGTGATTCGTTGTATATGGGTTATGCCCAATTGTAGTGTTTGTGGTGATGGTTATTACAACCGTGAAGGTGCAAGAACTACCTTTCTTAAGGAACAATGTTCTCGTTATTGTTATGAGATTGCTAAGGGTATAAAACCTGCTAACGGTAAAATTGATGTGGCGTGTTTAATCTGCGGCAATACTATGTGTATTGATGGAGTGTCTAATTGGAAATACGCTTGGATGTGTAGCAAGGATTGTCAGAAAAAAAGTGGTAGATTGTTTGGAAGAAAAAGTAAAGTTAAATATAACATTCTCAAAGGTCTTAGGATTTTAGGTGAAAGTTCTGCACGAGAAATATCTGTTTGGATTGAACAAACTACTCCTTACAGGTGTTCAACGGCCAGCGTATCTGCTTGCTGTAATTTGTATGTTAAAAGAGGGGTAATTAGTCGTAGTAAAGATACTGTGGTTTCGTATAAACTTAACACAACACTTCCGTTTGAAGACTATGTTTAATTCAACTAATGATAATTATGTCTTTGAAATACTTTACATAATCGTTATTTACATAATCTTCGTAAGCGTGAGGTTCAACTACTAAAATGGTGTTAAATGTATCAAGACCCTCCCTCATCACTTTTCTAATAAACTCGGATTCATCCAAACTTCCAATGCCGTTCATACCATCAATGCTACCAACAATGTAGCGGATTTGTAATAGGGATTTTTCTAACCAACTTTGGTCTTTTAGCATACCGTCATTAGTTGAAAAAATGTTTTTGTAAAGTCGGTTGCCGTGATAATCATACATGATATTCATTAAAGTAAGTGCAAGGTCACCTCGGTAATCAACCATGGCAGCATTATTGGCTACTAAAATATCATACATTCAATCACAACTATGTTTAATTCTTAAAAGGATACATTGAAGCCATGATTCCAATACCAAAGGCAACTAAAGCATATCCGGGAAGCATAGATAACCAATACTCTCTATCACTTACTGATTTATCCATAGCAGTAGCAAGCCCAATTTTAATTGAACGATAAAATCCATAAGAAGTAATCGCTAATGCCGTGAAAACTATTGGATTTGTGTAAAAACTCATGCTATCACGCACGGTAGGTCTTTCCACCAGCACGAATGCTGATAACTGTATCCATATTTACCATGCGGAAGGCTTGCTTTTGCATATCATAAATTGTGAATAGTCCACGACCTCGGCGGGCGGCTTTGCCACCTAACGGGTCAGTTCCCGTTGGGGAGTATCTCTTGCCAATCCTGCCAACAAGTGTGCGCTCTGAACCATCTTTCTTAATGAAAGTTACACCGACAATTTTGCCAGCAGATTCATCAAGAACTTTTTCAACTTCATTACGCTTCATGTAGTCTGCACCGAAAACTTTCGTTGCATCGTCCTTCAAACGATTAAGATTCCAACCTACAATGGAAAGCACAGCAGCACCGCCAACCATAGCGATTGCGGCTTCACGCCATTGACGGTCTTTAAGTTTAACAATAGAATATCCGAAGGCTCCAAATCCAATCATTGTGCCTGTTAGTGCTACCAACATAATAGTTGGTGGTCTGAACTGATACTTAAAGATTTGCTATCACTTAGTCTTGAAAGTGCGTGATGTCCTGCTTGTCCTTAACCTTTCTATGTCCATATAAAGTTTGGACACTTGACTACTAACATCTTCTGATATATCAGAAGACAAGTTCATTAACCTATCTGACGAGAGTTGTAATTTAGAATCACAAATGTAGTAGTCCAATTCTATGTTAAAAATACATGATGTCATCCTCGCCCCAGTCATAGGTGCAGGTGGTGAATACTCCATGTCTATTAAGTCAAACCAATGCTCCATTTTGAAAACTTCTTCGTTGTTCAATCCTTCTTTACTGCCCAGATAAGAAATCCGAATGCTTCCATACTCTGTTTCAGTTGCTTTTATCATACTCAAAGTATAATCTAAAATCTCTAAAGTGAAAAGGTCATCTGTGATAATATGTGTCAGGGATGAGTTCGCTATGATTTTCAAAAGATTGATAATAATTTCATTTATTGATTTAACATCCTTATCGCCGCTATGACTTGGCATAGGAATCTCAACATCACGCTTACCGTGAGAAGCCATTTTTAACCAGTCTATGCGTTCAAATTGTGTTCTGCGTTTAATGTAATAATCTACTTCGTATGGAATCGTGCCACCTTGGCGGCGGAGAAGACCATGTTTAAGAACTTTCATAGCCACAGCCAATTTGTTGAAACGGAACATATTGGCTGAATTGAAATAAACCACAGAAATATCTGGCATGAGTGATAATTCAACGACGCTGCTACTTAAAAGTTAGTATCAAACAATAGAAGAAACACTACGCACAGCGTCAAGTTCCATCTTGAGTTCCTCAATGGCTTCTTCTGCTTCGTCAGGAGAGTTAGTTCCTGTGATAACACACTTGCCTGATGAGAAAATCAGACAGACTCCTGAAGTTTCCTCAAGGCGGAAAATCAATCCGGGGAATTGCTCTGGTTCGTATTCGCTTCGCTCAAACGGAAGTGCCAGCACAAGATTGTGCAGGTGAAGTGTGTGTCCGTAATCATAAGTCATAACAATGTTTTGCACTTGAATGTCGTCCTCATCAAAATCCCAGAGTTCAAACTCATGGTTCTTGAGGTCATCAACAATGTGATTCATAGCGATAACTACATCATCATAAGACTTGGCTCCTGTGGCAACTACACGACCAGAACCAAAGAGTAGCAAACAAACTTTAGGTGCGCCTTCTCCGTGAGTATCTTCTCCGACACGATAGACCATGCCCGGGAATTGTTCGGCCTCAAAATCAAGGTCAAGGGTGTTTGCGACATCATACAAATCAATGGTGTCGGTTAGTCTGGTGCTGGCTACCATGTTCACAATTTTACGGCTCATACTTAAACATAAGTCCGATGACCCATATAAACTAACGCACAAAACCGCACTTTTGACATTCATAATGGGCTAATGGTTGCATGAGTTCACAATCGGGACATCTCCAAAGCCCAAGGATTTCTAAATTGAGTTCATCAATGTCGGTTTCTTCATGCTTTGGCTGACGATGCTCACGCCACGCTTTGTTGCGTTTAGACGGTTGTTGATTCTTCATTCGTTCACCCTGATAATGAATCTCTAATGTATCTGCGTGTATAATCGTCTAAACCTAATACTCGCTTCAAAACTTTATCTACTTCTTTAGGAATAATTTCCAAAGGCAAATCTGGCATAGAAAGTTCTATGTGGTCTACAATGTCTCTGCGACATAACCAATAACGGAGGGTCAAATCTTGAATGTTAATCATTAAATCTTCTCCATCTGACCCAAAATGATTTTCAATAATTAACAGGACTGGCATAGAGATTTTGACTTGGTTATTTTCACGATTCCAATGCTCAAAAATAACGCCATAAACTTGTTCTAAATGTGGGTTCATGCCCGGTGTCTCCTAATAATACATTAGATATTCTACTACTTAATGGTTTGTGAAAATGAATGGAATGGGGTGAGATGATACGCAGTTACTTTCAGTAGCAAACCGATTTCGCTGCATACCACCTCGTTTCTTTTTTGAAAGTGTTTGCCTCTTTCGTGGAAAAGCACTTTCTATTTTATATTTGCGTAAGAGCCGCCCACTTGCGGTGAGAGCATTATATGTTAAGTTATCTCCTACCTCAAACGAGGTTGGTTCACAGGGTTCGCTGTTCGCTACTACCCGCTAATCCATCTCGCTTGATTGGTTGGCCTTCCTTAACCTTACAGAACCTCCTTCGTCTAAATTACATAGGAGTTTTCACTGATATAAAGTTTCGCATTAAAGCGTAAAACTTAAGTATCAAAACAGACCACTAAAACCCATGTCTAAGATTGAATGGGATGTCCGATTGACATTTAACAACATTATGGTGGCTTTAGTATCCCTTCCACTTATCCTTGTTTTCATGGTTTTATCGTATCAATTGATTACTACGGCTTTTGTAAATCCAGAAGTCCGAGAGGACATTGAAGCCTACATCGCAGTTCTTGGTATTCTAAGTGGTCCTGCATATATGGCTATTTCAAGATTCTTTGACCGTTGGAACGCTGAAGAAGAAGAATACATAGAGTCTATTCGTAGACAACATAAAACTGAAAACGATATTCGGAGAGCCAGAGACAGATTACAAGAAGAAGATGAACCTATTGTTGTGATGTTGGAGGAAGAATGATGACTGATGATGAAGTAACTGATGAACTAAGAGAAAAAGCAAAAATTATCGCAGAAGCCACAGGTCGTTCTGAACAAAAGATTATTGAAGATTTATTAGATGATGGAGTAGTTAATCTTTCTAATGAGGAAAAAAAGGATGCCTCATTAGTAGAACAATTAAAAGAAGCGGCAGAATTGATTGCTACTGTTCAAAATATCAACCAACAAGTTTCTGATAATACTGTATTAAATGGTGGCAATAACAAAACAGAAGTAGCAGTAGAAACTACTCTTGAAGGAGATATTGTAGACCGTGCTATTGCTTCGGTTGAACGAAAGGCTCAAAACCTTCGTAAAATTATCGTTATTATTGCCCCTGTGATGTTATTACTAACTGGTGGAGTAGGATTAGACTTCTTTTTAGATAATGAAGATGGTGGAAACAGTTGGGAAGATGATGAATACTATGAGATTTGGGGTTGCACAGACCCCGATGCAGAAAATTATATGCCAGATGCTACTAATGATGATGGTTCTTGTTATTGGGATACCACTGGTCCACCCTGTAATGAAGATTGGCGTTGGGACGAAGTTTTAATTCGTGATTGGGATGCTAACGGCGAAGGCTACAACAATGATATAGAAGTAGTAGTTTTGTTTAATGATTGGAACAGATGCAACCGACACATGGACCAAGGATTCTTTGAAGTAAAAGTTATCAATGATGAAAATGGTCAAGAATATGATACTTGGTCTTCTTATGAAAAGTTCCATGATGAGTTTAGAATCAGTCATCATGTGTATGATGTGCCTGTGGGCGATTACATCGTGCGTGTAGATTATTACTCCGATGGAAGCCATTGGAGTGGTCCAAGTGCATTAGTAACTATGGAGAATCCAGATGATGATTGTAATACTGATATAGTAGTCAATGAATTAGTCCTAACTGCTAATGGTAATGATTTGAACTTGTATGTAGAATATCAAGACAACGGTGATTGTAATGACCCTACTCCTATCCAGATGCAATTAGCCCTGTATAAGAATGATGGTTACCAAGATTATTTTATTGCTAACAACAACTATTATGTTCAAGACATAGGTATGACTTATTTCAACATCAATCAAGATGATAATGAGTTAATGCGTGATGTAGAAGATGGTGATTGGAAAGTTGAGTTCCGTTGGTGGATTGAAGGCGAAGAAGAAAACTGTTGTGAGATGACCAATACTGAAGTCGTAGACGAGATTCCTGATTATGTGCCTTGTGAAGCGGTTATTGATAATCTACAAGCCACTGTCTCGGAAACAGATGTAACTGTAATGTTTTATATCGCCCAAACCGAAGGGACTGATTGTAATGACCCATGGGATATTGAAATAAACTTAATCCCTGTTGATGATAACGAGGAAGAAGATATTACTCACGAAAATAGCATTAGTGAAACCAGCAATTATTACGCTTACACTTTCAATGATGTTCCTAATGGAGATTGGCAACCTGAAGTAATCATCTTCCAGAATGAAGAAGATATTGCTGAAGAATCTCATGCGTGGGTGTATGTAAATTACCAAGAACCTGAAGAAGTTTGTGAAATCAACTTATTTGATTGGAACTTCAACATTACTGAAAACCATGAGGCTTTCTTCTTTTATGATTTAGATTGTGGATACAATACTAACGATTTAGAAGGATACAATGTTTCCACTCAATTTATTGTGTATCCTGCGGGCGAAGTCGCACAGGAAGAAGTTATCAAATATGTTACTGGCTTACAATACATTCAAGGCTATACTGATGATACCCGATTTTTGAAATTAGATAACTTTACTGATGAAGAAATTACTAACTATGATTTCTATTGGTATGCTATTTGGGTTGATGGAAATGGAACTCAACAATTTATTGAACGAAGTGCTTTGAATCAAGAAATTATCACGGAGTCAGATGAGCCTGTTGATTGTAGCAACCTAACTCTAACTTCTAATTCATTGGTTCTGGGTAAAGACGCTGATGATAACTTGACACTAACATGGGATATTACGCATGATGGTCCTGATGAATCTTCTTGTTATGAGGCTATTGAAATAAGTATTACGCTATATCAAAATGGAACTTATTATGACATTAGTGATTTCCAAGAAAATGGTGTTCACAATGTTTATGCTAATGGAACAATTGTTTTAGATGTTGATGATGTAGAACTTTTCGGTGATTTAACTACTGGAACTTATGAAGTATTAGTTAAGTATCGTATTGGTGATGAGGTCAGTGCAGACCACTTTGCTAACTCGGTCAGCATTAGTTAATAAGAGTGATATTACATACTTTATGTATGCCTGAAGGTCCTGAAGTAAAGCGTATTGTTGAGCGTTTGAATAAGCGGTTGGCGGGGGAAGAATTGCGTGCAATTCATTTTGAGAATGAGAGTTATTGCTCTAAACAGGTGCGAGACCAAATCCACGATTTGAGGGCAGTATTAGATGATAAACCATTAAAGATTGATGGTATCAACTGTAAAGGAAAGTTTATCTGGTTCACACTAAATGGTGGTGAATGGGAGATTTGGCATACATTAGGTATGAGTGGGACTTGGAGAACTTACAACCCAAAGAATCATGTGATGCTCAAGTTAGAAACCTTAGATGGTAAATTGACTTACTATCGTGATACACGACGGTTTGGAACTTTCAAGATTTTCCACAAGGATAATTCTACGCTGGATAAGAAACTGGCTACGCTTGGTCCTGATATGCTTAATGACCCTCCGAGTTTTGATGAGTTCGTGATGCGTCTACGAAAGAAAAACCATTGGAATATCACCAAAGCACTAATGGACCAAAAGGTGGTTTCAGGCATCGGAAACTATATCAAAGCAGAAGTTCTCTATCGTGCTAAGGTTAGTCCATGGCATAGTGTAGAAGAACTCACGGACGATAATTTACGAGCCATTTATGACCAGACTCTTTTTGTAATCAATGCCTCTTATGACTGTCGTGGGGCTACTATTCGTGATTATGTGTTGCCTGATGGTAGCACTGGTGATTACCGTTTTGAGTTTGAATGCTATTCCAAAAGAGTTTCTAAACATGGACATAAAGTTGTTCAAGAGGAAACTCCAGACCGCCGTAGGACTTGGTGGTGTCCTGATTATCAGAGTTGATGCACAATGAATGAACAAAATTGGCAAAGAATCACCCAAACAGTAGGGGTAGCAGGGGATATTTTAACAAAAACTCTACCATTCTCACCCAGACACCCGAATGGTCGTAATGGCTACGCCCATATCTGGGTTTGTTTGCGTAATCGCTTCGGTGAGGTCAAACAGTTAGATGATAACATGGTAAATGAGGTATTAAGTTTTATACAGTGGTTAGTAGATAACCCACAGTAGGTGATTGAATGAATATCTTTATCGTAGATTCCGACCCTCGTGCTGCTGCCCGACAACTCTGCAATCGGCATACCGTTAAGATGCCAATTGAAACAGCCCAAATGTTATGCACGGCTTTACAAAACCACAAATACCGTAGCACCAAATATGGTCCAACTCATGTATCGCACCCATGCACTAAATGGGCTTCAGCAACTCGTGAAAACTTCCTTTGGCTGGGCAAACACGGCATGGAATTGTGCCGAGAATACACTCGTCGCTATGGCCGAGAACACAAGTGCCAAGCCGTAATTGAGCATTGTATTAGCAAGGCTAAATACATACCTGCGGGCAAACTACAACCTTTTGTAGTGTGTATGCCAGACAAGTTTAAGGTCAAAGATGACCCAGTAATGTCTTACCGAAACTATTACAATCTGGGCAAAGGATATATGAATCGTGGAAGTGGCCCTCGGTGGAAAGAAGAATCACCACTATGGTATGAGAACGGCTGTTCTCCTCTCTTCTAATCTTGACTTCAAGACCCGAAGTATGATATACTACCTCTGTTATGTTAAGGTATGATAAGGATTCCACTTACTCCCGAAATGGTTGCAGAAGCCAAAAGAGAACAAGCAAAGTTTGATGCTCAAAAAACTTGGAATAAGTTTCCCTCACCCAATAACTACATTGGACTTCTCGGAGAAATGGCTTTAGACCAACATTTGAAATCTTTAGGATTGGACTATGAATGGATTGTGTTTAACAAACAGGGTTGGAGATACCCTGATTTCAAGTTTGATGAACTAACTATTGATATGAAAACAACTTTTGATACTCGTATGTGGGGTCAAAAGCCTAAATGGGATATTTATGTTATGGGGCATCTGCCTGAAAACAAAGAATATCTGGAATTGCGTGGTTGGCTCACTAAAGAAAGAATCCAAGAACTTATGGACAAAGCAGAAGCCTCTGATGGCTCTGCTGATGGTTGCGTAAAAGTTATTAGAAACTTTGGTAATGGTCCAAGGACAGATTGGACTTTCAATGATGAGGCTATGTTTGATATTGAAAAACTTTTCTCTGATGTTTTGGTCTAAGTGAAATGCCTACTAAATAATAGAAAAAAATGATTTTCTAAAATTACTGGGCTTCAAGACCCTTTTGTGATTTTCCAGATTCCAGAAGATTTCCAGAAACAGGCTCGCAGTGTCCCGTTTTTCTGGGATTTAACCAAATAATGAACCTAAACCTGCAAAACCGTCAGCATTCTCATAACAAGTATCACAAAAGTAATAGGCAGTATTCACACCTTTGCCTGTATTGAATAATGGTTTAAGGTATTCTTCAGCATCTTCATCATAACGAGTTCCCATTGAGTATTTAATTTTTTTCTCGGCTCTACATTTTGGGCAATAATAAGAGAATACCTTTTTCTGTATCTCTGGAGTATCTGTTCCTGTTATTATCTGAAGCATTTGATATTCATTAAAATTAAGTGGACGGACTTTAGAAAACGGCTGAATAGAAGAAAATGTTTCCATCAAACTATCAATCCAAGGGATTGAATAAGAATAATCTCCATATTCTGATTCTGCGGTGGGTGGGGGCTTGGGGTCGCCAAACAATGAGCCTAATCCTGCAAAACCGACATCTTCATCTGGGTCAAAATTAGCATATTTGCGAGCCAAAGATGTTTCTATTTCTGTATTAGACATTGAGAGCAATATGTCCAGAGGTATGTTTTTCAAGGCTGCATGAAAAAACTTTGCTTGAGCGTCTGGGACTTCTGCGCTGGTTATCCAACTGTTAATAAAGCGTCCCGAACTCACTTTTCCCACTCTCTCAAATCATCATAAAGTCGTTGTTGCCTTTGCCTCATAATTTCATCTAAATAATCTGATGTTCGTTGCTTTTTTGCTTGTGGTGCAAATGGATTGAAAGACTCGTGCGGACCACGGACTCTCTTCTTTTGCTTAACTTTGGGGATTTTACCTGTGAATGGGATTCCAAGAATGGTCTCCCAGAACTCAAGGTTTTGCGAGATGAACCACCAGTTAATAGGAAAGTTTTTAGTCCCTCCTCTTGGGAGTTCTACTTCACGAGTCTTGGGTTCGTAATCGTAATAACTGTCTGGGTCTTTGGGAAAGTAATTCTCTTTGAGCCACTTTTCTGTGTCTGCAAACTCACCTTTTTCATTAGGAAATCCATAATAACCTTCTGTTTCTTCAGGCATGGCTTCAAACTCCTGTTCTGCCAAGAATGTGCGTGAATGAATCACTTGACGCAGTTCTGGGTGTAGTTTATGGTTTTGCCACTCTGATAAAGTTTTCCATTGAAAGTCAAGATTCTCCCAATTCAAACGCACCGAAAATGTATCTGGAACACGACAAACAAAAACATAATTTTCTCCAACATGACCTAAGTATTCTAAACGATTGGGAACTCTAATTCCTAATTCTTCCCAAACTTCACGATGGGCTGTTTGATGTAATGTTTCATAATCATCTTGATGTCCTCCTATGGCAGCCCATGTCAAAGGAGATTCTAAACCACTTCCACGAAGTCCTAAACCTATCAGATTATCGGCGGTAACGAAAACAACTGAAGCAGATTTCATGCTTATAACCTCATATATTCATTGATGTATTCTAATAATACAAAGTCAAGTGGTGTGGTTGTCTTATCAATAGTTATGATAACTTTATTTTGTTTGACAACTGATTCAATATCTACTCCAGAGGCTTCAGCCAAAGCATCAGAAAAGAACACCAGATTCCAAAGTTCTATCCATGGTTCTTCTTCTTCAAAGATAAAAGTTTTTGATAACTTACTTGGTTTTGACTCCCAAGCCTTCCACTGAATATCTTCTCTCCATGAATCATTTTCTCTCCTTAATCTATCTGTTAAACTTTCATCATCTTCCCATTTTACATCTTCAAATGGATTTATGCTTAGATTAAGCATATTTTCACTACGATATTGTTTAACAACTTTTCTAATGTCATCGGAATAGCGGGCATTTTGTTTGCCTGCTTTAGTGGCGGCTTGTTTCTGTTTTTTGGCCTTTGAATAAAGTCCTTTTTGTTTGAGGGCGGCCACTGCTTTAGCAGGGAAATATGGCTCGCCTGTGGTAGATGATTTTTTACCTGATGCTGTGCGCCAGCGTTGGTCTGACCAATCCGTAAGGTCTTGTTGCTTTTTGGTTTTCTGACCCTTGTATGGTTTTAGACCTGCTCGCTGACACGCTGCCTCATATTGTCGCTTAAGTTCTTGTGATTTACGAGCCGACCATTGACCCGCCTTTGTTCCCATAATTGCCTGCTTCTTGATTTTCTTTTTGAGTCGTCTGCGGATTTTGGCTTGCTTGACTCCATAAGTAGAATCGTAGTTATCTTCAGCATCAAACTTTTCTCGGTTGGCAGTTTGTAATGCTAAACAATCAATACCCATAGCCAGCAGTTGCTCATCAGTAAAGTTTCGTAGTTCAGGATAAGTTCGTAAATCATTGAGATAGTTCATATAGTCTAAACTATCTTCAGCAGCGAATGAATCAATGAATGCTGCGCCCTCATCAGATACAGCATCAGAAAATCTTAAAAGTTCGCTGTCCCAATAATTGACTACATGATTAACAAATGAAGTGGCGATTCCTCGGCGTTGATAGTAAGGTTCAATGAAAATACTGTCAATTTCCAAATTATCGTTGAATAGGCTTATTTGTGCTTTTCCTACTTGGTCTAATTCTTCGTTGAGAATCCAATAAACCACAATGAGTTCACCATCGGGTTGTGGCACTTCTACATAATCGTAAAACAAACCTGCTTCTTCGTCCCAGATTAAATCATCACTTTGGTTATCTTCAGCCGCCGCCACAAATCTTTCATAAAGTTCATCTCGGAACAACTCTGGGTGAGTTTCCAACAATTCAGGTTCGTCTTCTAACAGGGATTCTAATGAAGGGTCAAGAGTAGGCAACAAATAATCAGGGTATTCTTCATCACTTCGCTCACCGTCCATCAACCACTCTAATTCAATCGCAGACAAGGGGATTGGTTTTTGCGTAAAAAACTCATCGTAATTATAGTATTCAAAGTCTAAACCTTCTGTATCAATTTTCAAAACTACATTGTCTCGTAAGAAACTCATGGGTTCAATCATACTGGCATACACCGATACCTTGCTTGGTCCAGTAACCCAGATTTTCAGACCTCCAAGTTCCTTAACCAACCATTGTTTATAGTGTTCAGGAGAAATGTCTTGACCAATGTGGGCTTTTTTGTATCTGGGTAAAAATGCCCGATATGTCATGTAGCCAATTTGTGGTGTCATGCCACCTTGTTCCTTAATTTGTTCCCAATATGCTTGAGGAGTGGCATGATAAACATAACGAGGGACTACTGGTTTATCTTCTGCTTCATAACCTTTAGTAATTCCTTTGCCTCTTAGGTATTCTTCTCTCTTGGGATTGCCGACATAATCTCCGTGTGTCCAACCAAGCCTCATAGAATCAGGAAAATAGGAATCTTTAACATGAAACCATACTCTTGAACCAACAGGGTGTTTGGCCGTGCCTCCACTGATGATAGTTACCCATACTCCAATGATTTTTGGTCGGTTTGGGTTAGACATGGAAACTCCTGTGACTCTTCCCATAGTTCCTGCTGGTTGAAACTCACTGAAACCAATATCTTTCCACCAATCCATCGGTTGTCTAATGCCTAATGCCTCGGATTCGTTTTGAGGACCATACATTCTGATTTCCAGTCCAACCAAATGTTTTTGTAAATCTGCTCTTACTTCTTCCGTGGGTCTTTCATAACCTTTGAAGGGAAATATCGGGCTGATAATGTCTGGACCCCACATTCTGTTTGGGTCGTCTGGGTCTTGCTGTCCTAATTCTAACATCATGTTTTCCGCAGAAAAGTTTTCATTTTCTTTTTGACGACATTTACGCACATGACGCATAACTGTATCGTGATTATAAGAATCTATGTCCTCACCGCATATTGCACACTCAAAGCCTAAACCAAATTGTGCTAAAGTTATGTCTTTGCGAGATTTAACAGATTCAAACTCCGATTCAGTAGCATACATACAAGACATACAACGATAACGAACTCCTTTCGCAGTTCTTTCTTTCAAGAATAAATCAATACAACCGCAAGCAGGGCAACCAATTTCTCCAGATGAATTAGTGTGAACGCCTGCTAAGATTTCTTGCTCTAATTCAAAAAGCGATGGATAAGGTGTATAACCTAAATCCAAATGAGCATTAGGGGCAAATACTATGATGTCTTCAACATCAAGGTCTGAAACCTCATAGCGTCTAACCATAAGGGTATTAGGTAGTCTTTGATACTTAAAGATTAACCATACATCATGCTATTGTTATCATCATCAGACTTTTCCATTTCTTCAATTGAAAATGCACTACTTAATGTTTGAGAAACGAAATCCGAAATATAGGCTGCCAAGAACTTTTGGTTAATTCCTTTGGCTTCATTATTGACGAACTCACAAATCTTTTGGATAAGTCTCAAAAGAATATCTCCAAGTTCAGATTCTTCTAAGGCTTCATTAAATGGGATTTCGCTTTTGAAGAGGTCAATAACTTTTGAGTTGATTTCAGCCGTATATCCTGAATCAGTTTCCGCTACGATTTCAGTAAAAAGAACATCCATAATCTTTTGTCCTTGTCGCTCAATTTGTGCTTCTGTCATATTTAATTTGTTGCTCATTACCACATCACCTTTACAGTTTGTAATTTTTCTTCACCGTCTTTTTTGCCAACACCTCTGATGCGACCTTCACGACGACCAAAGAAAAATATGTCTGCGGTGTATTTGGCATCGGAAGCACAGTATTCTAATACTGTTCTGTGGTCCCCTTCTGCCCAAGTCTTTGGTGCATCAGCAGCATCCATAAGTTTGCTTTCTGATTCTCCCAAACAACCTTGAATTAAGTTTTGCAGCGAAAAGCGATAGCCCTCGCTGGCTTCACGCAAATACTCGCAAATATCAATATGCTTAGGTGGAAGTTCCTTCTCACCATATTTTGTTTCTTTTGTGCGTGGGGCATCAAGGAAATATCTAAGAGCCGTTTCTACTCCACAACCACCATCTTCAATGGTTTTCATAATGATAGGTATGTCAAAAAGATTGCCGTTTTTAGTAATCAAGGTGTAGCCTTGATAATACCACTCTTCTAAGTCCCATGCTAAAAACTCCCAACCATAGATAAGGTCATCTTCACTAATGTCTTTAACCAGCGTTGGGTCTTCCACATATTGATAGGTTAAATCACGGTGATGGTCATAAATACAAACACATGATGTTTTCCAACCTTCTGGATTATCAAATGATAAACCTTCTGAATCCATGTCCAGATTGAGGGTTTCAATATCTAAGCCAATGACTTTCATTATCTTACCTACTGGTGATAATGCAATACACCTACTTAACACTTCACTCTGTTGTAGCAAATGCTTCAAGAGTTTCTGCGGTCATAGAAGGTTCAAGAGATACTCCTGCCGAGATGATTTCTACTTGCTTGGTATCAATGGTGTATGTGCCTTCTACTGTGGAAAGTTTTACTGTGGCTCGCTTATCGGTGGTCTTTTCAACAACGCCTGTTAGTGTGGCCTTACGCACATCAAATTGGACTACATCTCCAATGTTGATTTCAGGGCGTTCACCACGAAGTTCTTCTAACTTATCCTTGATTGCGGATAGTAGGTCGTCAAGTTGTCCTTCGGTCATATCTTCAATTGCGTCATAAACTACGGTGGTCATAAATTATCATAGGGGTTATCACCCTATTAAAGTTTAGCGATTATCTCCGCTACCTGATAGCACACCACGCATCTTACGACTTTCTAATTTCTGGATATTGGCTACTGCAATATCTTCTAAAGTTTCACCAAGTTCATGTGCTAAGTTTGCTACATACCAAAGCACATCGCCAAGTTCTAAAATAAGTTCATTACGCACATCTTCAGTCATGTCTAAACTTTTGTTATCACGAAGAAGTTTCTTTACTTTTTCAGCAATTTCTCCTGACTCTCCTGTGAGTCCGAGGACGGTATAAATGAGAGCATCTTGCTCTGGGTAGATTGCAGTTTCTCTGGCGTGTCTTTGATATTGATTTAGTTTCATTCATCCACCTTCTTATATGATAGTCCACAACTTCTGCAAACTAATGTTTCTTTGTCTACATCACATTGACGACGACATGGACCACCTACTGGAACATACTCACTCATAGACATCGCCGTTAGATTCAATCTTTTCATCTTCATACGGGGCTGCTACACGACGGTAAAGTTCTAATTTAGCACATTCAAGCACACCCACCATATCATTAAGCATAGAATATGATGTTCCATAAGCGTTAAGCATATCATTAAGGATTGTGCTTATGATAAAGTTTAAGTCGCCTTTCCAATTAGGAGAGTTGCTAAGGTCATTCATTAAGACACCGATGATTGGCTCATAGATTTCTCGGTCTTCTGGGTTGATGTATGGCATATTCATTACTCCTGTGTTCTGTTTGCTATAAATGAGTCATAAAATAATTTTCCAATGATGAGTCCAAATATAGTTAAAACGATGACTACGGGGACAATATCTACCCACACTACTCTTCCTCTGCAAAATCATTAAGGGTCAATTGTTGAGTCGTTTCATCTTCTCCATCAATGTTTAATTTAGATTTGCTATCGTCAATAAGGTTTAATCGGTATTGATTTGAAATTGAAATCCATGTGATAATAAAAGCCCAAAACAAAATAGCCATCTGTGAAAGTTCCATATTACTCATAAGCACAATCACTCACATAAAGTTAATTATTTACAATAGTCCATTGAATAGTGGGTAATGCACAACGAGCGCACAAATAACCATCTTCGCTTGGAGAATAGTGGCGTTCATCGGTATATCCCTTTTTACCACATACGGGGCAAGCCACTAAGGTAGGTGATGGGTCAGAATGTTTCTGCATTATTCTTCCTCCTCGTGGTTGTCATACAACCAATCCATAGGTGGTAGTGGGGCTTCTTCTTCCAGCAACCTACAATCTAAACATAAATGGCGTTTAACGCCTTTGTCTAATCCACACCCGATGCAAAGCAAATTAACACCCCACATCTCCATCGTCGCCAATTTTATTTTCAGCATCTAAAAACTTATCGTGCTGGTCTTCAGAAAGTTTAACCTCAAGTAGTGATGGTTTATGCTTATCAGGCATATCTGTAAAGTCAGTTAAGCGGGTTTGTGCTTTATCATGCTCATCTGCATAAGGGCGTTCCTCAAGCGTAAGTCGCATATCGCAAGTTCCAAAGTTTCTATCGCCCCAGACTACAAGTTTTCTTAGTGGGACAAAGAAGGGTGTTGTAAAATATCCTATAAACTTACGAAACGACATATCAAAACCTCATTGTTCTTGTGCTAACTCTTTATCTTCTTCTCGGCATTCTGCCATGTGTTTTCGCCATGGCCTCATTTCTCCATGAATCTCCATCTTGATTACCTCTTGTTGAATGGGTCTATGTGGTGGTTCACGATAAAGCAACTGCCCTAAGCCGTAGAGCATAACTATGCCAATTATACCAATAATTAAATCACCCATTATTCTTCCTCCTCCAATAGTTTTAGGTCTAATTTGAGTTCCATCAACATACCCCACACATGAGAAATACCATTCATATTATGTTGGTTTTTAGTATTGATTTCTCGGAGGCTAATTTGATTGAATATGAAAGATATTACCATCAAGACTAAAATGCCCAGTCCTATCACAGATGCAGAATCCATAGTTATTCTTCCTCCACAATAAGTTCCCATTCAGACCATTCTTCATCAGTAACATTTTGAAAGACACCATCTAAAGGATTTCTCATAGTCCTAACCTTTGGACCTTGAACAACAACTAATTCAGCGATAGTGTTAGTTGGGATGTGGCGATATAACTTCATATTCATTCCTCCTCTTCCAAAGTTTCAACAAGCATCCAATTCCATTCGTTTTTCACTCTTCTTCACCTAAACTTTCGCCAATAGGCATAACATCTGTATCAATAGGCATATCGGAAACATCTTCAGGCATATCCTGTTGTGCTTGAGTCAATGCGTGTGATGAGGCTGCTTTGAGGGCTTCCACTTGCTTATGCGTCAAGCGACGATTCTGCCTACGGAAATCTTTGAAGTCCTGAAGAGTTACGGCTCTACGGGGTGAAGTAGTCTGTTCAATTACTGTGCCTTCCTTTGTGGTTTTAACTCTGGATACTGCCTCAACGACCTTGCCATCGTCATCATACTCTGTGCAAGACCTACAAAGACCTTTGTAATTATACATCTTGTCGTCTTGACATCCTTCTTCTACACATTTCCAATAATCAGGTGTTCGCATTATTCATCATCTCCTTCGTAGGGTTCATTCCAAAGTTTTCTAAACCTCTTGAGCGTGAACTCCGAGTCTGTTCGCACAATATCATAGCGGGACTCATCTTCGTCGCCAAGAGAAATTACTGTCTTATCGTCTTTAAGATTCATCACCCAATCAAAGACGCATTCAGGCAATTCACCATCGCCTTCTTTGAATAAAATGTATTGTGTCTTTTCAAAACAAGAACACACAAAAGACGAACCGTTGCCGTCGCTAAATAATCCTGCATCTTCATCAACAATGGCAAATCCATTTTGCTGAATCCAACCATAAACTTCATTCCTTACTAATGGAGATTCTTCATCTCCCATTGATATTGCTACAATCTGCTTATTCATGCTTATTCTCTCCTCTTAATTGTGCTTCAATCCATTCGTTAAGTTTGTCTAATGGTATGCGAATCTGGTTGCCAATTCTAATGTGTGGGATTGAAGATAGATTCCTACGGACAGTCGTTTCTGAAACCTTAAACATATCTGCTGCTTCGGAAATTGTCAGTAGTTCCATAACACTCATACCTTAAACCACCCTTATGAACTTACTCCATTTTGCGCCCAACGATAATTGTTAGTAATGACTAATCCTTCCTTAACTAAGAAATCTAAAGTTTGTCTAACCTTCTTTCGGCCATACACATTATCATATCCAATGTGCTTAACTATGCCGTTGATTGACTTTGGCCCTGCATATAAACATTCAAAAACCTTACGGGTAAAATCTGTTTCAACCATACGCATTTTATTGGTAGTGTGGCAATAGCGAGAACCTACTTTCATAATCATTCCACGCCCTGTCAAAAAGACCAATACTTGACTGGCTGCTTTTCTCCACTCTCCTTTATCCTTACGACACGCTTTGAGGATTTCTGTTTTAGTCAAATCTGGACGGCCATAAATATGTTTTGCATTCTCTAAAGTTTCATTGATGTGGCCTAACATAACCTCATGTTTATTTGTTGTCAAATTGTGCTTATGACGCACAACTCTTAGGGCTTGATTATGCTCAACCTTAGTGGGTTCATACGCATAAGCATCATCTAAACTTTTTCCAGATGCCACTTGCATTTCAATGATATGTGCTTTGGCTAATTCCAAAACTCTTTCATGTTGCTCAAATGCTTCGTGCATAATAGTATCAACTTTAGGCTCTGCAATAGTAATTGCTTGGAGTCGTTCAATATCGCCTGTGGACTTTGCCACTATGCGCTCTAAGCACACCACGACTTGTGCTTGTGAAATGCCTTTCCTAACCATACGGTCAATAAAAGCCTCTCTACCTACGCCTCCTGTAATAACTGACTCCATATCCCACTGTGGAAGCATATTCAACTCCTTTTCAATATGGGTATAACTGTCCATACTATATCTATGTAGTATCACCTACTTAATGGTTCGGCAGGTTTTCGGACCTCTATCTCGGTCTAAAGTCGGTCTGGATGTCGGCACAAAGTCGGTCGGGTCGGTCAAAAGTCGGACCAAAAAAAGGGTAAAACGGCAAAAAATCGGACCACAAAACCTCTATTTAGACCGACAATTTACCGCACTTTGAATACTCCTGCATACTAATGCACTTGTTGGCGAATCTTGGATACTAAAAGGCAGGCAAAATCTCGGTCAGGCAGAAGTAGGCTGGGTGCAATTTGGTTCGTCTAAGGGGTTATTTATGCTTAAAAGCAGCAGCAGCGTCGCATAA